>Ga0315540_10002231_pt1 | contig 10946 bp, 10 predicted proteins | sample SalMarSW160110MG_FD_203677 | JGI IMG/M metagenome (GOLD analysis project Ga0315540, IMG submission 203677) | Salt marsh sediment microbial communities from the Plum Island Ecosystem LTER, Massachusetts, United States - Salt Marsh Sediment SW1601-10 ... | reverse complement strand
TTTGAGCGGTATGTGTCTGAAGCAGAGGGGAAGGATGGCCCCACCTTGAGCACATTCAGAGACCTGGCGGGGGAATTGAAGGTCTATCTCCACACGGGCAGCTTCGTGGAGGAGACCGGCGGCAAATATTACAACTCAAGTTATCTCCTGTCACCGGAAGGGGAGATTCTGGCAAACTACCGGAAAGTTCACCTCTTCGGCTTCAACTCAAGGGAGGCCCAAATTCTTACCCGCGGCGAGGAAGTGGTCGTGGCGAAAACCGAATTGGGCTCACTCGGGCTTGCCACCTGCTACGACCTCCGCTTCCCGGAACTTTTCCGCCGGATGGTTGAAAAGGGAGCGGAAGTATTTCTGGTGTGTTCCGCCTGGCCCTATCCCCGCCTTGAGCACTGGATTATGCTGAACCGGGTGCGGGCGCTTGAAAACCAGTGCTTCCTTGTTTCCTCAAATTCTGCGGGGATGAATAAGGGAAGCCAGTTTGTCGGTCACAGCATGATCGTTGATCCGTGGGGAATACCCCTGGCAAGTGGCGGAGATGATGAAGTCATTGTGCGGTCGGAAATTGATCTCAGGGAAGTGAAAAGCGCTCGTGATCATTTCCCGGCCCTGGCTGATCGACAGGACTGGTTGACCAGAAAGCCATAGAGAACCTCCTGGCCAACTGCGAGGAAAGGATGCAGTGATACCATATCGCAGAACAACTCTCAGTTTCTGGAGAAGGCGGCATAGCGGCCTGTTTCAGCGGCCACCCTGCTTTTTGCCAGATTCAAGGCACATTTCCTGGGCATGCGACGGGTTTTTCCGGCTTCTTCCATGATGGCGCGGGTATTGGCGGGTATTTTTTCTTTGATGGAGTCAAATATTGAATCCACTCCGCCTCCACTATACTCCGCATACGAGGTGATAACCCCTCCGGCATTTGCCACGATATCAGGGACCACAGTGATTCCTCGCTTATGACAAACATTTTCCACCCAGAAAGACAAGGGGATATTGCTCCCCTCGACGATCAGTTTGAAATTGAGGCGATCCACGTCTCCCACCTTGACCAAGTCGGGCTGTGAGGCGGTCACCAGGATATCCGCATCCACATCAAGAATGCGATCACAGGAGTTCAGGGTACAGCTTTTGCCGCCTTTTTGAAGGCCGTATGTTGTAACCGATTCTCCCCTGCGCTTGAGTTCTTCGAGCAACTCGAATGAGAGCCCTTCAGGATTGAAGATGGATCCCTGACTGTCAGAGACTGCGACAAATCGGGCACTTGCCTCAGTGAGATGCCGTGCAGTGGCTTTGCCCACATTGCCAAAACCTTCCACCGCGAAGGTAGCTCCCTTTAAATCGATCCCAGCAAACTCCGCTCCCACGCGGGCGGCAAGAAATACTCCGTAGCCCGTTCCCCCAATCTCGTGGGGAATTCCACCCATTGATTTGGGCTTTCCGGTGCATGATTTTAGATCGCCATTGGCCTCGGCGAACCATGCCATGTCCTGCTCTCGCATGTACATGTCTGGAGCAGCCACGTATGTGGCAGGACACATCGTCTTGATGGCCCGGGAAAACGACTCCACAAAAACCCGTTTCTTTTCTTTGCCGATCCCTTTGGCATCGGCGATGATCCCTGCCTTCGCCCCCCCGAAGGGCAATTCGGCAAGCGCGGATTTCCAGGTCATGCTGCGGGCCAGTCTTGCCACTTCCTCCGTGTCTACAGTGGAGGTCATTCGGATGCCCCCTTTACCCGGCCCCAGCACGGTACTGTCTACAACAACAATGCCTCTCATGCCTGTTTTTGCATCATACACGGTGAGGATTTTCTCGGGTCCAAACTCATCATATTTGATCATTACCGCCTCCTGGAAAAGACATCATTCTCTGGTTGGCACATCATGATTACTCAGGGTGCTGTGGAAGACAGATTCGTTTTGTTGGAAAAGAAGTATAGAGAGTGCACTACCTTGAGTCAAGAAAAAGAGTCTTATCAGGCCTCACCATCTGCATCCGATTCAAGCCAGAACCTTTCGGTTCGGGTTTCACTCTGTATATAATAAGTACAAGGGTTTTCCCCTTGACTTCCTGTCATGTTAGACGTATTTAATTAGACGGTGTACGTTGATTTGCAGGTTCTTTCCCCATGGATGCTGCTGTTGATTTGCGCTTTGTGTTTTTCCCCTTTTTGTCCTGCTGTCCACGTCTATTTTGCACTGCTTTAGAGAGAGTCTGCGCGTCGTCACCGCTCTTTTTCATTGGCTTTCCCGTTTCATGTCCTTCGCAAGGGGGCAGATTATGAGACATGTCATTGTGGGGACCGGGATTGCCGGAACCCTGGCCGCAGAAACCATCCGAAAGTTCGATCCCAAATCCCCCATTATCATACTTGGTGGCGAGCCTTTTTTCCCCTATTGCCGACCCATGATCAGCATGCTTCTTGAAGGGAGCGTCGCTCCTGAAGAGATGGCTATTCGTGAAAAAGAAGATTTTCTCTCCCGGGACATCGAACTCCTGCTTGGGGAATCAGTACGGGAGGTCAATGTACTGGAACGAAAGCTGGAAACAGAACGGGGGAAGGTGATTCCTTTTGATCGTCTCCTTATAGCCACCGGAGCAGACCCCGTGAAAATCCAGGTGGACGGATGCGATTTGGCCAACATTTTTACCATGAGACACCGGGAAGATGCGGAACGCATGTTGAAGGCCCTGCCGGAAGTCAGGAGAGTGCTGATCGTTGGTGGTGGGCTGGTAGGCCTCAAGGCTGCCCATGCACTCCTGGCTAGGGGTACAAAGGTGGCCATGGTGGAAAAACTGGCCCATCCGTTGCCCTTGGTGGTAGACGGAAAATCCGGGGCCGCTATCTCACAAAGGCTTGAAGAAATGGGAGTGATGCTGAAGATGGGAGTAACGGTCGCCTCCTTCGCCGGCAATGGATTCGTGAAAGAAGCCTCTCTTGATGATGGGTCGAGGGTGCGCTGCGACCTGGTTGTCGTGGCCGTAGGCTCGAGACCTGCGGTCTCCTTTCTGGGCAAGAGCTTTATAAGAGTCAACCAGGGCATTCTGGTCGATTCTTTTCTTGAAACGGATGCGAAGGATATTTACGCAGCAGGAGATGTTGCCGAGGCTACTGATGTTGTCCTGAATCGCAGGAAGGTCAATGCTGTCTGGCCGGTCGCGGCTGAACAGGGAATCGTGGCAGGGATGAACATGGCCGGGAAAAGGGTAGTCTATCGAGGGAGCATGGGAAGGAATGTGCTGCGCATCGGGGACCTGGATGTCCTGACCGGCGGGCTTGTGAATCCACCGCCAAATGAAGGCTATGATGTTCTTGAGGACGAAAACAGGCGACGGAAGACGTATCGAAAACTGGTCTTCAAAGGGGATGTGTTAAAAGGTCTCGTGATGCTGAACCAGGTTGAGAAGGGAGGGACGCTTCTCTCGATAATACAGCGGCAGATTCCCGTGAGCATGGAAAAGGAGCGGTTGTTGGAACCGGGTTTTGATTTTTCTCAGCTCTTGCCAAGATGATAGAAAGATTGAGTTAACAGAACATGAGAAGAAAGGAGGGATGGCCAAATGAAAGAAGTGGTAATTCATCCGGAAAGGTGCGTGGGGTGTATGCAGTGCATGGTGGCATGTGCAACGGCCCATTCCAAGACCAAGAATCTTCTGACGGCCCTTGTGGAAAGCCCGCTCCCAAAGCCCAGAATCCATGTGGGTGTCGGGCTTTACCGGGAGGGTTTTCCCAACCGATGCCGTCACTGCGACCCGGCCCCCTGTATGATGGTCTGTCTCCCAGGGGCAATTTACCGTGATGAGACGTGGAACACTGTGCTCATCAATACAGAACGATGCATCAATTGCGCCACCTGTGCCATGGCCTGTCCTTTCGGCGTGATCCGTTATCACGAGGACAGCCTTGGACCTCCGGAGAAGACCATTGCGGTAAAATGCGACAACTGCGTTGACCGCCAGTCAAGGGGCCTTGTTCCCGCGTGTGTGGAGGTCTGCAAATGCGGAGCGCTCACGTTCGAGGAGCAGAGCAGCTCCCTGAAGCGGAAAACGGACGAGATGGCAAGACGGGTCTCTGTAGGGGCTGAAGACCGGGGAGTGGTTGAATCTCCCGGTTTTGACCTCTTGAATGCCTTGAAAAAAGCCAATGTCGAATTATCCGGGCGTGAAGCCTCGTTGTAATCAGGGAGGAGGGATACCATGAGCGACAAGACCAGAAAATACGAAAAATACACCATCACGCGTGACGGCCAATTGATGCTCGGGAAAGCGGAACAGGAGCAGATTGAGACGGTGTGGGATCGATTTCAAGACCAACTGCCCCAATGCGGATATTGTGAGATGGGATTGAGTTGCCGCAACTGTGCCATGGGACCGTGCAGGGTGGACCCCTTCGGCGAAGGGCCGCAAAAGGGGGTGTGCGGTGCTGACGCGGATATTATTGTTGCCCGCAATTTCGGGCGGATGATCGCAGCCGGTGCAGCATCCCATTCCGACCACGGCCGTGACCTGGTGGAGGTATTGGAGAAAGTAAGCCAAGGGAAGGCCGCGGGATACGAAATCGGCGATCCTGGAAAACTTATGCGGGTGGCAGCGGAATACGGAGTGAGCACTGAAGGGAAAGACGCCTCTGCCGTTGCAGGCGAGCTGGCATTTGCCATGCAGGAGGACTATGGTACCAGGAAGAAGGGTCTTCAATTGATTTCCCGGGTGCCCAAGAAGCGTCTGGATACATGGGAAAAACTGGGAATCACTCCCCGGGGCATCGATCGCGAGACATCTGAGATGATGCACAGGACCCACATGGGAGTGGACAATGATTGGCTGAATTTGCTCCTGCACGGTTTGCGGAACGCGCTTTCCGATGGTTGGGGAGGCTCCCTCATCGCAACGGAGGTGTCTGATATCCTGTTCGGCACTCCCAAGCCCGTCACTTCCACCGTCAACATGGGCGTCTTGAAAGAAGATCAGGTGAATGTGATTGTACATGGACACAACCCGGTTGTCTCGGAAATGATCCTCCAGGCGACAGAGGATGAAGACCTGATCAAACTCGCAAAGGAAAAGGGCGCCGCCGGGATAAACCTGACGGGCGTGTGCTGTACCGGGAGCGAGCTCCTCATGCGCCATGGCATTCCCATGGCCGGCAATCACCTCATGACGGAACTGGTGCTTGTCACCGGCGCCGTTGAGATGATGCTCGTGGACTACCAGTGTATCATGCCTTCGCTCGGACATACGGCGAAGTGCTTCCATACGCTCATGATATCCACCAGTGACAAGGCCAAGTTTCCCGAGATGGAGCACAATGAATTCCATCCTGAAAATGCCAGGGAACTGGCTCGGGGTCTGGTCAGGAGAGCGGTGGAGAATTTTGCCAACCGGAATTCCGACAGGGTGTATATTCCGGTTGAGCCGGTCAAGTGCATGTCCGGGTTTTCCGTCGAGGCCATTCTTGGTGCCCTTGGGGGCACACCTGACCCCCTGATAGATGCCCTGAAAGCCGGAAAGATCAGGGGAGCTGCGGGTATCGTGGGATGCAATAACCCCAAGATCAAGCATGATTACGGGCACGTAACCCTGACCAAAAGGCTCATTGAGAATGATATCCTGGTCCTCGACACTGGCTGTGCCGGCATAGCCAACGCTAAGGCTGGCCTGAAGGTGCCCGAGGCCATCAAGTTTGCCGGGCCGGGCCTCAAGGAAGTGTGCGGGGCACTTGGGATTCCTCCGGTCTTGCATGTGGGAAGCTGTGTGGATAATGTCCGTATCCTGGTCCTGGCTGCCGCCCTTGCGAATACCCTGGGGACGGATATCAGCGATCTCCCTCTGGCCGGCGCTGCTCCGGAGTGGTATTCGGAAAAGGCCGTTTCCATAGGGGTCTATGTGGTGGCCTCAGGGATTTTCACCGTGCTCGGGCCTACGCCCCCGATTACCGGGAGCGCCAATGTGGTCAAGACGGCGACGGAAGGTCTGAACAACGTGGTGGGCGCCTGCTTTGCAGTGGAGCCGGATCCGGAAAAAGCGGCTCTCCTGATCCGGCGCCACATTGAGCAGAAGAGGAAAGGGCTGGGCCTCCCCTCACTGGACATCTAGTCCTGAGCGAGTCTCCTCCCGCGGAGCGGCAGATATCAGCTGGCCCCTCCGCGGGACCCAGAGAGGATCCACTTTCTATATCTTTTTAATCAACCTGACCCAGCGCTATCAGGTTTTAGTGTTTCTGGAGATCTCCTCATTTGGATAAGATCATCAGATCCTTAGAATAACTTGTTCCAGGCGGCTGCGCCACCGCGATTAAACAATAACTTTATTAAGATGTAATACACATGAAGATAGCTATTTATGGAGCAGGTTCTTTAGGAACGATTCTAGGTGCATTTATCACCAAAGGCGGAATGGATATTGACCTGATAAACCGTAATACTAGTCACATAGCAGGATTAAAGGAAAAAGGCGCACAAATTATCGGGTCGATACGGATGACTGTTCCTGTGAAGGCATTCTTGCCTGCAGAGATGAAGGATAAATATGATCTTATCTTTTTAATGACAAAACAGATGGATAATACCAATGTCATTAAACAATTGGAGAAACATCTAACAGGAGACGGGGTTATTTGCACGATGCAAAACGGATTACCCGAATTATCCGTGGCCGAAATAATCGGGGAGGACAAGACCTTCGGATGCGCTGTATTATGGGGGGCAACCATGATCGGCAACGGTGTATGCGAATTGACATCAGCACCGGAAAAATTAACATTTAACTTAGGATCTTTAAGCCCCAATAAGCAAGCAAAGCTCGAAGAAATCAAACGAGTGTTGGAGCTTATGGGACCTGTTGAAATTGAGGAGAATTTTTTAGGTTCCAGATGGTCCAAGTTGCTGGTCAACTGTTCGTTCAGCGGTATGTCTGCGGTGCTCGGAGCCACATTTGGCGAAGTTGCAAAAAATAAAAAATCCAGATTATGTGTGCAGAGAATAATAAAGGAGTGCATAGATACAGCCAAAAAGGCGGATATCAAAATTGAGCCTATACAAGGGAAAGATATTTGTAAGCTCTTGGACTACAACAATAAACTCAAGCAAAAGATCTCTTTTGCAATCATACCTTTTGCAATAAGGAAACATAGATTTACAAAAGCAAGTATGCTGCAAGACCTTGAAAAAGGACGGAGGTGCGAAATTGATTCGATAAACGGAGTGGTATGTAAATATGGAGATAAGTATGATGTACCTACTCCGTTCAACGATTTGGTTGTAGAAATCATACATGGTATCGAAGATAGTAAATATCCCCCCCGTTTTGATAACTTAAGATTCTTTGAAAATTTGTTCTAAGACCGCAATCGATAAATAAATGTATGAGCCAATTCCAGGGCCTAACCCGCAAATCCAGCGGACGACTTTCAGCCGGCGTTAGGCCTAAAGAGGGATGGGGTCACCAGAGGGATGGGGTCAGGGATGGGGATCAAGTCTGCTCTTGACTCATCTTAAGATATGAGGGTAATAAGAAGACATGGCCAGACCACTAAGAATCCAGTTTCCAGATGCCTGGTACCATGTAATGAACCGTGGAAGAAGGGAAGATTTGATATTTAAAGATAAAGGGGACTACTACGCCTTTATTGATCTCCTCAAAGATTGTATTGAAATGTGGACTATTCGGGTGGTCGCCTATTGTTTGATGGGGACTCATTGTCATATTCTTCTGCAAACTCCTGATGCGAATTTATCATGATGTATGAGGCATATTAACGGCGTCTATACACAATATTTCAATCGATCACACAGGTTGGACGGACATCTTTTCAGAGGACGCTATAAATCCATTTTGGTTGATTGTGTTCGTGTCGTGTGGGGTCGGGCCATGGGAAGTGCCCGATATACAAAGAATAATGGTTTATTTTGCCCTCTAAAATCAGTCTATATTGAGTTTTTCAACGGCAAAAGCGTCGTTTTTCCCCTGGAATTCTCGTCCCCGGAATTCTGGCCCACGAGGCCAAATCCCGGATGATCAGATCCCAAAAAAGGAAGTTCCTATCACCGGTACCGGTTTACTCAGGCATTCTTTTCACTATCCAGTTCGGCCATTAAGGCTGGCGCATACCTATCCCCAACTACGGAACTACTTGGGATAGCAGCCTTGATGCGGGAAAAATCATCAGCACTAAACTTGATTTCAATGGCCGCTAGTGAGTCGGACAGATGTTTACGTTTACTGGTACCGATCAGTGGAATGATATCCTCACCCCGTGAATAGATCCAAGCAATGGCTAATTGGGCCACTGTGCAACCTTTTTCCTTGGCAATCTCCCTGAGTGCATCCACAACCGCCAAATTATGATTGAGATTTTCCTTGCTGAAGCGAGGAAAGCGGGCGCGGATATCGCCGGGATAAAATTCCTGATCTTTTGATAACTCCCCACTTAGCAGGCTTCTGGACAGAACGCCATATGCAGTTATGCTGATGCCCAGCTTCCGGCAGGTGTTGAGTATCTTATTTTCAATTCCTCGTGTGACCAAGGAGTATTCGATCTGCAGGTCGGTAATCTCATGCACAGCTTTGGCTCGACGTAAGGTCTCAGAACCAACTTCCGACAATCCAATATAACGCACAAACCCGGCTTTTTTCAGGTCTACGATTGCACCCACGGTTTCTTCGATGGGCACTTTTGGATCAAGGCGTGCAGGACGATAGATATCGACATAGTCTGTCCTCAGGCGTTGCAGGGTATAAGCCAGAAAATTCTTGACGGCAGTAGGTCTACCGTCATATCCGATAAATGCATGCTTCGGATCCCGCATTGCTCCGAATTTAACACTGAGAAGCAGTTTGTCTCGTGGTACGTCTTGCAGAACTTTTCCAATCAGCATTTCATTGTGCCCCATACCATAAAAATCACCTGTATCCAGTAGTGTTATTCCTGCATCCAATGCAGCATGGATTGTAGCGATACTTTCTTTTTCATCGACCACTCCATACGTATTGGACATTCCCATGCAGCCGAGGCCCAATGCACTTACTAAAGGACCGGATTTCCCAAGTTGTCGTGTTTGCATATCCTTTATAACTCCTCAATGCCAGGTTACTCGCTTTTAAGGCCTATCCAATGAGTAAGAACTGGGTCAGGTTAATCGAGAAGATTTGTGGAGTCAATCCCTTAAGGTGTCCCAAGCGCCAGATCCGAATGAGAATCATGGCTTTTATCGAGGATGATGAGGTTATCAAGACGATCATTAAATATCAACGAAATAACTTGGTCCTTCCCTGACCACGGGACCACGGTGGACCACGGCGTGTAAGTGAATCCGCAGATCGACGACGAGATTGTGAAGAACAGCCATCATTCCCTCGAGCGCCCCGTCAATGCTCTTGTACGGACTGCCGGGAGCGCACCAGAGGGCATAAAACTGCTCCAATGACTTCATGGCGCCGTCTTCTGTCAACGACGAAGTTGATATCCAGCTGGATTTGTGTAAATCTGCGGACAGTATTTTATTTCTTGGCTTAAGTGGTGCACTTTGAATTTGAAGCTACCTATGTGAGATCGGCCCTATGCTTTTGACATGGCAAGAATTGCAAGAGTGGTGGCGGAAGGCATGCCGCACCATATTACCCAGCGTGGCAACAGACGACAGAAGACCTTTTTTCAAATGGGGACTATGCCGCCTATATTGATCTCATGGCACAATGGTGCCGGAAATATGGAGTGGATATATGGGTCTATTGTTTGATGCCGAATCATATTCATCTGATTGCCGTGCCTGGAAAGAAGGAGAATCTCAGGCTGGCCATCGGGGAGGCGCATCGCCGATATACCCGTCGTATCAATTTCAGGGAAGGCTGGCGTGGACATCTGTGGCAGGAGCGATTTTCTTCTTTTGTGATGGATGAGCGTTATCTGTTGGCATGCGTTGGTTCGCATGGTTCGCGTGGGGTCGGGCCACGGGAAGTGCCCGATATGCAAAGAATAATGGTTTATTTTGCCTTTTGGGAGTGGGCTCGGACCAAAGCAACTATTTAAGATAGTGGAATAATACGGTTCCACGAGGCATTGTTATGTTGCATGAAGGATTCTTGGCAAAGGGGTGATAATCGTCTGAGCGTTGCACGAGGTGCTTAATTGACAGAAAATAAATTTCCAGTGCTAACCCCATCCGAGGCTCAGGCGTACTATGACAAGTTCGGCAAGAAGCAGGACAGTCAGGGATTTTATGAAGATCCTGCGCTGGATGATTTGATCGCCCATGCCGGCTTTAAGGATGCCCGGAAGGTTTTCGAGTTCGGGTGTGGAACCGGCAACTTCGCCGGTCGTCTCCTGGCAGAACAGCTGCCCTCCTCGGCGACCTATCTCGGCTGCGACGTCAGCCCGATCATGGTTGGTCTTGCGACACAGCGCCTTTTGGACTATGCAGAACGTGCAACGATAGTCAGGTCTGATGGGACCATACACTTTCCACTTCCCGATAATTCAATCGATCACGTAGTGTCCAACTATGTTCTCGATCTCCTGTCCGCAGACGATACAAGACTTGTTTTTACTGAGGCGCAGCGTGTACTGATTCCTGGAGGCAAGCTCTGTCTGGTAAGCCTCACGAAAGGCGTTAGCTGCTTCTCTCGGATGGTGTCATTCCTCTGGATGACGATATTCCGGGTACGTGCCTCTCTGGTTGGCGGCTGTCGTCCGATTTCTCTTGAACCGTATGTCGATTCGGAGAACTGGCAGACAGAATATCGAAATGTGGTGACTCCTTTCGGGGTGCCATCAGAGGTACTTGTTTTAGCCCGGAGGTAAGCGGGGATGAGCGGACCTACTTCAGATTATAAGTTGAGCTGTATTCTTCTTTAATATTGCGAAACCATGCCACTTTCGGTAACAAGGTAGTGCAAGTTACCGTATCAGGTAGCAGCTATTAAATGAAAATTTATAGACTGAGGAAACGTCC
>Ga0315540_10002230_pt1 | contig 10947 bp, 7 predicted proteins | sample SalMarSW160110MG_FD_203677 | JGI IMG/M metagenome (GOLD analysis project Ga0315540, IMG submission 203677) | Salt marsh sediment microbial communities from the Plum Island Ecosystem LTER, Massachusetts, United States - Salt Marsh Sediment SW1601-10 ... | reverse complement strand
TCGACGGCCGCGCGCAGCTGAAGAACGTGAGCGTCGAGGCGAAGGACCTGCCGAAGAAGATCGAGGACGTGAACGGCACCGTGCTGCTCTCGACGCAGCGCGCCGAGGTGAAGGGCCTCACCGCGAAGGCGGGCGCGTCCTCCTACACGCTCGACGCCACGGTCACGCGGCCGCTCGCGCTCATGGCGAAGCCGGACTCGGTGCCGCCCGCGGGCGTCACGTTCGATTTCCGCTCGCCGAACCTCGACCTCGCCGAGCTGCTGCCCACCACGCCCGGCGCCCCGTTCCTGCCGAACGCGAAGGGCGGCGGCAAGGTGAGCATCACGCATCTCCGGCAGGGCGCGCTCGACGTGAAGAACGTGAGCGCCACGGTCGCGCTCGCGCCCGCGGCGCTCGACGCGCAGAACTTCTCGCTGCAGGGCTACGGTGGCGACATCGCCGGCAGCGCGAAGTTCGACCTGCGCGACACGGCGAAGCCGGCCTACGAGATCAGGACGAAGGTCACCGACGTGAACGCGGACTCGCTCCTGTCGGTGTGGACGCCGGCGAAGAACCTGCTGCGCGGCACGCTCAGCACCGACCTCACGTTCTCGGGCGCGGGCGACCAGCCCGCGGACCTCAAGCGCACGCTCACGCTCGTCGGGCTCGCCGCGCTCTCGGACGGCCAGCTGGGGCCGGGGCCGACCCTGCAGGCGATCGCCGACCTCGTGAAGGTGCCGCAGCTCAGGGAGGTGAAGTTCAAGGACTTCAAGCTGCCGATGCGGATCGAGAACGGCCGCATCATCACCGACGAGGCGACGCTCTCGGGGCCGAGCGGCGACTGGAAGATGTCCGGCGCGGTCGGCTTCGACGGCGCGCTCGACTACGCGGTCAGCATCACCCTGCCGCAGCAGGTCACCGAAGCGCTGAATGCGAAGTCGGCGCTCGCGGCCGGCGCGCTGGCCGACGACCAGGGGCGCACGCTCATCGACCTGCACGTGGGCGGCACGGCGAAAGCGCCGCGCGTCGCGTGGAACACGCAGGCGATGCGCGACCGCCTGGCCGGCCGGGCCTCGCAGGCGATCGCCGAGCAGAAGGCGAAGCTCGAGGCGGAGGCGAAGCAGGCCGCTGCGAGCGCGCTGCAGCAGCGGCTCGGCCTCGCCGCCGACAGCGCCGGGGGCGCCACGCCCCGGCAGCAGGTCGAGGCGGCGAAGGACAGCCTGCGCAAGGCGGCCGGCGGGGCGCTGCAGAACTTCTTCGGCGGGCTCGGGAAGAAGAGCGCGCCGCCGCCCGCGCCCGCGCCGGCCGACACGTCACCGCACTGACCGCCGCGCGGACGCGCGAAAGCCGCGAGCCTGGGAGGTGACCCGCTCGCGGCTTTTCGCACTTCTCTGACGTGCCTGGAATCTCCGCGGCCGCCGCCGGACTGCCACCCGGCGGCGGCGATGCGAAGACGGGTACGAGCCCTGGACGTGCCGTCAATGCCGTGCCCATGCAGCGCGGCTTCACGTCCGTTGTTCGGGGGACAGCAAGGTACGTGCCTGCGATGGCACGCCGGAGCGCTGGAACGCTCCCGCGCCCGCACCACGTTGCGGGAAGGGCAGCTGCTCCCCGGGAGCGTTGCGGTCCTGAAACGGGCGACTCCCAACGAAGTGGTCACCCCTGTCACCGGAGTGGACACAAAGTGTCACCTGTGACGACACGCGCGGCAGGTCCGGGACGAGAAAGATGCGAATGGCGGCGCGTCTTCGGCGGGCTCTCGCGGCGTCGCGGCCTCGTGCGTCAGCGGCCGGGGGCGCCCGACGCGACCGCCTCGCGGTCCACGTCCTCGATCCACGCCCGCAGCAGCACCGCCGCCGCGAGCGCCGAGAAGCGCCGGCGCGCGTCGCCGCCGGGCAGCACGCCCAGCTCGCGGACCTGCGTGACGACCCGCTCGAGCCGCGCGTACACGAGGGCCGGCGCGCCTTCCTCCCGCGCGAGCACGCGCAGCATCGCCGCGACCCACGTGCCCAGCCACTCGCCGCGCGGCCCGCCCTCGCCGGGCCGGTCCAGCAGCCCACCCCGCGCCGACAGCTCGCGCTCGACCGTGCGCAGCAGCCGCTGCGCGAGCGGCAGCGGCAGCAGCGTCGGCGGCAGGCCCGCCGCCCAGATCTGCGGCGCCGACAGCCCGCGCACGACGCCCGTGGGCGTGAGCGACTCGAACAGGCAGCCGGCCTCCTCATCCCAGAAGCGCTCGGCGAAGCCGCGCTGCAGCTCGTGCGCCCACGCGAGGTAGAAGGCCGCGTTCTCGCGCCGGCCGAGCAGCTTCGCGACCTGCGCCATGGCGACGAGCCCGTGGTACCAGAGCGCGTTCGTGCCCGCGCGCGCCCGCGCCGTGTCGCCCTCGCCGCACCAGAGGAACCCCTCGCGGTCGCAGTGGACGCCGTACCGCGAGCCCGAGCGCAGGTGGTGAAGCACCTGCTCGAGCGCCGGCCACGCCTGCTCGAGGAACTCCGCCTGGCCCGGGGTGCCCTCGGCGCGGCGCGCGAGCAGATCCACGAGGTTCACGAGCCAGAGCGAGGGCTCGGGGTCGCCGTAGCGGGGCGTGCCGTCTCCGGGATCGAACGACTCGGGCGCGAGGCCCTCGTCGAGGTAGTCGAGGTAGCCGCGGGCGATCGCGCGCACCGACTCGAAGTCGCGCAGCGTGACGAGCGCTGCCGCCGCGCGGAGCGTGTCGGAGCCGCGCTCGGCCATCTCGGGCCAGGTGCCGACCAGCGTGAGCCGGCCGTGGCGCGTGACCAGCGCCGCACGCACCTGGGCGGCGAGCGGCGCCGCGAGCGGATCGCCCGCGTCCACGAACGGCTCGAGGCGGCGTGCGACGCGGTCGGCGCCGTTGCCGCGGGCCGCGGCCGCCTGCCGGGCGGTGAAGTCGAGCCCCTCGAGCGCCGCCCGGCGCTCGGCCCCGAGCCGTCCGCGCTGCGCCCGATCCAGCGCCGCGACGCAGTCGTGAAGCGTGCGCGCGGGCGGCGTGCCCAGCCGCAGCTCGGAGGCGAGCGAGCGGAACAGCGCTTCCTCGGAGGAGAGCACGACGTGCAGCGCCGCGCCGGGCGCGCCGAGCGAAGCCTGCACCCAGCCGGGGCGGAACGCGTCCTCGCCCTCGGCGGCCGGGTCGCCGTCGTCGGCGTCCTCGGCGTCGAGCGGGTAGGCGAGCGCGTTCGCCCAGCCGCGCGCGGGCACGTACGCCCCGTTGTGCCACAGCGTCACGGACGGCCAGCCCGGCAGCGTCTCGACGAGCACGCGCCCCGGGATGCCCTGCGTCGCGCCGCGGAACTCGGGCGTCTCGCGCTGCAGCGAGAGCGGGTCGCGGGCCGCGATCAGCGGCGCCACGCTCAGCCGCACCGGCCCGCCCTCGCGCAGCGTCCACGACGCGACGAGCGCCGAGTGGCCGTCCACGAGCCGCAGCGCGCGCTCGATCACGACGTCGTCGAAGCGCCAGGTCCACACCGGCCACGGGTCGGCGGTGAACGAGACGAGCTGCTCGAACGCCCCCGCGCGCGGCACCGGCGCGCTGCCCGGCCGCGCCCACCACGAGGACGACAGCTCGTGCGACGCGGCGGCGGTCGTGAGCTTCTCCTCGAAGCGCAGCACGAGCGCCACGGGCTGCCCCCATGCGGCCTGGGCCGCGAGCAGCGCGTGCGCACGGCGCGTGGGCGCACCCGAGGCCGTGCCCGCGGCGTACCCGCCGCGGCCGTCCGAGAGCAGCCATTCGCGCGCGGTGGCCGCCGCGAAATCGTGAGGAGCGTTCGATCCGTCGAACATCGGCGCGGAAGATAGCAGGTCGCGCCCGCCCGGGCGCGCCGCTCAGCCCTTCGCGATCTTCGGCAGCACGGCCGAGAGCGGCACGATGTGCGCCTCACCCTCGAGCTTCTTCGGCACGAGCGCCTCCTGCGCCCACTTCACGCTCGTCGGGGTCGCCCGCAGCAGCACGATGGCGGTGTGGCCGCCCTTCCTGCGCTCGAGCAGGGCGGCCCACGCGCGGTCGAGCGACTTCGTCGTGCGGCTGCGGGCCTCGTCGTCGAGGATGGCGTCGGGCTCGTCGTAGCCGACGCCGAGGCGCGCCGCGAGCGGACGGGCCACCGAGCGCGGCGGCGGAGAGAGGTGCAGGAACGTGAGGCCCGCGTGCTTGAGTTCGGTGTAGAACGCGGTCATGAACGGCTCGTCCTGCGCCGCGAAGGAGCCCTGCAGGTTCATCACCGCGGTCACGCCGCCGGCGTGCTCCAGGTAGTCGCGCGTCATCTTCTCGATGCGGCCGGCGGTCATGTTGACGAGCATCGTGCCGGGGCCGGGGTTCGCGCGCGGGTAGTCCTCGGGCTCCATCGGGACCTGCAGCACGAGCTGGTGCTTCGAGTCGTGCGCGAGCCGGATCAGCGGGTCGCTGTCCTGGCCGATCGCGGGCGCGATCACCGCGAACGGCTCGGGCCGTGCGAGCAGCGCTTTCGCCGAAGCCGGATCGTCGGCGAGGCCGAACAGCACGATCGCGACTCGCGTCTCGGTCGCCGCCGGCGATTCGGGATCCACCCCCGGGCGCACGAGCACGACCTCGTGCGTGGGCCGGCCGGGAACCCCGAGGGTCATCGTGACGACCTGTCCGCCTTCGGGCGCCGGCTCCTCGCGCGCGGCGAGCACCTCCGCGCCCACGGCCTGGACCGCCTGCGTCACCGCGTAGTTGGCCTGCGTCGGCGAGGTGCCGCGCGGCAGGTCCACCGTCCAGCGCAGGGGCGGCCGGCCGGCGCGGGCGATGACCGTCTCGCGGACGCGGGATGCGGGCACGCCCAGCGCGGCGAGCCCTTCGCGGGCGTGACGGCCGACGATGCGGACGGCGTGCGCCCGGTCGCCGAGATAGAGGTTTCGCCACAGGAAGATCCGGGCGCCGTCGGAACGCAGGAACCCGTACAGCTCGCCGCCGGCGAAGAGCAGCAGCGCGAGCGCGGCGAGCAGTCCGAGCCACAGGGGGCCGCGGCCCTTCTTCGAGGACGAGCGTCGTTTGGGCATGGGATTCCGGTCCGCGGCGCACACTAGGGAGCGGCCCGTAACGCGTCAACGAGCAGGTGAAATCTCGCGCGAACGGGGCCCGCGGGCCGCCGATCCGGGGAGCTTTTGCACTTCACTGACACCGGCCGGAAGGACCGCGAACAGACTTTCCCCTACGCCGGCCGATGCTTCAGGCGACGTTCGCGAGGCCCGTCCGGGTCCGCGCCACCTTCCGGGAGGTTGGACATGAAGCTGTTGCGACTCCTCGCCCTTTCCATCGCCGCAACCGCCTGGCTCGCCGCCGCCGCCTTCGCGTGCCCAGGCGCGAAATCCGCGAACGCCTCTTCGTGCGGATCGAAGGCATCGGCCACGAAGACCGCCAGCGCCCAGGGCAACTGCAGCGCGCACGGCGCGACCGCCACCGCCGCCGCCCAGAACGGCTGCCCGGCATCGGCGGCGGGCAACTGCCCGATGAGCGCCGAGGCCTGCAAGGCGAAGATGGCCTCGGGCGGCTGCCCCTACGCCGACGGCGCGACGGCGGCCGCGGCGGGCAACTGCACGATGCACTCGGCGGCGGCGCACGGCGACTGCGCCGTCTGCACCGACGAGGCGGCCTGCGGCGAGGACCTGACCCAGATCGGCGCGCACGAGCAGGTCGTCGGCCTGCGCAACGGCACGATGATCCTGTACACGGCGGACAACCCCGAGAACGTCCGCGAGCTGCAGGCCGCGGTGGCCCTCTACAACAACCGGGTCATCTCCGCGCTCAGGAGCAGCAAGGCGAAGCTCTGCACGTCGTGCAAGCGGCTGCGCGGGGCGCTCGCGAGCGGCAAGCTCGTGCGGCAGGTCGTCAACGTCGAGCGGGGGTGCCAGCTGATCATCACCTCGAGCGACCGCTCGATCGTCCGCCAGGTGCACGCGACCACCGACGCGCAGGTGGCGGCCCGCACCCACAGCTGACCTCTCCTTTGACCTGATCCGCGTTTCCGGCCCGGTCCGCCTCGGCGGGCCGGGCCGCTGTGATTCTCCCGGGGCGCACCGCCGCGGCGGACCGCCCGCGGCGGGCGCCGCCCGGCCGCGTGGCGCAACGCGCGCGACGCCACTACTCTCGGCCGCGCATGAACGTCCCACCCATGCCGCCCTTCAACCTGTCCCGCCAGCGCAAGCTCGCCCTGCTCGTGGGTGCCGTCGCCGTGCCCGCGCTGCTGCTCTCGTTCGTGGCGACGCTGCTCACGCTGCGGGTCGTGCGCCAGGTGCAGGCCGACGCGGCGCGCTACAACGCCTACCTCGCGGCGAAGGTCTCCGAGGCGTTCGAGCAGGAGCTGCTGTTCCAGCTCCGCGACGCCGTCGTCCCCGCCGAAGGCGTGGCGCGCGCGGGCGGCGGTCCGGCCGCCATCGTCGCCGCGCTCGCGACACGCTCGCGGCAGTTCGAGGCGCCGCACTACGTCCCCGTGGACAACATGGACGACCTGTCCGTGATGATGGTCGAGACGAACATGCTGCTCTTCGGCGAGGACCCGAGCGGCCGGCACGACCATCCGTTCGCGGCCGTCGTGCTGAAGGGCCGCCACGGCGAGGTCGTCGGGGCCGGCGGCTGGTGGTTCAACCCGCGGGCGTTCATCGCCACGAACCTCGCGAGCGTCGTGCGCGACCGGCTCGGCTCGAGCCCCCGCCTCTACGGCGGCCTCGAGTCCACGCGCAACCTGTGCGTCCAGGTGTTCGACGACGAAGGTCACGAGGTCGCGCGCGTGCGCGAGCCCGGACCCTCGTCGAGCGCGCGCAGCGCCGACCTCACCGGGCCGTTCGATCACTACCTCGTGCGGGTGACCTCGACCGCCAGCTCGCCGGCGTCCGACGCGCAGCGCTTCCTGTTCGCGCTCATGCTGTTCGTCGGAGTCATGACCGCGGTGCTGCTCGGCGCGACCTGGGTCGGCGTGCGCTACATCGTGCGGCAGATCGAGCTCGTGCAGGTGAAGTCCAGCTTCGTCTCGAACGTCACCCACGAGCTCAAGACGCCGATCGCGGTCATCCGCCTCGCCGTCGAGACGCTCGAGATGGGGCGGTTCCGGAACCCCGGGGAGGAGGAGAAGTACCTCCGCACGATCCTCAAGGAGTCGGACCGGCTCACGCAGCTCGTGGACAACATCCTCGACTTCTCCCGCCTCGAGTCCGGCCAGAAGCCGGTCCGGCTGACGTCCGTGTCGGTCGAGGAGCTCGTCAGCAACGTGTTCGAGAGCTACCGGCTGCGGCTCGAGGACGAGGGCTTCCAGTGGCACCTCGACATCCCGCAGGGCCTGCCCCGGGTCCACGCCGACGCCATCGCCCTCCAGCACTGCCTCCTCAACCTGCTGGACAACGCCGTGAAGTATTCAAGAGATCGCAAGGAGATCAAGGTCGTGGCCCGCGAGCGTGACGGCATGGTCAGCATCGCGGTGAGTGATCGGGGCATCGGAATCGCCGCCGAGGACCTGGGGCGAATCTTCGACAAGTTCGTCCGCGTCGAAACAGGGCTGGTGCACACGGTGAAGGGGGCGGGCCTCGGGCTTTCCCTTGTAGATCAGATCGTCCGCGCGCATCATGGCCGCGTCGAAGTGGCCAGCACCCCCGGCGAGGGCAGCATCTTCACCATGCTGATCCCGACCTGGCGGGGCGGCCACGGCTCCCCGCAGGAGTCGCAGGGCGGATCCCCAGCCGCCTGACCCGCGGGACCGAAGGGGGCCGCGAGCCCCGGGAAGGGATACGAATGCAGAAGAAGATCCTCATCGTCGAGGACGAAGAGGGGCTGCTCGACGGCCTGGCTCACAACTTCCGTTACGACGGCTACGACGTCCTCACGGCCAAGAACGGGCAGGAAGGCCTTCGCCTCGCCCTCAAGCAGAAGCCCGATGCCGTGCTGCTCGACATCATGCTTCCCGAGAAGGACGGCTTCACCGTGCTCAAGGAGCTGCGGCAGCGTCATCGCGACATTCCGGTGCTCGTGATGACCGCGCGCAACTTCGAGGCGGACGTGCTCAAGGGCTTCGACCTGGGCGCGGACGACTACGTGACGAAGCCGTTCAGCATCAAGGAGCTCATGGCGCGGGTGAAGCGCCTGGTGGCGCGCGGCCCGATGAACACGGGCACGCCCGCCACGACCACGTACACCTTCGGCGACGTCGAGGTGCGATTCGAGCCGCGCGAGGTGTACAAGGCCACCAAGCAGGTCGCGCTCTCGTTCAAGGAGTTCGAGCTGCTCAAGTACCTCATCGAGCACCGCGGCCGCACCGTGAGCCGCGAGGAGCTGCTCGAGGAGATCTGGGGCGTGGACGAGGAGCTCGGCGTCACCACGCGCACGGTGGACACGCACGTCTCGAACCTGCGCAGCAAGCTCGGCGAGGGCTTCGAGAAGCCGTTCATCGTCGCGGTGCACAAGGTCGGCTACAAGTTCGTCGAGCCCTGAGGCGCCCCGCGTCGAGTCGTATCGGCACCCCGCGGGCGGCACCGCCCGCGGGGTGCGTCGCGTTCCGGCCCGGGCCCCACGCAGTTCTTGCGAGCCCCTGACGTTCCCGGGGCGTTCCGGCCTTGAAGGGTCGCCGCGCGCCACGGGAGAATTGCCGGTCGGTATCCCCTCCACCCGCCGTGCCCGCGAAACGAAGGAGCGCTTCCATGCCGTTCCCCAGGCTGGCCCCGATGTCCCCGGCTGCCGCGTGGCGCCGGACCGTTCCCGCCGTGCTCGCGGCCGCCGCGGCGATCGCGCTCGCGGCGCCCGCGCCCGCCCGGGCCGCGGGGCCCGCCGCCGGCGCCGGGGCGAGCCCGCTCGTCATCGTCTCGACGAGCGACGTGCACGCCAAGACGGTCCCGTGCGGCTGCCACATCCCCAAGGGCGGCCTCGCCCGCCGCGCGGCGTTCGACGACAGCCTGCGGAAGATCTACCCGAACCTGCTCGTCGTGGACACGGGCGGCTTCTTCCCCGCGGGCCCGTCGGAGCGCGACGACGCGCCGTTCGTGACCAAGGCCATGCACGCGATGCGCCTCGACGCGGTGGGCCTGAGCGACCAGGAGTTCCTGTTCGGCCTCGGGTTCCTCGAGGCGACGATGAACGAGTACCCGCTGCCGCTCGTGTGCGCGAATCTCTGGCGCCGCGCGCCGCACCGGACGCTCGCCCAGCCCTTCTTCGTCCGCCCGGTGGGCCCGTACAAGGTCGGCGTCTTCGGCCTGATCTCGCCCCGGGCGCAGCTCGGCTCCGCGGCCGACACGCTCGAGGTGAGCGACCCGACCGAGGCCGCCCGCAGCGCGGTGACGGAGATGCGCAAGCGCGGCGCGCAGGTGATCGTGCTGCTCTCCTCGCTCGGCAAGATGGACACCGAGAGCCTCGTGCTCGCGGTGCCGGGCATCGACGTGGCCATCGCGGGGCGCAACGTGCCGCTCATGCAGCGCAGTCGGCTGCTGGACCACACCACGGTCGTTTTCGGCGGCGAGGAGGGGCAGTTCGCCGGGGTCACGAAGCTGGACCTCGACGCCTCGGGCAGGATCGAGTCGCGGGACAGCGAGGTGGTCATGCTCGGGCCGGACGTCCGTGACGAGCCCGCGATGGGCCGGATGGTGGGGGCGTGGGAAGCTCGGCCGGACGTGAAGGCCCGGCGCGCCCGCCCGGGCCGGGCCCCCCGGGACTCGACGGAAGCCGCGGCCTCGAAGCCCTGAGCGGCCGGCCGGAGCCGCTCAGCCCTCGGCCGCGCGCGCGAGGCGCGCGAACTCCTCCAGCGTGAGCGTCTCGCCGCGCCGGCGCAGGTCGATGCCGGCGACGGCGCCCAGCCGCTCGACCCCGTCGCGGCCCAGGCCGAGCGAGCTCTCGAGCGTGTTCGCGAGCTGCTTGCGCCGCTGCTGGAACGCGCCCCGGATGATCCGGAAGAGCAACGCCTCCGGCGCCTCGACGGGCGGCGATTCGCGCAGGTGCGCGCGGACCAGCATCGAGTCCACGTCGGGCCGCGGCCAGAACGCCGGCGCGCGGATGTTCATGAGCGGCTCGAGCAGCGCGTGGTAGCGGGCGAACAGCGTGAGCGAGCCGTACTGGGGGCTGCCGGCGGCGGCGGCCAGGCGCTCGGCGTACTCCTTCTGCACGAGCAGGACGGCGGTCCGCACGACGCTCCGCTGCTCGAACACGCGCTCGAGGATGGGCGTCGTGACGTTGTAGGGGATGTTCCCCACGACGATCAGCTTCTCGACACCGTGCTTCGCGGCCGCCGCGGCGAGGTCGAACTCGAGGAAATCGCCCTCGACCAGCTCGAAGCGCGCCCAGCCCTCGAGGTCCTCGCGCAGGAACGCGGCCAGCCCGGCGTCCTTCTCCACGGCGATCAGCGCCCGCGCGCGCTGCGCGAGCCGGGGGGTGAGCGCCCCGGCGCCGGGGCCGATCTCGACGACGACGTCGTCGTCCCGGAGCCGGCAGTGCTCGACGATCCGCTCGGCGAGCTCCTCGCGCACGAGGAAGTTCTGCCCGAAGCGCTTGCGCGGAGAGAGCCCGCGCGCCGCGAGCGCCTCCTTCACGCGCCTCGCCTCGCTGCCCTCCGCCGCCGCCTTCTCCCGGATGTACTCCGAAGCCTTCGAATGCCGCTGCCCGAGCCCCGATCGCCTGTTCATTGGCGCAGTGTAGGCGGGTGATGGCGCCGCGCGAAACCCGGGAGTCCGGACCGGTCGTGCCGAGGGCGTGCGGTCAGGCCGACCGCCGCTCGCCGCCGTGGTCGAGGGCTTCGCGGGCCATCTCGCGGGCGTAGGGGTCGGGCGAGCGGGCGATCAGCTCGCAGAGGGCGTCGCGGCCCTCCGCGCCCAGCAGGGCGAGCGCGTACGCGGCGTGGTGGCGGACCCACCAGGCGCGGTCCGTCACGCGCTGCGTGAGCGCCTCCACCGCGGGCGCCGCGCGCAGCCGGCCAAGCGCGCTCGCCGCCTGCGCGCGCACCGGCCACGCGTCGTCGGCCAGCGCGAGCA
>Ga0315540_10002227_pt1 | contig 10959 bp, 9 predicted proteins | sample SalMarSW160110MG_FD_203677 | JGI IMG/M metagenome (GOLD analysis project Ga0315540, IMG submission 203677) | Salt marsh sediment microbial communities from the Plum Island Ecosystem LTER, Massachusetts, United States - Salt Marsh Sediment SW1601-10 ... | reverse complement strand
CGACGCGGTCGCCTGCGGCTTCGCGCCCGCGACGACGTGCACCGACCTGCTGCAGCCGACCGGCTACCGGCGGCTGCCGCGCTACCTGCGCGCGCTCGAGGCCGAGCTGGCGCGGCTCGGGGCGGCCGACCTCGACGCGTACCGGCTCGCGCGCTGCCGCGAGGGCGGCGGCCGCGCGACCGACGATCCGGCCGAGGCCGCGCGCTCGAACCTCGCCCAGTACGCGGCGCTGGTCGCCGACGAGCCGCGCTACCACGGCCCGGCTCCCGCCCCGTCGGGCCCGCGCCGGCCGCTCGAGGCCATCGACTGCGACGCCTGCAACAACTGCGTCGTCGTGTGCCCGAACCTCGCGTTCGTGGCCGTGGACCTGCCCGCGGGCTCGGCGGTCTCGGCGGCGGCCGAGTGGCGCGACGGGGTGCCGGCGCTGGCGCCGGGCGACACCGTCACGAAGGCCGACCGGCAGTACGTCGTGCTCGGCGACGCGTGCAACGAGTGCGGCCACTGCGACACGCACTGCCCGCAGGAAGGCGGACCCTTCCGCGTGAAGCCGCACCTCGCGGGCGGGTTCTAGCCGCTCCCTCCGCCGGCCGCGGCCCCCGCCTCAGGCGCCTTCGCCTCCCTCGGACTCGCCATCGGCGGCGAAGGGATCCTCGGCGGCCGATTCGGCCAGCCGCAGGGCGGCCCTGCGCCGGCGGCGGAAGAACTCGCGCAGCAGCTCGCCGCACTCGTCGGCCAGCACGCCGCGGGTGAGCAGGGCGCGGTGGTTGAGCCGGCGCTCGCCCAGCACGTCGGTCACCGAGCCGCAGCCGCCCGCCTTGGGGTCGTCGGCCCCGTAGACGACGCGGCCCAGCCGCGCGAGCACGATCGCGCCGGCGCACATCGAGCACGGCTCGAGCGTCACGTAGAGCGTGCACTCGGTGAGGCGCCAGGAACCGAGCGCGTTCGAGGCCGCGCCGATCGCGAGGATCTCGGCGTGCGCGGTCGCGTCCTGCAGCGACTCCACCTGGTTGTGCCCGCGGCCCACGACCAGGCCGTCGTGGACGATCACGCAGCCGACGGGCACCTCGTCGCGCGCGAGCGACTCCTGCGCCTCGCGCAACGCCGCACGGATGCCGGCCTCGTCGTCGTGAACGAGCACCGCGTCAGTTCGCCGCCCGGGGCTTGCGGGCGGGAAACTCCGGCGCCCACCGCGCGACCAGCTTGCCCAGCGTCTCGGGGAAGCTCGGCGCGCCGCCCTGCCCGGTGATGGGCCGGTTGTTCAGTCCGCTCGCGTCGATCCCGGTCGGGTTCGTGGTCGGGTCGTGGTAGAGCCCCTCGGCCGTCTCCGTGCCGCTGGCGGTCCAGAGCAGCCGGCCGCTCGAGTCCACGAGCGCGACGCTCAGGCCGACCGTCGTGGAGGGCTTGCCCGCCTGGTCGAACTCCATCTCGAGCTTCTCGTAGCGGTCCACGCGGATCGTGAGCAGCGCGTTCGCGAACATCATCCGCGCGTAGCCCGGCGCCGCGAGCGAGTCGAGCCGCGGCTCCTCGAGCAGCTGGTCGTTGAGCGCCTTGAGCAGCGAATCGCCGCCGGCCTTCATCATGCGGTCGCGCGTGATGAGCGTGGACATCCAGCGGTAGCCCTTGTCGCGCAGCGCCCGCGCCAGGGCCATCTCGGACAGCTTGCGCGCCTGGACGTTGCCGTCGTAGGTCGCGGCCGGGAGCATGGCGATCGTGCGCGGCGCGACTTTCGCGAAATCGGGCGCGGTCCACACGTTGTCCGTCCTGCTGGGACCACGCCGGGCCCCCAGCACGGGAACGGCGAGGGCGAAGAGCAGCAGCACTGCAAGCAGTCGCGACATGGCATCACCTCGGCGCGCGGAGCGCGTTGATCCGGCCGGTGGCCGCGCGCGCCCGGCGGCGCGGCGGCGGTACATGGCGGGCCCAGGAGGATTTGAACCCCCAACCTTCTGATCCGTAGTCAGACGCTCTATCCAATTGAGCTATGGGCCCACCTCGACCACGAGGCGGTTCGCGAACCGCTTCGCGGTCCGCTACTGGCGGAGAGGAGAGGATTCGAACCTCCGGGCGGGTTTTACCCCACCAACCGCTTAGCAGGCGGCTGCCTTCAGCCACTCGGCCACCTCTCCATGTTGTTGCTGGCGGAGGGAGTAGGATTCGAACCCACGGAGCTTTCGCTCAGCGGTTTTCAAGACCGCCGCCTTAGACCACTCGGCCATCCCTCCGCGAGTCCCTCGAGGCGCGCGGACTCTAGTCAACTCGAGCCCCGGGGCGCAACGGCACCCCGGTCGCGGCCGGGCGGCAGGCGGGCGAACCTTCGGTCCTTCTCCCACTTCCAGCGGGCGGGAAATGTAGCCTTTCGCCCTGCGGCAGGCAAGCCGCCGCGGCGCCGTTCGCGCGCTCCGCGAGGCGCGGGTCAGAACAGCGTCGTCTGGTCCAGCCGGCCGAGCGCGCGCGCCCGGTCCTGCAGCCAGCGGAACAGCAGCGCCGCCACGCCCGAGAAGACCACGGTCGTGACCGCGAGCCCGCCGACGAGCTGCGCGTCGGAGAGCTTCCCCATGGACGCGCTGGCGGAGACACCGGTCAGCAGGCGCCGCAGCGCCTCGTACCACCAGGTCCACGGCAGCGTGAACGAGACGACGCGCAGCGGCACCGGCAGCAGGTCCACCGGGAAGATGACGCCGCAGAGCAGGTAGAGCGACAGCGTGACGCCGTCGAGCACGATCATCGCGGCGCGGGTGAGCACGAGGCACGCGCCGGCCATGAGCATCGCGCCGGCCAGTGTCGCGGCGAGCCCCAGCGCCAGCGTCGCGGCCAGGGCGGCCGGGTGCGCGGCCGCGTTCCCCCAGCGCAGGCCCAGCGCGAACCAGCCGAGGGCGAGCACGAGCAGGACGCTGATCGTCGCCCGGCCGAACTTGATGACCGCGCGCCCGAGCAGGAACGTGTTCAACCCCATCGGCGACGCGGCGATGTACTTCAGCATCTCGTACTCCTCGCGCTCCGAGAACACGACCCAGCCGAGGTCCACGACGACCGAGTTGACGTACGAGTGGAACGCGTTCGCGAGGTAGAAGCCCGTGAACGCCGTCGAGTGCACGGCGTGGCCGCTCACGGCCCAGTACATCGCGACGAGGATGAGCGCCACCGCGAGCGGCCGGGCGACGGCGTAGATCACGAACAGGATCGGGTCGGCCCAGTTCGAGTCCACCTGCCAGCCGAGCCAGGCGGCAACGCGGAATCGCGCGAACGAAGGTCTCACTGCCACCGCAGCGTCAGCCTCCCCTCGCGCTTCGCCAGCGACTCGAGCCAGCGCATCGACGCGCGCGCGGCGAAGAGCAGCACGACCGTGAACGCGAGCAGCGCGAGCAGCTCCGTGCGGACGGGCAGCAGGCCGTGCGCCGCCGGGCCGAGCAGCACCTGGCGCAGCGCGTCCACGCCGAGCGTGAGCGGCAGCAGCCCCGCCGCGACGGCGCCGAGGGCGCCCAGCGTGCGGATCGGGAAGTAGAGCCCGCTCAGGAAGTAGACGGGCTCGGTCAGGGCGGTGCAGGTGTGCCAGGCCTCCCGTCCGTAGAGCAGGAACAGGCTCGCGAACGTCATGCCGAGCGCGTAGAGCGACGACATCGTGAGGACGAAGACCGCCGTGAACAGCCACGGCGAGAACGTCTCGACCCGGACGTGGAACACCCAGATGCCGATCGCGACGCCGACGAGCGAACGCAGCAGGGTGGACGCGAAGCCCCCCAGGGCCATGCCGCTCAGGATCGCCATGCGGGAGCATGGCGCGGCGAAGAGCAGCTGGAGCTGGCCGGCCTGCTTCTCCCAGTAGAGCTGGGCGCCCATCCCCCACAGCACGTTGATCCAGTAGGTCGTCAGGATGCCGCCGATGACCGCGAGCGCCTCGTAGCTCTTCGGCGCGCCGAGCGCGCGGTAGAGCAGCACGAACGCGCACATGCCGAGGTTTGGCAGCACGGCGTCCGAGATCACCCAGTCGAGCTGGCGGAACGAGCCGACGATGCGCACGTACGCGCGGGCGTTCATCGCCCGCAGGTCGAGCACGAGGTCGCGGGGAAGGAGCCTCACGACGGCGCCTCCGCGTCCTCGAGCCCGCGGCCGACGATGCGGATGAACGCGTCCTCGAGGCTCGTTTCGCGCGTCGAGACGCCCTGCACCGACCAGCCGCCCTCTTCGAGCGCCCGCAGGAGGCCGCCGAGCACGGCGCCGTCGGGCAGTCGCAGCTTGAGCGTCAGCGTGCCGCGCTCGGGATGCGGCGCGCCCCACGCGACGGCGACGCCGAGCACCTCGTTCGCGGGCGGGGCGCCCGGCACGCGCTCGCGCACCTCGAGCTCGACGTGCTGGCCGCCTTCGACCGAGCGCCGCAGCGCCGCGGGGGTGTCACAGGCCAGGACCCGCCCGCGGTCCACGATCGCGAGCCGGTCGCACATCTGGTCGGCCTCGGCCATGTAGTGCGTCGTGAGCAGCACGGTCCGCCCGGCGCGCTCGCGCACCCACTCGAGCACGAACTCGCGCAGGATCCGCGCGGCCGTCACGTCCATGCCCAGCGTCGGCTCGTCGAGGAACAGGATCTCGGGGTCCGAGACGAAGCCGCGCGCGAAGTTCATCCGCTGCCGCTGCCCGGTCGAGAGCCGGTTGATGCGCGTGCCGGCCTGCGGGCCGAGCTGCACGACCTCGATCAGGCGCTCGATGCGCGGCCGCGCCTCGTGGCCGGGGATGCCGTAGAACTGCGAGAACATCCACAGGCACTCGCGCACGGTGAGGATGCCGTAGCCGGAGTTCTCGCCGCCCGAGACGAGCCCGATGCGACGCCGCACCTCCTGCGCCTCGCGCACCACGTCGAAGCCCGCGACGCGCGCCTCGCCCGAGGTCGGGAAGAGCAACGTGTTGAAGATCTTGATGGCCGTCGTCTTGCCCGCGCCGTTGGGCCCGAGGAGCCCGAAGACCTCGCCGTGTTCGATGCGCAGGTCGATGCCGACGAGCGCCACGACCTCGGGGGAGCCGCGGGAGGCGCGGAAGACCCGGCGCAGAGTGCGCGCCTCGACGGCGGGAACGGTGGCGGAAGAGGGCACGCTCATGGGCGCCGGACCGTAGCAGGCGGGCGGGCCCGCACCAAGAAACCGCGGGCGGCGGCCCCAGGGACCGCCGCCCGCACGAAACCGGACCGACTAGTGCTTGTCGCCCGCGGCCGGCGCCGCGCCGCCTGCGGCCGGTGCCGCCGCACCCGCCGGCGCGTCCCACGGACCCGGGGGCGGGAACGGGATCACCGGGCCGGCGTACGCGCCGCCGGGGGGCAGCGCCTTCGGCACCGCGTGCTTCACGGGCTTGAGGCTCCGCAGGTAGGCGACGAGCGCGTGCAGGTCCGACTCGCTCATCTGCGAGGTGTTCTGCCACGGCATCGGCGGCAGCAGCACGGTGCCGTCCTTCTTGACCCCGGTGCGCAGCGTGTTCGCGATCTCCGCCGCGGTCCACGAGCCAAGGCCCGTCTCGACGTCCGGCGTCAGGTTGAGCGGGAACGACGTGCCCCACGGCCCCTTCCATCCCACGTCGCTTCCCGACAGCTCGCGCGAGAAGTCCGGCGCGCCGAACAGCGTGCCCGGCGTGTGGCAGTCGTTGCAGCCCCCCACGATGGCGAGGTAGCGGCCCCGCTCGATGACCGACTTCGCCGCCGCCGGCGTCGCTTTCGTCCCCTCCTTCGGACCCGCCGCGAGTGAAAGGCCGGCCGCCGCGAGCCCGACGACGGCGAACGCGACGCCCAACATCCGACCCCTGCCCTGCATCCAGCACCTCCTGGTGTGATCGTGGTGCGCGCCGTCCGAAGCACCCGTTGCATGCGGTCCATGCGGCACCGTAACGTGCGGCGGATGCTAACACTGCTGATCCCCATTCTCGCCGCTCTTTCGGCGCCCACGACGGCGACGGAGGCCTCACGTGTCGCACTGGTGCCGGTCGAGCAGCGCCTCGAGCTCCAGATCGACCCGGCCGCGCCCGCGTGGTCCGGCAGCCTGCTCGCGAAGCTGGATGTTCAGGGGACCACTCGCCGCTTCGAGCTGCGCCTCGGACGCGCGAGCGTGAGCCGCGTCGAGTTGAGCGACTCCACCGGGCGGGTCCGGCTCTCGTGGGGCGTGCGCCCAGACGGCCGGCTGCTCGTCGAAACGGCGCGCGCGCCCCGGCCGGGGACCGCGTGGCTGAACGTCGCCTTCGAAGGATCCTGGAGTCCGCCTCCCGGCATCGGGCGCGACTCCCTCCGCGCGATCGCCCGGCTTGCCGGCGGCGCGGGGCTCGACCTGCCCGAGTGGCCGGGCCGCCCCGCGACACCCTGGACGCTGTTCGTCCACGCGCCGGCCGCCTGCGAGGTGCGCGCGAGCGGGCGCCGGACGGGCATCGACGAGAATCCGCCGTGGCGGACGTGGAACTTCCGCGTCGCGCGGCCGCTGCCGGCCGACTCGCTGCGCGTCACGGTGCGCCCGCGCTCGCCGCGGCGCTGACGCGCCGGCGGGGCGGCCCCCGACCGGGACCGCCCCGCCGCTTCGTGCGGGTCGCCTCAGCGAGAGAGCCGCAGCGTGACCCGCGAGGAGCGCACCTCGCCGTTCACGACGAGCCGCGTGAAGTAGACGCCGCTCGGAACCCGGGACGGCTCCCACGCGAACTCGCGGTTGCCGGCAGGCAGCGGTCCCTGCCACAGGGTGGCGACGCGCCGCCCGGCGAGGTCGTAGACCGCGAGGTCCACGTCGCCGCCGACCGGCAGGCTGACGACGAACCGCGTCACGCCCGCGGACGGGTTGGGGCGCGCCCGCGACAGCGCGACGCGCGCCGGCGCGACCGGCGTGCCCGCGTCGAGCGTGGCCCCGAGGCCGGCGAGGTCGAGCGCGATCGGCGTGCCGTCCAGCGAGGCGAGGTCGCTCGAGCCGACGGTGAGCGTGCCGCCGGGCGAGGCGCCCGGCCGGAGGCGGAACGCCAGCGGGACCGTGAGGTCGGCCGGCGCCGACGGGTCGAGCCGCAGCACGCCGACCATCACGTCGTCGGTGCCGTATTCGACGAGCGGCGTCCAGTTCGTCGCAACCTGCGCCGACAGCGACGCGGCCACTCCCGTTCCTTCGTCGAAGGGCTCCCAGCGGTCGGACGGGAAATCGAGCCGCAGCAGCGCGCCCCCGAGTTCGTCCGCGCCCTGCACGTGCAGCGCCACGCGCATCACCGAGCCGTCGAAGGTCGCCGGCCCGAACGTGAAGCGCAGGCTGCCGGGGCCGAGACCGCCGCCGTCGCGCGGGGCCCCGAGGATGGCGCGCGCGCAGCAGAAGACGTCGTCCACGTGGAACTCGCCGTCGCCGTTGCAGTCGGGCCGCGCGGCGATCGTGTCGGGGCAGTCCGCCGGGTCCACCAGGCACTGCACCATGCGCACGAGGTCGGCGACGTTCGAGAGCCCGTCGCCGTTTGCGTCGCAGCTCGGGACCTCGCTCACGCAGACGCGGGCCGCGGGCAGCACGAGCGTCATGATGGGACAGACCGGCACCGCGGTCCCGCCGGAATCCGAGGCGGCGAGGACCGTGCCGTAGACGATGCCCTGCCGCGGATCCGCCAGCGCGCTGTCCGCGGCGACGATCACGCGCAGCACCGGCACCGGCGGTCCGGGCGGGATGGGCGCGCCGCTGCCCGAGTAGAGCACCCAGCTCGCGCCGTTGCCCTTCGGGAGCCAGTGCAGCGTCATGCCGTCCGCGACGCCGGTCGTCTGCATGCCCACGACCTTCAGGAACGGCGACGCGCCGATTTCGCCCTGCAGCCCGGCGAGCGGCGCGCCCTCGGCATGCGCGGCGAACACCAGCGGGCCGCGCGAGCCGGGAGCCAGGCTCAGGTCACAGCGCCACGTCGTGTCCGGGATCGAGTCCACGCGCGTCGGGCGCACCGGGTCGAGGTACGGCCACGCGCAAACCAGCGGCGGGGGGACGGGGCAGCTGTCCCTCGCGACGTAGGGGAATCCCTGCGAGGCGATCTGCAGGGAATCCGTCCCGTAGTCGATGGCGACCTGGATCTCGAGCTCGTGCGGGCCCGGGGCCTGCGGCGGGAAGGGCGTGGACACCGTGAAAGGGACCGGCGTCCTCACGCAGTCGATGTTGGGCGGCGGCGCCTGCACGAGCAGCCGGCCGACCGGACGGTTGACGGGTGACAGGAGCGGCAGCAGCTCGAAGCTCACGATCTTCCAGCAGGAATCGGGAAGCGCCCCCTGCAGCACGACGGGAAAGGGACGATCCGGGCAGACCTCCGGCGGACAGGTCAGGCAGGGCCCGGGCTCGCCGAAGGTCACCTGCTTCACGAACGGCAGCGGGCCCGACGAGCACTGGCCCACGTCGAAGGAGACGAGGCGGTGCACGATCCGGGTGCCGCCGGTCGTGTTGACCGAATCCGGCGGGAAATGCCAGACGCACTCGACGTCCACGGTGAAGTGCCCGGCGGCGAACGCGCCGAGCCGGACCGCGGCGCGCTCGGGCGCGCACGGGAGCGTCGAGCACGCCGCCGGGCTCATCTGCGTGAACTCGAGGCGCAGGTGGCCGTCGCTCGCGCGGGCGAACGACTGGATCTCGACGCAGGGCCTGCAGGGGTTGTCGGCCACGACCGCCACCGTGTCGCCGGCGCAGGGCAGGGCCGGCTCGATCACGAGCTGCACGGGTAGCGGCGGGGTCGCCGTGGAGTCGGCGGGAGTCGCGTGGGCGCGGGGTGCGGCGACCAGCGCGGCGGCGCACAGCGTCGCGGCGAGGGCACCCCGCAGTCGGGTCTCGGTGAAGCGCATGGCGGACCTCGGCGAAGGGTTCATGGGCCCGGTCGGACCGCGTAGAGCGCGAGCTTCCGCCTTCCCCGGGGGCCCCGCAAGGCCCGTTTCGAGCTCGGGAATCGCCTCTCAGGCGGGGCGGCGCGCCACCGCGACCACCCGGTCTCCGAGGGCGTTGAAGAGCCTCGTGATCGGCACGTTGACCGCGTCGAGCACCCCCATCGCCAGGCGCTGGGCCGCGCTCTTGCGCCCGTGCGCGCGGCCGGGCGGGATCTTCGCCTGCTCGAGCACGACGACCTCGAGCCCGACGCGCTCGAGCAGCCCGCGCAGCGAGCGCGGCGTGAACTCCCAGAGGTGGTAGGGCGGCTCGCGCAGCACGATCGTCCGGCCCGCCACGCGACAGGCGGCGAGCGCGAGGCCCCGCGCGAGCGAGTGCGTCGTGATGGGCCCGCGCAGGAAGAAGTGGCCGCCGGGTGCGAGCAGCGCCGCTACCTGCGCCGCCGTCTCGCGGCAGTCCGGCACGTGCTCGAGCACGTCGCCCAGGTAGACGAGGTCGAACGAGGCGGCGGGCAGCCCCGCCTCGGCCAGCGTGCCCTGCCGCACGTCGAGCCCCAGGCCGCGCGCGTGCGCGACCGCTTCGGGCGAGAGCTCGACTCCGGTCACGGCCCAGCCGCGCTCGCCGGCGTGCTTGAGCAGCCAGCCGGAGGCGCAGCCGACGTCGAGCAGCCGGCCCTGCCCCCGCCAGCGCTCGAAGCGGTCGAGCAGCCCTTCGTTCTCGGCGCGGAACGCCGCCTCGTCGAACGAGTGCGTGGTGCTGCGCCCGCAGCGGAAGTCCGCCTCGAAGTATTCCGCGGAATACATCTCGGCGAGCGATTCACCCTCGGGCTGGACGCGCAGGAAGCGCATGCCGCACCGCGGGCACCCGGCGGCCGGGAACTCGACGTCGCGCCAGGCGTACTTCATCGCCAGCGGCGTGAACGCGCCGCCAAAGCCGCAGGCGAGGCAGCGATCGAGCGTGCGGGTCTTCAAGCGGCCGTGGGCCCTCCCGCCCCGGCCGCGACGCGGGCGGACGTCGCGTCGCGACGACCGTCGCCGGAGACCGTCGCCTCCGCGGGGTCGGCGCCGGAGGCGCCGAGGCTCCGGAGAATCGCTGCGCCGCCCAGGCAGCGCTCGCCGTCGTAGAACACCGCGAGCTGACCCGGCGTCACGGCCGCCTGCGGTTCGTCGAAGCGCGCCTCCACCCCGCCGCCTTCGGCCGCGCGCAGCGTCGCCATCGCGCCCGCGTGGTTGTAACGGATGCGCGCGATCGCGCGCGTCCCGTCCGGCGGCGGCGCCGGCAGCAACCAGTTGACGCGCTCGGTCACGAGGCCCGGGGACTCGAGGAGCGACCGTGGACCGACCGTGACCGTGTTCGCCTCCGCGTCGATCGCGAGCACGTAGAGCGGCTCGGCGGCGGCCAGGCCCAGCCCCTTGCGCTGCCCGACCGTGTAGCGGACGAGACCACGGTGCGTGCCGATCCGCAGGCCGCCGGCGTCGAGGAACGCGCCCGGCTCCGTTCCGCGCTCGAGGCCGAGCGTGTGCTCGAGATAGCCGGCGTAGTCGCCGTCGGGGACGAAGCACAGGTCCTGGCTCTCGACCTTGTCCCAGACGCGCAGGCCCAGCCGCCGGGCGTGCGCGCGCACCTCGGCCTTGGTCAGGTCACCGAGCGGCAGCCGCACGCGCGACAGCACGCCGTAGGGCACCAGCGCCAGCGCGTAGGTCTGGTCCTTCGCCGCGTCGGCTCCGCGCCACAGCCCGAAGCCGCCCGCGCCGTCTTCCCGCACGCGCGCGAAGTGGCCCGTCGCGAGCACGTCCGCCGCGGCCAGTTCCATCCGCGTCACGAGGTCGCCGAACTTGAGGTGCCGGTTGCAGAGCGCGCACGGGTACGGCGTCCGCCCGTTCGCGTAGCCGTCCGCGAACGGCAGGAGCACGCGGTGGCGGAAGACCTCCTCGGCGTCGATGACGTGGTGCGGGAACCCCATCGCCATCGCCGTTCGGCGGGCGTCGTCGATCGCGTCCAGCGTGCAGCAGGCGCGCGGGCTCGTCGGCGTGCTGCCATAGCAGGCGAGCCGCAGCGTCACGCCCGTGACCTCGTGCCCCTCCTCGGCGAGCAGGGCGGCGGCCACGGCGGAATCCACCCCGCCGCTCAT
>Ga0315540_10002225_pt1 | contig 10960 bp, 10 predicted proteins | sample SalMarSW160110MG_FD_203677 | JGI IMG/M metagenome (GOLD analysis project Ga0315540, IMG submission 203677) | Salt marsh sediment microbial communities from the Plum Island Ecosystem LTER, Massachusetts, United States - Salt Marsh Sediment SW1601-10 ... | reverse complement strand
ACCACTCGCGGAATGAGCCCAGACGGCAGCCGCCGTCCGCCCTGCCGGTGGGTGCGGAGGTGGGAGGTCGCGCCGTCCAGGAGCGTGGAAGGAGCTCGCGATGAAGACCAGGGGAGTCATGATCACGGTGATCGCTGTGGCGTTCGCGGCAGCGGCGTGCGGCGGTGCCCGAACGGTGACCGAGAAACGCATCCTGGAGTGGGGTCCAGTGCTCAACCTCTTCATGGGGACGAACTTCCAAGACGCCAACTCGTACCCTGCCTCGCTCGACGAGGTTCCTCCCCACATGTCGGGCGACCTCAAGACGACTGACGGGTGGGGTCGCCCTCTGCTCTACCGGCGGCTCCGTGTCGACCTCTACAACATCATTTCAGCGGGACCGGACGGTGAGTTCGGGAACGACGACGACATCGTGATGCAGAACGGCATGCTCTACGAGCCGTCGAAGATCTACTCCGAGCATCCGCTCAACACGTAGAAACCGCGCCGTTCGCCACCGCGCCCTCGTACTCGCGGAGGTGCGCGAATCGGGGCCACGCCCGAGGGTCGGACGCTGGCTGCGGTGCGACATGCCCGTCTCCAGCGCAGAGGGTTGTGGCCAGGCGCCCGAATGCCGCCACCGGATCCTCGCCTCCAACCAGCGCGCACGGATCGGCGTCGCGACTGGTCAGCCGCACGATGTGGAGGTCACCGCCTTCACCACGTCCTTCAGCGAGGACGAGGTCGAGGATCAGGTACGGACGACTCTCCGCTTCGGCAATGATGGCTCCGAGGCACCGCGCGATGGTGTCGAGCCGGAGCCCGCGACGCCGTCCTGAAACCTCAAGCCCGAGCACGTCTCCGGTGAGTGCGAGCGGACGGGCCGTGACGACCCGCAGCCGGGCCGGAATCTCGGACGCCGGCTTGGAAGGCGCGTCCCCTCCGACCCTGGATTCACTGTCTGCCGATCCGGAGCTGCGGTGCTCCAACATGTCCATCTCGATCCGGCCCTCAGGTGTGAGCTCGGGGTGGTCGAGCGCGAGCCGCGCATACGGCGCCACCACGGCGAGCCGATCGGCCAGCCGGGCCAGGCGGACGAGCAGCCCTACGGGCGCGGCCGAGCCCACCGAGGGTCGGGCCCACTCCAGGGTGGCGCTGGCGTCCCCAGGAAGGTCGGCGTCGGCGAGAAGCTCTGCGATGCGGACGACGACGGCCGGCTCCACCTGATCCGGCCCCAGCACATTGAGAACCTCGCACCAGCAGGCGGTCACGAGTCCCGGGTCGGATCGACGAGCGGACGCCGTGATGGCCGGAAGCAGGCGCACGGCGAGCTCTTCTCGCCTTCCGGTCGCGCACGCCACTCGCCACAGGGCCAGGGCGGCGTCGGGATCGCAGGGGTCCGCCTCCAGCAGGGCTTGAAGCGAGTCTGCTGCCTCGTCGTGGCGTCCCTGACGCAGGAGCCCGAATGCCTGATCGACAGAGGCGGCTTCGTGAACCACATTGGCGCGCTCCACGGCCGGAGAGATCACTCGCTCCTCGAGACGCAGCCCACGCACCGCGAAAGCCACGGCGGCGCCGAAGGCGAACCCTCCGACGTGAGCGAGAAACGCGACCTGCCCCATGTCGCCGATGCCGGCCATCGCCCAGAGGCCCTGTGAGTAGGCCAACTCCCGCAGCCACCACAGGGCGAGCATCACCCATGCCGGCGCGGTGAAGGTCCCGCTGTAGACCTTGAGGAAGAACAGCCAGTAGAAGAACGTGACGCGGGCGCTCCAGAAACGGACGGCGAAAGCGCCCATGACTCCCGCGACGGCCCCGGACGCCCCGATCAACGGTTGGTCCAGGGTCGGATGACGCGCAATGAAGGTGAGTGCTGCGACGACCCCCGCGGCGAAGTAGAAGCCGGCGTAAAGCGGCCGGCCCCAGGCGTCCTCGACCCATGGGCCGACCAGGTAGAGGAAGAACATGTTGCCGAGCAGATGCAGGAAGCCAGCATGGATGAAGGTATGGGTGATGAAGGCAGCGACATGCGGACGGGCTGGAACCAGGCCCCAACGGAAGTAGGGCTGCCCGTCGCGCAGCCGCCGATAGGCCTCGGTCAACCGGTCGAGCTCGCCCTGCTCGACTCGGACCGTTGCGGGGTCCGGCCTCTCCACCGAAGGCCTTTGCTGCTGGCGCAAGGCCAGCCAGGTGGCGCCTTTGAGCTCCGAGGACAGATGGAGGTACGGGCGGTCGAGCGCGTACTCGACGGCGGCCCGCTCCGCACGGCCGAGTGCAGGCCCGCCGGAGGCCCTCGGCACCAGCGCCGTGAGGAGCCACGCCAGCGTGCACGCGGCCATGATCGAAAAGGTCACCCAGGGAAGGCGGCGCAGGGTCGCGAGATCATGCCCGACGGGAAGCAGCACCTCTGTTTCCGTCCCCTCCCGATCGATCGCACCGCACGGCGGAGGTCTACGACACCTGGTGCCGGCCGGGACGGCTCAGGACCGCCCCCTCGCCTCGGTCGTGGGCGTCAGGGCTGACAGATGCCGCACGGGCGAAAGCCCATGGCGATCGCCTCCTCACGGTCGGCGAAGACGGGAGCGTCGTCAGATGCCTCGTACTGCCGGCACTCCATGCGGTGCAGCACCATGCTGTCGGGGTTGCCGACATAGGCACCCATTCCCGCAACCCTCGGCCGGCGAGGACGGAGCGCGAGGACCGCACCCACGACTCCAGCCGCCACGAGGAGCACGATCAAGCCGCTACGACCCTTCATACGCACTCCCTTGCGCTCCAGCAGCGCAATCTGCTTCTCCACTAGCCTAGCGCGCCCTGCCTGCCGCGTCACGTGGGACGCACTCGAAGCCGGGGTCCCGAGGACTGTGAGGACAGCGAATGTGGGGCCCGAATCCAGGATCGGGCATCAGCCGCCAGCTTCTCCGCACATCATTGCGACACCCACCGACTCGAGGACCGCCGACTGTTTCACGCGCTCGGTCTCACCCTTGATCGGTCCTGAAGAGGTCCTCGCCGAACAGTCGTGCCGCCGCGTCGAAGAACGCGTCGTCATCCTCGATCCCACCGAGTGCGACCCATTCCTCGTCGCTCACGCGACTGCGGCCGCCGACCAGCGCTTCGGCCTCGCCGCCGACGAGGTAGCGAAGCTTGGGGCTGTCAGTGAGGATCGCGTGCTCGATGACCTCGGCAACCAGCTCGGGCGGTCGCTGGCAGCGCAGCTGCGTTCGGAACAGCGCGCGCAGCCTCCTGCGCGCAGCAGGGTAGGCCGATCCCTCCTCCATCACGCGCGAGCCCTTGGCGAAGATCGGCGTCGCGATAACACCTGGCTCGACGACGGCGACCCGGATGCCGAAGCCGGCGACCTCCTGGGCCAGGCATTCGCTCAGACTCTCCAGCGCCGCCTTTGAGGCCGCGTACGGTCCGAACGCCGCCAGGGCTACACGTCCGGCCATTGACGACACGTTGACGATCGCACCGCTGCCACGGCGCCGCATCTCAGGCAGCACCGCCTGGATCATCCGCACCGCACCAAGGTAGTTGGTCTCCATCACCAGCCGGGCATCGTCCAGATCGAGCTCTTCGACCGGGCCGCTGCCGCCGATCCCGGCGTTGTTGACCAGCGCGTCGAGCCGTCCCTCCTGCTCGAGCGAGCGTTCCACCGCCGCCCGGACCGAGTCGGGATCGGTCACGTCAAGGGTCAGGACCCCCGCGAGCGGCAGGCCCTCGGACCGTAGTTGCTCGAGGCCCGGCGAGCGCTCCGGCTGGCGAGCGCTGGCGAAGACCCGGAAACCCCGATGGGCGAGGTGGGCGGCGGTGGCGAGTCCGATGCCGCTCGAGCATCCGGTGATGAGCACGACCTTCATGACGCTCCTCCGATCGTCAGGCCAACAGCACCCACCGCGTACAACGGCCCGGTCTCTGGAGGCACGCCGCACGCACAATCCGCGACGGGGGGTGATCGAATCGGTTCCGTTTCACACCGGACCGCGGCGGGCCGCCGCGGCCAGGGTTGCGTCCCAATCCTCGCGCCACCGCCACTCCCGCCAGGGCGCCAGGCCCAGCGCCGATTCGCCGAGGAACATCCCCGCCTCCATGCCGATCAGCATCCCGAGCAGCATCGCGAGGTCGGCTCCGAGCACGTTCGACCCGGTGAACGCACCCAACGCGGGACCGAGCCGGTGGCCGACGATGATCATCCCGGCGACCATCATGACGTTGCCCATCAGATGAGTCGACACCCATCGGCGCCATCCGGTCCGTGCCAGCCGCGCACAGCGGGTGAGCACCACCCCCGCCGGAATCGCGAACGCCAGCATCAATCCGGTCATCCACGTGAACACCATCGCGAACGGTCCAGCCGCAGGTGCCGCACTCGCGGTCATTCCGTGGTGCTCGGGCGCGACCGCGTGACCGTCTGGGTGCGTCGCCGAGCCCGCTGCGGGGGGGTCCGCCATCTGCATCCCATGGTCTGCGTGAGGATCAATTTGGCCGCCAGCCGGAGTCATCCCAGGCTTCATCCCGGCGTGGCTCGGGTGACCCATCGCGGCATGGAACGACGCCTGTGCGGGCGGCGCCTGGAATCCGAGATCGACCCACCATCCTGCAAGCATGCCGAGGCCTCCGAGCGCCCCCATCACCAACAGCATGTCGATGCGGTGGTTCAGCCGCATCCGCACCCGCCACGCCTGCAGGGTCAGCAGGCCGAGTGCCGCACTGACGACCAGTACCTGCACCGCCTCACCGCTTGTCAACCGAGCAAGCAGCGCCACGCCGATACCCTGGAGGAGCACCGCAGCGCCGAGCACCGAACCAATGAAGGAATCACGTCGCATCTGAACATCCCCTCATGCCGCAGCTCCTTCGCTCGCGACCGCCGTCGCCAGGGCCGCCCGTTCCGCCTCGTCCTGCTCCGCCTGGAGCCCGGCCGTGGCGCGCCAGGTGACCACGAGGCTCGAGCAGGTCATCAACAGTGACGCGGTCACCGGATGGAGAAGACCTGCCACCGCGAGGCCGACCCCGACCAGGTTGTAGCCCGCAGCGATCCACAGGTTCGAGCGGATCCCGTGCACCGCTGTACGCGCGAGCTCGAGCGCCCACGGCAGCACTCGAAGGTCGTCCCCGAACCAGGTCGCATCGGCGACCTCCGCCGCGAGCTCGGCCCCGGAGGCGACGCCGATGCTGACGTCGCTCGCCGCCATTGCGGCTGCATCGTTGACGCCGTCTCCCACGTAGAGCAGCGTGCCTCCTCCGGCCCGACGTTGGTTCACCTCCGCGACCTTTGCCTCGGGCGTCAGCCCAGAGAGAACCCTATCCGCCCCGGTGGCCGCCGCACGTTCGGCGCGGTCCCCGGTCAGGACGAGCGTCCCGAGGCCGAGCGCCCTGAGGCGGGCGAGGCTCTCCGGCCAGCTCGAACGCAGCCGCTCGTCTACCGTCGCCGCGAGCACCGGCAGCCCATCGGCGAGCGCGACCACCTGGCGTGCCCACGGCGCCGGGCGCAGGCGCGCGGAGAGCTCGCGCCACTGGGGGGTATCGTCGACATCGAGCCGATCTGCGGCTCCGATCGTGACCCGGACCGGCGCACCGCCGTCGCCCCGCACCACCCACGCTTCGACACCGGTGGCAGGAAGCACCCTGAGCCCCTCGATCCGCAGCAAGCCGGGTTCCGCGATCCCGGCCAGGGCCGCCGCGACCGGGTGCCGACCGGCACGCTCGACGGCCGCGACCATGGCGCGGACCTCCTCGGGGTCGGCTGCAGCCACGACAACGTCGAGCAGGCCGGCCCGGGGCTCGGTGAGGGTGCCGGTCTTGTCGAAAACCACTGTGTCCACCCTCGCGAGGCGTTCAAGGCCGTCGCCCCCGCGCAGGACCAGCCCTCGGGCGGCGAGGCGCCCGACCGCGGTCCACACCGCGAGCGGAGTCGCGAGCCCGAACGCACACGGGCACGCGACCAGCAGCACCGCCATCGCGTTGAAGAGACCGACCCGCCAGCCGGCCGCCGCGTTCCAGGCGAGACCGGCCGCGACCGCGATCGTGACCGCAGCCGGCAGCAGCCACGACACCGCGCGGTCGGCCTGGCTCTGCAGCGAGGACGGTACCGTCCGAGCGCGCTCCACCGCATCGACGATGTGGTCGATGCGCCGGTCTCCACCATCGGCGGTGGCTCGGACGCGGAGCAGCGCGTCGACCGCGTGCGTGCCGGCCCACACGAGGTCTCCCACCCGCCGGACGGCCGCCTGCAGCTCGCCGGTCATCTCGGCCTCACGGACAAAGGCCTCGCCCGCGACGACCACGCCGTCGGCAGCGATGGTCTCGCCCGGCTCGACCACGACCACCTGTCCGGCACGCAGCTCGGCAACCGCGATCCGACGCGGCTCGTCGTACTCGCCGAGCACCGTGCACTCGGTCTGCCCGGGCGCCCACTCGAGGGCTGCCCGAAGCGCCTTCCGCTCGGCGCCGGCCGCGAGCTGCTGGCCGAAGGCGTAGACCGCGAGCAGAATGCACACCGTCTCGAAGTAGGTCTCCCCCACGCCGGTGACCGCCCCCAGGACCGACCCCGTGAAGGCCCCGGCCACACCGATCAGGAACAGCCCCTCCATAGCGACCCGCCGGCGTCGCAACGCGAGCCATGCGCCCCGCGCCAGCGGCCAACCGAGCAGAAGTAGGGAGATGAGCGCAAGCGCACCAAGGGCAGTATTGACTCCGCGCCGTTCGCCTGCCGTGACCTCTGAAGCGTGCAGGGCCAAGCTGATCGTCATCGCGTTGGCGGCGATCAGGAGGCCGACCCCGACCCGCCACCAGCGGCCCACGTCGAAGGGCTCGGCGGGGCCGCAGCCACAGCCGAGCTCGAGGTCACAGGACGCCTCACTCACGTGTGCTCGGCGCCGTCGCGGGCGCCGCAGGAGCCGCGCTCGCAGCGCCGGCGTCCACGGCCGCAGCTGCGGCCGTCTGGAGCCTCGGCGGCTCGGTTGAATCGCGCAGGCTGGTGAGCTCCGCCACGGTCCACGAGCCGGTGCGGTCGGCAGTCCGATCCCGCATGGCCGCAACCAGCTCCGGCGTCACCGGCGGAGCCGAGTTCGACCACGACCCCCGCACGTAGGTCAGTACCGCGGCGAGCTGCTCATCGCTGAGATGGCTCCACTTCGGCATCACCTGATTGAAGGTCTGCCCTTCGACCGTGATCGGACCCTCGAGCCCGTGCAGGACCAGTGCGGCGAGCACATCCGGGCGCCCTTGAGCCCAGCCGGAGCCGTCGAGCGGCGGATAGTTCCCGGGCACGCCCCGGCCGTCGGCCTGGTGGCAGGCCATGCAGTTGTTGAACACCCGCTTGCCGAGCACCATCGGATCGACCGGGGTCGGTGTTGCCGCTGTTGCGGCGGGCCGCGCCGAGGACGACTCACTGTACACCGTGGGGTCGAAGCCGGCCGAGTACGTGCCCAGGTACCAACCCCCGAAACCCATCAGGGCGAGGCAGAAGAACAGCAGCCAGGTCGGCGGCGGCTCGTAACCGTCCTTGGGCTCCGCCATCTCGCGATAGATCGGCTCGTGAAGGTCGACGACCTCGGTTGCGTCGGACTCGCGGCGGGTCAAGCCTCCGTCCCCGGGTCCATTCGGCGTGCTCATGGCACCACCTCCGGAACCGGGTGGCTCTTGTCCATGCTCTTGAGGTACGCGACCAGAGCCTTCGCACGACGGGTGGGGATCACCACCCGCCCTGGGGTGCTCCACTCGGGGGGAAAGGCCAGTGCGTCATATGGCACCTGCACCTCGACCGGACGCTCGTCGAACAGGAACGGCATCGGCGGCATGATCGAGCCCGGCGAGGTCATCACAGGGTTGTACAGGTGCAGCAGGTGCCAGTTGTCGCTCGGCTGGCGGACGCCGATGTTGGCGAGGTCCGGGCCGGTGCGCATGGTACCGAGCAGGGGCGGCGCGTCCCAGATGTGGTCGCGAGCAACGGTCCGGCGCGTGCCCCAACCGCGCTCGATGTCGGCGCCGAAGCCCGGCGGGCGCACCTGCTGACTGTGGCAGTAGATGCAGCCGAGCGAGATATAGACCGAGCGGCCCTCGGCGACCAGCCCGGTCGGCGGCGCCGGGTACTGATTGCCGTTGGCGTCGACCAGCGGCTGGATCGTGCCCAGCTGGAGCTGTGGCAGCGATACCAGGCCGGAAAACGAGGCCAGCACCACCGCGAGCACCCCGACGTAGAGGAAGACCGCGCGGTTCATACCTCACCTCCGGGGATCGCGGCCGGGCGACGGCTCGTGAACAGGGTCGGCCCAACCAGCCGGACGCCCGAGCCGGCGAACATCTTCCAGGCGAGCACGGCGAACGCGATATGGCCGATCGTCATCAACACACCGGCGGCCGTCCGCGACGCGAGGAACGGCACCGTGTAGCGCACGATGTCGAGGAACGGCACGTCGGGGTCGTCCATCTTGAGGCCCTGGATCCACCCGCCCCAGGTGAGGCCGATCCAGTAGATCGCCATCCCTGTCGCGGTGCCCCAGAAGTGGACCTTGATCAGCCGTGCGGAGGCCCACTCACGCCCGGTCAGCCGCGGCGCGATGTAGTAGATCGCGCCGAACATCACCATGGTGAAGAACGAGTACACACCGAGGTGCGCGTGCGCGATCGTGTAGTGGGTGAAGTGGTTGACCTCGTTGACCGAGCGCAGCGACTGCAACGAGCCCTGAAAGCTCACCACCGTGTAGCTCATCGCACCGAAGACCACGAAGCGCAGGGTCGGACTGACCCTGAGCCTGGAGAAGTGACCGACGGTGGTCAGGTGGTGGTTGATCGCCACCGTTGTCACCGGGATGAACATCATCAGGCTACCGACCACCCCGACCGTGATCAGCCACGCCGGCAGCGGACCACCGATCAGGTGGTGGGTTCCGGCCCAGTTGTAGAACAGGGCCAGCGTCCAGAACCCGAGCAGCGACAGGTAGTAGCTGTGGATCGGCCGGCCGAGGACCTTGGGCAGCAGGTAGTAGACCGCAGCGAGCCCGATCGGCGTGAACCACAGCCCGAGAACGTTGTGCGCGAACCACCAGTTGGCCGAGGCCTGCACCACGCCTGTGGCGAGATTCCCGTGGATCAGGGCGTTGGCCATCACGTACAGGAACGGGAACCACAGCACCGCGCCGAACAGGTACCACTGAGAGACGTAGATGTGGCCCTCGCGCCGACCTGAGAACATCATCAGCGAGGCTGCCATCACCACCGCGAACACCCCCGCGAAGAGGAACGACCACGGGTACGGAAACTCGAGCCACTCGACCCCGGTCTGGGCACCGGTGAGAATGCCGATGGTGCCGCCTGCGACACCCACGTTCCACAGCACTACGCCGACCACCAGCAGGAGTTGGAGGGGCAGCCGCACCCGGCACAACCGCGCCTCGAGCCACAGCATCACACCGACCCCGGCCATCGAGCCCCAGCCGTAGATCATGGTGTTGAGGTGGGCGGGTCGGACTCGCCCGAAGGTCAGCCAGTCGGTCCCGTCCAGGAAACCCGGTACGTGCATCTTGAGCGACGCCAGCAGCGCGAGCACGGTGCCGACCATGAGCCAGGCGATGGCGCTGACGAAGAACAGCCCGACCGGAACCTGGCACGAGCCGTCGACGTCGCCCCGCCAGCCGACACGCTCGAGGACCGCACGGTCGGTCCCGGAAACCGCTGCACCCGTCGAGCTCACGGCTCCCTCCCGACGCCCACGCCCGACGCGTTGCCTTCACCGGGAAATGCGTCCGTCATCCGCCCGACCGGCTCCTCGTCGTCGAAGATGCTCATCGCACCCGCGGAGAACCTCCGCATCTGGCCGTCCCGGACTGCCCACACCAGCCCGTAAACCGCAGTCAGGCCGGCGATGACGACCGATCCGAAGATGAACAGGTAGATGAGGGTCATGCCCGCTCCCTCCAGCATGTCGGCGCCGGACGGCGCCCGTGAATCGACCTCACCTTACCACCGAAAAGGCTCACGCGGACGTGTCTCAGATCGGAATGAGATGCTTTCTTATATAACCCGTCGCATGACCGCCGTCCCCGCTGAAGACGTGTTCGGCCTCCCCGGGAGCGCCGTTGACCAGCTCCGAGAATCCACACCGAATCCCGTCGCGCGAAGCACCGGAGCCTCTCGCGGGCGCTCCCCCCGGCGGGATTCGGTAGACTATCGGTCCGAACGACGACCGAGGGAGGATCACCATGCCCGTCACCATCGAAGCGAACCACAGCCGCCAGCTTCTCGAGCGGTTCCTGCGTTACGTCCAGATCGACACACAGTCCGACGAGAACTCGACCTCCAGCCCTTCGACCGAGAAGCAGAAGGACCTCGCACGCATCCTGGTCCAGGAGCTCCTCGCGCTCGGCTGTCACGACGCCCACATGAACGAATGGGGCTACGTCTTCGCCACCATTCCCGGGAACCTCCCTCAGGGACACCCTGCGGCTGGCAGAGTCCCGACCATCGGGCTGCTCGCCCACGTCGACACCTACTTCGCCACCCTCGGGACAGGCGTCAAACCCCAGGTCATCGAGAGCTACGACGGAAGCGACATTCGCCTCCCTGGTGACCCCGCTCAGGTCATCCGCGCCGCCGACAACCCCAACCTCCCGCGCTGCGCGGGCCACACTCTGGTGACCTCCGACGGCACGACGCTGCTCGGTGCCGACGACAAGAGCGGGGTTGCCGAGATCATGACCCTGGTGGCGTGGCTCGCCGACCATCCCGAGCATCTCCACGGCCCGATCCGGATCGCCTTCACCACCGACGAGGAGATCGGGCGCGGCACCGAACACTTCGACGTCGCTGCCTTCGGCGCCAACTACGCCTACACCCTGGACGGCTCCGACCTCGGCGAGATCGAGGACGAGACCTTCTGCGCCGACACCGCGGTCGTGGTCGTCGAGGGCCACGACGTCCACCCCGGCTACGCCAAGGACAAGCTGGTCAACGCGCTGAGGGTCGTGGCCGCAATCAT
>Ga0315540_10002224_pt1 | contig 10960 bp, 10 predicted proteins | sample SalMarSW160110MG_FD_203677 | JGI IMG/M metagenome (GOLD analysis project Ga0315540, IMG submission 203677) | Salt marsh sediment microbial communities from the Plum Island Ecosystem LTER, Massachusetts, United States - Salt Marsh Sediment SW1601-10 ... | reverse complement strand
CCAGCCTGACCATCTCGGCACGTACCCGTTGGTAGTCCTGGCGCGCGCGGCGCTCGACCTCGGAATAGGGCAGCTGACTGGCCACCGTGTGGCGCAACTTGCCCTGGAACAGCTGCGGCCCGAGCCGCCCCTCGCCGGCGGCACGTGGCCGCACCTCGTCGCGCAGGCGCCGCCGGAACTCGTCGATCGCCGACCGTGCCGCCTCCGCGGCGACCGCCATCTGTGCGTGGATCTCGCCGTCCTGCTCCGGACCGGACTGCCGTTCGGCTTCGGCCAGGCCCTGCCCAATGAGCTCGTCGAGTCCATCGAGCTGGGCCAGCGCCGTGTCCGTGTGGAGCAGCGACACGGGCCGGCCCGCCACGCCGGTCAGCCCGTCGGCGGCGGCCGCCAGGTAGCTCGGCAGGCTGCGCAGGCGGCCGGCGAAGGCTGCGCCGCGGTGTCGCCAGGGCGCGAAGTCACGCGCCAGCAGGGTGAACAGGCCGTCGCCCGCAGTGCGCACGTGGCTGAGCGGATCCCACGCCGCATCTCGTAGCTCGGCCTCGCTGAACTCCCGCGCATCGATCGCCTCCAGGGCGATACCGCGATCGATCAGCTCGGCGTCGCTCAGGTCGCTGTCGGCCAGTACCTCCAGCCGGGCACGGTGGTGGCGCAGCATGGCCAGCCGCGCCTCCCGGCCGGCGGGCGTGACGTCCGGCCAGCGGTCGTCGTGGCCGTGGAAGCCGATCTGGGTGGCCCAGGTGGGGTACGCGGCGAACAGGTCGTCAAGCAGTCGGTGCAGCGCAAAATCGAACGGTGTCTGCGGCTCCGGCCGGCTGTCACCGACCAGCGGCATGAAGCCCGGCTGTGCGGCTTCGCTCAATGCGCCCTCCCTGATTGCGCTGAGCGCCCATCGTAGCCCGGGTCCGCCGATGTAGCATGGCGCGCGCCGTGATCGACATGACCATCCGGATCGTCGTCAATGCCGTCGCCCTGGTCGCGGCGGTCAGCCTCGTGCCGCGCGTCACCTTCCACGGCGAGTGGTGGCAGCTGGTCGTCGTCGCCGCCATCTTCGGGTTGGTGAACGGCTACCTGCGGCCGATCGTCAAGCTGCTCAGCCTGCCCCTCAACCTGCTCAGCTTCGGCGCCGTCGGCTTCGTCATCAACACTGTCCTGGTGCTGCTGGTGGCGCTCATCAGCGGCCAGCTGCAACTCGGCTTCACGCTCGCCGGCTGGCCGACCCACGCATTCACTTCCGACGCCATCGTGGCAGCGTTCCTGACTTCCCTGGTGGTCAGCGTGGTGTCGACGTTGATCGCACTGGTTCGCCTGATCACGCCACGCGCCTGATCACGCCACGCGCCGGGCCGCTCTCCGGTGCGGACCGGCGCACGCGCGGCGGTAACCTAGCGCGGCGATGGGCAACACCACGTCACCGTCCCGGCAAGCGTTCGCCGAGCGTCTTGCGCGCGCGCCGCTGCTGCTCGACGGCGCGATGGGCACGCTGCTGTTCAGCCGGGGAGTGCCGCAACGGACACCGCTCGACGAGCTGGTCCTCTCGCGTCCCGATCTGATCGGCACGATCCACCGCGAGTACATCGCGGCCGGCGCCGACGCCATAGAAACCAACACGTTCGGCGCCAACCGGCTGCGCCTGGCGCCGTTCGGCCTGGCCGCGCGCGCAGGTGCCCTCAACCGCCGAGCCGCGCAGCTGGCACGCGAGGCCCGTGATGTCGCCGGGCGCGGAGACGTGCTCGTCGCGGGCTCGATCGGGCCGCTCGAGTCGCCGGTCCGTGGGCCCGATCGACTCTCCGATGTCGACATTCGCGCCGCCTTTCGCGAACAGATCGAGGGCCTCCTCGAGGGCGGCACCGACGTGCTGCTGTTCGAGACTTTCAGCGACCTGGCCGAGCTGCTGCTCGGCGTCGCCGAGGCGCGCTCGCTGTCCGACCTGCCGATCATCGCCCAGCTGACCTTCGGCGAGGAGCTGACCGCGATCGACGGAACCAGCCCCCAGGCGGCGGCCACGGCGCTGGCCGGCGCGAGCGTCGATGCGGTCGGCGTCAACTGCGGCGGCGGCCCGCTCATCTGCCTCGACGCGCTGACCCAGATGGGTCCGTCTTCGCCCGATATGGCGCGGTCGATCGTGCCCAACGCCGGCCTGCCCCAACGTGTCGAGGGCCAGTTCATCTACGCCGCCGGGCCGGAATACTTTGGCGCCGAGGTCCCGCGCTTCCTCGCCGCCGGCGCGCGCATCATCGGCGGCTGCTGCGGTACGACGCCGGAGCACATTCGCCACATGCGCCGGGCCCTCGACGCCGCCCGGGGCGGGGTGGCTCCAGCGGCCGGCGGGCCCGCGGCAAGTGTCGGCGGCCCGCGCACACCCATCGTCGAGCTGCTGGCGGCCAGCCCACCAGAGTCACCGCCGCCCACCCGCCTGGCCGGGCTGCTGGCCAACCAGCGCTTCGTCGTCAGCGTCGAGATCGATCCGCCTCGCTCGGTGCTCATCGAGCGCACGATCGAGGCCGGCCGCCTGCTGCAGGAGTCGGGCGTGGACGTCGTCAACATCAGCGACAGCGCCATGGCCCGCGTGCGCATGGGCGCCATGGCCGTCGCTTTCGGCATTCAGCACGACCTCGACCTCGAATGCATCGTCCACGTGACCACGCGCGACCGCAACCTGATGGCGCTCGAATCGGAGCTGCTCGGCGCCCACGCCCTGGGGGTGCGCAACGTCCTGGCCCTCACCGGCGATCCACCGCGCGTGGGCGACTACCCGGTGGGTACCGGCATCTGGGACGTCGACTCGGTCGGCTTGATCGCCATCCTGACGCGCCTCAACCGCGGCGAGGACCAGGCCGGTAAGCCGATCGGCACGCCGGCCGGCTTCACCGTGGCCTGCGCGCTCGATCCGACCGCGGCCGACATCGAGCACGAGATCGAGCGCCTGGCGGCCAAGATCGATGCCGGCGCGAACCTGGTCATGACCCAGCCGATCTACGCCGCCGAACAGTGGCAGGCGTTCATGGAGCGCGCCGCGCGACGCTGGCCGGGCGGGCTGCCGAGGCCGGTCCTGCTCGGCATCCTGCCGCTGCACAGCCATCGCCACGCGGAATTCCTGCACAACGAAGTACCCGGGATCACCATCCCGGCCGAGGTGCGCGCGACCATGGCGGCTGCGGGCGACCGAAGCGCCGAGGTCGGCCTGGAAATGGCCCATGCGTTGCTCGAGGGTCTGGCGGGCTCGGTCCGAGGCACCTACATCATGCCCAGCTTCGGCAGGTATGAGCTTGCCGCCGAGCTGGTCAGGCGCATCCGCGCCGACACGCGGGCGGCCGCAGCCGCATCGTCACCGGAGAAGGAGGCTCGCGCATGAAGGTTGCCCGTGTGGCGCTCGGTGCCTGGTTGCTCATCCTTGGGCTGGCCCTGGCCGCGCCCGTCCTCGCCGCGCCACCAGCCGGCCCACCGTATCCGGCGCCGACCGACGGCCAGTATGTCTATGACTACGCAGGCATCTTCTCGGATGCCACCAAGACGACCGTCACCAACATGATCGTCGACATTCGCCAGCGGACGGCCGCGCAGATCGTCGTTTACACGCAGATCAAGCCCGGGGTCACCACCGATGAAACGGTCCAGGACGCCAACGCCCTGATCGACCAGTGGGGCGTCGGCCGCAAGGGGTTCGACGACGGGCTGGCGATCCTGTTCAACATGGACGAGAGCCTGTGCCACGGCCAGGTACAGCTGTACGCTGGGCCGGGTTACGCGGCGGCGTTCCTGAGCAACTCCGAGCGCCAGTCCATCTATGAGAACGACATGCTGCCGCTGCTCCACCAGTGCGACATGAACGGCGCCCTGCTGGCGGCGATGGACAAGCTCAACGCCGCAGCGACGCCCGAGCACGCCCAGACGCTGGCGGCGGCACGCATCATCGACGCTGCCATCGGGCTGATCGGCGCGCCTCTGATCTTCCTGCTGCTGGTCGGCTGGGCCGGTTGGTGGTGGCTGCGCTATGGGCGCGACCCGGTCTACCTCGACGACCCGTCGATCCTGATGCCCGCCCCGCCGCCCGACCTGAGCGCCGCCGGGGCAGCCGTTATCTGGGAGGGCCGCACCACGCGCCGGGCGCTGACCACGGCCATGCTCGACCTCGCCAGTCGAGGCGCGATCACCTTCCGCCAGGAGAAGCACCTGATGTCGACCAAAGCCGGCATCCAGGTCAACAGCACGCCGTCGACCGGCCCGGACACGATGCGCAACCAGCATCGGCCGATGAGCGCGGCCGAGGGATATGCGCTCTCCCAGCTCAAGGTGATCGCCGGTGGCTCGACCGACAACTACATCGCGCCCGATGACCTGCTGAAGTTCGGCGGAGACGTCGCGGACTTCAACAAGAAACTGGAGAGTCATCTCGTCAGCAAGGGTTGGTTCCGTGAAGCCCCGGGCAAGTCGATGAGGCGCTGGCTGACCCGTGGAATAGTGATCGGATCGGTCGGCATACTGGCCTTCTTCGGCGCCGGCAGCCTGCCCAGCCAGGGACTTACCGTGGTCGGCGGGGCTCTGGTCGCGGCCGGCGTGGTCATCGCCCTGCTGTCCCGGGTCATGCCGGCACGAACGATGGCCGGGGCGATGATCTACGCGATGCTGGCGGCCTACCGGCGCACGATGCAGCGCACCATGGAGCAGGCGCGCTCGATGCAACAGGTTGTGGAGCAATCGCACCTGACGTGGCTGCAGACGCCCGACCAGGCAGTCGTCTGGGGCACGGCTCTGGGGCTCCAGCAAGATGTCGAAAAGGTCATCGAGCGCAGCGCCAACGACGCAGCTGCCGGCGTGACCACCTACCACCCGTGGGTGCCGCTCTGGTACACCTCGTCGGCCGGCTCACCCTCGGGCGGGCAGGCCGGATTTGCGCCGGGCCTCTTCTCCGCTTCAGCGGTCCCCAACTTCTCGGGCATGTTCTCGGCATTGGGCGCCATCGGCAATTCGCCCAGCTCGAGCGGTGGTGGCGGCTTCGGTGGTGGCGGCGGCGGTGGTGGCGGCGGCGGTGCCGGCGGCGGTTTCTGAGGGCCGCGTCTAGACTGGCCGCGATGGGCGCCGTCGAGACGATGGAAGAGTTCTTCTCACTGCTCAACGCCGGCGACCGGCGGTCAGCGCTCGAGTTGATGGACGAGAAGGCAGAGATGCGCGTCCATGTGCTGGGCAATTCGCGCGTGTTGCGCGGCATCGACCAGGTCGGTGGCTGGTTCCTGCGTGCCGATAAGGGCTTCAAGATGATCCCCGGGGCCGTGCGCGATACCGGCCTCAACTACGAGTGCGATCTGCTGGTCGTGCGCCCGGGCGTCGCCTCACAGCACCTCGACGCCACGTTCCGCGTCGAGACAGGCAAGATCACCGCGATCAACCTGGCGCCGCGCTAGGCGCGCGCCGGCTACGGCGAGGAACTCGGCGCCGGCAGCGGGATGACGATCACCTGTCCCGGTTCGATGTGATTCGGGTCGGTGATCTGCGGGTTGGCGGCGAGGATGTCGTTGACGTTGACCTTGAAATGGCGCGCGATCTTGAGGAGCGTGTCGTTCTTCTTGACCCGATAGGTCTGGGAGGTCATCTCGGGCGTCGGCTGGGGCGTCACCGTGGGCACCGTGCTGGCGGTCGGCAGCGCGGTTGGCGCGGAGCTCGAAAGAGGCGTGGCCGAGGCGCTTGCTCCGGGCGCGATGCTGGCCGGCGCCGAGGGCGAGGCGGCGGGCGAACCTGCCAGCAGGCTCGGGATGATGAATACTGCGGCCACGCCAAGAGCCAGGATGATGACCACCGCGAGGAAGGTCACGATCTGCTGGCCCCGACCGTCACGCTGGCGCGGGTCCTGGGCCCCGAAGCGGCCGTCGATCTCCCACGAGGGAACCACGTCCTCGCGACGCATGCTGTCGTCGGCGGCCGGCAACAGTGATGGGCTCGCCGGCGAATTCGCGGCGGGGCGCATCGGCGGCCGCGCCGAGCGGCCGCTCAGAAAGGCGGGCACCGCCGGCTCCTCACCGGCTGTCGGCGCTAACGGCGCGGCCGCCACTTCACCTGGTGGTGGCCCGGTCGGACCGGCCGGCTGCTGGTCCGAGGTGGGCGGCGCGGCCGGCTGTTCGTCCGCGTCGCTCTCGAACGCGGCCAGTTGCTCTTCCCCGGCCGATTCCTCCGCGCCCGCCGCGTCCACGACAGGCGCCTCCGCGGGGACGGACTCCGGCGCCGGCCCGGGCTCTTCACCGGCGGCTCCGGCCGGCACCGGGCGCGCCGCCGAGCGCGTCGCCCAGTCCTGGAAGATCGGACACGCGGTAAACCGCGGCGAAAGGCAGAACTGCTCCTGGTGGGCGATGGCCCGCGGCGCCGGCGTCGGCTCCGCGTAGCAACGGTGGCGGTAGTCGGGGCTGTCCGAGCGGCGATCGCGGTCGAACTCGAGGGCGAGGAACGGACACGCGTTCGGGCCCCCGACGGGCGACTGTGGCGTCTGTTCCACGGCTCGATTCTAGCCGTGCTGCCAGGCGCGGATGGCGGCTCCCAGACAGCGGCTAGGCAGCGGCCTCGAGCCCGCCGGCCGAATCGCCGTTGAGCGACTCGAGCATCTCCTCGACGGGTACCTGCTGCTGCTCGGGCCCGGCCTGGACGACCATGCCCGCACCAACGGTGTCATAGGTGGTCTCGTCGATCAGGATGAAACCACCGGTGGTACGCGACAGATCGTAGGGATCGAGCAGCAACGGCCCACCCGTGCGCAGGCGCACACGACCGATCTCGTTCAGCCCGAGCTCGGTCGCCGTCTGGTCGCGGTGCAGGGTGTTGACGTCGATCCGGTAACGCAGGTCGTCGACCAGCGCCTTGACCGTGCGCGTCGTGTGCTTGAGCAGATAGCGTCCGCGCTGCTGCAGCGGCGCGTCGGCCATCCAGCAGATCATTGCGTCCAGCTCGTTGGCCACCGTGGGCTGGTTGTGCGGCCTGCAGAGCAGGTCGCCGCGCGAAACGTCGATGTCGTCCTCGAGCAGGATCGACACCGACAGCGGCGGTCCGGCCGCCTGCAGCTCGCCGTCGAAAGTCTCAATGCGCGCGATCCTGCTGCGCTTGCCCGAGGGCAGGACCGTCACCTCGTCGCCTTTGCGGAAAGTGCCCGAGGCGATCTCGCCGGCGTAGCCACGGTAGTCGTGATGCTCGTCGGTCTGCGGGCGGATGATCCACTGCACCGGGAAACGGGCGTCGATCAGGTTGCGGTCAGAGCCGATATAGACGTGCTCGAGGTGGTACAGGAGCGATGGGCCCTGATACCAGGGCATCGACAGCGAGCGGGTAACCACGTTGTCGCCGTGCAGCGCCGAGATGGGGATGAACTGGATGTCGTGCACGTCGAGCTTCTGTGCCCATGTCGCGAACTCCTGCTGGATGGAGTCGAAGACTTCCTCGCTGTAACCAACGAGATCCATCTTGTTGACCGCCACGACCAGGTGCGGGATGCCCAGCAGGGTGGAGATGAAGGCATGCCGGCGCGACTGCTCGAGGACGCCGTTGCGCGCGTCGATCAGTATGACCGCGAGATCCGCGGTGGATGCGCCGGTGACCATGTTGCGCGTGTACTGAACGTGACCGGGCGTGTCGGCGATGATGAACTTGCGTCGCGGCGTCGCGAAGTAGCGGTAGGCGACGTCGATGGTGATGCCCTGCTCGCGCTCGGCACGCAGCCCATCGGTCAGCAGCGCCAGGTCCACCTGCGAGTAACCGCGCCGCTGGCTGGTGCGCTCGATCGCCGCCAGCTGGTCCTCGAAGATGCCCTTTGAGTCGTACAGCAGGCGTCCGATCAGCGTGCTCTTGCCGTCGTCGACCGATCCGGCAGTTGAAAACCGAAGCAGATCCATCTTCTGGCTACACCTTTCCCGACAGCCCGCACAGTTCCCCGTGCACCAGATACAACAAACCGCCGGGCACCGCCAGCTGCGAACTGTTCGGGTGCCACTCAGACAGGCTCTGAATGGCTATTCCGGTTGACCTTTGCGTGAGCTGCAACGCGCAACCGCCCCCACTCCGTTTCCGCGCCCGCGGCCCGCGTACGGCGGAGGCTTGTTGCAGCACATGCAACCCGCCGCTGGCGATGTTGTTCCGGCCCATGCCTAGTTGATCCGGCCCATGGCTAGAAGTACCCCTCGCGCTTGCGGTCTTCCATGGCCGTCTCGGAAAAAGCGTCGTCGGCGCGCGTCGCACCACGCTCGGTGATGCGCGCGGCCGCGACCTCGAGGATGATGTCGGCCAGCGTCCCGGCCTGGGAGTCGACCGCGCCGGTGCAGGTCATGTCGCCGACCGTCCGGTAGCGGACGACCATGCGCTGCACCGGCTCGTCGGGATTGGCTGGCAGGAAATCACTGGTCGCCAGCCACATGCCGTCACGCCGGAACACGTCACGCTCGTGACTGAAGTAGATGGGCGGCACCTCGATCCCTTCGCGCTCGATGTACTGCCAGACATCGAGCTCGGTCCAGTTCGAGATCGGAAACACGCGCATGTGCTGGCCCTTGCGGAGCCTCCCGTTGTACAGGCTCCACAGCTCGGGTCGCTGGCTCTTCGGCTCCCACTGTCCGAACTCGTCACGCAGTGAAAAGACGCGTTCCTTGGCGCGCGCCTTTTCCTCGTCGCGTCGCGCGCCGCCAAACACCGCGTCGAACTGGTGCTCCTCGATTGCGTCGAGCAGGGTCGTCGTCTGCAGCCGGTTACGCGATGGGTTGCCCGGCTCCTCGCGCACGCGGCCCTTATCGATCGACTCCTGGACCGATGCGACGATCAGTCGCTCGCCCAGCTCGCGGACGCGCCGATCGCGGAATTCGAGCACCTCGGGGAAGTTGTGGCCGGTGTCGACGTGCATTATCGGAAACGGAAAGCGCGCCGGCCGGAAAGCCTTCTCCGCCAGCCGCAGCATGACGATCGAGTCCTTGCCGCCCGAGAAGAGCAACACGGGCCGCTCAAACTCGGCGGCGACCTCGCGCATGATGAAGACCGATTCCGCCTCGAGCGCGTCGAGGTGCGACAGGTTGGGCTGCGCCGCCTGCTCGAGCCGCTCGCGTGAAGTGAACACTACCGGTGCCTCGTTCGATATACCACTAAAGAGATAGACATTGTCGAAATCGTAGGAATCGTCTTAGTATACCGGCGTGACCGACCAGGCCAGTTCTCCCGCCACCGCCGCCGAGTCCCCGCCATTCGGCGACCACACGATCGGTCGCATCGAGGCGCTGGGCGCACGCTTCGGTCTCGACCACCGCGCGACTCTACTCGGCCTGGCGCTGCCGGTGGTGTGCTTCATCGCCGTTGCCGGCACGCTTCTGATCGCCCCCGGCGACGAAAAGCCGACGATCATCCTGGGCTCGCTGATCGCGCTGGCTGCCGGCGTGGCGGCGTCGTCGGTCGGCGTCTTCGGCGGCGTGCTCGTCCCCGGCCTCCTGCTGCTCGGCATTGATGCGCGTTTCACGGCGGCGGTAACGCTGTTCCTGCAGGTACTGGTGATCCCCGTCGCGGTCGGTTCGCACTTTCGCGTTGGCAACTTCTCGCGCCGCGTGGCCGTGCCGCTGGTCGTCGGAGGGGTCATCGGCGCCTTCATCGGCCCGCTGGTCGCGGCCCTGCTGCCGAAGGAGCTGATCGCGCGGCTCATCGCCTTCCTGATCGTCGTTGTCGGTGTCATGGCGCTCACCGTGCAGCGCATCAGGGGCTTCGGCAAAGTCCACGAGGACAGCAGTGTTCCCACCCGGCGCGTGGCCGGCATCGGCCTCACCGCCGGGTTCTCGTCCGGTCTGTCGGGTGCCGGCTGGGGGCCAATCGGTATGACGCTGCTCGTCCTGTCACGCATCGACCCGCGCCATGCCGTCGGCTCTTCGCTCTTCGCGCGGGTGTTCATGGCCGCGTCAGCGGTCATCGCCTACCTCCTCGCCCAGACCGCGTTGCACGATGTGACACCCAACTGGTGGCTGGTCGTGCCTTTGCTCGCTGGCTCGCTGGCGCCGATGATCCCGGGCGCGGTGCTCGTGGCGCGGCTCGGCCGGACGCGAGCCTCAGTGCTCGTGGAGGTGGCGTCGATCGCACTGGCCATCCCCACGCTCGTGTGGGGCCACTGACCAGCGGCCTGCGGCCTGTCCGGCGGCAGCCGCCACGCAGTTATACGTGCTCGGCGCAGACTCTGTTAGGTCCAGGCCATGGCCTTTGCTGCCGCCACACGGCAGAATTGAATACATGTTCCAAGGTAGAAAGGAGATGCTCATGTTCTCCCGTATAGTGCGCGCGCTCGAGCCGCGCCAGACCGCCCATGCTCACTGCGACATCCCGTGCGGTGTCTACGATCCCGAGCAGGCGCGCATCGAAGCCGAGTCGTGCTACAAGATCATCCAGAAGTATCACGACTCCAAGGACGACGTCTTCCGCGCCCGCTGCATCAGCGTCAAGGAGGAGCGCGCCGAGCTGGCCAAGCACCACATCGACGTGCTGTGGAGCGACTACTTCAAGCCCGATCACGAGCAGAAGTTCCCCGACGTGCAGACGGTGTGCTGGAAGGCTGCCAAGCAGGCGTCACTGGTCAAGCGCACAGTCGACCTGGCCGAGGCACAGAAGCTGCTCGATCTGATCGACCAGATTGCCATGATGTGGCGCGAGACCGGCGGGCCGGAGACCACGCGCCTGCACCAGTAGGATCACCGCCACGCCAGTTGCGCCGGCGTGATGCGCCGGTTGCTGCGCTCGTGGCGGTCGCGCGTGGCGGTGACCGGGCATAGCATGGAGCCCACCTTGCACGATGGTGATTGGCTGCTCGTCGACCCCGATGCCTACCGCCACCTGCCGCCGCGGGTGGGCGACCTCGTCGTCGCGCCGGATCCCCGCGTTTCGGAGCGCCTCCTCGTAAAGCGCGTGGCCCGGATCGAAGTCGACGGCGCGCTGGCGCTGGCCGGCGACCATCCTGCTCATTCGCGGCTCGACC
>Ga0315540_10002223_pt1 | contig 10963 bp, 9 predicted proteins | sample SalMarSW160110MG_FD_203677 | JGI IMG/M metagenome (GOLD analysis project Ga0315540, IMG submission 203677) | Salt marsh sediment microbial communities from the Plum Island Ecosystem LTER, Massachusetts, United States - Salt Marsh Sediment SW1601-10 ... | reverse complement strand
AACGAGTGGAGTCGTAATGAGCAACGGACTACCTGTTGCGACCGTGACGCTACTGCCGGAGAGCGGTCGTTGATGGCGACCGCCGAACAGGTCTGAAGCCGACATGTTCCGAAAGTCACCCTCCCGACACAATTTCCTGTACCTGTTCGCGGGCCTGGCTCTGTTCATGACCGTATTGCCGGTGATCGCCGAGTTTAGTCAGGTCGCCAACACGCTGGTCACGGAGCTGTCGCTGACCCTGGTCCTGCTGGTCGGGGTATGGTCGCTCGAGGGTAACCGCTGGATTTTTCGTGCCGGCCTCGCGCTGGTGATTATTACCGTTGTCCTGAGTTTCAGTTATTATTTTCGGCCGCACGTCGGGATTGTTCATGCGGTCAGGGTGCTGAGCGTCGTATTTTTGCTGCTGTCTGCCGTTATTACGTTCCGATCGGTGTTCCTGGCGGGGGAGGTCGATCTGAACAGACTGGCCGGCGCCGCCAGCCTGTACCTCATCATCGCGTTGATCTGGGCGCTGTTGTATTCCCTGTTATATGCCGTGGCCCCCCTGTCCATGTCGGGCCTTCCCGCGCACCCCAGCCAGTGGGACTATCTGTATTTCAGTCTAACCACGCTAACGACACTGGGTTACGGCGATGTGTTGCCGGTGAGTGCAGCTGCGCGGACGCTGGCGGGGGTTGAGGTGGTGCTGGGACAATTTTACCTTACCATACTGGTGGCGGCGCTGGTCGGGATGCATGTGGCGAATCGCGGTGCCGGCAGGCGCTGAAAAGGCCTGGATCTGCGATACAATGGCCACTGTGTATTGAACAGTCAGAGTATGGTTAAGCGTGCAAATCGATGAACTGATGACGTCCAGTGGGGTGGCTTTCGGTACCAGCGGAGCGCGCGGCACCGTCGAGGCAATGACCAACCCGGTATGTCATGCGTATACGACGGGCTTTTTGCAGGCAATGCAGGCGCAATCGTTCGTGCAGCCGGGGCAGCAGGTCTTTGTCGCAGGCGACCTGCGTGCCAGCACTGGGCGAATACTGGCGGCGGTAGTGCGAGCGGTCGCTGACAGCGGTTATCAGCCGGTGTACGTTGGCCGTCTACCGTCGCCAGCGGTGGCTTACTACGCCATGGGGATGCAGGCAGCCTCTATCATGGTGACAGGCAGTCATATCCCGGATGATCGCAATGGCATCAAGTTCAATCGTCCGGACGGCGAGGTACTCAAGGACGACGAGGCGCTGATTCGCGCGCAGGTGGTGGATCTTCCGGAACCGTTCCCGGACATCGACGAGGCCGATTTGCCGCCGGTGGATGCCGAGGCCGGGCAAGCTTATCTGGCGCGTTACACGGATTTCTTTGGTGGCGAGTGCCTTGCAGGTATGCGGGTGGGGGTATACCAGCATTCGGGCGTTGCGCGCGACCTGCTGGTCAGTATTCTCCAAGGGCTGGGTGCGGAGGCCGTTCCCCTGGCTCGCTCGGAGACCTTTATACCGGTCGACACCGAGGCGATCCGCGATGAGGACATTCAGCTGGCGCGCCAGTGGGCCGCCGCGTATGGCTTTGATAGCATCGTCTCGACCGATGGCGACGCAGATCGCCCCCTGATAGCCGACCAGAATGGTGAATGGTTGCGTGGCGATGTGGTCGGCGTGTTGTGCGCACGGTTCCTCGGTGTGCAAACGCTGGTGACTCCGGTAAGCAGCAATACCGTCGTGGAAGCCTGTGGCTGGTTCGACACTGTCTATCGAACCAGAATCGGTTCGCCGTACGTGATCGAGCGGATGTATCAGGCGTTGCAAGCGGGCCGGGATTCCGTGGCCGGCTATGAGGCCAACGGGGGATTTTTGCTGGCGTCCGAATGTTTGCGCGACGGGCGTGTGTTAGGGCCATTACCCACCCGTGATGCGGTGTTGCCGATCCTCGCGGTGCTGGCAAATGCCAGGCAGCAGCCAGGTGGCGTGAGCGACCTGGTCGCGGCGTTGCCCGCCCGCTATACCGCCAGCGACCGTCTGAAAAACTTTCCCACCGAGGTCTCCCGCGAGAAGATCGGCATACTGTCGGCATCGACGCCGGCGATCGAGGCGATGTTCGGTGAACTTTGTGGCACCGTCAGTCTGGTCGACCAGACTGACGGTTTACGCATTACCTTCGAAAACGACGAAGTGATTCACCTGCGGCCGTCCGGGAATGCGCCGGAACTGCGCTGTTATAACGAGGCAGCCAGTCCCGACCGGGCGCTGCTGCTGAATCGGGAGTGTTTGTCGAGGCTGGCAGGTTGGCGCTAGCGGTGGGCGCATGACTTTACCTGACAGCGGGCAGCGCATACACTCCGGTCCAGCGGAAATAATTATGTAAAAGATTCCGACGTGCGGCTGTCCCATGCGTGCGAGTCAAACTAAACCATAAGCCCATCTTATCGCCAAACTTGTGCAGCTAAATTTAACGAGACGCTATGGACTATTTTGTACCCCCCCACGGAAATGAGCTGATCAATCTTCTGGTGGATCCTGACAGGGCGGAAGCGCTGAAGACGGAATCCCAGGGTTTCCCATCGCTTACGCTGACTCAGCGCCAGGTCTGTGACCTTGAGCTGCTGATGAATGGCGCCTTCTCGCCGTTGACCGGTTTCATGAGCCGGAAGGACTACGACTCGGTGGTGAGCAACGTGCGCCTCGCGGATGGCACCGTCTGGCCGATCCCGATCGTCCTTGATGTTGCAGAGAAGTTTGTCGAAAAGTTGCAAACAGGCTCCAAAATCGCGCTTCGTGATACCGAGGGCTTTATGCCGGCGGTGCTGACTGTTGAGGATATCTGGCAGCCCGATCGGGTCCGGGAGGCTGAAAAGGTCTATGGTACGTCCTCCGACCTTCACCCGGGGGTGCGTTACCTGAACGAGATGGTCAGGCCGGTGTACATCAGTGGCAGTATCGAGGGTATCCAGTTCCCGGTACACCACGATTTCGAAAGTTTTTGGGATACGCCCGAAGAATTACGGGCGTTGTTCAGGAAAAAGGGCTGGCGGCGCGTGCTGGCGTTTCAGACCTCCAAGCCCATGCACCGCATGCAGCGCGACATCACGCTGCAGGTGGCCAAGGACGTGCAGGGACATATCCTGCTGCACCCGACGGTCGGTGTGACCAAGCCCGGTGACCTGCAGTATTACGCGCGCGTGCATTGCTACCAGGCGATCCGCCAGTACTACCCCCAACACCTAGCCATGTTGTCGCTGCTGCCCCTGGCGATGCGGATGGCGGGGCCGCGAGAGGCGCTATGGCACGCCATTGCAAGTCAGAACTACGGATGTTCGCACATGATCGTCGGGCCCAAGCATGCTTACCCGCCGACGGTCGCCGTGAACGCTCGCGCGGCGAATGATTCAGCAGCTGTAAATGCGAACGACGCCGATGGGTTTTATGCTCCCTATGCCGCCCAGGAGCTGCTCGAACAGTATCGGGACGATCTACACATAGCAATCGTGCCCGTGGAGACCATGCACTATGTCCCGGCACGCGACAAATTCATGCCGAGCTCTGAAATCGAGTCTCAGGGCCTTGAGTACATCGAATATACCGATGCCCAGCTGAAAAAGGACCTGGCGCAGGGCGAGGATGTTCCGCCCTGGTTCAGCTTTCCCGAGGTAGTGCGCGAGCTGCGCAAGGCATACCCCCCCAGGAGCAGACAGGGCTTTACGCTGTTCTTCACCGGGCTGTCCGGGTCCGGAAAATCCACGCTGGCCAAGATTATCTATGCCAAGCTCCTGGAGGCCGGCGGCCGGCCGGTGACCCTGCTGGACGGCGATATCGTACGCCTGAACCTTTCGAGCGAACTCGGTTTCTCGCGGAAGCACCGGTTCCTGAATGTGAACCGTATCGGCTTCGTGGCCAGCGAAATCACCAAGAACCGGGGTATCGCCATATGCGCGCCGATTGCGCCTTACACCCAGATGCGCCGGTCGGTTCGCGAAATGATTGAGCCGCACGGCGATTTCATTGAAATCCACGTAGCCACATCGCTGGAGGCGTGCGAGGCCCGCGACCGCAAGGGGTTGTATGCCAAGGCCCGGCGTGGAGAGATTCCGGAGTTTACCGGGATCAGCGATCCCTACGAAATCCCCGAGCACCCTGAATTGCGCGTGAATACCGAGGGCCTGACCCCCATGGAAGCAGCACAGGATATCTATCTGTACCTGCTACGCGAGGGATACCTGGATACACAAGGCAAGCCCGCGGATGAAGAACACTGCTAACCAGGCGATAACATGAAAGGCATCATTCTGGCGGGTGGATCGGGTACCCGGCTCTACCCGTTAACGCGTTCAGTCAGCAAACAGCTGATGCCCGTGTACGACAAACCGATGATCTACTATCCGCTGTCGACCCTGATGCTCGCCGGTATCCGCGAAGTGCTGATCATCACCACGCCTGAAGACAGCGACGCCTTCCGGCGGTTGCTTGGCGACGGCCGCCAGTTCGGCCTGGACATTCAGTACGCGGTGCAGCCCCGACCGGAAGGCCTGGCGCAGGCCTTTGTCATCGGTCGTGACTTTATAGGCAAATCATCCTGTTGCCTGGTCCTGGGCGATAACATTTTTTACGGTCACGGAATGGGTACCAACCTTCGGCGAGCCGCCGAACGTGAAACCGGCGCAACGGTCTTTGCCTACCGGGTGCGCGATCCGGAACGCTACGGTGTGGTCGAGTTCGATGACACCGGCCATGCCCTGTCCATCGAAGAAAAACCCGCAAAACCACGCTCTCACTACGCGGTGACGGGACTGTATTTCTATGACAACCGGGTGGTGGATATCGCGGCCGGGCTGAAGCCCTCAGCACGCGGTGAACTCGAGATCACCGATGTAAACTCCCGCTACCTCGCCGACGGCGCGCTGCATGTCGAGATGCTGGGGCGCGGTACGGCATGGCTGGATACGGGTACGCACGAATCACTGTTGCAGGCTGCCAACTTTATCGAAACCGTCGAGCAGCGCCAAGGGTTGAAAGTCTGTTGTGTCGAAGAAATTGCTTACCGTATGGATTATATATCGGGCGAGCAGTTGGAGCAACTTGCGGAACCGCTTGCCAGGAATGGGTACGGGCGTTACCTGTTGGATGTTCTTGCGGAAGATCAGGGTCGGAAATGAAAATCACGCCCACCCGGTTACCCGAAGTTTTATTGATTGAACCCGATGTTTTCGGGGACAGCCGCGGCTTCTTCCTGGAAAGCTGGCATAAGGAGAAATATGCAGCATCCGGTCTGGATGTGGAATTTGTGCAGGACAATCACTCCCGCTCCGGCCAGGGCGTGTTGCGCGGTTTGCACTACCAGCTGGACAAGCCGCAGGGGAAACTTGTGCGTGTGGTGACGGGTTCGGTGTTCGACGTTGCGGTCGATATCCGCAAGGGATCGCCAAGATTCGGCCAATGGGTCGGTATGGAACTGAGTGAAGAGAATCAGCACCAGCTCTATGTGCCGCCCGGTTTTGCACACGGTTTCTGCGTGCTGAGCGAAACCGCTGATTTTCTCTATAAGTGTACCGAGTTTTACGCTCCAAAGGACGAGCACGGTATTTCATGGGATGATCCTGATATCGGCATTGACTGGCCGGGTAAAGATTTCAGGATATCCGATAAAGATACCCGCAATGATCCGGTCGAGGCGATGTACGATCTGTTGCCCCTGTATAGCGGTGCACCATGACAATACTGGTTACAGGTGCCAGCGGCCAGCTGGGTAAGGAAACGATTCTTGCGCTGCAGGCCGACGGGGTGCGCTGCGTCGCCCTGGGTCGCGACGACGTTGATTTCTCTCGCCCCGAGAAGGTAGCCGGGGCAATTGCGGACTACGCTGCTGACTGGGTCATTAATTGTGCGGCCTATACCAAAGTGGACGAGGCGGAAGAGGAACGCGAGCTCGCATTCACCATCAATAGCGACGCCGCCCGCGCTGTGGCCGAAGGCGTAAAACGCAGTGGTGGCCGGCTTCTGCATGTATCTACAGATTTTATCTTTAGCGGTGAACAGTCCCATCCTTATGAAGAGGATGACGTCACTGCTCCACTGGGTGTCTATGGGAAAAGTAAGCTGGCAGGGGAGCGGGCTGTCAGGGAAGTGATGCCGGAGGCTGTAATCCTCAGAACGGCGTGGGTGTATGGTGTGCACGGGCACAACTTCGTCAAGACCATGCTGCGCCTGGCCGCGGAGCGGAAAGAACTTCGGGTGGTCGACGACCAGGTTGGTACGCCTTCCTGGACAGCCGATATCGTAAGGGCTATGCGTCGGCTCATCGACGTGGAAGCCGTTGGTACTTACCAGTTCACCAATGAGGGAGTCGCATCCTGGTATGATTTTGCTTATGAAATCGTCGCGTTCGCAAAGCAATCCGGTATGCCGGTTGTAGCCGAGCGGATAAGCCCGATTTCAACAGAAGATTTTCCCTTGCCGGCGAAGCGTCCGGCCTATTCGGTGATGAGCAAGGCTAAAATACGGTCCGTACTGAACTACCGAATTCCCCACTGGCGCGACAGCCTGCACGCCATGGTAAATCAGCTCACCGTGCTCTCTCCTTCAGCAAAACAGGCAGGGTAAGGGCGAGAAATGAAGCGCATACTAGTAACAGGCGGTGCCGGCTTCATAGGGTCCAACTTTGTTCGCTATTGGCTTGAGAATCACCCGGAGGATAGGGTGGTCAACCTCGACGCTCTGACTTATGCGGGTAATCTCGAGAACCTCAAGGATATAGAGGGCGCCTCCAGTTATCGCTTCGTCCACGGAGATATCTGCGATTCGGCTTGTGTAAACAGTATCCTTGAGAACGAACAGATTGACACGGTCGTCAATTTTGCCGCTGAATCTCATGTTGATCGATCGATACTCGGTCCGGAAGCCTTCATAAAGACCAACGTGCACGGCACTTTCACGCTGCTGGAGGCGGCGCGCAAGTACTGGGGCGATGAACAAACAGCGTGCCGGTTCCTGCATGTGTCTACGGATGAGGTCTACGGTTCACTGGGCGCGGATGATCCGCCATTTACCGAGAAGACAGCGTATGCGCCGAATAGCCCATATTCAGCCTCAAAAGCTGCCTCGGATCACTTGGTGCGGGCCTACTTTCATACTTTTGATCTGCCTGTTCTGACGACAAATTGCTCAAACAACTATGGGCCATATCAGTTTCCTGAGAAACTGATTCCATTGGTTATCATAAATGCGCTGGAGAATAAACCGCTGCCGATTTATGGCGATGGCATGAACATCCGCGACTGGTTGCATGTCGAGGATCACTGTCGAGGTATCGATTCAGTATTGAATCGCGGCCGGCCAGGTGAGACCTACAATATTGGCGGCTGTAATGAGTGGGCGAACCTCGACATCGTCAAGCTGATATGTGATCGATTGGATGAGTTGCGTCCAGGCCCGGGCTCCAAGCGTGAACTTATTGCCTACGTGCGGGATCGGGCCGGGCACGACCGCCGCTATGCTATCGATGCAGGAAAGATAATGACCGAGCTCCAGTGGCGGCCGGAATATACTTTCGAGACCGGCATAGAAAAAACGATTCAGTGGTATCTCGATAATGACGGCTGGTGGGATCGCATAAGGCGCGGGGTTTACCGGGATTACTATCTCGCGCAGTACGGCGCTTGATGCAGTCGGCGAACTGCGACCGAGAGCGCCGACACGGGCAATCCTGCTCGGTACAGCTCAGGTCGCATCAACCGTGAGGGATACTGAGTCAACAGTATACGCTGTCGAATCAACCGTAATCGCGGCCTGTGCAACTACCAGCGCAGCATTTCGGCTTGCTACCGAGCCCGCGCCGTTGGATATGATTACCGAGAACACGGCGTTATCTCCGAGTGCGACAGGCCCCGTGGAGTGAGAAACATCGTTGGCGCCGGGTATACTGACGCCGTTACGTTGCCATTGGTAGGACAGTGGCGGGGTGCCGTCGGCGAGTACCTCGAATACTGCTATATCCCCGGGCGCGACGGTCTGGTCCTGCGGTTCGGCAAGGATAGATGGCTGTACCGCGGGCGGTACAACCACTAGCATGGCACTTCGGCTGGTTACCGAGCCCGCGTCATTGGTTATGATTACCGAGAACGCGGCGTTGTCACCGAGTGTGGCAGGCGCGGTTGAGTATGTAGCGTCAGTGGCGCCGGGTATGCTGACCCCGTTCCGTTGCCATTGATAGGAAAGTGGCGGGGTCCCATCCGCGACCACCTGGAATACTGCGATGTTCCCGGGCATGACGGTCTGGTCGAGCGGACCGGTACGGATAGACGGCACTACGGCGGCGGGATCTGCCGGTGGCAGGGTGATGCTTGATGAACTGGATCCCCCGCCACCGCCGCATCCCGAAATCGGTAGGGTGGATATCAGGTAAAGGCATTTCCGTACGAATAGGCGACGGGCTGGACTGTGATTCATAGAACGATATTTTATTGTTAGACCGATAACATGCCCCATTACCTTTATAAGCTCTCAGAAGCAGTAGAGGCCCGGAATGGGGGTTCGCCGATATTTGTGGTCCATGCTCTTCTTTTAACCGCACTGGCTGAGTAAATTATACGACAATCGAGGTTAAACTATTAGAATTTCTGGCGGTAGTAGCGTCTGCGGGCCTCGCAATGCAGACCGTTCGGCATGGCCTGCATAAAACTATATTTTTAATCAGTGTCTTAGGAGGTTCATTGGGCTGGGAGGCGACTCGGTCCTGGGCTTGCGTCAATCCTTTGTTGATGTAAAAATTTTCGACACTATAATTGTAAAATTCGTCATTGGTGGTGCTTTCGACACGGGGTTCTCGGCCCCAACAGTTTACCTTTTAAGGGGGCATGGGCTTTCCCTTGACGCGATTAGCGGTGTGCTGCTTGTTGGCTGGTTCGGGCATCAGAAATGTTTCCGACACCCGCTATATACACATCATATAAAACGATAAGAAGTAACTATGCCCCTAGACCAGTCGCAGTCAATTGGCGAAAACACTATGAGAAAACAGCCGATCGCATATATCGTTTCCATGGGCGCCGGGCTCGAGGCATTTGTCTACCGCGAAATTGAGGCGTTGTATGCTCGTGGCTTCTCTATCATCCTGTTCGCCACCAGGTTCAAGGAGGGCGACGTGTTCTCCCCGAAACCGGAATGGTCGTCCCATGTTCTGCCATTTAACCGGCTGGTAATTGAGCTGCCAATCCTGTTCTTCAGGATGTTGCTGCGACCTCGCCTGCTCATCGAGGCCGTGCGCGATGGCGGCGTGCCCGACCTGATTTTTGCGACCAAGTTTGCGCCGCTCATGGTAAGGAATGGTGTCCGCCAGATTCACAGTCACTTTGGGGACCACAAATTCTTTATTGGATATTATTGTAAGCGCCTGACAGGGCTGCCGTTGTCTGTGACCATACACGCCCATGAGTTCTATACGAATCCGAATCCGGCGCTTTTCCGCAAGGCGCTGAGTGAATGTGATCGTATTTTCCCCATCGCGAAACGTTGGTGCCGGATTCTGCGACAGGAATATGCCGTGCCGGAAGAGCGAATCCGGCTCAATCATTTGTTTGTAGATACGGATCTCTATAAGCCATCCAATGAAATAAAGGTGCTCGCAGCAGGTCGATTCACGGAAAGAAAGGGTTTTCGCTATCTGCTGGAGGCAGCCCGCCTGCTGGAAGACCTGGATATTCGTTTCTTGTTCGTCGGTTTTGGGGAAATCGATCTCTGCACAATGGCGGAGGAATTGGGCGTGGCAGCGAGGGTAATCGTATTCCCCAAGATGGATCAGGCTCAGCTGCGCTTGCTCTACCAGGCAGTGGATATTCTGTGCGTTCCATCCATAACCACTGACGAGGAAGGGGCGGAAGGTATTCCGGTCGTGCTGATGGAAGGAATGGCCTGCGGCTTACCCGTGGTGGCGGCCAAGTGCGGTGCAATTGATGAAATCGTCGAAGATTTTCTCATCGACGAACGTTCGTCGCCGCAGATCGCTGAAGCTATCAGAACCCTGGCATCAGATCCTGAACTGAGGAAGGCGCAGGGAGAGAGAAACCGGAGGCTCGTCGAACAGGGTTTCTCCATCACTAATGTTGACAAATTCGGCACGTGGCTGAATGAAATAACAAATAACAAGAGTTAGCCGATGGGTGAGTCGATTGTCATTGTTGCAAACGGTTTCACGCGGGATAACGTCAGGTTGCAACCTTGGCGTTATCTATACGAAATAGCCGTGCGACTCAGCGCCTGCCGGCCGGTTGTAGTGGTGACCGAGGGTGGTGGCGAACTTGACGAAGAGTCGTGGGCGAAGGGACTGCGCGTCGTTCGTTCGCATAATCTCTCGGTGCGCCGGCAGTCGAGCCTGCTTCAGCTAATCCAGGGTTATACGCCGATGCAACTCTGGTGGAGTGTCACGCCCCGTACAATAGCCTACTGGCGCATGCTGAAGAAAATCAATTGCGACAAATATGCCCTGATTACCTGTCCTCTATATTCCTATCTGCAACTGATCAGGGCCAGCCTGGCTGGTGTGCCATTTCACGAGTTAAGGGCCCTGTGGCAACAGCGCCTTGTTCCCAGAAAGGTTTTCATCGCCATGTTGCGTGGCCATATATTCAAGCGGATATTTGTTCAAAGTCAGGCCAACGCCAGAATCCTGTCCGATGCTGGTTTACAGCCGGGCAAACTATCCGTACTGCCGGTCGGTATAGATGCCGAAGACCAAGGCCCCGTTCCCGCCGACGTGCTGGCCGGTGAGAAGGCGCGCCTGGCTCCCGAGAAGGAGACAGTGACCCTGCTCTATTTTGGCGCTGTTCGGAAGATTCGCGGGTTCGACGCATTGCTGGACGCATTTTCACGAGCGATGAGTCGAATATCACATGTGCGGCTCGTTGTGCTGGCAAGAGGCGCTGACCAAGCGCTGCTGGCTGAGGTGGATCGCAAACTCGCACGATACGGCCTGTCGGGCAAGGTATCCGTAATTG
>Ga0315540_10002222_pt1 | contig 10963 bp, 9 predicted proteins | sample SalMarSW160110MG_FD_203677 | JGI IMG/M metagenome (GOLD analysis project Ga0315540, IMG submission 203677) | Salt marsh sediment microbial communities from the Plum Island Ecosystem LTER, Massachusetts, United States - Salt Marsh Sediment SW1601-10 ... | reverse complement strand
GGCGGAGGTGCATGGGAATCGAACCTACCCTCCCTGGAAGCCTCGCGCCCCGAGGGCGCTGCGTTTCAAGGGAGGCTACGGTTCCCGGGGCGGGTCCCCCTCCGGGTTTTCCAGCGGCACGTCGCCAAGCAGTTGGCGCCGGTGCCCGGAAAACCACGGACGCTCCCCCGCCCTTCGATTCCATGCGCAAGAAGGCCGCCGAGGCGGCCTTCGAAGGAATCCGATGGCGGAGGTGCATGGGAATCGAACCCACCCGCCGAGGGGTTAGCCCCGGTACAACGGGTTTGAAGCCCGCGCGAGGCACCAGCCCCGAAGCACCTCCACGTCAAGAGTAGGACAGGCATACGTCGGGGTCAAGTTCCGTGTGCCGGGCGGGCGGATCGCCGGGAGCCGCTCGTGCGCTCAGGCTTTCAGGAGCGAGCGCGCGATGACGATGCGCTGGACCTCGCTGGTCCCCTCGTAGATGGTCGTGACGCGGGCGTCGCGGTAGAAGCGCTCGACGGGATACTCGCGGCTGTAGCCGTACGAGCCGTGGATCTGTACGGCGGTGTCGCAGACGGCCTTGGCGGCCTCGCTCGCGAAGAGCTTCGCCATGCTTGAGGCCCTGGACAGGCCCGGCGAACCTGCGTCGCGCATGGCAGCGGCCCTGCGCGTCATGAGTCGCGCGGCTTCTATGGACGCCGCCGAATCGGCCAGCATGCCCTGTATGGCGCCGTGCTGCGCGATGGGTTTGCCGAAGGTCTCGCGGCCCTTGGCGTACTTGACGGCTTCTTCAAAGGCGCCCTGGGCGATGCCGAGGGCCTGGGCCGCGATGCCGATGCGGGAGACCTCCAGCGTGGCGAGGGCGATTTTCAGGCCCATGCCTTCCTGGCCGAGGAGGTTTTCGGCGGGCACGCGGCAGTCCTCGAAGGCGATGCCCGAGGTGATCGACGCCCTGAGGCCCATCTTCTTCTCGTGCGGCATGAATTCGAAGCCGGGCATGTCCGGCGTGACGATGAAGGCCGATATGCCCCTGGTGCCGGCGGAGGGATCGGTTACGGCCATGACCACGAAGACCTTGCCCACGTGGGTGTTGGTGATCCAGGCCTTGGAACCGTTGATCACGTAGGCGTCGCCGTCTTTCACGGCCCGGGTTCTGAGCGCCCCCGCGTCCGATCCCGCGCCGGGCTCGGTAAGGCCGAAGCCTCCGATCATTTCGCCTTTCGCAAGCGGAGGGAGGAACTTCTGCTTCTGGGCCTCGCTGCCGAAGCGGAGGATGGGGTCCTGGCACACGGAGTTGGTGACGGAGACGGTGACGGCCGTCGAGGGGCAGATGCGGGCGAGTTCCTCGACGGCGATGGCGTAGGACACGCTGTCCAGGCCCGATCCGCCGTACTGTTCCGGCGTGACCATGCCCAGGAGGCCCAACTCGGCGAGGCCGGGGAGGAGATCGTCGATGAACCGTTCCTCGGCGTCGCGCGCGGCCACGCCCGGACGGATCTTTTCTTCCGCGAAGTCGCGGACCATGGATGCGATCATGTGCTGGTCTTCGTTCAGTTCAAAATCCATCTGCGTACTCCCTCGGGCGTCACTCTCGGTTCGGGGCGAACAGGGCCCGCCTCTTATCAAGAAAGGCGGCGATGCCTTCGGCGGGATCGCCGGAGGCGAAGGCCAAGGCGAAGGAGGCCCTCTCCAGGGCCTGCGCCTGGTGCAGGGGCAGGCCGGTTTCACGATACAGCAGTTCCCGCAGGAGGGAAAGGGCGTTGCGCGAAAGCCCTGCGTGACGCCGCCTTGCCGATTCCAGGGCACGGACGTAGTCCGAGGCGGGAAGGGCCCACCCCGACCGGACGGCCTCGGCCCTCCTCAAGACGCCGCCCGAAAACCAGACGCGGGCGGCAGCGGCCGGACCGAGGCGCATCGAAAGAAGCGTGACCTCCCCGCGGCCAGCAGGCTCCAGGCGAAGGCGCCCGTTTCTGCACCAGAAGACCTCGTCGCACGCCAGCAGGAGAACCGCCGCGAAGCCGCTTGCTTCGCCCGCGATCACGCCGGTGACGGGCAGGGGACGGGACAGCAGGGCCGCCAGGAGTTCCTGCGCGCTGGCTTCTTCGGCCGCCTTTCCTTGGGACGCCAGTACCAGAGGCTCTGCGGCCGCGGCCGCCGTCTTCAGGGCGGCCGGCCACCCCGGAAGATCCAGGTCGACGCTCAGGGCCTCATCCGTGCTTGTCATGAGCGCAGCCACTCCCACAGCACGTACTCCGTTTCCGGTCCGAGTTCCACGATCTCGTCACCTTCCCTTACGACGGTCTGGCAGCACAGGGCGGATTCCACGGTGCCGTTCCTGCGCAGACGCACCTCGCAATTGTGGCAGTCGGCGTTCCAGCAGAAGTTGCCGAAGGGGACCGTGTGGGGGCTGATGAACTGGAGGCATCGGAGCAGGATGTTGTTTTCGGGCACCTCGGCGATCCTGCCGAGGATCTTGATCGTCACCAGCCTGTCGTAGGGTTCGTAAATGTCGGCGTCGGTCATGAAACAGCTCCGAAACGTCGTGCTGCCCTACGAGCGCGGGCCAGCGGGCGGCTCCGTCCGAAGCCGCAGGACCGGGTTCAGTGAAAGAACTTGGCCGTGTCGACGAACATGATGGCGAGGAAGAAGAGGATAACCAGGCTGAAGCCGATCATGATGATCCGCTCCTTCACGACCATCGGCAGGTCCCGGCGAATGGACCCTTCGATGAGCAGAATCAGCAACTGGCCGCCGTCGAGGCCCGGGATGGGCAGCAGGTTGAAGAAAGCCAGCTGGGCCGAGATCATGGCAACGAACAGGAGCAGGCTGACGACGCCAGCCCGGGCGAATTTCCCCGTCATGTAGACGATCGAGACGGGTCCACCGATGGCGCTCAGCGACAGTGTCCTCTCGATCAACCCCCTCACGACCCTGAAGGCCAGGGTGAACTGCTCCAGTGTCATTCGGAAGCCCTTGGCGAGGTTGGAGGGGAACGGATAGCGCACGATCGGAAGGGGGTTGATGGAAGAAATCCCTATGAGATACCGCTTTGCATCCTTGTTCCATTCGGGCGTTATGGTCAGGTCGAGGGTCTTCCCGTCCCTTTCAACGACGAATTTCTGCGGGCGTCCCTTCCCGGCGGCCACGAGCGGGGCGAGCTGGAAAAAAGAACTGATAAGATGCCCGTCCAGCGAAACGACCTTGTCGCCGGGCCGCATGCCCCCGTCGAAGGCCGGAGAAGGTTTTTCCATCGCCCCCACGACCGGCGGAATGGAACTGATGACCCCGATGTAGCCTGTGGGCTGGTGGTAGAACTTCATGATCTCCGGCGTAACGTGGAACGTGAGGCGTTTGCCGTTCCTCTCCACCGTCAGGTGGTACGGCTCTTGGTTCAGGACGATGTCCTGCTCGGCCTGGTTCCAGTCGGAGACGGGACGTCCCGCGATATTCACGATCACGTCGCCGGGCTTGATACCGGCCCTCGCCGCCGGGGAATTCGGAGCGACTACGCCGACGTTCGCTGGCTGGTTGCGCGAAGTCGCCTCTACGAGGCCCCTGGTCGCGATGCCGGTAAAGATGCAGTAGGCGAGGATCACGTTGAAGGTCACGCCCATGATCATGACGAGGAAGCGCTGCCACCGCTTCTTTTCCATGAACGGCCGACCGGGGCCGGGCGGGGCCTGGGGCTCTCCCTCCGGGTGCTCGTCCTCGCCCGTCTCGCCGTAGAACTTGACGTAGCCGCCCAGGAGGATCCACCGGAACTGCCACAGGTTGTAGGTGCCCTTGATCTCGAAGATCTTGGGTCCGAAACCCACCGAGAAGGCCTCGATGGCGAAGCCCTGGAGGCGACCCGCGAGATAGTGGCCGAACTCGTGGACGATGACGATGAAGCCGAGGACGACCACGAAGGCCGCCAGCGAAAAGAGGACGTTCAGCACAAAACTCAAGGGTTATGCTCCATGGAGGAAAGGAATTTCCTGGCCATCGACCGCCCCGAGGCGTTCAGGGCGAGCACCTGCTCCAGGGACCCTGGCGTAGCCTGGACGGTGGCGTCCATGACCTTCCGGATGGTCGTGTGTATGGACCCGAAGGGAATCCTGCCCTGGAGGAAGGCCGCGACGACTTCTTCGTTGGCGGCGTTCATGGTGATCATGTGGGCCTCGGACGTCTTGGCCGCCTGGCGGGCGAGATCGAGGCAGGGGTAGCGTTCCGGCTCGGGGCTGGAGAAGGTCAGCGTCTCCAGGTCGGCCAGCTTGAGGAAGGGCATGGGGCCGTTGCGGCGGGCCGGATACGTGAGGGCATACTGCACCGGGAGGATCATGTCCGCGTCGGCGAGCTGGGCGACCATGGACCCGTCCACGAACTCCACCATGGAATGGACGATGCTCTCCCGGTGCATGAGTACCGAGATGTTGTCCACAGGCACGCCGAAGAGGTAGTGGGCCTCGATGATCTCGAGGCCCTTGTTCATCATGGTCGCCGAGTCCACGGTGATCTTGCGGCCCATCTTCCACGTCGGGTGGGCCAGGACCTTGTCGACCGGGGCGCTTTCCACTTCGTCCAGGGGCACGTCCCTGAGGGCACCACCCGAGGCCGTAAGGACGAGCCTTCGGATGTGCTTCGGGCTCTCTCCTCGCATGCACTGGAACACGGCGCAGTGTTCGCTGTCCACCGGGAGGATTTCGGCGCCCGATCGGCGGGCGGCTTCCATGACGAGACGTCCGGCCATAACCAGGGATTCTTTGTTGGCCAGGGCCACCCGCTTGCCCCGCTTGACGGCCTTGAAGGTGGGCGCCAGTCCGTCCGATCCCACAATGGCCGCAACCACCGTGTCTGCGCCGTCGGCCTCGGCTACGGCCAGCGCGCCGTGTGGACCGTAGTGGATGTCGAGTCCCGGAAACGCCTTGGAGACGGTTCGCGCGTCCTCTTCGCTGACGACGGACACGACCCGGGGGGAGAATTCGCGGATCTCCTCCATGAGGATATCCACCCGGCGTCCCGCCGCGAGGCCGACGACGTGGAAGGCCTCGGGCATGTGACGGATCACCTTGAGCGTGGTCTGTCCCACGCTTCCCGTTGACCCCAGTATGGTTATGCCTCTGCTCATTTCATGAAAACCTGATGATAATAAAAGAGGAGCGGCCCGTTAAAGAGCACGCTGTCCAAGCGGTCGAGAAGCCCGCCGTGGCCGGGGAGAAGCGACGAGGAATCCTTCACGCCCGCGCCGCGCTTCAGCATGGACTCGAACAGGTCTCCCATGATGCCCACTACCGCCAGGAGCACGCCGAGGGCCACGACATCACCAACACTCAGAGAGGGTAGAAAAGTCCACCTTGCGGCGGCGACGCCCAGTATGCTCCCCAGCACGTTCGCCGCGGCGCCTTCCCACGTCTTCTTGGGGGAGAGACGGGTGTTGAGTTTGTGGCGGCCGAGCGACTTTCCCACGTAGTAGGCTGCAGAATCGCCGGCCCAGACGCCCAGGCACATGAGGAAGATCAGGCGGGCGCCGAGTGCGTCGTCCGTCTGGCGCAAGGCGATCATGAAGCTCAGGAGAAAGCCCACGTAGAGGACGCCGAAAAGGGTCCCCGCCGCGGAGGCGAGGGCCTTCTTCACGCTGGCCCGGCGGATGAGGCCCGCCGCCAGCAGGCAGAAGAAGAGAGCGGCCAGGACCCTTTGCAGAGTGAAAATTGAGGGCCATACGAGCGCCGCAAGGAAGGCGAGTGTAAAGGGGTAGAGGAGCACGTTGAAGGGAACGGCGCCGGAGGCCTTGGCAATACCCGAGTATTCGGACGCGCACAGGACGGCGGCGAGCGCAACCAGCCCGTAGAAGTAGACGGGGTTCGGAGCGAGGACGCAAAGGATGAAGATCGGCAGAAGAACGACGGCCGTGAGAATGCGCTTCACGTGGCGTACCTCGTCTTCCCCGGGCCCGAGGCTCCCTTGGCGGCCGGGACGCCGCCGTATCGCCTCTCGCGCCTCTGGTAGTCGAGGACGGCTTCGAAAAAGTGCTGCTCTCCGAAGTCCGGCCACAGGACGTCCAGTATGACCATTTCCGTGTAGGCGATCTGCCACAGGAAGAAGTTGCTGATCCGGTGTTCGCCGCTCGTCCGTATGAGAAGGTCGGGGTCTGGCAGGGCGGGCGCGTAGAGGTGCCTGGCCACGTCCTCTGCGGTTATCCGCGGGCTCTTTCCCCGCGCGAGGGCCTCCTTGACGAGTGCGTCGCACGCGTCGGCGATCTCCGTTCGCCCGCCGTAAGACAGGGCCAGCGTGAGGGTCCACTCGCCGTCGCGGGTCTTTTCCTCCAGCTTCCTGATGAGCTGCTGGTTCTTCCTGGGCAAATCCTCGATCCGACCGATCGTTCGGAACCGGATGCGGTTCTCGACAATGCTGTCGGCCTCGGAGGAGAGGAAGCGCTGGAGAAGGCTGAAGAGCGCCTGGACCTCCATCTTGGGCCTTTTCCAGTTTTCCATGGAGAAGGCGTAGAGGGTGAGGTTCTTGACCCCGAGGTCGGAAGCGGCGGAAACCGCCCGCCTGACGGCTTCGATGCCGGCCTTGTGCCCCTCTATCCGGGGGAGGCCGCGGGATGTGGCCCAACGCCCGTTGCCGTCCATGATGATGGCCACGTGTTCCGGGATTCGCTGGCGGTCAACCAGTCGCAGAAGGGGATGCGGCTCCTTGTCCTCGTGCGGCGCTCGATCCTTCATCAACAGTTCCTTCTAAGGCAACAAAGATAACACGCCGGGGCGTCCCTGACAATGAGAAATGACATGGGGACAGGGCTTCGCGGCCCCCTCCCGGCAGGCCTTTTCAAACCAAGGCGATCGCTCCCCGCCGTGGATCACTCGTCCTCCTTTTTCTTCAGCCCGTCTTGCATGAAGACGATTCTGGACCGCAGGGCCGAGGCCTCCCGGGCGAGGGTTTCCAGGCGGCGGGTGAAATCCTCTGCGGAAAGCCGCATCAGATTCAGTTCTTCCCTGATGTTATCGAGCAGCTCGTCGCTCGATTTGCCGTCGTCGGCGGGGCCGACAGGCATATCCCCCGAAGGACCCTCCTCCGCAGTTGTCTCTTCGGACCCCTGTCGGACCGGTTCCAGGACTTCATTGCCGCCGGCCTCCCCGGAGTCCTCCATGGGAGCCGGCTCGTCGTCGAGGGCATCGAGATCAAGGACCTCGGACTCCTTGAGTTCTCCCGATGCACCCGCCGGAGCCCCGCCCTGGTCGGATTCGTCCGGGTGTCCGCCGGATGCCTCACTCTCGGAAAGCTCGGCGAAGGGGGCCTCTTCCATTTCCTCCGGCTCTTCGGGAAGGGGCGCATCCTCCACGATTTCCGCCCCGGGGGGCTCCTCGGCAGGCTCCCCGACGGCCGGGGATTCGGTGGGAAGGACTTCATCGGATCCCGGGAATTCTTCGGGCGAGGCGATTTCGGGGCCGGAGCCGGACGCTTCCGCATAAGAGCCCCGGTCGTCCGTGTCCCCAACGACCTCCGAGAAAGATGACGTCTTCTCGCCGCTCACCTCCGCAGCCGCGGTTGGTGCGGTCGGACTGAAGCCCCCACTCGCGGGCACCCGTTTGTCGCCGACGGCTTTTCTCATCGCGAGGTCCTTTTCGTGGAGGCTGCGGATCACCTCCTCAATGATTTTTCGGAGGGTTTCGTTAACGCCCTGTCCGACGGTTGCCACCGAGAGGAAGGAGGGTACGTTCCTCCAGTTGAGCTTTTCTTCCATGTCCTCGCAGGGGGAGAGGTCGCGGAGGTCCTGCTTGTTGTACTGAAACACGAGGGGAACGGAATCGGGGTCCAGACCGTTAAGCCGGAGGTTCGTCTTGAGGTTCTGCAGGCTCTCCATGTTGGCGTCCACCATCACGCTCTGTGAGTCGGCGACGAACACCACGCCGTCGCTTCCGCGCAGGACGATGCGCCGGGTGGCGTCGTAAAAGACCTGGCCAGGGACGGTGTACAGCTGGACGCGAACCTTCATCCCGCGGATGGTGCCCAGTTCCACGGGGAGGAAGTCGAAGAAGAGGGTGCGGTCCGTCTCCGTGGTGACACTGAGGAGCTTGCCCCGCTTGCCGGGATTGGCTTTGGAGTAAATGTACTCCAGGTTCGTTGTCTTTCCGCACAAGCCGGGGCCGTAGTAGACGATTTTGAGCGTGATTTCTTTGGTAGCGCGATTAATCATGACCATGGTCGTTCTCCTTCTGGAGCCCAACGCTCGCCATCCGGCGGTACAGATGCCGGCGCTCGATTTGAAGTTCTTCGGCCGTTTTGGAGATGTTGCCGCCATGACGGGCCAGGGCCTTGCGGATAAACTCGCGCTCGAACGTCTCCCTGGCTTCCTTGAGGGGACCCGTCCATATCAAATCGTCCCTGCGCCCGGATTCCCGGTGTTCCTGGAGAAGGAGGTCCGGGGCACGTATCTCGTCGGAGGGAACCATTATCACGAGGCGCTCCATCAGGTTCTTGAGTTCCCGGACGTTTCCAGGCCAGTGATAGTTGCTCAGGACCTTCAGGGCATCCTGCGCGAGTTTCTTTGGCGGGCGCCCGTACTGCGTGGTGAACAGGCTCAGAAAGTGGCCGCATAGATCGGGCATGTCTTCCAGCCTGGCCCTCAGGGGTGGCACCGTGATGGGGATGACGTTGAGGCGGTAGAAGAGGTCCTCACGGAATGTCTCTTTGTCGATCTCGTCCTGCAGCCTCTTGTTGGTTGCGGCGATGACCCGCACGTCCACGCGGACGGTGTCCGTTCCGCCCACGGGTTCGAAGGTCTGTTCCTGCAGGACGCGAAGAACCTTGGCCTGGGTCGTCAGGCTCATGTCGCCTACCTCGTCCAGAAAGAGCGTGCCGCCGTCCGCGAGGAGGAATTTGCCCTTCTTATTGTCGATGGCCCCCGTGAAAGAGCCCTTCCGGTGTCCGAAGAGTTCGCTCTCTATCAGCTCCGTTGGGATGGCCGCGCAGTTGACTTCGACGAAGGCCTCGTCCCGGCGGTCGCTGTAGCTGTGGATGAGCCTGGCCACGAGCTCTTTGCCGGTTCCGTTTTCGCCGAAGATCATCACCCGGCCCTGGGTGGGCGCGGCCCGTCGGATCTGCTCCTTGAGGGAGCGGATGACGGGGCTCTCTCCGATGAGGGTAATATCGCGCCGCATCTGGTCCTGGAGGAGGAGATTCCGTTCCTCCAGGCGATGCTTCTTGAGGGCGTTTGAAACGGTGACCAGGACGCGCTCGAGCGAGAGGGGTTTCTCGATGAAGTCGAATGCCCCGAGCCTGGTGGCCTTGACGGCCGTCTCGATGGTGCCGTGGCCCGAGATGACCAGCACCTCGACCGACCGGCCTTCGGACTTGATCTGCTCGAGGACCTGCAGGCCGTCCATGCCGGGCATCCAGACGTCCAGGAGGAGGAGGTCGTAGTCGATGCTCGCCACCAGGGCGAGGGCGCGCTCGCCCGTGTCGGCTTCTTCTACCTGATACCCTTCGTCCTCGAGGATCTGGCGCAGGGTGTCACGGATGCCCTGTTCGTCGTCTACAACCAGTATTCGTCCGCGCGCCATGTCGCCTCCTTAGATCGGCAGGGTCACGATGAAGCCCGCCCCGTCCGTGTAGTCCTCGTCCACGCGGATGGCGCCGCCATGTTCCTCCAGGATCCTCGCCACGATGGCGAGTCCGAGTCCCGTGCCTTTCCGCTTCGTCGAGAAGTACGGAGCGAAGAGGCGGGACCTGTTCTCGGGGGGGATCCCCGGACCCGTGTCCCGGATGGAAAGAACCGCGTGCCCCTCGGCCTCGCGCAGGCTGATGAAGATGTCGCCTCTCTCTTCCATGACCTGCACGGCGTTTTCGAGCAGGTTCTTGAATGCGCGTCCCATCTGTTCGGTGTCGAGACGGACGGGAGGGAAGTTGGCCGGCAGATCGAGGTGGATTTCGGCCGCCGTTCTGTATGGCGTGACGATGGACCGGATGAGGGCCGGCAGGGAGGCGGGCTTGAGGCGTATTTCCGGCAGGCGCGCAAATCGCGAGAATTCGTTAACCATGGTCATCATCGTCTGGACTTCGCGTTCGATGGTCGTGCATCCCTCCAGGAGGGCGTCGCCGAGGTCGGGTGCCTTTTCCATCGCCTTCTTTCTGATCCGCTGGGCCGAAAGCCGGATGGGCGTGAGCGGGTTCTTTATTTCGTGCGCCATGCGCCGGGCCGCTTCCTGCCAGGCGGCGATGCGCTGCGCCCGCGAGAGGTCGCTGATGTCCTCCAGGATGACGAGGTCGCCGAACACCGTCCCCACCGGGTCCTTCAAGAGGGTCGCCGAAACGGAGAGAATGATCTGGCCGTTACCCGTGCTCAGCGTGATCTCCCTGTTGACCACGGGCCGCTTCGGAAGACCCGCGAGGACGGCGGCGATGGGATTCCATTCCGGCCTCGTCAGCACGTTGCGCACGGGCTCTCCGGGCTGGAGTCCCAGGATGTCCCTCGCCTTGGAATTGATGGTCCGGATCCGGCCCTCGGAATCGGTCGAAATGACGCCTATGTTCAGGGTTTCGAGCAGGGTCTCGATATAGCGGCGCCTTCTTTCCAGCGATTCGGACGTGGTTCTGAGCTCCTCGTTACTCCGCTCGAGTTCGAGCTTGCTGGTTTCCACCTCCTGGGTCATCCGGTTGAAGGAGTCCACGACCAGACCTATCTCGTCGCGGGCGTCGTAATCGATCCTGTGGGAGAGGTTGCCCCGGGAAACCTCCTGCGTTCCTTCCAGGAGGAACTGGAGGGGGATGCTGATCTCGCGGGAAAGATGCGTGCCTATCCAGACCGCCGCGAAGGTCACGAGCAGGGTGAGCGCCAGGAACGAGGAGATCATTGAAATCCTGAGTATCTGCTGGCGGCTCCGGATCTGCAGGTAGGCCTTGTTGTTCTCCGAAATGTACCGCGCCTGCTTGAAAAGGTCCTGAGGAAGAAACTCTCCAACCGCTATGCCCATGTTCTTGTCGATGGCGACGCCGCTGACCA
>Ga0315540_10002221_pt1 | contig 10971 bp, 8 predicted proteins | sample SalMarSW160110MG_FD_203677 | JGI IMG/M metagenome (GOLD analysis project Ga0315540, IMG submission 203677) | Salt marsh sediment microbial communities from the Plum Island Ecosystem LTER, Massachusetts, United States - Salt Marsh Sediment SW1601-10 ... | reverse complement strand
GTGGCCACCGGCCGCTCCAGCGCCGGCGAGCTGGAGGCCGCCGGCGCCGACCGCGTCGTGCCGGATCTCCGCGACGTGCGGCCTGTGCTCGAGCTGGTCCGCGAGGCCGCACGCGCGACCACCTGAGCCCCGCGGGACCCCGCCAGGAGCGCGGCCCCGCCCTTTGGAGGTAACCATGCGATCGGATACCGAGGCGTTCCTCGGCAGGGACAAGAAGCTCTACATCGGCGGCACCTTCGCCGACGCGGGCGAGCGCTTCGCGACCCTCAATCCCGCCGACGGCAGCACCCTCGCCGAGGTGCCCCACGCCGGAACCGTTGAGGTCGACGCGGCCGTGCGTGCCGCCCGGGAAGCCTGGGACGGCTGGCGCCGTCTGCCGCCGCTGGAACGCTCCCGCTGGCTGACGCGCATCGCCGACGCCATCGAGGCGCACGCCGACGAGCTCGCCGAGCTCGAGACGCTCGACAACGGCAAGCCCTACAAGGAGTCGCGCCGCGGCGACATCCCGCTGGCCGCCAACCACTTCCGCTACTTCGGCGGCCTGGCGCCGACGGTCGGGGGCCGCACGGTGCCGGTCTCGGCACGGCGCGTGTTCAACTACACGCTGCGCGAGCCCGTGGGCGTGGTGGGCGCCATCGTTCCCTGGAACTTCCCGCTGCTCATCGCCTCCTGGAAGCTGGCCCCGGCGCTGGCGGCGGGGTGCACGGTGGTGCTCAAGCCGGCCGAGCAGACGCCGCTGACCGCCCTGCGTCTGGCCGAGATCCTGGACGGCATCGGCTTCCCCAAGGGCGTGGTCAACGTGGTGACCGGCGACGGTCGCACCGGGGCGGCGCTGGTGGCCCACGATCAGGTCGACAAGATCACCTTCACCGGCTCGACGGCCGTGGGCAAGCAGATCATGTCCGAGGCCGCTACCCGCCTGGCACGGGTGTCGCTGGAGCTCGGCGGCAAGTCGGCCAGCATCGTCTTCGACGACGCGGACCTCAAGACGGCCCTGTTCGGCCTGGGCCTGGGCATCTTCTACAACCAGGGCCAGCTCTGCACCGCCGGCAGCCGCATGCTGGTGCAGCGGGGCGTCCTCGACGAGGTGGTGGAGAAGCTTGCCGAGCAGGCCCGCGGGGCACGGCTGGGGCCCGGCCTCGACGAGGGCACCACCATGGGGCCGCTCATCAGCGAGGAGCAGCGCACCCGGGTACTCGGCTACGTGGAGCAGGGCAAGGCCTCGGGCAGCACGCTGGTGACCGGCGGCGCCCCCCGCGACCCCGGCTTCTTCCTCGAGCCGACCCTGTTCGTCACCGAGAACACGCGGCAGGCCATCGTGCAGGAGGAGATCTTCGGGCCGGTCGGCGCCATCATCCCCTTCGACAGCGAGGAGGAGGCGGTATCCATCGCCAACGACTCCCGCTACGGCCTGGCGGGCGGCATCTTCACGCGCGACCTGGCGCGCGCCCACCGGGTGGCGGCGGAGGTGCGCACCGGCACCCTGTGGATCAACACCTACAACGTCTTCGACGCCGCCTCACCCTTCGGCGGCTACAAGGAGTCCGGCTTCGGCCGCGAGATGGGCGAGGAGGCGCTGGAGCTCTACACCGAGGTGAAGTCGGTGTGGGTCAGCACCCGCTGAGCCACCCCGGTCGCCGTCCGCGGGAGTAGAGTTGTGCCCGTGGCCACCCGCGCGCTCCGCGCCGTCACGAGCGCCGACTTCTGGCTGCGCCTGGTGAGGCTCAATCTCGGGCTGGCGGTGCTGGGCCTGGGCATCGCGACCATGCTGGAGGCCGACATCGGGCTGGGCCCGTGGACCGTCTTCCATCAGGGCGTGAGCCTGGTGACGGGGATCAGCTTCGGCCGCGCGATGCAGGGCGTGGGGTTGCTGGTGTTGCTCCTCAGCGTGCTGCTGACGCGGACGCGGCCGGGCTTGGGAACGGTGCTGAACATGCTGCTGGTGGGGCCGTGGGTGGACCTGTTCCGCTCGCTGGCGCCGATGCCGCACGCCGCCAGCACCCCGGTGGGCATCGTGCAGTTCCTGGCGGGCCTGGCGCTGCAGGGCCTGGGCACGGGCCTCTACATCTCCGCGCGGCTGGGTGCGGGGCCGCGTGACGGTCTGGTGCTGGGGCTGGCGCGGCTCACCAACGTCAGCGTGCGCGCCACCCGCACCGGCCTCGAGCTGCTGGTGTTGCTCAGCGGCTGGCTGCTCGGCGGGCAGGTGGGCCTGGGGACGGTGCTGTTCGCGTTGGGGATCGGCCCGCTGATGCAGCTCTTCCTGCGGGTGTTCGGCACCCGCGACGGGCGCGCGCGGGCCTGACGCGGGTCGCGCGGTCGGCCGACCTGCTGCTCATCCCGGGTCGGGATCGTGCCCTGGCTCGAGCGTTCGCAGGTGGCGCGCCAGCGCGGTCACGTCCGCGAAGTAGCGGGTCTCGTGCGTGCGCACGTCGGTGAGGACCGCTCGGAACAGGGCGGGCCCGTTGTGCTCCGGCTCCATCCAGACGCGCAGGAGATAGGTGTGGTTGACGCTCTCGGGCACCGGGGCTCTCTCGCTTCTCCGTCGGCGCGGACGCCAGGGCGCCCCAGGAGGCGCGGCGAAGGGGGCGATGGCCCGGTGGGCGCGCGCTGCTGCGCCCACCGGGCAGGGCGGTCAGCAGCCGCCCGTGGTGTCGATGTCGGTCGTCACGCTCGAGTCGAAGCTGTTGCCCGACTGGGAGAAGCTGTTGCGCGAGGGATCCACGCAGATGCCGACGTTGGAGTACAGGAAGCGGCTGTTGGTCACGGTTGCGCCGCCTCCCGAGGCGACGTAGACCTCGCCGGTGTAGGCGCCGCCGTCCTCGATGGTGGTGTAGTCGAGGATGTTGGGTGCCCCGCCGCTCGTCGGCGAGTAGAAGTTGATGGCGTCCCAGTAGCTGGCGCCGGGGCTGGGGGCTCGGAAGACCACGTGCGCGCCGGCGGTGCCGTGGGCGTAGAAGGAGCCCGGTGTGCCCGAGTAGCCCACGTCGATGTAGTTGCCGCTGCCCATGACCATGCTCATGCCGGCGTCGGCCGTGACGGGGCTGTCCAGCGAGATCGGGTCGGTGGCGAAGAACGGCACGTCGATGGCCGGCCAGTGCACCATGTTGCCGGAGCCGTTGTCCACCGTGCCGCCGACGTAGACGTAGTCGCTGGCGTTGCCGGTGTAGCTGCTCGCCACGTCCAGCTGGGACATGTCCTCGGCGGGGATGTCCATGGCGCCCTGGGTGTTGCCGGTGACCACGTTGGTGCTGAAGCCGGGCAGGGTCGAGGAGCCGTCGGCGTAGATGCCGTATGCCTTGCCGTTCTGGATCTTGCTGTTGCTGATGGTCGCGCTGGCCCCGTAGAGGCTGACGTTGCCGGTATCGGCGTTCGCCCCGGCGTCGTTCACCTCGGCGTGGTTCAGCACATTGGGATAGGAGACCGTTCCCTTGGAGTAGAACTCGATGCCGATCCAGTCGCCGGGCTGTCCGCTCCAGCTCTCGAAGACCGCCGGGTCGGCCGAGGTGCCTTGCACGTTCAGCGTTCCGGCCGGGGTGCTGTAGCCGACGTCCAGCCAGGCGCCGATGCCTGGAGCCATCTCCAGGACGAAGCCGGGGTCGACGGTCACCGGGCTGCTGACGTCGATCGAGTCGCTGCCGTAGAAGGGCACGTCGATGCCCGGCCAGTGCACGCTGGTGGTGGCGCCATTGTCCACCGTGCCGCTGACGCTCACGCGATCCGTGCCGTTGCCGGTGTAGGTAGTTCCCACGTCCAGGTCGGACATCGCCTCGGCCGGGATCTCCATGGCCCCCTGGGTGTTGCCGGTGATCGTGTTGCTGCTGAAGCCGGGGAGCCGCGAGGACCCGTCCGCCGTGATGCCGTAGTTCTGACTGTTCAGGAACTGGCTGTCCGCGATCGTCACGCTGGCGTCGTAGAGGCTCACGTCGCCGGTGTCGGTGCTGGCGCCGCCGTCACGCACGATGGTGTGGCTGAGGAGGTTGGGGGCCCCGCTCGAGGTCTTGGAGTAGAACTCGATGCCCACCCAGTAGCCTTTGGACGCCTGGGCGCCCTCGATCGTCACCGGGGTCGCGGCGGTGCCCTGGGCGACCAGTCTGCCGCCGGTGCCGGCGTAGCCGATGTCGAGGTAGGCCCCGGCCGGCATCACGATGGTGACGCCTGCATCCAGCGTCAAGGCGGCGTCGACCGAGACGTCGCCGCTGGGCGCGTAGCAGCCCGCCTGCAGGGTCATCGGCGTGCTGATGCTGCCCGGCAGCGTGGCCGGGACGGCGCAGCTGGCGGACGTGGGCGGGGGGCCGCCGCCGGTGCCTGGCGCGGTGGTGCTGCAGGCGGCAAGGAGTGCCGCCAGCACGGCGCCGGCCGACAGAAGGGTGAGGTACCTCAGCTTCATGGTGGCTCCTTTCGTCCGAGGACGCCCGGAGCCTACGTACGGGGGCGTTACTGGAGCGTTATCGGCGGGCCTCGCCGCCGCGCGGCCGCTCGTTGCGCCGCCGCTGCCGTCACGCGGGGTCGATCACGGCGTCGCGCCCGCGGCCGCGCCGGAAGCGGCGGTAGAGCTCGAGCACCTCCAGCGCCATGCGCGCGGTGTCCGAGAGATCGAACTCCGCGAGCGCCGCCGCCGGATCCAGGTAGGCGAACCCCTGTCCCTCGCGAAGCTCGAGCGCCTCGATCGGCGCCGCGATGTGCGCCAGGAACAGGTGGAACACCGCGTCCCCGGCGTGCAGCGTCAAGAACGCCTGGTAGCGCTCGGGAACGAAGCCCAGCTCCTCGTCCAGCTCCCGCAGCATGGCGGCCTCGGCGTCCTCGCCGGCCTCCATGCCGCCGCCGAAGAGCGACCACTTGCCCGCGTCCTCGATGCCCGCGGCATCGTCGCGGTGCTGTAGCAGCACGGTGCCGGCCGGGTGCCACAGCAACGCACCGGCGATCTGCCGCGGCGCGTCGCTCACAGCTCCTCGAGGTAGGTGTACCCCACCAGCTCGGCGTCGTAGAGCTCGAGCAGCTCGCGGCGCTCCGCCTCGCTCATCGCGCCGGCCCGGGTGCGCTCGCCGGCCACGTCGGCCACCTTGCCGTGCAGCAGCGGCGTCTCGTAGCCCATGTTCTCGATGACGCGGCGCGCCTTCTGCCCGTTGATGAAGCGCTCCAGGCGGTAGCCGTCGCCGTCGAGCCGCACGTGCGCCTCGTTGACGCGGCCGAAGAGGTTGTGGGCGTTGGCCAGCACGTCCTGGTACGCGCCCGTCAGGAAGGCGCCCAGGTAGTAGGCCTCGCCCGCGCGCAGCTCGTGCACCGGCAGGGTGCTCTTGACGTCGCGCAGGTCGATGAATTTGTCGATCTTGCCGTCCGAGTCGCAGCTGATGTCCACCAGCGTGGCGTTGCGGCTGGGCCGCTCGTCGAGGCGGTGCAGCGGCATGATGGGGAACAGCTGCTTGATCGCCCAGTGGTCGGGCATGCTCTGGAACACGCTGAGGTTCACCACGTACTTGTCGGCGAGGTGCCGGGGCAGCGCCTCGAACTCCTCGGGAACGTACTCCAGGTTCTCCACCACCTTGGCCACCTTCACCATGATGCGGTTGAAGAGCTGCTCGAAGTGGCCGCGCTCGAGGAGGCTGAGGTAGCCGAGGTCGAAGAGGCTGTGCATGGTGTCCTTGTTGCTGACTGCCTCGTTGTACACCTCGCGATAGGTCTTGACGGTCACGCCCGCGAGCAGGTCGCGCATGTCGCGGATCAGGGTGTGGATCTCGCCCTCCAGCTCGGGCAGCACCAGGGTGTCGCGGGTCGGCCCGATGGCGTCGATCACGGGCATCACCAGCACCGCGTGATGGGCGGTGAGGGCGCGGCCGGACTCGGTGACCAGCGTCGGCTGCGGCACGCCCCACTCCTCGCACGCTTCCAGCACGGTGTACACCACCGTGTCGGCGTACTCGCGCAGACCGTAGTTGGCGGACACGTAGAAGGTGGTCTTGCTGCCGTCGTAGTCGACCGCCAGGCCGCCGCCGACGTCGAGGTAGCGCACGCCCACGCCCATCTCGGCGAGCTCCACGTAGGCCTGCGCCACCTCGCGCACCGCCGCCCGGATGCGGCGGATGTCGGTGAGCTGGCTGCCCACGTGACAGTGGAGCAGCTCCAGGGCATCGCCGAGCCCCTCGTCCTGCAGTTGCCGGGCGACGTTCAGGAGCTCGGCGGCAGTGAGGCCGAACTTGGCGTCGTCGCCTCCCGAGGCCTCCCACTGGCCGCTGCCGCGGGCGTGCAGCTTGAAGCGCGCGCCCAGCGCAGGGCGCACGCCCATCGTGCGGCTGATGCGCAGCACCCGCTCCAGCTCGCTGTACTTCTCCAGCGTGATGACGACGTTGCGGCCCAGCCGGCGGCCCCAGAGGGCCAGGCGGATGAAATCGTCGTCCTTGAAGCCGTTGCAGCAGATCAAAGCCTCGGGATGGCATTCCTGCGCCAGCGCCAGCGCCAGCTCCGCCTTGCTGCCGGCCTCCAGGCCGGTGCGGTAGTGCTCGCCCCAGGTGGCGACGGTCTCCACCACCACCCGGCGCTGGTTGACCTTGATGGGGAACACGCCCTGGTAGCGACCCCGGTAGCCGGCCTCGGCGATGGCATCCTCGAAGGCGGCGTTGATGCGGTCGATACGGTCCTCGAGCACGTCTGGGAAGCGCAGGATCACGGGCAGCTCGTGGCCGGCCGCCAGCAGGTCGTCGATGATGCGCTTGAGCGACACCGAACCGGACCCCCGCACGGACACCGTCAGCTCGCCGTTCGCGGAGATGTCGAAGTAGCCGTTCGACCAGGTTCGAACGCCGTAGAGCTCCTCGGCGTCGCTGGTCTTGAAGATCGGCTCGCTCGGCCTGACGGGGTGGTTCAACTCGGCCCTCCCGGGGCGGGCGGCGCCTACGGGGACACCCGCGGCGACACCCTGGCGACGGCTCGGCGGTGCCGCTGTACGGGCTGTGCGGGCCGCGCCGGCCGCCGACGCCCGCCGCGCCGCACCCTCCTGAGCGGGCGCATGTTAGCACGCGGGACCGGCCGGATAAAGCCGTACCGGTACGGTTCCGGCGGGCTCGAAGGCGTGCTCGGAGGCCCGCACGCCAGCGGCCCGGCGGCGCGGCCGGGTCTGCTAGCATCGGGACTCGGGCAGCGCCCGGCTCCGCCGCAGGTGGCGCCGAGGTGCCGCCGCGGGTGGCGCCGGCGGCGGCCCGCCCGGGAGGAGGCCATGCTCACGCCACGCGAACTCGGCTTCGCCATGCCGCCGGAATGGGCGCCGCATGCCGCCACCTGGGTCAGCTGGCCTTTCGACGACGACCTCTGGGAGGGTCGGCTCGAGGGCGTCCGCGACGACGTGGCGGGCCTAGTGGCGACCGTGCTGCGCTTCGAGCCGGCGGTGCTGAACGTCCGCGACGCGGAGGCCGAGGCCGATGCCCGGCGGCGCCTGATCGCCCTGGACGCGCCGCTGGACCGTGTCACCTTCCACCGACTGCCACTGAACGACGCCTGGTTCCGCGACAACGGCCCTATCTTCGTGGCCGGGCCCGGCGGCGAGGTCGCGCTGACCGACTGGCGCTTCAACGCCTGGGGAGGGAAGTACCCTCCCTGGGACGACGACGACCGCGCTCCGGCGGCGGTGGCGCGCCATCTCGGCATGCGGCGCTTCAGCGTGCCTCACGTTCTGGAAGGCGGAGCCGTGGAGGTCAACGGCCGCGGCGTGTGCCTCACCACCCGCTCCTGCCTGCTCTCGCCCGAACGCAACCCCGGCCTCTCCGAACGCGACGTCGAGGCCCTGCTCCGAGACCATCTCGGCGTGAGGCGGGTGGTGTGGCTCGAGGGCTCGCTGGAGGGCGACCACACCGACGGGCACATCGATACCCTGGCGCGCTTCGTCGACGACGCCACCATCGTGTGCGCGCTGGCCGAGGACGCGGACGACCCCAACCGCGCTCCCACCCGTCACAACCTGGACGCCTTGCGGGCGCTGCGCTCGCCCGAGGGGCGGCCGTACCGGGTGGTGCCGCTGCCGCTGCCGCGGCGCCGCCTGGAGCTGGCCGGGCGCCGGCTGCCCCCGAGCTACGCCAACTTCTACGTCGGCAACGGCTTCGTGGCGGTGCCGCACTATGATGACGAGAACGACGCCGAGGCGCTGGCGACGCTGCGGCCGCTGTTCCCCCACCGCGAGGTCGTGGGGCTCGGTGCCGCCGCGCTCATCACCGGTGGGGGCGCCTTCCACTGCGTGACGCAGCAGCAGCCGGCCGGGGAGACGGCCGCGCCGTGAGCGGCGCCCTGAGCAGTGCCGAGAGCAGTGCCGAGAGCAGTGCCGTGATCGGCGGCGGGCGCCGCGCGCACGAGCGCGGGGAGGAGGCGGGATGACAGCGGGCAGCATCCGGCTGGCGGTGGTGCAGATGGCCTGCTCCGACCGCCTCGAGGAGAACCTCGCCAAGGCCGAGGGATTCGTGCGGGAGGCCGCCGCTGGCGGCGCCCAGGTGGTGCTCCTGCAGGAGCTCTTCGAGAGCCTCTACTTCCCGCAGCTCGAGCGCGAGGAGCTCTTCGAGCTCGCCCGCCCCGCCGACGATCACCCCTTCCTGCAGCGGTTCGGCGCCCTGGCCGAGGAGCTCGAGCTGGTGCTGCCCGTGTCCTTCTTCGAGCGCGCGGGCCAGGCGTACTTCAACAGCCTGGCGATGCTGGGCGCCGACGGCCGCCGCCTCGGCATCTACCGCAAGAGCCACATCCCCGACGGCCCCGGCTACGAGGAGAAGTTCTACTTCACCCCCGGCGACAGCGGCTTCAGGGCGTGGCGCACCGACTACGGCGTCATCGGCGCCGGCATCTGCTGGGACCAGTGGTTCCCCGAGGCGGCCAGGATCATGGCCCTGAAGGGCGCCGATCTCCTGCTCTACCCCACCGCCATCGGCTCGGAGCCGCCGGAGGCCGGCGGCCTGGACACGCACCCGCTATGGCAGCGCGCCATGCTCGGGCATGCGGTCTGCAACAGCGTCTACCTCGCCGCCGCCAACCGCGTCGGCACGGAGGGCGACGCCGTGTTCTACGGCAGCTCCTTCATCTGCGACTACCAGGGCGAGGTGCTGGCGCAGGCCGACCGCGCCTCGGAGACCGTCATCTACGCCGACCTCGAGCTGGCCGCGGCCCGTCGCGCGCGCGCCGGCTTCGGCTTCTTCCGCGACCGACGTCCGGAGCTGTACGGCGCCCTGCTCTCGCTGGACGGCTCCGAGCCCTGACACGGGGGCCGGCGCCGCTCGCCGTCCGGAGCTGTCCGTCGCTCGCCCTCGACGGCAGCGAGCCCTGATTCGCGGACAGCCTCCGACCTCCGGGCTCAGAACACCGTCAGGCGGGCACCGCTACCGTGGCCGCCATGAGGTTCAAGCTCCCCGGCTACTCGCTCGAGCGGCGGCCTTTGAGGGTCGTTGCCGCCATGCTTCCGCTCGCCTTCTACATCGGCGGCTTCGGGCTACTGACCTCGGTGATGGGCCCTTCCGCGGCGGTGGTTGGCTTCGCGGCCGTCGCCGTCGTGGCCTGGTTGTGGGGCGCCTGGATCGGCGCGCTCGGCGGCCTGCTGATGGGGGCGGCGAGTCCCTTCCTCTACGCCTACGTGCAGCAGACCGCCCCAACCGTGGGCAACGCCGGCGCGCCCATCGTGGTGGCGATAGGTCTGGGTGTGTTGGTGGGCTACCTGCGCGATCTGCGCTACCAGCTGGTCGAGCAGAACGCGACCATCCGCCACCATGCCGACCGCGACGGCCTCACTGGCCTGCTGAACCGGGTGTCGTTGATGCGCGAGCTCGAGAAGCTGATCGAGCTCTCCGACACGACCAGCGACGTGTTCGGGGTGCTCTTCCTAGACCTCGACCGCTTCAAGGTGATCAACGACACGCTCGGCCACGCGGCGGGCGACCAGCTGTTGCGTTCGGTCGCGAGCCGCATGACCGAGCACACGCGTGGCGGGGATCTGCTCGGGCGCCTCGGAGGCGACGAGTTCGTCGCTGTGCTGAAGGGGACCGCCAAGGCCGAAGGCGCCATGACCGTAGCGCACCACCTTCTGACTGCCCTGGCCACGCCGCACGACGTCGGCAACGAGGCGGTGAAGCTCCAAGCCAGCATCGGCATCAGCCTGTACCCGCGCGACGGCCACACGGCGGAAGATCTCATCAGCCGGGCGGACAACGCCATGTATCGCGTCAAGTGGCAGGGCAAGAACGGGGCGCGCTTCTTCGGCGAGGGCGGCCGTGAGGAGGCGCGCCGGCTCATCCTCTACCGCAGCCTGCGGTCGGCCATCGAGCACGAGGAGGTCACCCTCGCCTACCAGCCGATCATCGATCTGGCCAGCGGGAAGGTGGCAGCGGTCGAGGCGCTGCTCCGCTGGACCCATCCTGAGGTCGGCCCGGTGGCGCCGCCGACGGCGATCGAGCTTGCGGCGGAGCTGGGCCTGACGGCGGCCCTGGGACGGGTCGTGCTCGCCCGCGCTTGTCGCGACGCAGCGGAATGGCCGCGCGTCGACGGTCGGGCCCCGATCGTCAGCGTCAACGTATCGCCGACCCACGTGGCGCAACCTGGATTCGCCGACGTGGTCCAGCAGGTGCTCGCCGAGACTGGCCTACGCCCCCAGCGCCTCGGCCTCGAGCTCACCGAGGAAGCCTTGCTGCAGCACCGCGACGCGGCGCTGACGGAGCTCGCCCGGCTGAAGGAGCTGGGCGTGAGGATCGCCATCGACGACTTCGGCGTGGGGTACTCCTCGCTCGCCTACCTCCGCGAGCTGCCCGCCGACGTCCTCAAGCTCGACCGGGTGTTCATTCAGGCGCTCGACGCCACGCCCGAGGAGGGCGCCGACGACGTGGTGCGGGCGGTCGTGTCGCTGGGTCATGCGCTCGGCAAGGTCGTGGTGGCGGAGGGCGTGGAGACCCGCGGCCAGTTCGAGAGCGTCACCGGCATCGGCTGCGACATGGCACAGGGGTACTTCATCGCGCGCCCCGC
>Ga0315540_10002219_pt1 | contig 10976 bp, 11 predicted proteins | sample SalMarSW160110MG_FD_203677 | JGI IMG/M metagenome (GOLD analysis project Ga0315540, IMG submission 203677) | Salt marsh sediment microbial communities from the Plum Island Ecosystem LTER, Massachusetts, United States - Salt Marsh Sediment SW1601-10 ... | reverse complement strand
CTTCGCGGTGGTGCAGGGGGCACCCCTGCTCGCGCTTCCTCGGGATCTCTACATCCCTCCCGATGCGTTGGAGGTCTTCCTCGACACCTTCGAGGGACCACTCGATCTCCTGTTGTATCTCATCAAGCGCCAGAATTTGGACATCCTGGACATTCCCATCTCCGAGATCACCGACCAGTACATGGAGTATGTCGAGCTGATGAAGGACCTGCGCCTGGATTTGGCCGCCGAGTATCTGGTCATGGCCGCCATGCTGGCGGAGATCAAGTCGCGCATGCTGCTGCCGCGCACCGCCGCGTCCGAGGACGAGGAAGATCCGCGCGCCGAGCTGGTCCGGCGACTGCAGGAATACGAGCGCTTCAAGAAGGCGGCTGCCGATCTGGATGCCCTGCCGCGCTTGGAGCGCGATGTCTTCTCTTCCCAAGTGGACGTACCTCCGGGTCAGGTCCGGCGCTTGCCCCCGTCCGTGGATCTGCGAGAGGTCTTGTCGGCCTTGCGCGACGTTCTGGCACGGGCGGATCTGTACACGAGCCACCGTATCGAACGAGAGTCTCTGTCTCTGCGCGAGCGCATGGCCAGGGTGCTGGAGCTGGTCAGCGGGGCGGCCTTCGTCCCCTTCGCGCACCTGTTCGAGACTGCGGAGGGCCGGGCCGGTGTGGTGGTCACATTTCTCGCCCTGCTCGAGCTGGTCAAAGGCGCCTCCATCGAGCTGGTGCAAGCCGAGCCCTTCGGGCTCATCCACGTGCGCTTGTCAGGGGCCGAGGCGTGAGCGATGTCCCGCCCTTGAAGCGGATCACGGAGGGGGCCCTGCTGGCGTCCGGCGGCCCCCTGACCCTGGATCAGCTGCTTGCTCTATTTGCCGACGAGGAGCGCCCGACGCGGGACGCCCTTCTGGATGTCCTCGCCTCCCTGGAGCGCGACTACCGAGACCGGGGTATCGAGCTGATCCAGGTGGCCGGCGGTTACCGGGTACAGGTCCGTCGCGAGCTGGCACCTTGGGTGGCGCGCCTGTGGGAGGAGAAGCCGGCCCGCTACTCCCGTGCCTTGTTGGAGACCCTCGCCCTGGTCGCCTACCGTCAGCCGATCACCAGGGGAGAGATCGAGGACATCCGTGGGGTCGCCGTCAGTACCAACATCGTCAAGACCCTGACCGAGCGCGAATGGATCCGGGTGGTCGGACATAGGGACGTGCCGGGTCGACCGGCCCTCTACGCCACCACCCGAAAGTTCCTGGACTACTTCGGGCTGCGCTCCCTGAACGATCTGCCGACCCTGGCGGAGCTCCGCGACCCCGAGCTCTTGGGCGAGAGCCTACCCCTGGAGGAAACAGGAGAGTCGGATGAGCCGGCGGATGCGCTCATCGAGACCCGGCTAGAGGTCTCTACCAGTGGAGAGAACGGGCCGGGAATCGAAGGCGAAGGGTCGCGCGATGGGGACTAGAAATCGCCCCCCCCGATCCCGTACCTCGCAGAAGGAGGGCGTCCGGCTTCAGAAGGCACTGGCAGACACGGGCCTCGGCTCCCGCCGCGAGATCGAGGACTGGATCAGAGTGGGACGGGTACGTGTCAACGGTAAGCCCGCCAAGCTGGGCGACAAGATCACTCTCGAGGACCGTGTCCGTGTCGACGGCAAGGAGGTCCGGCGCCGATCTGGGCGTAAGACCGGTCTGCGGGTCATCGTCTACAACAAGCCTGCGGGCGAGCTGGTGACCCGTCGAGATCCCGAGGGACGCCGCACCGTGTTCGGGCGCTTGCCGCACCTCGCGACCGGACGCTGGATCAGCGTGGGGCGGCTCGATATCAACACTTCCGGTTTGCTGCTACTCACCAACAACGGTGAGCTGGCCAACCGTCTCATGCATCCCGCCCGCCAGGTGGAGCGGGAATACGCAGTTCGCATCCTGGGGCAGGTATCTGGGGAGGCACTGGCTCGTTTGACCCGGGGGATCGAGCTGGAGGACGGTCTTGCCCGCTTCGAGGAGATCCTGGAATCGGAAGGGAAGGGCGCCAACCGCTGGTTTCATGTCCTGTTGCGGGATGGGCGGAATCGGGAGGTGCGCCGCTTGTGGGAGGCGGTCGGCTGCCAAGTGAGCCGGCTCACGCGCGTGCGTTTCGGAAACGTCGTCCTGGGGCCGCGCGTCTTCGCCGGCCATTGGCGTGATCTCACGGAGGCGGAGCTGGGCGGTCTGCTGGAGCTCGCGGGCATGAAGCGGGGAGAAGGCTCTCCTGCGCGCAAGGTGACGGGGCGTATGCCTGGAAAGAGGCCGCGGCCCAAGTCGGGTCCGCGCAGGCCGAGCGGGCCGAGCGGGCCGAGCGGGCCGGACGAGACGAGGGCAAATGCCCGAGTGCGAGGCCCGGGGCGTCCTGAAGACGGTTGAGCCTCTTATTCAATATTCATTAGGATGGGCACGCTGCGCTCTGAACGATCAGGACCACACCCGAGAGAAGTCCAGGGTAAAACGGCACGCGCCCAAATCGAAATCGAAGCTCTCCTGCGCCAGGTCCCCCTTGTCGACATAGCTGCCGTGCTGCAATTGGAAGACACGCAAGGACCCTGCTTCGGGGTCGACGATCACATAATAGGACACGCCCTCACGCTCATAGAGCTTGAGCTTCAGTCCCCGATCCTTGTGCGCGGTTCCTTTGGACAGGATCTCGAAGATCAGCCGCGGTGGCCGGCTGATGTAGGGCGTTTCGTCGGTGTCGTCGCAAATAACCAGATTGTCGGGCTGGACGATCGTGTCGTCGGCGATCTTCCAGTCAACGGGAAGCAGGACTTCGCACCGCCCGCAATCCTCCAGCGCTTCCTGCAATAGCCGGTCGATTCGGCTGGACAACGATTGGTGTCTGCGCGATGGCGCCGGGGCCATGGCATAGGGCACACCATTGATCAGCTCCCATCGCCCTTCCCAGCAGACATAGTCCTCATATAGATAATGGGGCAATTCCTCCAATCTCGGCCTACCCATCGGGCACCCCCGTCGGTACTTTTAGAGCAACCGGCAAATGATACCCCACGCATAGATCCATTTGGTGCGGTTCGCGCTTTCGTTTCTAGGTTGGGCCTCGGCTTGCCGGCTCGCGACAGACCCGGCGGGTATCTACCCGGTCGCGTCCGGATTCCATGCACATTCACCCGACTCGCGCAGGCAGCAGCCGGGGCACCGAGGTCGCGTGCGGCACCGGCTCTTGCCGTGATGCACGATCAGGGCATGATATTCGTTGTAGAGGGCCGGGTCCGGCCCCAGCGCCGTCTCGATGGCGCTGCGAATGGCCTCGTAGGTCTCGGTCCCGGTCAGCAGCCCGAGGCGCCGGAAGATGCGGCGCGTGTAGGCATCGACGACGAATACGGGCCGCTCGAAGGCGTAGAGCAGCATGTCGTCCGCCGTCTCGGGGCCGACGCCGGGAATTGCCAGGAGTCGTCTGCGCAGCTCAGGGGTTTCCAGGGCCGCCAAGCCGGCGTGCTCACCCGCCTGCAGATAGGCACGGCAAAATGCCCGTAAACGCGTGGACTTGACGTTGAAGTAGCCCACTGGGCGGAGGAAACCGGCCAGCTCGTCGCCGGGTAGCCCGAGGATCGCCTCGGCCTCCAGCGGGATGCGACGACAGAGCCGCTCTAAGCCCAGTGTCACGTTGGTCCATGCGGTGTTTTGGGTGAGGATGGCGCCGACCATTACCTCGAAGGGCGAATCGCCCGGCCACCAATGCTGAGGGCCATAGGCCGCCAGGAGCGACCGGAAGACGCCGCGCAGCTTTCCGGCGGCGAGGGTCGGGATCTCTGTAGAGCCGGTCAGGGGCTCCGCCCCCAGGGTTTGAACAGCTCGCGGGTTTTCAAGGGGCGCGTGCCGAGATGGGGGGCCAACAGCTGTCGGCTAAGGGCCTTTGCATCCCTGGCCGCGGTTCGGCTCAGAGAGCCGCCGGCGGTCAGCTCCAGGAGGGTCTCGCCCGCTATGGCTGCGCCGTCGTCCGCTCCGGCCGCCCGTAGGCCCGATTCCTGCTCGTAGACATAGAATCGCCCCGGTGAGACCTGGCGCCCGCTCGCGGCTTCCCGGTCGAGCACCACTGCGTAGCCGATCTCGCGCAGTAGACGCAGCTCGAAATGCCGCAGCACCGTCTCCACATCCTTGCCGGCACCGAGATCGGTCAGGGCCAGATGATAGAAGGCGAACAGGGCCTCGTGCGGGTCCCCTCTCTGCAGCAGGCGCATCAAGAGCTCATTGAGGTAGAGCCCGCAGTAGAGAACCTTTCCCGCCAGCCCGGCGTCGGGGCCTGCAGGCTCGCTACGTACCAATGTCTTCACCTCGCCGCGCCCGCTCCAGCTCAGCCACAGAGCGCGAAAGGGCTGGAGCAGCTCACCGGCTGCGGGACGGCGCCCACGGGTCTGTTTGGCGCCCTTGGCGAGAACGGCCTGCCGCCCATGGCCGCCGGAAAATACCTCCAGGACCAGACTCGAATTTCCGAAGTGGCGCCGATGAAGAACGAAGCAGTGCTGCAGGTGGTCGCGGGGGGTGGAGGTCACGGATCTGATCAGGTATCCGGGTAGCCCAGGCTTCTCAGCGCCGTCTCGTCGCTCGACCAGCTCTTCTTGACCTTTACCCAGGTCTCCAGGTGCACCGGATGACCGAACATCTCTTGCATCTCCAGTCGTGCCCGAGTCGCCGCTGCCTTCAGCGCCTGGCCTCGATCCCCGACGATGATCGCCTTTTGTCCGGGCCTTTCGACCCAGATGAGGGCATGGATACGATAGCGGCCATTTCGCTCTTCGAAGCGTTCGATCTCCACCGTTGTGCAATAGGGAAGCTCATCTCCGTAGCGCCGCGTGAGCTGCTCACGCAAGAGCTCTGCGGCAAAGAAACGCTCCGGGCGGTCCGTCAGTTGGTCGGGCGGGAAAATGGCCCCCCCCGGGGGCAGCGCCTCCATAACCGCCGCTTCCAGCCGGTCGACCTGATCGCCCTTGGCGGCGCTGACAGGTACCAGGCCGCGGAAGGCGTAGCGGATGGAGAGGTCATGGAGATAGGGCAGGAGGCGCGTCTTTTCCTCGACCCGATCGATCTTGTTGATCACCGCGATTGCCGTGGCGTCGACTTCGGCGATCGTCCGCAGCGCCTCGGCGTCCTCCGATGTAAAGCGTAAGGCCTCCACCACGAACAGGACCAGATCCACGTCGGCGATGGATGCACGGGCCGCCCGGTTGAGATATCGGCTCAGGGCGGCATGACCCCGTTGGTGGATGCCCGGCGTGTCGACATAGATTGCCTGGGATGCGTTTCCAGTCTTGATACCCAGGATCGCGTGCCGGGTGGTCTGTGCCTTGTGGGAGGTGATCGCCAGTTTCTGGCCGAGCAACCGGTTGAGCAAGGTGGACTTGCCTACATTGGGGCGGCCGGCGATGGCCACGAAGCCGCAGCGGACGACGCCGGAGTCCTCCGCGAGGTCTGTGCTCGGCCCGAATTCGCCGGGAATGGTCATGGCTGTAGGATCGCAGACAAGATCGATCCCGGGGTCAGTTATTGGCCTCGGTGCTCAGCAGGTCGAGCATCCGCTCCGCGGCCTGCTGCTCGGCACGGCGCCGACTGGTGCCTTCCCCCTCGGTCGCTTCGTCGCCGTCGGCAAGCAGGCAACGTACCCGGAATTTCTGGGCATGATCACTGCCGCTGACCTGCAACAGCTCATAGGAAGGAAGGGGTCTCTTGTCCGCCTGCAGCAGCTCTTGAAGCCGGGTCTTGGGGTCCTTGGCGGTACCCGAGACGGCAATCCCGTCCAGGAGTGCAGCGTACAGGGCGAGAATCACTTTTCGGGCGGGCTCGAAGCCCTGATCGACATAGACGGCGGCAAAGATCGCCTCCAGGGCATCGGCGAGGATCGATTCGCGGGCATGACCACCGGAGCGCAGCTCGCCTTCGCCGAGACGCAGGTAATCGCCGAGATTCAGCCTGCGTGCCAGAGTTGCCAGGGACTCACGCTTGACCAGGGATGACCGCAACCTGCTCAGTCTGCCTTCATCCGCGTTCGGGAAACGCTCCCACAGGGCATCGGCGATCACGAATCCGAGCAGAGCGTCCCCGAGAAACTCCAGGCGCTCGTTGTTCGCGCCGGTGGCGCTGCGATGGGTCAGCGCTCGAGCGAGCAATTTCTCCTGGTCGAATCTACAGCCGAGGAGGCGTGCCAAACGCTGGGGATCCTGGCTCACTGGCTCTCGAGCACCACTTGATGGCTGAAGGTCATGAGCGCGTCCAGGTTTGCAAGCAGATGCTCACGGACTTCGTAATTGACGCTGAGTTGATAGCCGTTTTCCGCCTTCTTGAGCTTGAAGTCGTTCTTTGTGACGTTCTCGATGTAGTTGAGGTAGAGCCGATCTTCGATAGACCTCATGACACCGTGTCTGCCTTTCTTGAGTAAATCGGGGTCTTCGGTCAGGTCGTGCATCATCGATCTGATCTCGAAGTACTGCATGTAAACGGGTCCGAGCTTCATGACGAGAGTCACGATGACGATAGCGAGGACGATGAGGAATAGGAACGCAGCGGCGCCCATTCCCCTCTGGCTCCGGATTGCAGGCATCATGATGTCCGCACCTCCTTTTATTTGATGAGATCGCCGATCCGCCCCCAATCGACCGGAAATCCGGAGAGCCGCGTGTCCCAGCTCATCCAGATCGCGAAGGCCTTGCCGACCAGATTCTGTTCCGGGACGAAGCCCCAACAACGTCCGTCGTAGCTGTTGTCCCGGTTGTCACCCATCGCGAAGTAGCGGCCCTCGGGTACCACGAGTGGCCCCCCGACCGCCAGGGTAGAGAAGGGCCGGCACTTGAAGTCGGGCGCACCGGGCTCGATGAGAATCTGGTGATCCACGCCCGTGAGGTCCTCGAGGCGCAGGTCCGTGTTGGTCATGCCTGCGCCGGCGCCGATACCCAAGTATTTCCCCAGGGGCGTCTGGGGGGCAGGTGCTCCGTTCACGTACAGGATCTTGTCGCGATATTCGATCCGGTCCCCCGGTACGCCGACTACACGCTTGATATAGTCGACGGAAGGATCCTCGGGAAAGCGGAACACCACCACGTCACCGCGCTTCGGCTCGCCGATCGCGAGGAACTTGCTGTTCAGGACCGGCCAGCGTAGCCCATAGGCGAATTTGTTCACCAAGATGAAATCGCCCACCAGGAGCGTCGGCATCATCGAGCCCGAGGGAATGCGGAACGGCTCGACGAGAAAGGATCTCAGCAGCAGGACGATGAGGATCACGGGAAAGAAGGAGCGCGCGTACTCGACGATAACGGGCTCCTTGTAGCCGGTGATCGCCCCCGCCTGTCCCTGCGCTCCACCTCCTGCCGTTGCCTGTATCGCCAATCGCTTGCGCCTGGGCGCGAGCCACAGGGCATCCGCCAGCCATATGCCGCCGGTGACTACAGAGGCGAGCACCAGGAGAGTAGGGAAATCGAAGCTCATAGTATTGGATTCCTTGTGGCCAGAGGCCGGGCACGGGGCCCGGAAACCTGCCCGAAGCGGAAAAATTCTTTAATTATCCTTCCCAACCTGAAGCACCGCAAGGAATGCCTCCTGAGGAATCTCCACTTTCCCCACCTGCTTCATTCGCCGCTTTCCCGCCTTTTGCTTTTCCAGGAGCTTGCGCTTACGTGTTACGTCGCCGCCGTAGCACTTGGCGGTGACATTCTTGCGCAGCGCCTTGACCGTTGTGCGGGCAAGGATCTTGCTCCCGATGGCGGCCTGGATGGCGACCTCGAACATCTGGCGCGGGATCAGGTCCTTCATGCGCACGGTAATCTCGTGGCCGCGGGTCTGGGCCTTGTCCCGGTGTACGATGACCGAAAGGGCATCGACGCGCTCGCCGTTGATGAGCAGATCCAGCTTGACGAGGTCGGCTGTCTGAAAGCGCTTGAAGTCGTACTCGAAGGATGCGTAGCCGCGACTCACGGACTTGAGGCGGTCGAAGAAGTCCAGCACGACCTCGCTGAGGGGCAGCTCGTAGGTGAGCTGAGCCTGGCCGCCCAGATAGCGGAGATTCTTCTGCACCCCGCGCTTTTCGATGCAGAGGTTGATGACTCCGCCGAGCAGGTCCTGGGGCACCAGGATATGGGCCTCGATGATGGGCTCGCGGATCTCCGCGAGCTTGCCCGGCTCGGGCAGGTTGGCCGGATTGTCCACCCGAACGATCTCTCCATCGGAGCGCAGTACCTCGTAGATGACGGTAGGGGCCGTGGTGACCAGATCCAGGTCGTACTCGCGCTCCAGGCGCTCCTGGACGATCTCCATGTGCAGCATCCCGAGGAAGCCGCAGCGGAATCCGAAGCCCAGGGCCTGCGAGACTTCCGGCTCGTAGAAGAGAGCGGCGTCGTTCAGCCGTAGCTTGCGCAGGGCATCGCGCAGGTCTTCGTAATCGTCCGATAGCACCGGGTAGAGCCCTGCGAACACCCGGGGTTGCATCTGCTTGAAGCCGGGCAGAGGTGCCCGGGCCGGACGGTCCGCATGGGTGATGGTGTCACCGACCGGGGCGCCGTCGATCTCCTTGATGCCGGCGACGAGGAACCCCACCTCGCCGGTTCCGATGGTCTGACGCTCGGTCTTCTTGGGTGTGAATACCCCGATGCTGTCTGCCTGATGGGTGCGGCCCGTGGACATGACACGCAGCTTGTCGCGCCGCTTGATGGCGCCGTTGACGACCCGGACCAGGGAGACCACCCCGACGTAGGGATCGAACCAGGAGTCTACGATCAGTGCCTGCAAGGGCGCGGAGGGATCGCCGGCGGGCGGAGGGATATCGGTGATCAGGCGTTCCAGCAGCTCCGGGATTCCCTCACCCGTCTTGGCGCTCACCCGCAATGCGCTCTGGGCTTCGAGACCGATGATCTCCTCGATTTGATGGACTACCCGATCGGGCTCCGCCGAGGGCAGGTCGATCTTGTTGAGCACCGGCAGGACCTCGAGTCCCTGCTCGATGGCCGTGTAGCAGTTGGCAACGCTCTGGGCCTCGACACCCTGGGCGGCGTCCACCACCAGCAGCGCCCCTTCGCAGGCCGCCAGGGATCGCGAGACCTCGTAGGAAAAGTCCACGTGCCCCGGGGTGTCGATGAAGTTGAGCCGATAGGTCTCACCATTTGCGGCCTCGTAATCGAGGGTTACGCTCTGGGCCTTGATGGTAATGCCGCGCTCGCGCTCGAGGTCCATGGAGTCCAGCACCTGGTCGGCCATCTCGCGGTCGCTCAGGGTACCGCTGAGCTGGATGAAGCGGTCGGCGATGGTGGATTTTCCGTGATCGATGTGGGCGATGATGGAGAAGTTGCGGATATGACTGAGATCGGTCATTCCTTGGGTATCCGAACAGCGACGAATTCACGCCCTTCGCCTCGCTGGATCAGGGCAGCGACGAAGCGCCCCGGCTTCATGCCATCCAGCAGCTCGTGGAATTGCTTGGCGTCTTTCACCGGCGTGTTGTCGAGCATCAGAATGATGTCTCCCGGACCGATACCCGCAAGCTCTGCCGTGCCGGGCTTGACCTCCTGGACGATCACGCCACCTTCCTCCAAGTCGAGCTGGTCGCGCTGCTCGGCATCGATGTCGTCCACTACCAGCCCGATACGGTCGGCCGTCGTCGACGGAGGCTCCACGGCGGCAGCCACCTCGCCCTCTTCCGGCAATTCGCCTAAGATCACGCTGATCTCTTGCGTGTGGCCGTTGCGCAGGACCTCGACCTTCGCCGGCTTGTCGATCGGGGTACCGCCGACCAGGGGTGGCAAGGCGCTCGAAGTGGCGATCGCACTGCCGTTGAACCGCAGGATGATGTCCCCGACCCGCAGCCCGGCCTTTGCCGCCGGGCTATCCGGCAGCACCTGTGCGATCAGTGCTCCCTTCGGCTGCTTCATCCCAAAGGTCTCCGCCAGCTCGCGGGTAACGTCCTGGATCAGGACACCCAGCCAACCGCGGCTGACATGCCCTGTGGTCTTCAATTGCTCGACAACGTCCAGGGCCATGTCGATGGGGATGGCGAAGGACAGACCCATGAATCCACCCGTGCGGCTGAAGATCTGGGAGTTCATGCCGACGACCTCCCCGTCCAGGTTGAACAGGGGACCACCGGAGTTGCCGGGATTGATGGCGACGTCCGTCTGGATGAAGGGGACATAGTTTTCGCTCGGCAGGCTGCGTCCTTTGGCACTGACGATCCCGGCGGTCGCCGAGTGCTCGAAGCCGAAGGGTGAGCCGATCGCCAGTACCCATTCGCCCACTTTGAGGTCCTTTGCCGTGCCCATTTTCACGGTGGGCAGATCCTTGGCCTCCACCTCGAGCAAGGCGATATCGCTTCGCTTGTCCGTACCAACCACCTTGGCCAGGAACTCCCGGCGGTCGCTCGTGCGCACGATGATCTCGTCCGCCCCCTCGACCACATGAGCGGCGGTGAGAACGTAGCCGCTCGGGTCGATGACGAATCCCGAGCCCAGCGATCGGGCCAGCTCTTCGTCTTCATCGCGCGGAATAGGACCCTCTTCGCCGAGGAATCGGCGGAAGAAGTCGTAGAGAGGATTGTCTTCAGGTAAATCCGGGACGGAAAAATCATGGAACCGCCGCGTGTCGGTATGCGTTTGCTTGGTGCTGATGTTGACCACCGCCGGTCCGTAGGTTTCGACCAACCGGGTGAAATCCGGCAACGTCCGGGCCAGGGCGTCCCCCGTCCCTACGACGAAAACCGAGACCAGACAGATTGCCGCCGGCAGGAGGCATTTTTTTATCATGGATGCTCCATTGTCAGGATAATTGAGCTCGATACGATCTCGCAGGCTCCCTTTGCTTCTTCGTTGTCGGATTCTGGTCCTGGAAGCGTACTGCCAGGCCATCGCTACCTTCACCTACGCGTCGCAGGATCCGGGGTCGGCAACGTGTCGCGAGCGATCCGGTGCGGCTCAGCCTCGCGAGCCAACCAAGCGCTGCGATGAGACCGCCCAGTCCGGCCAGGATGCTCAGTCCT
>Ga0315540_10002218_pt1 | contig 10986 bp, 12 predicted proteins | sample SalMarSW160110MG_FD_203677 | JGI IMG/M metagenome (GOLD analysis project Ga0315540, IMG submission 203677) | Salt marsh sediment microbial communities from the Plum Island Ecosystem LTER, Massachusetts, United States - Salt Marsh Sediment SW1601-10 ... | reverse complement strand
TCTAGTGTTCCCGGCCGAAATCCGGCTTGGGAGTATCCTGGCCGGCCTCGATGATGTTGCGGCGTGCCGCCCGCGAACGCGTGAACACATCGAACAGCTTGTCGCCGTCACCCCAGCGGATGGCCCGCTGCAATGCCGACAGATCCTCCGAGAAGCGCCCCAGCATCTCCAGTACCGCGTCCTTGTTGTTGAGGAACACATCGCGCCACATGGTGGGGTCGGAGGCGGCAAGCCGGGTGAAGTCGCGAAAGCCGCCGGCCGAATACTTGATCACCTCGCTCTCGGTGACGCTCTCCACATCGGCTGCCGTGGCGACGATGTTGTAGGCGATGAGATGCGGCAGATGCGAGGTGATGGCCAGCACCTTATCGTGGTGCCCGGCGTCCATCATGTCGACATTGGCACCGCAGGCTTCCCAGAAGGCCTTAAGCCTCGCCACCGCCGCCTTATCGGTGCCCTCAGGCGGGGTAAGGATGGTCCAGCGGTTGGTGAACAGTTCCGCAAAGCCCGATTCGGGCCCCGAGTGCTCGGTGCCGGCGATGGGGTGGCCGGGCACGAAATGCACGTTTGCGGGCACATGCGGGCTGCAATCGCGGATCACCGCGGCCTTCACCGAGCCCACGTCGGTGAGAATGGCACCGGGTTTGAGATGACCCGCGATTTCGGCGGTGATCGCCCCGCAGACCCCCACCGGCACGCACAGGATCACCAGGTCGGCGCCCTCCACGGCTTCGCCGGCGCTGGCGTGAATGCTATCGACCAGCTCCAGTTCCACCGCCTTGTCGCGGGTGGCGGCGGAGCGGGCTTGGCCTGAGATGTGGCCGGCCAGGCCCTGGCGCCGCATGATGTGGCTGAGCGATGAGCCGATGAGACCGATGCCGATGAGTGCGACGCGCTCGAAATGCGGCTTGGCTTCTGGCATTGGCTCAGGCCCCCTTGCCGAGGAACGATTTCAGCCCTGCGACCAGCGCCCGGTTGGCCGCCTCGCTGCCGATGGTGGCGCGCAGGGCGCCCGGCAGGCCGTAACCATCGAGGCGCCGCAGCACCACGCCGTTGGCGCTCAGATGATCATCGGCCGCATGCGCATCGCGGCCCTTGGCGTCGGGGAAATGAATGAGCAGGAAATTGCCAACGCTCGGCGTTGCCTCAAGCCCCAGAGCGGCGAGCTCCTTGACGAGCCAGGCCATCCACCGGTCGTTGTGGCGCACGGCGTCTTCAAGGTGACTGGTATCGTTGATCGCCGCGACGCCGGCGGCCTGCGCGGCGAGGTTGACGTTGAAGGGCCCACGGATGCGGTTGAGCACATCGGCGATCTGCGGCGGGCAATAGGCCCAGCCCAGGCGCAGCGCCGCCAGCCCATAGGCCTTGGAGAAGGTGCGCGTCATGATCACGTTGGGCATGGTGGCGACCAGTTCGATGCCCGCCTCGTAGTCGTTGCGCCGCACATATTCCGCATAGGCCGCATCGACCACCAGCACCACGCGCGGCGGCAGCGCCTGTGCCAGGCGCTTGACCTCATTGAAGACAACGTACGTGCCGGTCGGGTTGTTGGGGTTGGCAAGGAACACCATGGCCGTCTTCGCCGTTACCCTGGCGAGGATCGCGTCGACGCTGGCGGTATAATCGGTCTCAGGCGCCACCACCGGGGTGGCGCCGTTGGCGCGGATGGCGATCGGGTAGACCAGAAAGCCGTGGGTGGTGTGGATCGCCTCGTCGCCCGGGCCGAGATAGGCATGGGCGATGAGTTGCAACAGTTCATCCGATCCCGCCCCGCACACGATATGCCGCGGATTGAGCCCGTAGCGCCCGGCGATCGCCTCGCGCAGCGCCTCCGAGCCGCCGTCGGGGTAAAGGTGCAGTTGATCGGCAACGGCGCGGAACGCTTCCACGGCCTTGGGACTGGCGCCGAGCGGGGACTCGTTCGAGGACAGCTTGAAGGTCTCTTTGCCGCCCGCTGCCTTCGACTTTCCGGGCACGTAGGGCGCGATCTGCATGATGCCCGGCTGCGCGACGGGCGCTTGTTGTTGGTTGGTCAACGCTATGATCTCCGGTTGGGCCGGGCCTTGCGATAGCGCCATGGGCACCCAAGAGCAAGCCCGTCGTCGGGGCCGGCCCCGGGGGCAGGAGCCATTAATGTCATACCTTGTGCGTACTTTGGCGCCTGAGCGCCGGCACCAGGCCGGGCTTGGCCGGCAGCGCCCGGCGCACGCGCTTGCCGGGCACCACGGCATAGACCTGCTTGATCGCCTCGACCATGAAGACGCCGGAAAACCCCGGCGAGATCCACAAGCCCAGCCGCTCCCATGCAGGGGCTGAACGCATCAGGAAGGCCCGCGCCACCGGCGGCACGAACAGCGCATGCGCCCATCCAACCGGCTGGAACTGTTCATCGCGCAGCATCTGGGTCAGCTGCTGGCGCGAGAACGGCCGCCCGTGGCCGAACGGGGTGCGGTCGAAGCGCGCCCACATGCCGCGCCGGTTGGGCACGATGATGAGGGCGCGGCCCTGTGGCGCCAGCACCCGCCATATCTCGCGCAGCATGTCGGGGATCTGTTCGGAAAGTTCCAGCCCGTGCACCACCAGGGCGAAATCGATGCTGCCGTCGGGCAGCGGCAGTTCGGCCTCGTCCACCAGCGCAGTCAGCCCTAGCCCCTCGGCCGGCCAGCGCACCACGCCCAGCCTTGCCGGCATGAAGGCCAGGACGCGCCCGGCTTCCTCGCGCCAGACATCGAGGTAGGGCCCGGAATAGCCAAGCCCGAGGACGGTGGCCCCGGCAACCGACGTCCAGCGCTGGCGCATGCGGTGGCCGATCATCCGCCGCGCCGTCTGCCCGAGCCGGCTCTGGTAGAACTCCCTGAGGTCGACGACATCCATATCGCGCAGAATATCTCCATTGCGGGTTGGCGGCCAGCCCGCGAACCACTAGGTTAGGGCTTCCTCCTTGCCAACCCATGAAACAAGCGGAGATCATCCGGCATGGCTCTCGACGTTCATCAGTTTCCCTGCCTTTCCGACAACTACGGCGTCCTCATCCACGATGCCGAAACCGGCGCCACCGCCAGCATCGATGCCCCCGATGCGCAATGCGTGGAAAGAGCCTTGGCCGAGACCGGCTGGAAGCTCACCCATATCCTGATCACCCACCACCACAACGACCATACCGACGGCAACCTGCCGCTAAAAGCAAAGTGGGGCTGTCGCATCATCGGCAACAAGGCCGATGCTGCCCGCATCCGCGGCATCGACGAGACGGTGGAGCCGGGCGACACTTACGAATTCGCCGGCCATGCCGCGCGCATCATCGACACACCCGGCCATACCGTTGGCCATATTGCCTGGCATTTCGCCGATGACGGGCTGCTGTTCGCCGGTGACACCTTGTTCGCGCTGGGTTGCGGGCGGGTTTTCGAGGGGACCATGGAGCAGATGTGGGGATCGCTGTCGCGCCTTGCCGCGCTGCCGCCCGACACCCAAGTCTATTGCGGCCATGAATATACCCTCGCCAACGGCCGTTACGCGGTGCATGCCGATCCCGGCAACGCTGCGCTGGCCCGCCGCATGGCCGGTATCGAAACGCTGAGGGCGGCCGGCAAGCCGACCCTGCCCACCACCATCGGCATCGAACTGGAGACCAACCCCTTCCTGCGCGCCGGCTCGGCCGAGCGCTTTGCCGAACTGCGCCGCGGCAAGGACAATTTCCGCGGATGATGACGGCGAACGAGGTGATCGCCCGTCTCGGCCTTGAACCGCATCCCGAAGGCGGCCATTTCCGCGAGACCTGGCGGGCCGCGGCAAAGCTGGGAGAGCGCAGCGCCGGCACCGCCATCTATTATCTGCTGGCGGCGGGTGAAATAAGCCACTGGCACCGCGTCGACGCCGACGAGATCTGGCACTTCTATGCCGGTGCCGCGCTCACCCTGTCGATGGCGGCCGACAGTGGGCGCGCAAGCGAGCACATCCTTGGGCTCGACTTGGCGGCCGGCCAGGTGCCGCAAGTGATCGTGCCGGCCGGTCATTGGCAGGCAGCGGAAAGTCGCGGCGGCTGGACGCTGGTCGGGTGCACGGTATCGCCGGGGTTCGAGTTCTCCGGCTTCGAGATGGCGCCGCCCGGCTTTCACCCGAACAACAGCGCCACGTAGGCACCATAGCCGGCGAGGAACAACAGGCCCGTTTTCCGTCCCAGCGTTCCCAGCCGCAGGGCCAGCGCCACCAAAAGAATCGAGACCGCCACCATCAGCGGCATGTCCACGTGCAGCATGTGGGCCGAGACCGGCAGCGGCGTGACGGTTGCGGTAATGCCGCCGATGCCGAGGATGTTGTAGACGTTCGAGCCCAGCACGCTGCCCAGCGCGATGTCCGGCGCCTTGCGCAAGGTTGACATGAGGGTGGTCGCCAGTTCCGGCAGCGAGGTGCCGACCGACACCACGGTGAGGCCGATCACCGTCTCGCTGACATCGAGGAGGCGCGCCAGTTCCACCGCGCTGTCGACCAAGAGTCGCCCGCCGGCAATCACCGTGGCGATACCAACGGCGGTGATGAGCCCTGAGATGGCCAGTTCACCCGGTCCCTTGCGCACCTCGATGCCGTCGGGAAGGATTTCTTCCGGCACCCGGCCGTGGCGCAGCAGGTACCACATGTAGGCGCCCAGGCCGACGATGAAGGCGATGCCTACCATCCTGTCGAGCACCCCGACGAGGCCGGCCGCCAGCAGCAGAACCGCCGTCGCCACCACCAGCGCCCCGTCGCGGCGCACCGTTTCGGGCGACACCGCGATCGGCGTCAGGACAGCGGCGACACCGAGAATGAGCAGGATGTTGGCGATGTTGGAGCCGACGATGTTGCCCACCGCCAGTTCCGGCACGCCGGTAAGCGCCGCCTGCAGCGCGGCCACCAGTTCCGGCATCGAGGTGCCAAAGCCGACGATGGTGATGCCGATGATGAGCGGCGGGACGCCTGCGATGCGTGCCAGCCGCACCCCGCCGCGCACCAGAAGCTCACCGCCGGCGATCAGCAGAACCAGACCGGCGGCGAGGGTGAAATAAAGCAAGATGGACTCCGCGGAAGCGATGCTTCAGTCCAAGGTGGCGTCTCGCTCCACCTCAGACAAGCCCGGCCGGCCCCTGCGATTGTGGAAGGCCTACTGCGCCGCCTCGCCGGTGCCGGGCTCAGCCGTGCCCCAGCGTTTGGCCACATAGTCCTCGACGATCGTCTTGAACTGCCCGGAGAGGTTCTCGCCGCGCAGGATCTTGGCCTTCTTGCCGTCGATGAACACCGGTGCCGCCGGCACTTCCCCGGTGCCCGGCAGCGAGATGCCGATATCGGCGTGCTTGGATTCGCCGGGCCCGTTGACGATGCAGCCCATGACCGCCAGCGACAGGTCCTCGAAGCCCGGATAGGTCTCGCGCCAGTCGGGCATGCGGCCCCTGACGTAGGACTGGATGTCCTGCGCCAGTTCCTGGAACACCGTCGAGGTGGTGCGCCCGCAACCAGGGCAGGCGATCACCATGGGCGCGAACGAGCGCAACCCCATGGTCTGCAGGATCTCCTGCGCCACCACCACTTCGCGCGCCCTGTCGCCGCCCGGATCGGGGGTGAGCGAGATGCGGATGGTATCGCCGATGCCTTCCTGCAGCAGCACCGCCAGCGCTGCGGTGGAGGCGACGATGCCCTTGGAGCCCATGCCCGCCTCGGTGAGGCCGAGATGCAGGGCATAAGCGCAGCGCCGGGCCAGTTCGCGATAGACGGCAATCAGGTCCTGCACCTCCGATACCTTGGCGGAAATGATGATCTGGTCGGACCTGAGACCCAGTTCCTCCGCCCGCTTGGCCGAGGCGATGCCCGATTGCACCATGGCCTCGTGCATGACGAGGCGAGCATCGAGCGGCTCGGGCAGCTTGGCGTTTTCGTCCATCAGCCGGGCCAGCATCGCCTGGTCCAGCGAGCCCCAGTTGACGCCGATGCGCACCGGCTTCTGGAAGCGCACCGCCGTCTCGATCATCATGGAGAAATTGCGATCCTGCTTTTCCTTGAACCCGACATTGCCGGGATTGATGCGGTATTTGGCCAGTGCGGCGCCGCAAGCGGGATGGTCGCGCAACAGGGTGTGGCCGATATAGTGGAAATCCCCCACCAGCGGCACATCGAGGCCCATCGCGTCGAGCTTTTCGCGGATATGGGGAACCGCGGCGGCGGCCTCGACCTTGTCGACGGTGACGCGCACCAGTTCCGAGCCCGCTCTCGCCAGCGCCGCGACTTGCGCCACCGTGGCATCGACGTCGGCGGTATCGGTATTGGTCATCGACTGCACCGCAACCGGTGCCCCGCCGCCGACCTGCACGGCACCCACCATCACCCCATGCGAGGCGCGGCGATGGGCAACGGCTGAATAGGCCATCTCTCAAGTCTCCTGCTGGATCAGCATGCAATTGGGTGCAAGCACCCAATTGCAGCAAAGCTGATCGATTCCAAAAAGTTGAGCATGATGTTGTCCGAAAAGTGGCTGCCACTTTTCGGCATCGTGCTCCAGCGATCCATTGCGGCCTCTAATGCCATGTCGGGCTGGTATCGCGCAAGCAATCCACATCCGAGGTTTTTCATGCCATAGTGACAACAGCAAGACCACCTCAGATGGAGCCACCATGTCCGCGACCGCAACCGCCGCCGCCCCGAGCGACGAAATGACCCTCATCGAACACCTGCCCTACGAGACCGACGCCGGCATCGCCCCGCGCGGCCGGGTTGGGCTCATCGTGCTGGCTTCCGATTTCACCATCGAGCATGAATGGCGGCGCATATTCGCCGCCGCGCCGGGGCTGGCGCTTTATGAGAGCCGCATCTTCAACGATCCCAGGATCACCCCTGAGACGCTGCGCGCCATGGAGCCGTTCATCACCGCGGCGGCCGACGTCATCCTTCCCAACGCCAGCCTCGACGTGGTGGCCTACGGCTGCACCTCGGCGTCGATGGCCATCGGCGAGGAGAAGGTGTTCGAAAAGATCCGCGCCGCCCGGCCGAATGTCAGATGCACCACCCCGATCACCGCCGCCTTCGCCGCCTTCCGGGCTTTCAAGGCCCAGCGCATCGGCGTCCTCACGCCCTACCGGGCCGACGTCAACCGCATCGTCGCCGACTACATCCGCGCCCGCGGCTTCACCGTGCCGGTGTTCGGCTCCTTCAACCAGGAAGACGACGGCATCGTCTCGGCCATTACGCCCGCTTCGATCAAGGCCGCCGTCAAGCGCGTCGTCGAAACGGCATCCGTCGATGCGGTCTTCGTCTCGTGCACCTCCGTCAGGCTGGCCGACGCGGCGGCCTCGATCGAGGCCGAGATCGGCCTGCCGGTCACTTCATCCAACCACGCCATGGCCTGGCATGCCCTGCGCCTGGCCGGTGTCGAGGATGACCTCGCCCAATTCGGCCGGCTGTTTTCGCTGCCCGCTGCATGATGAAGCCCGTCGCCGAGGACTGGTACGAGGTCCGCCATTTATCCGACGGTATCAGCCATATCCGTGAGCGTCATGTCGGCGACTGGCTGCGCTGCAACATCTGGCACGTCAGGGGCCGCGACCGCGATATCCTGATCGATTCCGGCATGGGGTTGCGGCCCTTGAAGGCTGAGATCGCGGCGCTGGCCGAGCGGCCGGTGACGGCCATATCGAGCCATGCCCATTTCGATCACATCGGCGGGGCGCACGAGTTTTCCGAACGCCTCGGCCACAAGGCCGAAGCCCACATCCACACCGATCCGACGTGGGCCAACACCGCCGCCAACCGCCACTGGATCCGCGCCGAGACCATCTCCGCCCTGCCGCATGCCGGCTATGACATCGACAGCTTCGAGATCACCCCGGCCCCGCTGACCGGCTATCTCGACGAGGGCGACGTGGTCGATCTCGGCGACCGGGTGTTCAACGTCTTCCACCTGCCCGGCCATTCCCCCGGCTCCATTGCGCTTTTCGAGGAAAAGACCGGCATCATGCTGTCAGGCGACGTGGTCTATGACGGCGACCTGTTCGACACCATCTACCACTCCGACCGGCAGGTTTACCGCCAGTCCCTGACGCGCCTGCGCGAGATGCCGGTCAGCGTCGTCCATGCCGGCCATGGCGGCTCCTTCGACCGCGATCGCCTGAAGCTGATCATCGACGACTATTTCGCCGGCGGCCGCCGCATCGGCGATCTCGAGGACTGGCTGGCCAAGGCGATGGGCTAGGCTTCCCCCAAAAGAGTGTCATCGTCGGGCCTGACCCGACGACCCAGGGGCCGCACGGCATGGCCCCTCAGTTACAACCACCCCGCCGCCACACCGCATGCCCTCCCAATCAAGGCCACCTCCCCCAACCGTCACCCCGGGGCTTGACCGGCAACGTTACACTTGCCGTACCTGAGCACAAGGGGTAGTATGAGGTGACTGCTCAAACGCGGGCATCGCGCCCAAGCGAATATATTGATGGTCTTGTCTGTGGTCTGCCGGAACCATTCCGCAGCAAACGGCAACTAGTGATGTTGAGGTTTTACGGGGACGATAGCGATGTTGATCAACCGCCAATGCATGTTTTGGCGGGATGGGTAGCTGATTCCAGCGTGTGGAAGCCTTTTGCCGACGAATGGCGGGCTGTTTGTGAAATGCGCCCCCGGATTAGTTATTTCAAATTTAATGAGGCAATGGGGCTCAACGGAGAGTTTAACGGGTTCACTAAACAATCACGCGACGAAAAACTGGCTTTATTTGTGAATCTATGTGCTGAATACAAATTGCTACCGGCATACTCATTACTCCCGGCCGCCATCTATAATTCGTGCTTTGCCAAACCGATTTATGGTGAGAAAATAGACAGATATTTTCTGCTGCTTTATTCTCTTGTCAGCAGAGTATCGGAACATCTCGTTAGTCAAGGTGTCCGGGAGCGTGTATATTTCAATTTTGATGTACAACCAGGGAAAGAAGAGGCAATACGCCGCGCTTGGGACCTCTTTTTGGAGAGGCTGCCAAACGACGAGGAGCGGACATTGGTGGGCAACCATCCCCCATGGTTTCATGATGATAAGCTAGTAACGCCACTACAGGCCGCAGACCTTCTTGCGGGCTGGTGCCGCATCCGCGATACGGCCTCAATCCGAGGCGAGAAGATGCACTCGTATGAATGGGCCAAGCGATTTGAGAAAATCGAAGCGCTTGCTTTTGCTTGGAGCCAGCCAGCCATTGAGCAGTTGTACGCTGAGTTGGTTGGGCACCGGCCTATCACCTACTACTTTGATTATGGCGGCAAAAGCTGGATCGACGCCGTTAGGTGATGGCCCACATCTATTTGGATGGACGCCCGGCGACTTGCCTAACTGCGCGGTCCAGCGCCTCTTGATCCTCCTCCGCCTCAACCTGCTTCGCTGTTTCTAGGAAGCGAGCATATTCAGCTGGATCATCGGGCTTTGGTTTGGGCTTTTGGGACATGCAATCATGAACTCCTTAGTTCGCTTTTTCCTTGCCAGGCATTTCCTGCTGCAAAAGATTATCCAGCGCCTTGCGCAAATCCATAGCGCCACCCAATGTCAGTCGAACCCGAGCGCTGATCCGCGCTTCGGCCCTACCGTCGCCATCCATGACGATGTGGGCGAACGAAAGGCAGACAGTATTGTTGTAAAGACGGGCCTCGGTGTAAAGGTCCGCGCTGACCGGCTGAATGTGATGGTGGTCTGTGATCTCCAAAACAGAGTCCCCAAATTTGATTTGCGGTAGCCTGTTGTCGGGCATCGGCTTGCCTTTCCTATTGGTCGGCTGCATCAAGAACAAAGAAAAATGCCAACTGCGGGTCTTCGGCCGGCAGCCGCGCCCAAACTCGAAACCATCGGGTCTTCTCATTGGGCGGTGGCTTGCGCGCGAGTTGTTTCATAGGTGAGCCTCTTGCCTTTGACACCCTGCAAGGCGAGATCGGCGCGGGCGATGTCATCAACGCCCAACTTTTCGCGGTTGGAATACCGGAAATCAAATTCGGCCAAGTAGCGATGCAAATGGGCTTCGCTCACATGGAAATAGCAGCCGGTAATGCCACGTTTCAGGATTGAGAAATAGCCTTCAACGGTATTGGTGTGGGCCTTGCCGCGCACGTATTCGTCGGCGCTGTGGTTCACCACTTCATGGTTGAAATGTGCATCCAAGTAGCGATAGGCGCCGCTATCGTCGGTATAGAGGAAACTGGCGGCGTCGATCTGTGCTTTCATGATGGGATGCAGGTTAGCAGCGGTAACGCGGGCAACGTGCATTGAGCGAACGCGACCGTCACGTTCCACCAGTGAGAACACAGTTTCCTTGCCATAGGCGCCACCGACCGGGACAGCCGCACGTTTGGCCTTGTGCATGTTCTTGAGTTTGCCGCCGATGAAGGTTTCATCCGCCTCAACGGACTTTCCCTCGCCACCGAGCGGGCCAAGATCATTGCTTTTCATGGCCTCACGAATGCGATGACAAAGGAACCATGCGGTTTTCATACTGCACTGGAGCATGCGCTGAACCTGACGGGTGGCGATGCCCTTCTTGCTGGCGCACATGAGATGAATGACTTGCAGCCACAGATGCAGCGGCAAATGGCTGGACTCAAAGATGGTGCCGATGCGAACGGTAAAAGGCTTCTTGCATGCGTAGCACTTGCGCAAGCCGATGCGGGTGGTTTTGCCTTCCAACTTGCCGACATGATCCTCAGTTGCGCCGCAGAACGGGCAAGTGGGGCCATCGGGCCACAATTGGGCTTCAACGTAAGCAAACGCGGCTTCCTCATTCTGGAAGTGCGCGGCATTGAGAACTGAACGGGCCATAGCGAATCTCCTATGGCCAGAATACTACATCATGTGGGTAGGTATGTCAAGTGTAACGTTCCCGGCTTGACCCCGGGGTCCATTCCGCCAGGATCTCGCCAAGCCGTGATGTCAGCGGAATGGATGCCGGTATCAAGTACCGGCATGACGATGGAGCGGGGAGCTACCAATCTCCCACGT
>Ga0315540_10002217_pt1 | contig 10988 bp, 10 predicted proteins | sample SalMarSW160110MG_FD_203677 | JGI IMG/M metagenome (GOLD analysis project Ga0315540, IMG submission 203677) | Salt marsh sediment microbial communities from the Plum Island Ecosystem LTER, Massachusetts, United States - Salt Marsh Sediment SW1601-10 ... | reverse complement strand
ATCTTGCCGTGGGTGCTCGAGAGCCTGAACGTGGTGCCGCCGGTCGAGGGCAGGGTGAAGTCCTTGACGGCCTTGCCGGGCATGCCTGGTTTTTTCAAAACCTTTTTTTAGCAATGCGATGCTACGCTTTCATTGGACACGTTTTTGGCCTTTATCGCAAGTGTCCGGGGTGCGGCCCCCAACCTTCACACTCAGGCGGCTGATTCGAAGACAATTTTCGCCGCAGCTTACTTCATGAGCGAATCGACAATTTGCCTGGATATCAGTGCGGCGCCGACCTCGTTCACGTGGTTGTCGTCCATATACAAGGGAGCGCCGTTCAAGGTCTGGGAGCACTTGTCTTCGGCAAAAGTCCGGCACAGCACGGCAGCCGGCTCGACGATGTCCACGTTCCGGTTCATCCTGTACCTCTCGAGCAATAAAGCAAACCGCTGATCTCTCTTCAGGTATGTCTGGTAGTCATAGGACAGGTCGACCCGTTGCTTGCCGCTATCTTCCAATACGGTGAGTATTTTTCTCGGAACGTTCCAGCCCGCCTCGGGAATGGAATCCACTATTACCAGTTTCTTACCGATCTCGCTCAATTTGTCGAAAGTTTCGGCGAACAGCTCCGATACCAACGTTTCTCTTTCCGAACCTGATTCGAATTTTCCGAGGAATTCGCTCGATTTATCCCCAATTCCGCCGCGCTGGTTGTTGAACGGCTTTCCCTCGATGTACCAACTCCATCTCGCGACAAGCACAACAGCCTGGACATTCCTGTCTTGCGCAATCGCCTCGAAGATCCTGCGATTGCGAGCCAGGCAATCGTCCGCGTAGTGTTGATTCTCGCCCGCGAGCAACGGAGGACAGTTGCCGTCGGTGTACAGGATCAGCTTTTTGTTCCTTCCCGCCAATTCGTCGCTCAGCGTGTGAAACAGCGTAAACGCGTGCGAATCGCCAAACAATACGACTTCGTCCTTTGCGCTCTTGTCGCCGCCCACGCACGGCTCGTCTATTGCCGCATTCGAGCATTTGGTCCAGTTCTGCTCGTACTGGGGTTCGTGCAGACTCGCCAGGAATCTAATCTGGCGCGCGTTATATGTTTTATAGAAATCGGTATCGTCGGAGATGCTAAAGCCGAGCGCCAGAAAGACGCACGATGCCGTTGCGAGCGCGGCTACCAGCATTCGCCTGTTCAGTTTCGAATACCGGATTGGATTTTCTATGAGGCGGAAGCTGGCAATGGATAAGGCGCCCGTCAACAGGATCAACGAGACGGGTCCGACATAGATGTCCTTGCCTATTTGAAGGAATCTGGCAAACACGATCACCGGAAAATGCCAGAGATACAGGCTGTAAGACAGCTTGCCGATGTATACCACCGGCCTTGCCGATAGCAGCGCACGGGATAGGGAGTTGCTTCTCGAGTAAAGGATGAAGAGGAAGGCCCCCACGACAGGAATCAAAGCGTATGCGCCGGGAAAGGCGATCTGGTCGTTCAGCGCAAATACAGAATAGACGATCAAGCCCAGTCCGGCGAGGCTAAGGGCGTTCGCCACGAGCCTCTTGTTGAGACTTGCCGAGGACGATTCCCGCTGGAGAAAAGCGGCGATGGCGCCCAAAAGCAGTTCCCACGCTCGCGTCGGAAGCAGATAGAAATTACTGGTTGGAAAGTTCCTGCTGCCCAGCAGGGAGAGCGCGAACGAAACTATTGCAGCAATGCCTATTATTAGTAGGGCGCGTTCCCGGTTTTTCCGCCACAGCAAATACAGTGCCGCCGGGTAGAGCAAATAGAACTGCTCTTCAACCGCCAGGCTCCATGTGTGCAGGAGCGGGATCTGATTGGAGGATGGCGCGAAATAGTCGGTCGAGTTGCGGAAATAGAAGTTCGCGGAATAGGTTGAAACATAGATCAGGCTTCGCCCGAATTCCTTCAGGGCGGACGGGAGCATCAGGGCAACTGCAAACGGAATGGAAAACAGCAGAACTATAAACAGCGCCGGGAGAATCCGTTTGGCCCTTCTGAGGTAGAAATCCTTGAAAGAAAACCTGTTCTGGTCCAGTTGCTGAAGGATTATCGAGGTAATCAAGTATCCCGAAATGACGAAGAAGACATCGACGCCGACATATCCTCCGGACAGCCTTTTATACCCGACGTGAAACAGCACTATGGGGATAATGGCTACGGCGCGGAGTCCATCAATCTCCGGGCGATACCAACGCAACGAGTGGCCTGTTGACGCGATCTTCACGCACAGCCTGAGGATCAGTTACCGCGTCTCGCAACGCGCAACGAACCGCTCGACCTCGCGCAGCACCTCGGCCGGACGCTCCTCGGGCAGGAAGTGGCCGCAGTCGAGTGCGCGCCCGGTCACGTTTTTCGCCACTGCGCGCCAGTCCGCGAGGCAGTCGAACTGCGCCTCGACCACGCCCTGTTTGCCCCACAGCGCCAGCACCGGCATGGAGAGCTTCTTCTTCAGGTCTTTTCGATCGTGTACCAGGTCGATGCCGGCCGCGGCGCGGTAGTCCTCGCAGGTGGCGTGAATCGTGCGCGGATCGCGAAAGCAGCGCGCGTACTCGCGCAGCGCCGCCTTCGAGAACGGCTTCAGGCCGGAAAGGCCGCGCCCGACGCGCCCCAGCACGTAATCCGGCCCGACCGCGCGCAGCATCTTCTCCGGCAGCGGCGCGGGCTGGATCAGGAAGAACCAGTGATAGTAGGCGCGCGCGAAGGCCATGTCGGTCTTCTGGTACATCCTGAGCGTGGGCGAGATGTCCATCACGCTGAGCGTGCGCACGCGCCTGCCGTGGTCGCGCGCGAGGCGGTGCGCGACGCGCGCGCCGCGGTCGTGCCCGACCAGGTGGAAGTCCGGGTGGCCGAGCTTCACCATCACCTCGACCATGTCCTGCGCCATGGCGCGCTTGGAATAGTTCGAGTGGTCGGCGAGCCCCTTCGGTTTGGACGAGTCGCCGTAGCCGCGCAGATCGGGGCAGACCACCGTGTGGCTGCGCGCGAGCGCGGGCGCGACCTTGTGCCACATGGCGTGGGTCTCGGGATAGCCGTGCAGCAGCAGCAGCCCGGGCCCTTCGCCCGCCGTCACGAGGTTGATCGTGGCGCCGCTGGTGCGGATCTTCTTCGTTTTGAAACCCGGGAAAAGCGACATCTAGGACCTCGCGACGATGGTGACCCCGACGATGATGACCGCGATGCCGACGATGCGCTGCAGCGTGACCGGCTCGCCGAGCAGCCACCAGGCGAGCACCGCGTTGATGGCGAAGCCTACCGACAGCATGGGATAGGCCACGCTCACCTCGACCCGCGACAGCGCCATCAGCCAGACCACCAGGCTCACCGCGTAGCAGGCCATGCCGCCCAGGATGTACGGGTTGGCGGCGAACCTGAGGCCGATCTCGAACGCGCGCCCGAGCGCGAATTCGAAGTGCCCGATCGAGTTGGTGCCCGCCTTGAGCAGCAGCTGGGCGAAGGTGTTGAGCAGCACGCCGGCTGCGATCAGGCCGAAGCTCACCGCGTTCATCTCGTTCCTCTCATTCGAACAGCAGCGCCGCGGTGACGCGGCGGTCCTCGGACACCAGGATATTGTAGGTGCGGCAGGCCGCGTTCAGGTCCATGACCTCGAGCCCGATGCGCGCGGCCGACAGGGGCGACGTCAGGCGCGGGTGCGGAAAGCGCAGCCGCGGCCCGGTGCCGAGCAGCACGATTTCCGGCCCGAGCGCCGCCAGCCCCGCGAAGTGTTCCTCGCGCAGCGCATTGAAGCTTCCCGCCTCCCACGCGACGACGCGGTCCGGAGCGATGATCAGGCTGCTGCTGTGGCGCTCGCCGTTGATCAGCACGTAGCCCTCGCCGTAGCCGGTGACCATGTTCACGCCGGCGCGCGTCTCGCGCTCGAACTTCACGCCGCGCTCCCTTGCAGCGCGAGGGTGCCGGAGCGCCCGGGGATCGGCCCCTCGAGCACGCGGCAGCGCGGCAGCGCTGCCGTATCGAGCGAGGCGTACAGCTCGCGCAGCGCGACCAGCTCGTAGCCGAGCGCGCGCCAGCCCTCGAGCAGACGCCCGAACTGCGGCGCAAGCCGCCCGCCCTCGAGCTCGGCGTGCAGGGTGTAGACGTGCCCCTGCGGCGGCGCCTCGCGCGAGAGTTCGAGCACCCGCGCCACGGCGTCGTCAGCCGTCGCGCCGTCGACCCCGATCAGCTCGTCCAGCGTGGGCAGCGTGGTCGGCAGCTGCGGCACCCCCGCCGCGCCGCCCTCGAGCGCCGGCACGAAGGGCCCGCGGCCGCGGGTGTCGGAGGCGTAGTCCAAGCCGAGCTCGCGCTCGGCGGCGAAGGCGTGCGCGTTCATCTGCCAGCCGGCCGCGCCGTGCACCCGCGCCGGCCGGCCGAACACCTCGGCGTAGCGTTCCAAGGCGCGCCGCATCTCGGCGCGCGTCCAGTCCGCGCCGGCGCGCGCCACGCCATCCTGCCAGCGTACGTGGTCCCAGCAGTGGATCCCGGTCTCGAAGCCGGCGTCGAGCACGGCGCGCAGCTCGGCCGCGCAGCGCGCGCCGATGTCGGGCCCGGGCAGCAGGGTGCCGTAGAGCAGGGTGCGTATCCCGTAGTGCTCGAGCACCGAGGTGCGTGCCACCTTGCCGACGAAGCCGCGGCGGAAGACGCGCTTGACGGCGCGCCCGGTGTGGTCGGGGCCGAGGGAAAAGAGGAAGGTCGCGCCCGCGCGCTGCCCGGCGAGGATCCGCATCAGTCGCGGCACGCCCTCGCGCGTGCCGCGGTAGGTGTCGACGTCGAGCTTGAGCGCCAGCCTCATTCGACCAGGCTGCGCGCCTCCGCGACGTGGCCGCGGTAGGCCTCGAAGATGTAGTGCAGCGCGTCGCGCATTCCCACCTGCGGGCGCCACCTGAGCTCGCGCATCGTGTTGGCGATCGCCGGGACCCGGTTCTGCACGTCCTGGTAGCCCTTGCCGTAGTAGGCGTTGGCGCTGGTCTTGACGATCTTCACCTTGCGCGCGCTTTCCTTGTACTCGGGGTACTTGAGCGCCATCGACTTCATCATGGTCGCTAGCTGCGCGATCGAGTAGTTGTTGCGCGGGTTGCCGATGTTGTAGATCTTGCCGCTCGCCACGCCGCGCGGGTTGGCGATGATCTTCATCAGGGCGTTGATGCCGTCGTCGATGTAGGTGAAGGCGCGCTTCTGCTTGCCGCCGTCGACCAGCTGGATCGGCTCGCCGCGCACGATGTGTCCCAGGAACTGGGTGATCACGCGCGAGCTGCCTTCCTTCGCGGCGCTGAGCGAGTCGAGCCCGGCGCCGATCCAGTTGAATGGCCGGAACAGGGTGAAATCGAACCCCTGCTGTGCGCCGTAGGCCCAGATCACGCGGTCCATCAGCTGCTTGGAGCAGGAGTAGATCCAGCGCTGCTTGTGGATCGGCCCCAGCACCAGCTCCGAGGTCTCGGGGTCGAACTCGCGGTCGCGGCTCATGCCGTAGACCTCCGAGGTCGAGGGGAAGATCAGGCGCTTGCCGTGCTTCACGCACGAGCGGACGATCGGCAGGTTGGCCTCGAAGTCGAGCTCGAACACACGCAGCGGCTCGCGCACGTAGGTGGCCGGGGTGGCGATCGCCACCAGCGGGATCACCGTGTCGCACTTGCGGATGTGGTACTCGATCCACTCCTTGTTGATCGTGATGTCGCCCTCGAAGAAATGAAAGCGCGGGTTGGCGAGCAGGTCCGCGACGCGCTCGGACTGCATGTCCATGCCGTACACGTCCCAGTCGGTGGTCTCGAGCACGCGCTTCGAGAGGTGGTGGCCGATGAAGCCGTTGACGCCGAGTACCAGGAGTTTTTTCATGGGATCTTTGCTTGTCAGTCGAAAATTACGGGTTCTGAACCAAAGCGCGCCTGCAGCTCGGCGGCGCCGGCTGCGCGGCCGTCCAGCTCGAATTGCAGTAGCCTCAGCCGGCCGCCGGAGGCGCAGTCGATGTAGCAGCGCTGCGCCTCCCAGTATAGGGCCGGCACGGCCGATGCGCCGGCGCGTGCGGGCTCGACGAGGGTGCGCAGGATCCTGAGCGGCACGCCGCTGGCGCTCGCGAAGGCGCCGGGGTAGGGCGGCGCCACGCCGCGCACCAAGTCGTGGATCTCGCGCGCGCTTGCGGACCAGTCGATGCGGCCGTCCTCCGCGCGCCGGCCGCCGAAGTAGCTGCCGGCGGCGAGGTCCTGCGCCACGCCCGGCGCGCGCCCGGCGAGCAGCCCGGGCAGCGCGGCGTCGAGCACCAGCTCGGCCGCGAGCGTGACCTTGTCGAACACCTCGCGCGCCGTGTCGTCGGGCAGGATCGGCACCCGCTGGCGGCCCACGACCGCGCCCGCGTCGGGCTTCTCGGTCATGTAGTGCAGGCTCGCGCCGGTCTCGGTCTCGCCCTTGATCACGGCCCAGTTGACCGGCGCGCGGCCGCGGTACTTCGGCAGCAGCGAGCCGTGCATGTTGAGCGCGCCGCGCCGCGCCGCCGCGAGCAGCCGCCGGCCGAGCATCTGGCGGTAGTAGAACGAGAACAGGAAGTCCGGCTGCAGCGCCTCCACCCGCGCGGCGAAGGCGGCCTCGTTCGGGTCCTCGGGGAATGCCGTCTCGAGCTCGCGCTCGGCGGCGAAGCCGGCGACGCTCGCGAACCAGATGTTCTCGCGCGGCGAGTCGTGCTGCGTCACCACCAGCGGCACCTCGACCCCGTGCGCGAGCAGGGTCGCGAGGCAGCGCACCCCGACGTTGTGGTAGGCGAAAACGACCGCGCGCGTCATTCCTCGCGCTGCAGGACGGCGCCCACCACGTAGCGCGGGCGCTGGCGCACTTCCTCGTAGATGCGGCCGATGTACTCGCCCAGCAGGCCGATACCGAACAGCTGCAGACCGATCAGGAAGTAGGCCAGGATGTCGCGATCCCACAGCGCCGCGAGCGCCTCGCGCAGGCTGCCCGCGAGCAGCATGCGCTCGGCCATCACCACCAGGTAAAGCAGCACCGAGCCGGCGGCGATCAGCATGCCGAGCACCGAGAAGAACCGCAGCGGCGCGATCGAAAAGCCGGTCATCAGGTCGAAATTGAGCGCAATCAGCTTGAACAGCGAGTACTTCGAGGTGCCTGCCGCGCGCTCCTCGTGCGCCACCTCGATTTCGGCCGGGCGGCGGGCGAAGGTGTAGGCCAGCGCGGGAATGAAGGTGTTGGTCTCGCGGCACTTGTTGAGCGCGTCGATCACCTCGCGGCTGTAGGCGCGCAGCATGCAGCCCTGGTCGGTCATGCGGATGCTGGTGATGCGCTCGCGCAGGCGGTTCATCAGGCGCGAGGGCACGCGCCGCAGCCAGCTGTCCTGGCGCTGGCGCCGAACCCCGCCGACGTAGTCCGCGCCCTGGTCCATCCGCGCCAGCAGCTTTCCGATTTCCTCGGGCGGGTTCTGCAGGTCGGCGTCGAGCGTCACCACGCGCTCGCCGCGGCAGTGCGCGAACCCGGCCAGGATCGCGGGGTGCTGGCCGAAGTTGCCCGCCAGCAGCACCACGCGCGTGACCTCGGGGCGCCTGTCGAACTGCTCGCGCAGGATCGCCGCCGAGCGGTCGCGGCTGCCGTCGTCGACGAAGATCACCTCGTAGCCGAGCCCGAGTGCGTCGAGCGCGGGATAAAGGCGCGCGAACAGCGCCGCGAGGCCTTCTTCCTCGTTGTAGACCGGAATGACGACGGACAGATCGGGGGACGGCATCGGGGTCGGGCCGCGCTTCTAGCGGCGGTGAGCGGCAAGGATATCACCGAGCACCGCGCAGACCCGGTCGACGTCGTCCTCGCGCATGGCCGGGAACAGCGGCAGGGTGGCGATGCTCGCGCCCACGCGCTCGGCGTGCGGGAAATCGCCCGCCTTCCAGCCTTGCGCGCGGTAGAGGCGGAACAGGTGCATCGCGGGATAGTGCACCCCGACGCCGATGCCGCGCCCGTGCATCAGCTCGATGAAGCGCGCGCGGTCGATCGTCATGCGCTCGAGCGGCAGCAGGACCTGGAACATGTGCCAGTTCGACTGCTCGAAGTCCGCCGGCGGCAGGCCGCAGCCGAGCGACGCGTCGAGGCGCTCGAAGTAGCGCCGCGCGAGGCCGCGCCGGCGCGCGTTGAATTCCTCCACCCGCTCGAGCTGGCCCAGGCCGATGCGCGCCGCGACGTCGGTCAGGTTGAGCTTCGCGCCGGCTTCCTCGACCTCGATTTCGCCGCCGGGCAGGCGCACCACGCCCTGCAGCCGCAGGCGCTCGCAACGCGCGGCCTCGTCTTCGTCGTTCAGCACCAGGCAGCCGCCCTCGGCGGTGGTCATGTTCTTGTTGGCATGGAACGAAAAGCACGCCAGGTCGCCGAAGCTGCCGACCCGCCTTCCCTTCCAGCTCGCGCCCATGCTCTGCGCCGCGTCCTCGATCACGCGCAGGGACCGGCGGCGCGCGATCGCGTACACCGCGTCGCGATCGAACGGCAGTCCCGCCATGTCGACCGGGAGCAGCGCCTTGGTGCGCGGCCCGAGCGCGGGCTCGATCTTCGCCGGGTCGATGTTGCGCGTCGCCGGGTCGATGTCGACGAACACGGGCCGCGCGCCGGCGCGCAGCACCACGTTCGCGGTTGCCACCCACGAAAGTGGCGTGGTGACGACCTCGTCGCCCGGACCGATGTCCGCCAGCGCGAGCGCGAGTTCGAGCGCCCCGGTGCCCGAGGCGAGCGCGCGCACCGGGCGGCCGCCGAAGTAATGCGACAGGCGCGACTCGAACTCTTTCGCCTGCGGCCCGGTGGTGATCCAGCCCGAGCGCAGCACCTCGGCCACGCCGTCGATGGTCGCCTGGTCGATGCTCGGGCGGGTGAAGGGCAGGTAGTCGCTCACGGCGTCGCCACCGCGACGCGCCGGGGATCGCGCGCCAGCACCCGCATCGGCAGCCCGGCCTGCACCAGGCGGTCGTACTCGGCCGGCGGCATCAGCGCCACCGCGGGACCGTGGCCGCGCCAGGCGCGCGAAAACGCCTCCACGGTCGGGAGATAGTTGCGCTGCTCCCAGGCGAGCGAATTGTCCAGCTCGTCCTTGTAGCCGACCATGATCGCAGTGCGCCTGGCGTAGAACAGGAAGCTGTGGTCGAACATCTGCACGTAGTAGACGCGCGTCGCGGCATCGAGCTCGGGCCGGATGCGCTCCACGATCTGGCGCGCCGAGTATACCGGCGCGAGCGACTGGTACGCGACCAGCAGGAGCTGCGTCAGCGCGAAGCCGCCGAGCGCTAGCCAGGCGAGCGCCGCGCTGCGCCGCCCGCGCAGCGCGACCAGGGTCGCGATCGCGCCCGCCGCCAGCACCGCGACGCCGGCCACCACCAGCCAGCGCTCGAAGCCCGCGACCATGCCCGGCGGCAGATTGCCCGACAGGCGCGCGGTCGCGAGCGGCATCAGCGCGGCGAGCGCCGCCCCGCCCAGCGCCGCGGTCGCGGCGAGCCAGGCCAGCGTGCGCGGCCTGAGGCGCAGCAGCCAGTCCGCGAGCAGAATCGCGAGCGCGGGGAAGATCGGCAGGATGTAGGCCAGCAGCTTGGAGTCCGACATCGAGAAGAAAACGAACACCAGCACGCACCAGGCGAGCAGGAAGCGCTGCGGCTGGAACGCGAGCAGCGGGCGGCGGCTCGCGGCGGACGCGAGCGCGCCGGGCAGAGCGAGCGTCCACGGCACCGCGCCGAGCGCGAGCACCGGCAGGAAGTACCACCACGGCTGGTAGCGGCCGTGGTCCTTGGTCAGGAAGCGCTCGAAGTGCTCGTGGATGAAGAAGAAGTGCGCGAACTCCTTGTTGGCGAGCGAGACCGCGATGAACCACGGCGCGGCAATGGCGAGGAACAGCGCCAGGCCCGCGCCCAGCTCGAGCCGCGCGAGCAGGCGCCAGTCGCGCTGCCACAGCACGTACAGCGCGACCGCGCCCGCGGGCAGCACGATGCCGATCAGGCCCTTGGACAGCGTCGCGAGCGCGCACGCCGCCCAGCCGACCAACATCCAGCGCAGCCTGCCGCCGGGCGGGGCGCCGTCGCGCTGCGCGAGCGCGAAGGCGCTTACTGCGAGCGAGAGGAAGAACGAAACGCCCATGTCGAGCGAGGCGATATGCCCCATGCCGGCCCACATCATGCTGCCGCCTAGGATCAGGCCGGTCGCGCGCCCGACCGGGGCGCCGAACAGGCGAGCGGCGGCGAACGCCGCCGCCAGCACGCCCAGGAATCCGGTCAGCGCGGTCCAAAGCCGCGCGCTCCAGGCGCTCTGGCCGAAGGCCTCGAACGCGGCCGCGGTGGCCCAGTACTGTAGCGGCGGCTTCTCGAAGTACTTCAGCCCGTCCAGGCGGGGGGTGAGCCAGTCGCCGCTGGCGACCATCTCGCGCGAGATCTCGGCGTAGCGTCCCTCGTCGGTGTTGAACAGGTCGCGCTGCCCGAGGTTGGCGAACCAGGCGAAGGCGAAAATGAGCAGGAAGGCGGCGGTTGTTGTTTTCATTGAGGCGGGTTGGTCGCTCGCGTGTAAAATTGTATCGCTATGAGGGAATTCGCGCGCATTAAACGTTTACCACCTTACGTCTTCAACACGACGCACGAGTGGAAGATGGCTGCGCGCCGCCGCGGCGAGGACGTGATCGACCTGTCGATGGGCAATCCCGACGGCCCGACGCCGAAGCACATCGTCGACAAGCTGGTTGAGGCCGCGCAGCGCCAGGACACGCACGGCTACTCGGTGTCGAAGGGCATCCCGCGCCTGCGCAAGGCGATCTGCGACTGGTACCTGCGGCGCTACGGGGTCGAGTTCGACCTCGATTCGGAGGCGATCGTCACCATCGGCTCGAAGGAGGGCCTGGCGCACCTGATGCTCGCGACGCTCGATCGCGGCGACACGGTGCTGGTGCCCAACCCCTCCTACCCGATCCACATCTACGGCGCGATCATCGCCGGCGCCGACATCCGCTCGGTGCGCATGACCGAAGGCGTCGATTTCTTCGCCG
>Ga0315540_10002216_pt1 | contig 10991 bp, 10 predicted proteins | sample SalMarSW160110MG_FD_203677 | JGI IMG/M metagenome (GOLD analysis project Ga0315540, IMG submission 203677) | Salt marsh sediment microbial communities from the Plum Island Ecosystem LTER, Massachusetts, United States - Salt Marsh Sediment SW1601-10 ... | reverse complement strand
TCAGGAAATTTCAATTCCCGTTTCAAAATTGAAAGTAGGTGATAGAATTATAATCCGGAAAAACGAAATAATTCCGGCAGACTCAATTTTATTTGAAGGTAACGGAAGTATCGATTACAGTTTTGTTACCGGCGAATCAAAACCGGTGCAGAAAGTTCTCGGTGAACTTGTTTACGCAGGCGGCAGACAGTTGAACGGTATAGTCGAACTTGAAGTTGTGAAAGAAGTGTCGCAAAGCTATCTGACACAGTTATGGAACAATGATACTTTTTTGAAGAAATCAGAAAGCGGTTTTGAAAATTTTACTAATAAAGTCGGTAAATATTTTACGCTTACAGTTCTCCTAATTGCTGCTATTTCAACAGGTTACTGGATGCACCAAAGTTCGGCGATTGCTCTGAATGTTCTGACTGCTGTGCTGATAGTTGCCTGCCCCTGCGCACTGGCTTTATCGATTCCTTTCACTCTCGGTAATTCGATGAGGATTTTTGGCAGGAATAAATTTTACCTCAAAAATATTTCAGTAATTGAAAATCTTTCGAAAATCAAAACGATTGTTTTTGATAAAACCGGAACGATAACCGAAACAGGAAAAGCAAGTATTAAATTTGTAGGTCCGGAACTAAATCCTTTTCAGCAAGAGATGATTAAATCTCTTGTGCGAAATTCAACACATCCTTTTAGTATTTCAATTTACGAGTTTCTTAAAGCTAACAAGTTTTATGAAGTGGAAGATTTAGAAGAATATTCCGGCCGTGGAATTTCAGGATTCATTTTGGGTAATCTGGTAAAAATCGGTTCTTTGAACTTTGTGATGGAAGATTTTTCAGAAGAACCTGATTCTCAACATTATGAAACGGATGAGTTCAACTCGCAGGTTTATCTTTCAATTAATTCTCAAATAATCGGGTACTTTAATATTTCAAATTCATACAGGATTGGATTTGGAAAAGTAACAAATCAATTAAATGAAAAATATAAACTCGCTGTTCTTTCCGGTGATAATGAAAATGAGAGAGAAAATCTTGAAAAATATCTTGGAGCGAATTCACAATTATTTTTTGAACAGTCACCGGCAAACAAGTTAAATTTTATTAAAAGAATTAAAACCAGTGAAAATAAAGTTTTAATGCTCGGTGACGGATTAAACGATGCCGGCGCTCTCGCGCAAAGTGATGTCGGGATTGCAGTAACTGAAAACATTAGTTATTTTTCGCCGGCTTGTGACGCAATACTTGACGCTGAATCCTTCGGTAGAATTTCTTCATTCCTGAATTTTTCTAAGATAAGTGTAAAAATTATTTTTGCAAGTTTTATTATTTCATTCCTTTACAATATTGTGGGATTAAGTTTTGCGATTGAAGGAATGCTTTCACCAATAGTTGCGGCAATACTGATGCCGCTTAGTTCAATTTCCGTAGTTTCGTTTGCAACATTGGCTACTAATTTTTTGGCCAGAAGAAAAGGATTATAATGTCAGTAATTGCAGTGTTGATAGCTATAAGTTTATTAATAGCGCTCGGATTTTTAATAGCATTTTTGTGGGCGGTAAAGAGCGGTCAGTATAACGACACCTACACCCCGTCTATCAGAATGCTTTTTGACGACGATAATAAAAAGGAACAAAAAAAAGATAAACAATAATCGTTACTATTAAGGAGAACACTCTATGGAGTTAGAAAGGTTTAGTTACGATAATAAGATCGTTAAACAATTCGGCATTGCTACTCTTGTTTGGGGAGTAGTAGGAATGTTCGTCGGTTTGCTTATCGCATCTCAGCTGTTTGATCCTGCACTTAATTTTAATCTGCAGTATTCAACTTTCGGGCGTATACGTCCCATACATACAAATGCTGTAATTTTTGCTTTTGTTGGTAACGCAATTTTTATGGGGGTTTATCACTCATTGCAGCGGCTCTGTAAAGCAAGAATGTACAGCGACAAGTTGAGTAAAATTCATTTCTGGGGTTGGCAGTTAATTATTGTTGCTGCAGCAATTACCCTTGCTATGGGTTATACTACCAGTAAAGAGTATGCAGAGCTCGAATGGCCTATTGATATAGCAATAGCTGTTGTCTGGATCGCATTCGGCATTAATATGTTCGGAACAATTCTGAAAAGAAGGGAAAAACATTTATATGTCGCGATCTGGTTTTACATTGCTACCTGGATAACGGTTACAATTCTGCATGTTGTTAACTCAATCGAAATTCCGGTTACATTTATGAAAAGCTATCCTGTTTATGCCGGGGTTCAGGATGCGCTTGTGCAGTGGTGGTATGGGCACAATGCAGTTGCGTTTTTCCTTACAACTCCTTACCTCGGGTTGATGTATTACTATCTGCCCAAGGCGGCAAACAGGCCGATCTATTCTTATAAATTATCAATAGTTCATTTCTGGGCGCTGATATTTATTTACATCTGGGCAGGTCCGCATCATCTTCTCTATTCTGCTTTACCTGATTGGGCGCAATCTCTCGGAACAGTTTTTTCAATTATGCTTATCGCCCCATCATGGGGTGGTATGATAAACGGACTCCTGACCCTGCGCGGTGCCTGGGATAAAGTAAGACAGGATCCGATTTTAAAATTTATGGTTGTTGCAGTAACCGCTTACGGTATGGCAACATTTGAAGGCCCTATGCTTTCATTAAAGAATGTAAATGCCATTGCACATTTCACTGACTGGATTATTGCACACGTGCATATTGGGACTTTGGCGTGGAACGGGTTTTTAACTTTCGGCATACTTTATTGGTTAATACCAAAGCTATGGAAGACAGAGCTCTTCTCAAAGAAACTTGCGAACATTCATTTCTGGCTAGGTACACTTGGAATAGTATTTTATGCTTCATCGATGTACTGGTCAGGGATTACCCAATCATTAATGTGGAAACAATTTACACCGCTTGGTACTTTGCAGTATCCTAATTTTCTTGAAACAACACTGCAGATCATTCCAATGTATATGATCAGGGCGGCTGGCGGTGGTCTGTATTTTATCGGTGTACTGCTGATGATTTACAATTTATTTAAAACTGCTAAACAGGGATCATTTGAAGATAACGAAGCAGCAGAAGCTCCTGCACTTCTAAAAGTAGAAGATGCTTTTGTAAAAGGTAAAAGACATCGCTGGCTTGAAGGGAAACCAATCCTGTTTTTGCTTGTTTCAATGGTTGTTGTTTTGATTGGTGGACTGGTAGAATTTATTCCGACATTTCTTGTTAAATCTAATATACCAACAATAGCCAGCGTGCATCCTTACACGCCTCTTGAATTGCAGGGACGAGATATCTATATAAGAGAAGGCTGTGTAGGTTGTCATTCACAATTGATCAGGCCGTTTAGATCGGAAACTGAAAGATATGGTGAGTATTCAAAGGCAGGCGAGTATGTTTATGATCACCCGTTCCTTTGGGGTTCGAAAAGAACCGGTCCTGATCTGCACAGGGAAGGAGGCAAGTACCCGAATATGTGGCATTACCTGCATATGCAGAATCCTTCTTCGATGTCGCCGGGATCAATTATGCCATCGTTTCCATGGCTGCTGACTCAGAATCTTGATACGACCACCACGGCTGCAAAAATAAATGCTATGAGAACAATCGGGGTTCCCTATCCGGAAGGATATGAAACTTATGCAAACCAGGATCTCGCGGCACAGGCTGATTCGATTACTACTGACCTTGTGAAAGCCGGTGTGCCTGCCGAAAATAATAAAGAGATAATTGCGCTGATTGCTTATTTGCAGAGACTGGGAACGGACATTAAAGTTAATAAACAACAAGCTCAGAAGTAGGAGGAGAAAATGTTTAATCATTATTTGCAATCAATCGAAGGGGTAGGAATTTACCCGATATTTTCTCTTCTCGTTTTTTTCATATTCTTTATGGTTTTAATTGTCTGGATGTTCAGAGCAGACAAAACCCACATGGAAAAAATGAGTGAACTACCGCTTGATGAAGATGAAAATATTTCTAAAAGTAATTTTACAAAAACAAAAAGAGATATGAATATCAAAAATAAATTTTCAACAAAATTAATTTTATTGTTATTTGTCTTTCTGACATCATCATTGTTTACTACTGTCAGTGCACAGACAACCGAGTCAGAGGGAATTTCGGAAAGCTATATACATTTGATGTTGATACTGGTTTTCGGAATTACACTGATGGCATTTGCATTAATCTTTTATTTTGGAATGGGAGACAGGAAAGAGCCGGATATTCATCCTTTTGCTTTTCTGAAAAAAATATGGGACAAACTTGGCGGTGCAGTGCCTGTTGAACGTGAAGATGAAATACTACTGGAGGATGATTTTGATGGAATCAAGGAACTCGATAACAAAATTCCACCATGGTTTAATCTGCTATTTTTAATAACTGTGATTATTGCTGTGGTTTATATGCTGAATTTTTATGTATTCAAAACGGGAAAACTGCAGTACCAGGAATACCAGGAAGAAATGCAGGAAGCCGCTGTACAAAAAGCAGAATTAATAAAATCGGGTGCATTTGTTAACGAAAATACTGTAACCCGGTTGAAAGATGCTTCTTCACTTAATGCAGGCAAAAATATTTTTAAGATAAATTGTGTCCCGTGCCATGGACCTGAAGCGGGCGGTGTTATTGGACCTAACTTAACAGACGATTACTGGATTCACGGCGGCGGGATAAAAAATATTTTTCGTACAATTACATATGGAGTTCCTGCAAAAGGTATGATAAGCTGGCAGACTCAATTAAACTCACGACAAATACAGGAAGTGGCAAGTTACGTTATGTCGCTTCATGGAAGTCATCCAGCAAATCCCAAACCGCCGCAGGGCAATAAATATGTTGAGCCGCAGGATTCAACAACAGCGATGTAAAATGTATTTGTAGAGACGCGGCATGCCACGTCTCTACGGAATGAATGTGGTTGCAAAATTATGGAAAACAAAAAAGAAAACCCTGAATCCTTTCGTGATTCATTATATAATGTTAGTAAAGAAGGAAAAAGGGAATGGATCTACCCGAAAAAACCATCGGGTAAATTTTATAACGCTAGGACAATTGTTAGCATTATTTTACTGGCAATATTGTTCGGGACTCCGTTCATAAAAGTTGACGGACATCCGTTTGTCTTGTTTGATGTAATTCACAGGAATTTTATCATATTTGGAATCCCCTTCGGGCCGCATGACTTCTTCCTTTTCGGCCTGATGATGATAACGCTTATTGTTTTTGTCTTTTTATTTACTGTGGTTTTCGGGAGAGTATTTTGCGGGTGGATTTGTCCCCAGACAATTTTTATGGAGATGGTATTCCGTAAAATTGAATACTGGATTGAAGGTGACTTCAGGCAGCAGATGGCGCTGAACAAAGCTCCATGGACTTCAGAAAAAATATTTAAAAAGACCAGTAAGCAGGCAATATTTTTTGCAATCTCTTTTATCATTTCAAATATCTTTTTGGCTTATATAATTGGAATAGATCAACTGTTTAAAATTATTACAGATCCGCCTTCAGAGCATATTAATGGATTGATAGCAATTCTTGCTTTCTCAGGAGTTTTTTACTGGGTGTTCTCTTCATTTCGCGAACAGGCCTGTACAATGGTTTGTCCCTACGGAAGGTTGCAGGGGGTAATGCTGGATCAGGATTCAATCGTTATCTCTTATGATAATATCAGGGGCGAACCACGCGGTAAAATAAATAAGAATAACAAGCAGGAAAATAAAGGTGATTGTGTCGATTGTCATTTATGCGTTGATGTATGTCCGACCGGTATAGACATACGAAATGGCGTACAGCTTGAGTGCGTTAACTGCACAGCATGCATCGACGCCTGCGATGATGTGATGGATAAAATTAATAAACCACGTGGATTGATAAGGTATGATTCGCAAAATGGAATTGAAAGGAAGAGGAAGAAATTTTTTACCCCCAGAATGATTGGTTATAGTATTGTATTAATTCTGCTTATCGCTATTCAGGGGTATATGTTTGCAAACAGAAGTGATTTTAGCATAAGCATTTTAAGAACGCCGGGACTGCTTTTCCAGGAGCAGGAGAGCGGTAAAATAAGTAATATTTATGATGTAAGTATTGTCAACAAGACATTTAAAGATTTACCTATTGATTTGAAACTGGAAAACCTGCATGGTGAACTTAAACTGATAGGCAGTGAAATGGATCTGAAGCCGCAGGAAATTTACGATGGAAAGTTTCTTATTATTCTTCCCAAATCGGAAATTATGACAATGAATACGCCTCTATCAATCGGGTTTTATTCACGAGGTAAATTATTGCAGACAATTAAAACCTCTTTCCTTGGACCGGTAGAGAAACACGAAAAAGAGAATCACGACGTCGAAAAGCATGAGGAAAAGCATGAAAATTAAATGGAATTGGGGATGGGGAATATTGCTTACAATAATTCTGTTTATGGGCTTAACACTGGCAAGAGTTCTGTATTTTATGAACAGAGACGTTGACCTCGTTATGGATCATTACTACGACAAAGAAATGAAATACCAGCAACAAATTGATAAAGAAAAACGAACTGCTGAACTGAATGAAAAGATCCAAATTGATTATTCGGGAAATTTTATAACTGTAACTTTTCCAAAAGACGAAAAGCCATCAGGGGATCTTTATTTTTACCGGCCGGCAAATTTTCATAAAGATTTTCAAGTACCGATAAGGCCTGATAAATATTTTAACCAGCTTGTTGATGTTAGCAGACTGGATAGGGGTTTGTGGAAATTGCAGATTAGCTGGTCAGCTAATAATAAGGACTATTACACAGAAAAAACTTTAATGCTTAATTAAATGGAAATAATAGCTGCTCTGTCAATAGGATTTTTAGGAAGTTTTCATTGTATAGGTATGTGCGGGCCAATTGCTCTTGCTTTGCCAATCCCGAAATCTTCCAACATAAATTTTATACTGGGCAGAATCATTTACAATTTTGGGAGGATAATTTCTTACGCTATTATGGGATTTATCTTTGGATGGCTGGGACAAAAAATTTCTCTCTGGGGTTTTCAACAGGTTTTGTCAATCATCCTCGGTACCGCAATTGTACTTTTTATTTTTTTACCCGGAAAAACCAAAGACAAATTGCTTTCACTTTCTCCGGTTCAGAAAATAATTCTTCCTCTAAAAATTTCAATCGGAAAATTATTTAAACAGAAATCCCTTCCTTCATTTTTAGTAATAGGAATATTAAATGGCTTTCTGCCGTGCGGTTTTGTTTATATGGGGCTTGCTGGCGCTATCGCCGTTGCTAATCCCGTAACCGGTATGCTGGTGATGACATTCTTCGGGCTCGGTACTTTTCCTGCAATGTTTGCTGTATCAGTTTTTGGAAAGTTTATGAATACTAATTTCAGACAAAAATTAAGGAAACTCACACCCGTTTTTGCTATTCTTTTTGCTTTAATATTTATCTTCAGAGGACTCAACCTCGGTATTCCCTATCTTAGCCCTAAATTGGGCGGACATAATCATATGCAAATGATGGGTAAATGATCTTTTTGTCAACTTATTGTCAACCTGCTACAGCGTAATAGTTTTTGTATTTTATCAATCCACTTATATTTATTATTTTGAAGACATTAAACTTGCGACTCTGTATTAATAATAACTTAAGGGAAATAGCTATGAAAAAACAATATTTATATATTTTAATTTTTTTGTTTCTTTCAATTTTAATTTCCTCATGCAGCACAGTCCCGATTACAGGTAGAAATCAACTTAACCTGATATCGGATAATCAAATGTTGTCGTTGAGTTTTAGCCAGTATGATCAATTCTTAAAGGATAATAAAGAAAGCACTAACCAACACGATATAAACCTTGTAAATAAAGTAGGTAATAAAATTGCCAATGCGGTTGAAAAATATTTTGCCGAAAAAAATCTATCCTCACAACTTGACGGATATAAATGGGAGTTCCACGTTATTGAAAGCAAAGAAGTAAATGCCTGGTGTATGCCCGGTGGTAAGGTAGTAGTTTACACTGGCATTCTTCCTCTTACGAAGACGGAAGCTGGTCTGGCTGTAGTTTTGGCACACGAAATTGCACATGCAGTAGCTAAACATGGAAATGAAAGAATGAGTCAAGGTCTGCTGACACAACTCGGAGGAGTTGCTCTTTCTGAAGCATTAAAAAGTAAACCAGCAACAACTCAGAATCTTTTTATGGCTGCTTTTGGCATCGGAGCGCAGGTAGGTATTTTATTGCCTTTCAGCAGAACGCAGGAAAGCGAGGCGGATCACCTTGGGCTGATTTTTATGGCAATAGCCGGATATAATCCGCAAGAGTCTCTTGATTTCTGGCAGCGTATGGCTGAAGCACAAAAGGGCAATGCCCCACCGGAATTTTTAAGCGATCACCCTTCAGATCAAACTAGGATTGAAGATATCAAAAAAGAAATGCCAGAAGCTATGAGCTATTACAAGAAGTGATTTCCGTGTAACTTGTAAAGAATTAAGTGGACTTTTGTATCCTGATTTTCCAAATTCCTATCTGGCAGCTTTGCTAAGTATCAGCAAATTATTCTTCAAAGCAATAAAATTTTTAAATTATAAAATTTAAGAGGTGAAGTATGCTAAAAAGAATTGTTTTGTTCTTATCATTTCTGATTTTATCAACTTCAGTTTATGCTCAAAAGTTTGCAAATACAATTTCAAAAGAAAAAGATTCAGCATCACAACCAGCCCAACTTGAAAATGTAAAATGGCTTGCAGGGCACTGGCGTGGAGAAGCCTTCGGAGGAATAACTGAAGAAATCTGGTCACCACCTTTGGGCGGCTCAATGATGTGCGTTTTCAGGTCAATAAAAGATAATAAAGTAAGTTTTTACGAACTTTGCACTATTGTTGAAGAGAATAATACATTACTGCTCAGGATAAAACACTTCCAACCTGATTTGAAAGGCTGGGAAGATAAAGATGTTACTGTGGATTTTCCTCTTGTAAAAGTAACTGATAACAGGCTTTACTTCGATGATTTTACAATTGAAAAAGTCAGCCCCAATGAAATAAATATGTACGTAGTTATTCAAAATGCTGGAAAGGAAAGTGAAGTAAAGTTTAATTATAAGAGAATAGATTAGGTCAAAACAAAAGTATACTCTTTAAGATTACAGGTTGATTAACTAAATTTGTACAAAATAATGTTTAGGTGTATTAGTGATGGAAATAATATTGTCTGTAATCTTCGCAATAGCAATGGGTTATTTGGAAGCGGCAGTGGTAGTCTACCTGCGCGAGCTGTATTATCCCGAGGGCTTTCATATTAAAGAAAAAGTTGGATTTCCTTTTATTAAATTTGGCGTGGTTAAGGAACTTAAACCATTTTCAAAGAAAATAATTTTTACAGAGTTAGGTAGAGAAGCCGCAACTATAATGATGCTGATAACACTATCTATAATTGCAGGCAATTCTATTGTGTCTTATATAGCGTACTTTCTGCTTTTATTCGGCATCTGGGATATTTTTTATTACGTCTTTTTAAAAATAATTCTCGACTGGCCGGAATCTTTGTCAACTACAGATGTTTTCTTTTTAATTCCAACTCCATGGATTGGCCCGGTTTGGCTGCCTGTGTTGTTATCAGTAATTATTATTGCTGTGGGGTTAATTATTCTTTTATAATTTGTAATTTATTACTTGACAAATCCTTCCCAATTATAAACAAATTAAACTTGTATTTTTCGTTACATACCCTAATATTATTTTATTAAATTTCAGTTGTAAAAAATTTAAAGAATTAATGAGGATAATATGATATATCTTATCTGGAAATTATTGCACGTTTTTGCAGCCATTATTTTTGTGGGGAATATTACACTCGGTCCATTTTGGAAAGCTGCCTCAGACAAAACAAAGGACAGAGGAAAAATTGCAGATACATTAAAGAACATAATTAGAGCCGACAGACTTTTTACAATGCCTTCGGTAGCTTTTCTTATTATCTTTGGCTTTGGTGCCCAGATGTCTGCCGGGTATGAAATGGAAACTCCCTGGATAATGTGGGGACTTGTGATGGTTATTATTTCGGCCATTGCTTTTATGGCAAAAGTTGTTCCACTACAGAAAAAAATGTATGCGCTTGCAAGCGATGAAAACAAATTCAACTGGGAAGAATATCAGAAACTTTCGAAGCAATGGAATATCTGGGGTTCAATTGCTACACTTGCTCCATATATTGCAGTAATATTGATGGTCTTAAAACCGAGCTTTTAAGATAATTTGAACATAAAACATATAAAATTAATTAGTTTAACCTAATGCCTCGCTGGACTAAAATTTTAATCGGTACAGTTTCGTCAATACTGATACTGCTGATTGTAGCGGGTTTTATTTTTTACAGGATGCTTCGATCATCCTTGCCTGAATATTCCGGTGAGATAAAATCCGATAAAATTTCAAATGAAATAGAAATCTATCGGGACAGTCTTGCAATTCCCTATATATCAGCGGCTAATCAGGAAGATGCAGCATTTGCACTCGGCTTCGTTCATGCCCAGGAAAGAATGTTTACGATGGATCTTGCCCGACGCGCAGCCGAGGGACGGTTAAGTGAAATTTTTGGAAAAAAAACTATTCCGTTCGATCAAATGTTCCGTACTGTTGGAATTAAGAACACCTGTGAAAATATTCTTTCAAAAATGAACCCAGCCTCACTTAAAATATTGAAAGCATATTCAGCTGGAGTCAATCTCTACATCAAAAATAAAAGGGGGGAATACCCGGTTGAGTTTGATATACTTGGATATCAACCTGAAAGTTGGAAACCAATAAACAGCGAAGAGATTATCAGGATGATGGGTTGGGAATTAAATATCAGCTGGTGGGTTGATATTTCATTTACCGAACTTGTTCAAAAATTTGGTGCGAAAAAAGTTGAGGAAATTTTACCGCAATATCCTGAGAACGGACCGACCATAATTCCTTCTGAGATAAAGAGTTACCCGAAGATAACCAGTAATTTTATCGA
>Ga0315540_10002214_pt1 | contig 10996 bp, 6 predicted proteins | sample SalMarSW160110MG_FD_203677 | JGI IMG/M metagenome (GOLD analysis project Ga0315540, IMG submission 203677) | Salt marsh sediment microbial communities from the Plum Island Ecosystem LTER, Massachusetts, United States - Salt Marsh Sediment SW1601-10 ... | reverse complement strand
GCGCTCGATCCGGTGCGTGACCGGCTCATCGTGATGAAGAGCGGGAAGCCCCGGACCGCATGGGCATACTCGCTCTCCGGAACGCCGGGTTGGACGCAGCTCTCGCCGACGGGCACCGAACCCGCGGCGGCGATCGACCGCGCCGAGTACGACCCGGGCTCCGACGCGCTGCTTCTCTTCTCGGGTTCGCAGGTCTCGCAGCTGACTCTGGGGGCCTCGCCCCGGTGGCAGGCGGTCGCGACCAGCGGGACCGGCGCGACCGTCCGAGGCTGGGACCCGGTCACGCGGAAGGCCTGGGGCTACGACACGGGAGGAGCTGTCTACCGGCTCGACGCCGCCGGCGGCTGGGTCTGGACCCAGGACGCCGCGGCCATCGGCGACGACGGGAGGATCCCGAAGCGCAAGGATCACGCCGTGACCTGCGACCGCACGGCACACCGCACGTTCGTCTTCGGAGGAACCGCCTACCTGTGCGGGGCCCCCAATCCTCTCTGCGGCTGTTCGCCCCAGCAGTACATTCGGAACGACACATGGTCCGTCGCCGACCCGTACGACGGCGGCTGGCAGGCCCAGTCGCTCTCGGCTCCCCTGCCTGCGCTGCTGGCGATGGGGGCCTACGACATGGGCCTCGTCCACGACCCGGTCCGCAACCGCCTGATCCTCGCCTCGGGCAAGATCATTCCCGTCTCCATGAGCACGCCCGACGTGTGGACCCTGGACCTGAACGGGCCGTCCACCTGGACGGAGCTGGCCGTGAGCGGTTCGCGGTCTTCGCGCCCGTCCATCAACGCTTCCGTCTACGATGCTCCCGCTGATCGCGCGCTCTTCTTCGGCGGCGACGCGGGCAACGACCTGTGGGCGATCGACCTCTCGGGCACGCCGACCTGGCAGCAGGTCCCGATCGTCGGCGAGCCCGGCACGACGCTCGACTTCGAGCCGAGCGCCTGGGACGCCTCGCGCCGGCGGCTCTGGATCCTCGATCCCGCCACGATGCAGCTCGCGGGTATCGACGTCGCCGGCGGGGCGAGCTGGGTGCCCGTGGCCGTTGCGGGCACGCCGCCGGCGGCCGGCCCGCGCTGTCTCGTCACGTACGACGAATCGCGCGACCGGCTGCTCGTCGTCCGCGACGGCGGCGCGTCGTTCCTGTGGGAGATCCCGCTGGGCAGCCCCGAATGGCGGGAGGTCGAGGTCGTGGGGGGCGCGCCCGTCGTGCTCGACGGCGCCTCGTTCACGTTCGACCCTTTCCGCGACCGCGCTCTGCTCTTCGGCGGCGGCCAGCCCTCGCTGGGCGGCGAGACGGACGAGCTCGACGTGTTCCAGTTCGGCGTGGACTCGGCGACTGCGGTCAGCGCGTCGCTCGCTTCGCAGGACTTGACGCCATCGCGCGTGAGGCTCGAGTGGCGCGTCGCCGACGCGGGGGTCGCGAGCTTCGCGCTCTCGCGAAGCGAGGACGGTGCGAGCTGGACGCCGCTCGGGGTGCCGATGCTTCCCGGCGGGGACCGCGTCGTAATGCTCGACGAATCGGTGCGCGCGGGGGAGCGCTACGCCTACCGGCTGTCGATCGTCGAGGCAGGCCTCCCGCGAACGCTCGACCAGGTCTGGGTGCAGGTGCCGGCCGGCTACACGACGCGCCTCGACGGGGCGTGGCCGAACCCGGCCCGCGGGACGCTGCGACTGTCGTTCGCTCTGGCCGACGGCGCTCCGGCGGCGCTCGAGCTGCTGGACGTGCAGGGGCGCTCGTGCGCGCGGGCGGACGTGGGGGGGCTGGGTCCGGGCGAGCACGTGCTGGCGCTCTCACCGGAGCGGCCGCTCGCGCCGGGACTCTACTTCGCCCGGCTCGTGACGCCGCACGGCGTGCGGCTCGCGCGTCTCAGCGTGATCCGCTGACGTGCGCTGACGCAGGCGGCGGGGTCGCGAACGGCGCACCACCCGCGCCGTTTCGCGATTGACCCCGCGCGAGCCCGGGTGCTAACCGTCCCCGACCCCGGACGGCGGCCCGGCCGCCGCGCGGGCGGGCGCGGAGCGTCCTCCGCACGCCCGGGACCGGACCCCACACGGAGACCCGCCATGGCCCGCCTGCCGCGTTGCGTGCCGTTCCTGCTGCCCGTCGCCAGCCTCGCCGCCCTCTTCCTCGCGCCGCGCGCGGGCGTCACCGTGCCGCTCTACGCCGCGCGCACCGGGCTCCCGTGCCAGTCGTGCCATTTCGATCCCAACGGCGGGGGCCCCCGAAACGAGTTCGGCTTCCTGTTCGCGAAGAACCGCCACTCGCTCGAGCCCGAGACCGACGGGGCGTGGAAGGACCTGAACCTGCGCAACCGCGTGAGCGACGACTTCCCGCTCTACTTCGGCGTGAACCAGCGTTTCATGCTGCTCGCGAACCGTCAGCTCCAGGACAGCGGCGTGGACCACGTGGGCTTCTGGAACATGGAGAACGCGCTCACCACCGTGTTCCAGCCGCACCCGCGGCTGACGCTGGTCTACAACGCCGAACCCGTCTCGGGGCAGGCGACGTTCCAGTCGCGCGACGCGTTCGCGATGATCGGCCTCGGGGGCGAGCACTACCTGAAGGCGGGGCAGTTCCGCGTGCCGTTCGGGCTGCGCATGGCGGACCACACGGTCGCGACGCGCAACTCGTTCCTCGACTACCAGGGGGGCGGGCGCTTCCTGCCGTACGACCCGCGCACGGTGGACCGCGGCGTCGAGCTGGGCGGCTCGCACGGCGGCCTCTCCGGCCGCGCGTCCTTCACGAACGGCAGCTCCTCGACCAACAACAGCCCGCCGACCACGAACCGGCACCCGCAGGCCGTGGCGGCGAAGCTCGGCTACAACGCCCCGTCCTACCAGGGCGCGATCTCGGTCTATGACGACTGGGCCCCGACCGGGACGGGACGCAGCGTGCGGTCGTCGCGCTGGGGGTACTACCTCCTCACGCATCGCGGGCCGTTCGCGGTGGTCGGCGAGATCGCGGCGGGCACGGACCAGGCGTGGGCCGCGGGCGCCGTCAGCCGCAGGAACCTGCTCGCCGGCTTCGTCGAGGCCGACTGGGCGCCGCACCGCGCGTACAACGTGCGGGTGCGCTACGACCGCCTCGAGCTCGACCGCTCGAGCGACGCGACGACGCGCCGGCTGAACAGCTGGAACCGCTGGGCGCTCGAGGGCGAATGGGTGCCGGTGCCGTTCGCCGAACTGCGCTGGACGATGCGCCTGATCGACCCGGTCGCGGACCGCACGCCTCTCGGCGCCGAGATCAAGAACGAGTCGCAGGCGTACCTGCAGCTCCACGTCTCGTACTGACCGCGCCCCTCACGCACCGCGCCGCAGCGCGGCGAGCCGCCGGGCGACGACGCGGCGCGTGAGCGGCGTCGCGTCGGCGGCGCTCACGCGCACGGCGGCCTCGGGGACCCGCGCGAGGAACGCGTCGTTCTGCAGGCCGACGAGGACCGTCGGGCGCTCCGCGCACCGGCGGCGCAGGTCCGCCAGCGCGTCGGGCGAAAGCGGCACGCGGCTCGCCACGGCGACGACCTGCGCGGTCGGCGCGGCGCCGCCCGAGGTCACGCCGGCGGCCGCGAGGTCGGCGGCGAAGCCCGGGCCGTGCGCGAACGCGGGGGCGTCCACGGCCCAGTCGCCCGTCGTGGCGGCCGCCGGCAGCGCGCCCTCGACGAGCAGTCCGCGCGCGACGATCGCCTCGAGCCGGGTCGTCCAGTCGGGCGGCGCCAGCGATTCGAGCGGCGCGGCCAGTTCGTCGTCCCCGGGGGCGGGCCGGCCGGCGTCGAACGCGGCGAGCCGGGGCCGCGCGGCGTCGAACGGCGCGCGATCGATCCGGCCCTCGACGAGCGCGTCGGCCATCTGCAGCCGGGCGCGCCGCACGTCTTCGTTCCAGTGCGCGTAGAGGAGCAGGTCGCAGCCGGCGGCGAGCGCGAGCGCGCCGGCCTCCGCGGGCGTGCGGCCCGCCGCCGCGCCCTGCATCTCGAGCGCGTCGGTCACGCACACGCCGCCGAAGCCGAGCCGGCCGCGCAGGAGCTCCGTGACGATCGCGGGCGAGTAGGTGGCCGGACGGTCGGGATCGAGCGCGGGGTAGACGACGTGCGCCGTCATCACCGAGTCGGCCGCCGCGAGGTGCGCGCGGAAGGTCGCCAGCTCGCGGGATTCGAGCGTCGCGAGGTCGGCGTCGCAGACCGGCAGCGCGAGGTGCGAGTCCGTGCGCGTGTCCCCGTGTCCGGGGAAGTGCTTCAGGCACGAGGCCACGCGGGCCTCCCGCAGCCCGGCCAGCACCCCGGCGATCGCGCCCCCGGCGGCCTCCGGCGTCGCGCCCCAGGCGCGCGGGCCGATGACCGGGTTGTCGGGCTCGCTGTGCACGTCGGCGACGGGCGCGAAGTTCCAGTCGAAGCCGAGCGCCCGCAGGCGGCGCCCCGTCACGGCGCTCGCCCAGGCGACGTCGCCCGAGGCCGCGCCGCGCGCGAGCAGCGCCGCGTTGGGCGGCACCTCGAGGTGGCCGGCGAGCTGCGAGACCCAGCCGCCCTCCTCGTCCAGCGAGACGAAGATGCGGCGGGGAGCGGCGAGCCCCCGCAGCCGGCGCGTCAGCTCCCGGAGCGCCACGAGGTCGGCGAAGTCGCGGGCGAAGACGATGACGCCCGCGGGCGGGTAGGCGGCGAAGTCCCTCTCCCAGGCGGGTGTCAGACCGCCGGGGGGGAGCCCGATCACGGTGCGTCGGGCGATGGCACGCTGGGCATCCATGCGGTCGCGCAGCCTGCGCGAGGCCCGCCGGAGTGTCAACGAATCGCCACGACTGCGCGCCGGGCCCGCGCCCGGAGGGCCACGGGCGGCGGTCGTGCAAAACGCAAGTTGGGGGATGCCACGCGAGCGTCTACACTTGCCCGGACGCACCCCCCTCGCCGGGTTCCCGGCAGCCCCACGGAGGTTCCGCTGAAGCTCCCGTCCATCCCGCGCCTCGGCATCGCCCTTTCCCTGCTTTGCATCCTGCCCGCCGCAGCGGCGGCCGCCCCGGCCGCGCCGGCGAAGGCCCCCGCCCCGAAGGCGGCGAAGGGCGCCCTCACGCTGCTCTACGGCGACGACCACGTCTTCGCGGTCGTCCCGCCGGAGGGCTGGACCGTGGACGACACCTCCGGACTGGGCCAGCGGATCCGCGTCGTGCTCTACCCGAAGGGCCAGAAGTGGGACACCTCGCCGACGGTGATGTACGTGAACCCGCTCCACCAGGACCCCGAGCGCCGCCTGACGCTCCGCCAGATGATCGAGCGCGACGTGCTGTCGTTCCGCCAGCAGTTCCCACAGGGGCGCGTGACCGAGGAGAAGCCGATCCGGACGGCGAAGGCGAAGTCAGCCGAGGTGCGCTACTTCTCCTCGAAGGGAGGCGAGCCGACCGAGGCCGTGGCCTACGTCCCCGAGGACCAGCTCGTGATGCTGCTGGTCCTGCAGGCGCGCAACCCGGCCGGCTTCCGCAGCGCCCTGCCCGCCTTCGAGTCGCTGGTCTCCAGCTACCAGTTCGTGGCGGGCGGAGTGCAGACCCCGCGATGAGCGAGCCACGCGTCTCGACGAAGAGCCTGCGCTTCACCGAAAGCGTCATTCGCGAGATGACGCGGCTCTCGAACGCGCACGGGGCCGTGAACCTCTCGCAGGGGTTCCCCGACTTCCCCGCGCCGGAGGAGATCAAGCAGGAGGCGGCCCGCGCGGTGCTGGCGGACGTGAACCAGTACGCGATCACCTGGGGCGCGAAGCGCCTGCGCGACGCGCTCGTCGCGAAGCAGCGGCGATTCACCGGGCTCGCGTTCGACCCGGAGCGCGAGGTCGCGGTCTGCTGCGGCGCGACCGAGTGCATGGCCTCGACGATGATGGCGCTCGTGGACCCCGGCGACGAGGTGATCGTCTTCGAGCCCTACTACGAAAACTACGGCCCGGACGCGATCCTCTCGGGCGCCACGCCGCGGTTCGTGCGCCTGCGCGAGCCCGACTGGACGTTCGACCCGGCCGAGCTGGCGGCCGCCTTCAACGACCGCACGCGGGCCATCGTCGTGAACACGCCGAACAACCCGACCGGCAAGGTGTTCACGCGCGCCGAGCTCGAGTCCATCGCCGCGCTCTGCCGGAAGTGGAACGTGATCGCGGTGACCGACGAGATCTACGAGCACATCGTCTACGAGGGCGAGCACGTCTCGATGGCGACGCTCGAGGGCATGCGCGAGCGGACGGTGACGATCTCGGGCCTCTCGAAGACGTGGAGCGTGACGGGCTGGCGCATCGGCTGGTGCCTGGCGCCGCCGGCGCTCACGGACGCGATCCGCAAGGTGCACGACTTCCTGACCGTCGGCGCGCCGGCCCCGCTGCAGGAGGCGGCGGCGGTGGCGCTGGGGATGCCGGACGAGTACTACGCCCGGCTCGTCGCGGGCTACCGCGAGAAGCGCGCCTTCCTGGTGCCGGCCCTGGCCGAGGCCGGGTTCCGCGTGTTCGAGCCGAAGGGCGCCTACTACTGCATGACCGACATCTCGGGCTTCGGGTTCGACGACGACGTGACGTTCGCACGGTTCCTCGTGACGGACGTGGGCGTCGCCGGCGTGCCCGGCTCGAGCTTCTACTCCGATCCGGCGGCCGGCCGGCAACGTCTCCGCTTCCATTTCGCCAGGAAACGCGAGACGCTTGAGGCGGCCGTCGAACGGTTGCAGTCCCTCAAGGCTCGCGCCGCGGCGGGCCGGATCCGCTGACCCGGGGAGTTCTCCAGATCATGGCACCGAAACGCTCGAACCTCGGGCCGCTGGCCGTTGCGATGGCGCTCTCGCTGCTGCTCGGCTTCGGCCTCGCGCGCGCCCTGCAGGCCACCGACGACCTCCGCAGCAACCTGGACCTGTTCTCGAACGTGCTCTACCTGGTCCAGAACAACTACGTCGATCCGCCCGACAACGAGAAGCTCATCCACGGCGCCATCGACGGCATGCTGAGGACGCTCGACCCGCACACGCAGTTCCTGCCGGAGAAGCGCGCCCAGGCCATGGACGAACAGTTCCACGGCGAGTACTCGGGCATCGGTGTCCAGTTCGACATTATCGACAACAAGATCGTGGTCATCTCGCCGATCGAGGGCACGCCCGCCTACCGGCTGGGCATCCGCGCTGGCGACAAGATCTTCGAGATCAACGGCCAGCCGCTCAAGAAGGGCCTGACCACGGACGACGTCTTCAAGTCGCTCCGGGGGCCCGACGGCAGCACGGTCAACGTCACGATCGAGCGCGAGGACGAGCCCGAGCCGCTCCACTTCACGATCGAGCGCGCGAAGATCCCCATCGAGAGCATCCCGTACTCGTTCATGATCCGCCCGGGCGTCGGCTACGTGCGTATCATCCGCTTCGCCCAGACGACCGGCGACGAGCTCGAGAAGGCGCTCACGAAGCTGCGGGCGCAGGGCATGAAGAGCCTGCTCATCGACCTGCGCTCGAACTCGGGCGGCCTGCTCTCGCAGGCGGTGGACGTGCTCGACCAGCTCATCCCGGACAACAAGCGCCTCGTCTACACGCGCGGCCGGATCCCGTCCGCCAACGCCGACTACTACTCGACGAACCGCCCCGGGAAGTGGACCCAGGGCCCGCTCGTGGTGCTCGTGGACCACGGCAGCGCGTCCGCGAGCGAGATCGTCTCGGGCGCGATCCAGGACCTCGACCGCGGCCTCATCGTCGGCATCAACACGTTCGGCAAGGGGCTCGTGCAGAACCAGATGAACATGAGCCAGGGCAAGCTCCTGCTCACCATCGCCCGCTACTACACGCCGAGCGGCCGCGGGATCCAGCGCGACTACAACAAGTTCGAGGACCAGGCCGACTACCAGGCCGCCGCGTTCGAGCAGGACGTGCCCTCGGACTCCGCGCTGCACACCCGGCCGAAGTTCGAGACCGCGGCCGGCCGCACGGTCTACGGCGGCGGCGGCATCTACCCGGACGTCGTGATCAAGGACCCGCCGAACCTGACCCGGCCCGAGGTGGAGTTCATCACGAAGCGCGTCGGCTTCGAGTACGCCACGCACGTGTACCTGCACGACCACGCGAAGGAGAAGTTCACGCCCGCGAGCTTCGGCCCGCAGTTCGAGCTCACCGACCCCGAGTGGAAGTCGCTGCGGGAGACGGTGGAGGCGAAGAAGGTGGCGATGAACGACTCGACGTTCGCGGCCGAGAAGGACTTCATGCTCCACCAGGTGAGGGCGGAGCTGGCGAGCGCCGAGTTCGGCTCGCTCGAGCGGTACAAGATCGCGATCGAGGACGACGAGCAGCTGAACACCGCGCTCGGGCTGTTCCCGAAGGCGCAGGCGCTCATGGCCGAGGCCGCGACCGCGCAGAAGAAGGGCCTGTCGCGCTGACCGGCCGCGGCGCGCGACGCCGACCGAGAGCACGGCGCCCCGGCGGACCGATCCGCCGGGGCGCCGTCCGTTCCGGGTCGCGGCCGGGCCGGCGGGCTCAGGCCCGCGGCGACGCGCCGGCGCGCCCGACCGTGTGGAGGATCCAGGCGTAGTCGAACGCGATGTCGCGCAACGCGTCGTAGCGTCCGCTCGACCCACCGTGGCCCGCGCCCATGTTGCACTTGAAGAGCACCGGGTTCGCATCGGTCTTGAGCGCCCGCAGCTTCGCGACGTACTTCGCCGGCTCCCAGTAGCCCACCTGAGAATCGTTCAGGCTGGTCTTGATCAGCATCGCGGGGTAGGCCTTTGCCTCGAGGTTGTCGTAGGGCGAATAGCGGCGCATCCACCCGTACTGCTCGGGCACCTTCGGGTTGCCCCACTCCTCGAACTCGCCGACGGTGAGCGGCAGCGACTCGTCGAGCATCGTGTTGAGCACGTCCACGAACGGTACCAGCGAGAGGATGCCTCGAAAGAGATCCGGCCGCAGGTTCGCGACGGCGCCCATGAGCAGGCCGCCGGCGCTCCCGCCCTGGGCCACGAGCCGGTCCGGGCTCGTCCACTTCGCCTCCACGAGGGCCGCGGCCGCGTCCACGAAGTCCGTGAACGTGTTCATCTTGTTCGCCATCCGCCCCGCGTCGTGCCAGGCCTTGCCGAGGTCGCCCCCGCCGCGGATGTGGGCGAGCGCGTAGACGACCCCGCGGTCCACGAGCGAGAAGCGGTTCGAGTTGAACGTGACGTGGCTCGGGATGCCGTAGGAGCCGTACGCGTAGAGCAGGCACGGCGCCGAGCCGTCGCGCGGCGTGCCGCGCCGGAGGAGCAGCGTGACCGGCACCTTCGTGCCGTCGCGCGCCCCGATCTCGATCCGCTCGATCGCGTAGCGCGCGGGATCCCAGCCGCCGAGAACCTCCTGCCGCTTGAGGAACCGCGACTCGAGCGTCGCGAGGTCGAGGTCGAACACCGAGGGTGGCGTGACGAACGACTGGTAGGCGTAGCGGAACGCGCCCGCGTCGAACTCCTCGTTCGCAGCCGGTCCGACGCTGTAGGCCGCCTCGGGGAAGGCCGCGCGGCGCATCGCGCCGCCTGTCGGGTCGAGCACCGCGACCTGCGGCAGCGCCCGCTCGCGCTCGACGAGCACGACGCGGTCGCGGAAGCAGTGCAGGTCGGTCACCATCACGGCGTCCCGGTGGGGCACGACCTCGCGCCAGTGATCCGGCCCGGGCGCGTCCACGGGCGCGATCACGACCCGGAAGTTGCGCCCCGTGTCGTTCGCGCGGATCCAGAAGTGGCCGCTGCGGTGGTCGAGGTAGTACTCGACGTCCTGCCGCCTCGGGGCGACCAGGCGCCACGAGCCGCCGGGCTCGGCGGCCGGCAGCACCGCGACCTCGCTGGTCGTGTGGCTGGACCGCGTCTGCACGATCCACTCGCGGCTTCGCGAGAGCGCGACGTGGAGTTCGAAGCGCTCGTCGGGCTCGAAGTGGAGCTTCTCGTGCGGACCGCCGAGGCGGTGCCGCCAGAGAGTGTCGCTGCGCTTCGAGACGGGGTCCTCCTGCGTGTAGAAGAGCGTTGAGCCGTCGGCGCTCCACGCGACGCTCGTCACGCGCTCGGCGAGGTCCTCGGTCGTCCGGCCGGTCGCGAGGTCCTTCACGTGCAGCGCGTACTGGCGGTAACCGCTCGCGTCGGTCGTGAAGGCCAGGAGCCGCGCGTCGGGGCCCGCCTCGTAGTCGCCGAGCGCCATGAACGTGTGGCCCTGCGCCAGCGCGTTCACGTCGAGCACGACCTCCTCGGGCGCACCCTCGTCGCGGCGGCGGCAGTGGATCGGGTACTGCCGGCCCTCGACCGTGCGCGTGTACCAGAGCCAGCCCGAGCGGCGGTAGGGCACCGAGAGGTCGGTCTGCTGGATGCGCCCGAGCATCTCGGCGTAGAGCGCCTTCTCGAGCGGTCGCCAGTCCCGCGTCGCCGCCGCGGTCCAGGCGTTCTCGGCCTCCAGGTGGCGGATCGTGGCCGCGCTCGTGCGGTCCTGGAGCCAGGCGTAGTCGTCGGTGCGCGTCTCGCCGTGCAGTGTCGTGGCGCGCGGAATTCGTTCGGCGATGGGCGGACCCGTGAGGCCGCCCGCGGTCGGACGTGGGTTCATGGTCGGATAAGGGCGAGGGGTGAGCGTCCAGGGCCGGGTCGGGGGACCCGCAGGCGCAGGGACCCGGGGTGCGCCTCGAGGTATCGGCACGTCGGGCCTCGAACCGTGGCGAGAATGCCGGGGGAGCGGGCCGGACTCAAGCCGCCGTCAGGGGCGCGCCGCGGCGCGGACCGTGACGGGATCGCCGAGACCGAGCCCGAGACGGCCGCTCGCGTCGCCGCCCACCTGCGCGATCTCGAGCCGCCCGCTCGATCCGAGGATGGCGACGAGCGTGCCGACCGGCGCGTCGCCGTAGGAGCGCGCAAGGCCCGCGATCGACCGGCCGGGGATCGAGACCGCGAGCTCCCCGACCGGACCCTCGCCGAGGGCCTTGCGAAGCACCTCCTCCGTGAGGTTCGTGAGCGCATTGCCGAACCGGTCGATGAACACGACGCGTCCCGTCACCGAGCCCTCGTGCGCCTCCGGGCGCA
>Ga0315540_10002212_pt1 | contig 11000 bp, 10 predicted proteins | sample SalMarSW160110MG_FD_203677 | JGI IMG/M metagenome (GOLD analysis project Ga0315540, IMG submission 203677) | Salt marsh sediment microbial communities from the Plum Island Ecosystem LTER, Massachusetts, United States - Salt Marsh Sediment SW1601-10 ... | reverse complement strand
CGAGCTTTGCTTTGAAGCGATTCGCCTGACTGAAAAGCTGCTGGACTCTGCGACAACAGCGCAACCCTCAACATTCGCGTTGATGGCGCTTTTCTGCTTTCACGCGGCACGTTTCGATACTCGAATTGGCGGCGCAAGTGGGCTGCTGCTCCTGGCGGACCAGGACCGCACCAGGTGGGATCGACGATTGGTGGCGCGGGGAGCCGAGGCGCTAAAGCAGGCGAGTACGGGCACTGAGCTGAGCCGCTATCATCTTGAAGCTGGTATCGCTTCGTGTCACATGGCAGCGAGATCGTTCGCGGAGACGAACTGGAAGCAGATTATCTACCTCTATGAGCAGTTGCTCAGGCTGACAGATTCCCCGGTCGTGGCGCTTAACTATGCAACGGCAGTATCCTACCACCGCGGGACAGAAGCGGCAAGTTCCATTCTGTCCGACCTTGCCGGTAACCCGCGCATCGAAGGGTACTACCTTTATTGGGCGGTTCAGGCCGATTTTGCCCGTCGCAGTGGCGACTCCGAAAACGCGACTTTATTTTACCGCAAAGCGATTGAGCTGACGGAGAACGAAGCTGAGCGGTCATTTCTGAAGGGGCGGCTGAAGTCTTATTAGGCCACTGATCCGGAAAAAAGTCGGCTGTTCCCAGAGAAAAATCGCTTCGCTGTCGTAATCGCAGTTCCATTCTTTCGAGAACTCACGTATACCTAGATGAACGCCCTCTCAGGTGCATTTCTCGATGAGCGGTCGGGGCGCAACGATGTCGGCGCCCGCATTGACTCCCGAAGTCGAGTACTATACTGCAACGATAAACTTCAGCACTTTTGAATGGAATCATACTCTGCTGTCTCGCTTTGCCTTCCACGCCTGAAACGGCAACGGTTCAATAGGAGGTGAACCGATGAGCGAAGTCATCATTGTCAGCCGCAGCCTACAGTTTCGTGAAAAGTGCGCTCGCCTGCTCTCCGATGAGAATCTGCAGTTCCTGTTCGCCGGCTCCGCGGACGAACTCGAGCAGCAACTTAATTCGCGCAAAGTCACCATGGTAATTCTGAAATCGGGCCACGACGATGCAAATTGTCGACGACTGCTCGATCTGGTCAAAGAACACCATCCCGGGATTTCCGTTATTCTGTCAGCCGAGTACTTTGACTTTTGGTCGGACTTCTCGACGTGGGCAGCCGATGCCTGCATTGTCGAATCCAGGGACCTGCGTGAGCTACGTTCAAAAGTGCACGAATTTGCCGCCGCTGAGAGCGTGACCCTTGAAGAAGAGGAAGCTTTCCCGGTGGACTGGTCATAGCGCCACAAATGAACGAAGGCGGAGCAACTTATCGTCGCTCCGCCTCTTCTATTTCCTCTTGATTGACTAAACTCTGAAGTCAGTTCCGCTAGTTCGCCTCACAATTCGCAGGTGCGGGTCCGCCACCGAAGATATAGTTTATTACGTAAACTGCGTCTCCGATAGAAATTCCGCCGCTGCAATCGGCGTCGCCGGCGGAAACTGGATCAGGTGCAGGCCCACCTCCAAATATATAATTGATGAGATAGACCGCATCAGCAACCGAGATACTTCCACTTCCATCAGCATCCCCCGCAACGTATGGCGCCTGCGCCGAGATCTCAATACTCATGCTCACATTATGCCCGTCATTCGTACCGGGATCGTCGTCTTCGACGTAGACGGTGAAATAGTAGGTTGCGGGATATGACGGTGTACCCTGGATCACGCCAACGGTGTCGCCCTCGAAAGTAGTGCCGTAGGGCAGGTCGCCGCCCATAAATGTCCAGTGATATGGTGCGACACCGCCCACCGCCCTCAACTTGGCATAATACGGAATGTTGAGGTAGCCCATCGGAACGCTTGAAGGAACAAACGTCGTGCTCAATGATGTCTGGGAGACAGTTCGCAGTATCCATTGGTCGGGATCAAACGAAATGCTGGTTACTGAATCCGGGAGGTTCAGCTCAAATACTTGTACCGCTTCCGCTTCATTCCAGAGCGTTGTATCTATATCGGCGCCGGTTGTGTGGAGGACCATGCGGATCGGCATCTTGAACAGCGTGCCATAAGTTTGAACCTGACTTAAGATCATAAACATATCATAGCCACCGACGCTGTCCTGCGAGCAAGCAAAGGCATACTGATAATCGGGATGTCCGTCACCGTAAATCCACTCATTGAAGAACCAGCTCATGTCCTGACCTACTGCATTCGAAGTAACGGAGTCGAAGTCCTCAGTGGTTACAGCGCCATAGCGATACTTGGAGTTGTACCAATCGGCGAGCACGCCGTTGAAGAACATATCGTCACCGACAACTCCCCGCAGCATATGAACCACCCACGAGGCTTTATCATACGAGAGGTTATTGTCGAAGATGTCATCAGTGTTCACGTTCTCTACATAAATCGTACCCGGGCCGAGATACTTCTGTGACTGCAAATAGTTCTTATATGCCGTGAAACCGTACCGTGCTTCGACGAAGAGCGGCTCACTGTAAGAAGCGAAGCCTTCATGAAGCCAGATGTGGTTGAACGTCTTGTTGGTAAACATGTCGCCGTACCACTGGTGCCCGGTCTCGTGGGCTATTACCCAGTCATCGTAGAAGCTGGGGTTGTAGTAGGAACAAGTCTGGTGCTCCATCGCGCCACCCCAGCCATAATGCGCGTTGCCTGCTTTCTCGTCAGCGAACGGATAGAGACCATAGGCATTGCTCTCGGCGTTCAGCACCGGAATCATATAAGTCTCAAAGGCGGTCTTGGCCGACGGCCAGCTGGGGACGGTGTAGGAATAAACCGGAGTTGTATCGCCATCGTGAACCCAGTTCTGAATCGACATATCGAAGGTTGAGCAGGTAATCGCGATCAGATAGGTGGAAATGGGGTAATTGTGATGGTAGTGGATTTCGTTTCTTCCCCCGCCAATCGAGACATCCGACATGATCTTGCCATTGGACACACACTTATAGGCTGAGGGATACTTCACCCAAACATCGATCGAATCCGGCTTGTCCAGCGGGTAGTCCTTGCAGGGCCACCAGTTGCGGGAGCCGTAGGGCTCGCAATTCGTATAGCACATCTGGTATCCGGCGACATTTCCGAAACTCATCCCTTGCTGCCCTGCATAAGAGGGGGTTCCGTGATAGTAGACGGTCATGTCGAACTGGGCGCCATTTGAATAGGAAGTCGGCAATGTTATCGTCAGGAGGTTCGCTATATGATTGAAGAAAGCAGGGGAGCCGCCTACAAAGATGGAATCAACCACCAGCTGGTTGACAAGGTTCAAATCAACAGACGATAGTGAAGGCACGGTAGACTGAATCCTATAATCTATATGGTTATTGACAGTGCCGGCCGAGAAATTGAGGTCCAGATGGAGACCGTAGTAACGGACGTCGTAAGAAGCTTGATTGCCGTCCACCCGTGAAGACTCAAGTATCAGATGCTCCCTGATCGCATCCTGCTTGCCGGCGCTCTCGGCCGTGTAGAATGCATGTCGATCCTGCTTGAGCTGCTCTATTTGTTTCGGTGTCATGTTGGTATAGTCGTAAGTCTTCGCCTGGCCATAGAGAGAGGCGCTAAGGGTAAAGATCACGGCCAAAGTCAGAAGCATTCTGGACATTGTTCCTCCAAGCGGGAGTAGGTCAATTTGTTAAAGATTCGATCGAAGCGGCCTGCTGGGATAACAGGACTGCTCCCGAGTCAAGACGATGAAATACTTTCTTTGTGAAGTCCCGAGGTAAAAATCACCTGCGGAGAAAAATTACGCGAGATATCGCTATAAAGGTTCATAAAGATCAAAGACGTCTCATTTCGTCGAACCATATATCACTCAACAGAATATACATCGACATGTTTGTCTGTCAAGTCAACTCTTAACAGTTGTGGTGAACCCTACGAATTAGCAGACCTTTCCGGGGGCTTTGTCGGGTGGAACTGCACGCAACAGGGCGCTTCTCGCCCCATTATCACCTTTGATTCGATCGCCTCAAGCATAAGGCAAGTTATTCCGATACTATCAGTTACATAGCTGTTATCAGGCTACCAACCGGGCCTCTCCCGAGCGGCCCCTTAGGAAGAGGCTTATATCATAATTTTTGCTCTGGTTATGAATGTTAGACAACCTTGAAAGCAAAATATTGAATTTGGAGTCAAGGCTCTCCGAAATGGAGTCACGGGCGGATTCCCAGCATCGTCAGCTTGAAGACGTCGCCGTGATGGGGGCCATGATCACTTCGTTGCTGAATCTTGATCATATTCTCGCAGCCATGATGGAAATGGCGATCAGGTCGGTGCGGGGCGAGGTAGGCAGCATCCATCTGATAGAAGAGGGAGAACTGCGCACCAAGATTTCATGGGGCGTGGACGACGAGGTCCTGGAATTGATCTGCCACGAGACCGGAGTCGATATTGCCGGTTGGACCCTCTCCACGGGAAAGGCAAGGATTCATAACGATCTCGATGCCGTGCACGGTGATGGCGGGCGGGTTCGCAGCCTGATCAGCGTGCCTATAGCTCATCAGGGTGAGCCGATCGGAGTTCTGATCATCATAAACAAGGAAAACGGTGAAGCTTTCAATGCCGAGGACAGTGTTAAGCTTGAATCACTGGTTCGTTTTGCCGCAGTTGCCATAGCCAACGCCGCCCTGATGCGCGATAAACTGCGTCAACAGAAGTTGCAGCAGGAGCTGGAACTGGCAAGCACCATCCAGAAAGCGCTTCTCCCTAATCCTTCGGCTCGGTTTGACGGTGCAGTAATTGAAGCGGTATACCAACCGGCAGGACAAGTGGGGGGAGACTATTTCGACGTGATTCCCTTATCCGAGTCGGAATTCGTGATAATTGTCGGCGATGTCTCCAACAAAGGTGTCCCCGCAGCGCTGCAAATGGCTGCTGTCAGATCAGCGTTTCGTCTGGAAGCAAGCGGAAACCGGGAACTTGCGGAGATTATTGACCGGCTTAACTCGTTCATTTGTGAGCAGGTCATGCTTACTGACAACATGTTCGTGTCGCTGGTTTACGCCCGCTTCGATCTGAAGTCGAAAACGTGTACCTATGTAAATGCGGGTCACATTCCTCCGGTGCAGCTACATCGCGACAACGAGGAGATTTGCTTTCTGAAGACCGGCGGGGTTATTCTGGGGCAGTTTCCCGATTTTAAGTACTCCAGCGATTCGGTTAACCTGGCAGCGGGGGATCGTATTCTTTTCTATACTGACGGGCTAAATGAAAGCACATCCCCCTCGGGGAAATTACTGGGCAGAGAGAGAATACATCAGCTGGCTGTGGAGCACCGCAACTGCAGGCTTACCGAGTTTCCTCACAAGCTGTTGAAGGCTGCGGAGCAGCATCGGGGAGAGGATAACCAGGAAGGCCGTGACGATACCACTATTCTTGTGGTTGAGGTGAAATAATGCAGCGGCTAGGCAGCTTTCAGATCAACTCCTCCCCGGAGCATTTCCGAAAGATCTATGAGGTTATTGACCAGATCGTCCAGAAGACCGGATTAAGCGGACGAGAGAAATACCGTTTCGCTGTCTGTATTACGGAGGCATTCACGAATGCTTGCGTTCACGGCAACCGCAGGGATCCACGAAAAAACGTCAGAATCACATTCGAACTGCACGACAAATGCCTGGTGGCCGAGATCGAGGACGAGGGCAGTGGCAGTCTCGCCGACATGCCGCAAACCTTTGAATTAGAGGAAATTAAATCGGACAATTTCTCAGGCAGGGGGGTGGCGATCATGAATAAATTTGCCGATAACTTCAACATAATTGAGAAGAATGGCAAGGGCTTGAAGGTTCGCATGGAATGGGATCTCAGCAAACAACCGCCGCATCGGAAGGCAACATCTTCACGCCGTTAGGCTTTGGAGGCATGGATGAATATCCGCGTAACTGAGCACAACGATTTTCTGACGCTGAGTATCGAAGGCCGACTGGACATCACGACAGCGTCGAGACTGAAAGAGGAGATCCTGCAACGCCTGGAAACGGGAGCTCGCTCAATCATCCTGAACATGGCTCAGGTTGATTTCATTAACAGCTCGGGTCTGGGAACCCTGGTTTCAATACTCAAGGAAGTCAGGTCCGTCGGGGGCAGGCTGGTGCTCTCAAACCTGGCGAGCTATGTGGAAGAGATATTTGAGATTACCCAACTGTCCGAGATATTTGAGATCTTTTCCGCTGAAGTAGAGGCACAGGAATCACTCAAGGCGACGGCAAAGAGCAGTGTGCGCGCCTGAGCCCACGCTTTTCCAATGTGCTCCGTGAGGTCGCGCAACTCTGAACTAGCGATCGTTTCTTAGGAGAGACAGGAATGGAGAATATCCGAGTATTAATCGTAGATGACGAGCTACTGATACGCGATCTGCTATATGACTTCTTCACTTCGCGCGATCTCGAGATAACCACCTGCAACGACACTCACGACGCTCTTCAGCTTTTGGAAGATTCCGCAGCATTCGATGTTGTTCTCACCGATATCCGCATGGAAGGGGAGGACGGACTCTCTCTGGTGGATAAGATTCGCGACGTTCGTCCCGGTATACCGGTCATTATCATGACCGGCTATCCGTCGGTGGAAACAGCTGTTGAAGCTCTGCGGAGGAGAGTCTTCGACTATGTGATCAAGCCGTTTAACATCAACAGACTTTACAATACCATCATCGCGGCGGCCAAAGAAAACTCGCCCGGCAAGGGCACTAGCGATAAACCATCCGACGTGAGGCCGGAATATGCGTCCGAGAATTTTGGTAGTTGATGACGAGTTATTCATCCGGGAATTATTGGAGGAGTTCTTGAACCAGAGCGGTTACAGCGTAGCTACGGCTGCTGAATCGCACGAAGCCATTCGAAAGGTACAGCTCGACGAATATGATGCGGTGCTGGTTGACCTGCGGATAGGCGAAAGCAACGGATTCGACCTGCTGCACAACATTCGCCTTCTGAGCCCCGATTCGGCGATCCTGCCAATGACGGGCTATCCGTCAGTTGAGACCGCCCGCACGGCCATTCGCTGCGGCGCCTTCGATTATGTCGTCAAGCCTTTCAAACTAGGTGAACTCGCAGAAACAGTAGAGGCCGCAGTTGCCGAATGTCGCCGTCGTTACGAGACCCGTCAGGTCAAGGAAAGATTGACGGAGCTTGAAGCGAAAATCGCGGCAATGAACGTAAGAGAATCCAAGAAGAAGCTCACGCTTAAGCACAGTCCGGAAGTGGCGATTTCCAGTACGGACACAGCGGTGAGCGCCGCGAGTGAAGCGGACTCGCTTGGTTCAAGATTGACAAGAATCCGACGCAATCAGAGTATCCCGGCCGAATGAACTGAACCGGCCGAGCAGAGTTACCTGTCGTGAATCGGTTGAAGGGGAGTCCGGAGGAATGCATCAATGGGCACTGACGACATAATGGACATCAAAATACTGGCGGTAGACGACTCTCCGACAATGCGCCGCATAATAGTCAACACTCTCAAGCGTGCAGGCTATGCAAATATTACCGAAGCGTCTGACGGACGCGAGGCGCTTGCCCGCCTTAAGGTCGAGGAATTTGATTTCGTCATCACGGATTGGAATATGCCGGAAATGGATGGCCTGCGTTTTGTCAGCGAGCTCCGCTCCGACGAGAAATACCGGTCGCTACCGGTAGTGATGGTAACAAGTCGGTCAGTAAAGGAAGACATATTGTTGGCCAAGGAAGCGGGTGTAAACGGCTATGTCGTAAAACCGTTCGCTCCGGAGGTCTTGATTGAAAAGGTCGAGCAGACGTTGAAACCCGAGGAGGGAGATGAATGAATCATCAAGCAGCCACAAGCGGCCACCAGGTCGATACGAGCTTAAAAGCTGAATTAGCAGAAATTCTGAATACTTTGACGCAACTGGGCGACGCAAGTAATTTCGCGCCACCGACATCGCCGTCGGCTGGAATTGAGAAGGTAGCGGCGCGCACCGGCGAGATGGATGCCATGTTCAAGGATCTTCGCCGGACCCTGCCCGCAACTTATTTCCGCAACAATTCGCGGGTTAAGAAGGTCTTCGATCAGATTCTTAAAGCTCACCAGACCAACCAGGAAGAGTTGTTTGAGCTGCGTCAACCGGGAAGTTCCGGCGCCGGATTTGCCTCCCCCGGACAATACCTCGAAAGGCTGGAGCGAACCAAACGCCGGCTCGCTGATCTTATCGAGCGCCTTTAATCCTTCAGTCAAATTACAGATAATTGAGGCGGCCCCGGCAGCGGGCCGCTTTTTCTTTGGATCTTGTAATCAGATTGCCCGAAAACTCTACAGCAATCCCCAAGGTTTTTGTTGAAAACCAAATCGAATCTGCCCTATACTGCGGTTGAGATGCAGGAACAAACAGACAAGCGCAAGCCTGAAGCCGACTCGGCCTCTGAACAGATTGCGGTCTTCAACGAGACTTTCGAGTCATTTAACGAAACACTCAGGCAGGTGAACCAATCGTACGCCAGTCTGCAGAAGCGCTATCAGAAGCTTTCTGATGAACTCAAGTCGACCAATGACAAATTACTGCAGGCACTGGACCAAAACATTCAGACCCGCAATTTCCTCGAAAACATTCTCGAGTCGCTGACATCGGGAGTCTTGACAGTAGATCTGAACGGCCGAATCAACTCTGTCAACAAGGCCGGCTGCGAGATTCTCAAGCTTGACGCAGAGGAGGCAATCATTGACAGCGACTATGATTCTTTGTTCTCCGGCAGTCTGACGCGTCCAAGCTCACTAACCAGCCTGCTCGATGCGGAAGCGGGCTACAAGCATCTCGAAAAGTCGGTGCAGCTGGATGATGGGGTGTCGGTTCCGATCTCCGTTTCCAGCGCCTGCATCAAGGACCACGACGGCGAGATCATCGGTGCTCTGGAGGTATTCGACGATCTTACTGAGTTGAAACGAATGCAGGAGGAGATGGTCCGGGTGAAGAGTCTTGCGGCGCTTGGCGAAGTCGCGGCCGTAGTGGCACACGAAGTGCGTAACCCGCTAAACGGTATCGAGGGATTCGCTTCGATGCTCCGCGAGGAGTTGGGCGATGATTTTGCCAGAATTGACTACGTAGACAAGATTCTAATGGGAATCGGCAAACTGAACCATTCGGTGACGTCTCTTCTTGATTACGCCCGCGATCTCAGGCTTGATCCGCAGCCGGTGCTGCTCAATGACTTCCTGAAAGAAACTGTAGACTATTTCCGAATGGATCTGAGCGCTCGCGGAATTGAAACTCAGCTTGAACTGAAATCGCAGAGTAAAGAGATTGCCTGCACTCTCGACCGCGAATGCCTTGCGGGCGCCTTGATCAATCTCTTCAACAACGCAAGTGAGGCAATGGAGCATCGCGGGAAAATCACTGTCGGAGCTCACGATCGCGACGGAATGGTTGAGATTGAGGTAGCGGATGGAGGCAAGGCAGTGCCGGATGAATACAAGGAGCAGATTTTTCTGCCGTTTTTTACGCTCCGTGAGGGTGGAACCGGGTTGGGGCTTGCCCTGGTGCGGAAAGTGGTTGATGCTCATCAGGGCTCGATTGAAGTGCAGGACAACATACCACGCGGAGCAATATTCAGAATTACTCTACCGCAACAAAAGTCGTAGAAGAGGAAAACCCAGCAGTACCCTTAATTCAGGCGGAAAATTTCTGTGACCGGCAAATACTCGATTCTGGTAGTTGATGACGAAGCGTTAGTTAATGATTTCTTCAAAGAGGCGTTGACAAAGTGTGGCTATGATGTCCAAACCACGACTTCCGCTGAGGCGGCTCTAAAGCTGATTCAGACTGTGGAATTCGATCTAGTGTTCTCCGATGTCAAAATGCCGGCAATGAACGGCATTGAATTCCTGCGCCACATTAAGGGAGAGGATCCGGATACCATTGTCGTGATGATCACCGCCTATGCCAGGGTCAAGGATGCAGTCGAAGCGATGAAGCTGGGTGCTTTTGATTATGTCACCAAGCCGGTCGCGCGGGAAGACCTCGTTGGTACTGCAGCGAAGGGACTTGAGCATCGCCGTTTGATCCTCGAGAATCGAATGCTGCGCGAGGAGATTCGCACGCGCTATAATTTCGACAGCATCGTCGGCGCCGATCAGAAGTTGCTCGATCAGCTGGAAATGCTCGCCTCGGCAGCTAAGTCTCGCGCTACAATACTGATTAGAGGAGAGTCGGGTACGGGAAAGGAGCTGATTGCAAGGGCGATTCACTACAATTCGCCGAGAAAGGATGGCCCGTTCGTGGCGATCAATTGCGCCGCGCTCCCTGAAGGATTGATCGAATCTGAGCTTTTCGGACATGAAAAGGGCGCGTTCACCAATGCGATCAAGCAGACCAAGGGTAAGTTCGAACTCGCCGATGGCGGCACGCTGTTACTGGATGAAGTCAGCGAGATCCCTCCTGGCCTCCAGGCAAAGCTGCTCCGCGTAATTCAGGAACGCGAAATCCAGCGGGTCGGCGCTGAGACGACAGTCTCGGTTGACACCAGAATCGTGGCGACCACTAATCGTGATCTGGAGAGGGAAGTTGCCGAAAAAAGATTTCGCGATGATCTATATTATCGCCTGAACGTAATTCCCATCGATCTTCCGCCTCTCCGGCAGCGGCGGCGCGATATTCCCATGCTCGCGCAGCATTTCATCAACAAATTTGCTGAGGAGAACCACAAGGAGGTCAAGGGCGTAACTGAGCGCGCACTGCGGCTGATCTGCGATTACAACTGGCCGGGAAATATCAGGGAGCTGGAGAATTATATGGAGCGCGCGGTGATTCTTTGCAAGTCAGATCGCATTACGGAGTCAGACCTGCCGCCGGAGCTGCCGCTCGGCGATCTTGCGCAGCAATCGGTGCAATTTTCGGACGCGGCGATTAGTCTGGCGGAGATGGAGAAGATCATGATCGTCAATGCCCTCAAGCGCAACGACAATAATAAGACCAAAGCCGCTGAAGAGCTGCAGATTACCCCTCGCACGCTTCGCAATAAGCTACATGAGTACGGA
>Ga0315540_10002210_pt1 | contig 11006 bp, 10 predicted proteins | sample SalMarSW160110MG_FD_203677 | JGI IMG/M metagenome (GOLD analysis project Ga0315540, IMG submission 203677) | Salt marsh sediment microbial communities from the Plum Island Ecosystem LTER, Massachusetts, United States - Salt Marsh Sediment SW1601-10 ... | reverse complement strand
CGCCCTGTCCTCACTGCGGGGCCGCGTCCGCCCAGAGGCAGTGGAGTGTCTTCGCCGTCGGGGCCGCCCCCGAGGGCCGCCCCTCGCCGCACGCCACACCGGGTGCGGGAGCGTGCGGATCCCCCGGATGCGCTTGCCGGCCGGCATCGAACTGAGCTCGTCGGGGTTCTTCAGGGGGGAGCCAAAATGACGAAAGCAGACCTGGTCGAGGAGATCGCGCAGCAAAGCGGCATCTCGCGCAATCACGCTGCGATCATCGTCGATGGCCTGCTCGACGCGGTGTGTCGCGCGCTGAGCGAGGGCAAGCATCTCGAGATCCGTGGTTTCGGCACGTTCAAGGTCCGCGAGCGCCGGGCTCGCCGCGCCCGCAACCCCCGTAGCGGGACGGAAGTGCTGGTTCCGGCCAAGCTCGTGCCCGTTTTCAAGCCCAGCCGCGAACTCAAGTCGCTCGTGCTGGAGCGATCCAACCAGGAACAATCGGTCGCCGGCTGACGGCCGTCCGGAGAAGGAGCAGGAATGGGTTCTGGAAAGAAGCGGAAGCGCAAGAAGATCGCCACCCACAAGCGTAAGAAGCGCCTCCGGAAGAACCGCCATAAGAAGCGCATCCGCTGACCGGCCCGTTCGGGATCCGGAACCGGCCCGCCGCATCCTCGGCCGCGCGCACTTCGCGCGCGGCCGTTGGACGTTCGATCCGGCCCGCCGCTGGCCCGGGGGGCCGAGGGAGCTGAAGTGGAAGGGCCGCCACGGCCCCGAGGACGGCGACTGGGTCGTGGCCGAGGTTCCGCACGACGAGCCTGCCTTCCTCGTCGAGGTGCTCGGGGCGGACGACCGCCCCGAGCACGACCTGCGCTCCATCACCTCGCAGTTCCGGCTCCGGACACGCTTCCCGGCACGGGTCGAGGCCGAGGCCGCCGCGTGCGGCGAGCCGGGCGCCGCCGAGCGGCGTGGCCGCGAGGACCTGCGCGACCAGCTCGTCATCACGATCGATCCCGCGGACGCCCGCGACCACGACGACGCGCTCTCGCTCCGCGAGCTGGGGGACGGGCGGACCGAAGTGGGGATCCACATCGCCGACGTTTCGCACTACGTCCGGGTGGGCGGCGCCCTCGACTCCGAGGCGCTGGAGCGGGGGACGAGCTGCTACCTGCCCGACGGTGTCGTCCCGATGCTGCCCGAGCGGCTCTCGGCGGACCTGTGCTCGCTGCGCGAGGGCGTGGACCGACTCGCGCTGAGCGTCTTCGCGGTCCTCGACCCGCAGGGCGTGCTGCTCCAGTACCGCTTCGCCGAGACGGTCGTCCGCAGCCGGGCGAAGCTCTCCTACGAGCAGGTCGAGGCGGCGCTGCACGGCGAGGCGGACCTGCCGGGGGGGATCGGGGCCGTCTGCACGCGCCTCATGGATCTGGCCCGCGTCCAGCGCCGGCGCCGGCTCGCGGTCGGAGCGCTGGCCCTCGAGTCGCCCGAGACGCGCGCCGTGGTGGACGAGCACGGGGCGCCCGTCACGATCGAGCGCCGCCCGCACCTCGAGAGCCACGAGCTGATCGAGGAGTTCATGCTGCTCGCGAACCGCTGTGTCGGGGAAGCGGGCGCCGTGCGGGGCGCGGGCCTGCTGTGGCGCATCCACGAGCCGCCCCACGAGCGCAAGCTCGCCGAGCTGGACGCGGTGCTGCGGGCCCTGGGCCTGCCCCGCCTCGGCCGGCTCGACGAGCCGCACCGCGCCCTGCAGGCGCTGCTGGCGGTGCCGCTCGACGAGGTCCGGCGAAGGCTCGTCCACCGCCTGGCGCTGCGCTCGCTGACGCGGGCGCGGTACTCCGAGCGCGACTACGGCCACTTCGGACTCGCGACCCGGGAATACTGCCACTTCACCTCGCCCATCCGGCGCTATCCGGACCTCCACGTGCACCGCCGCGTGCGCGAGTGGCTCCACCGCCGTCGGGACGGGGCGCCGGACCCGGTGGAGAACGCCGCGCTGGCGGCCCGGTGCAGCGCCACCGAACAGAACGCGACCGAGGCCGAGCGCGAGGCGGTCCGCCTGAAAGGAATGCGCTACCTGGAGGGGAGACTCGGGGAGCGGGCATCGGGTAGTATCACCGGTCTCATCCCTCGCGGTTTCTTCGTAGAGCTCGACGACGCGCCGGTGGACGGATTCGTGCGCGTCGGGCTGGACCTCGACGATCGGTTCGATCTCGACGACGCGGGGGTTCGCCTGGTGGGCCGCCGCACGCGCCGGCGGTTCACGCTCGGGGATGCCGTCGAGATCGTGATTGCGCGCGTGGACGTGCCAGCGAGGGAGTGCGACTTCGCGCTCGTGACCCGGGTTTCGCGGCGGGGCCGCCGCGGTGAAGGGAGGCAAGGATGGCGGTGAAGAAGGCGACGCGACGCAGGGAACGCCGCGAGAGCTTGCGTGTGGACGCCCGGCTCAGCATGCGCGTCGAGGGCGTGCCCGACGGGGGAGCCTCGGCGCAGATCGTCACCGAGAGCCAGAACATCTCCGCGAGTGGCGTCTACTGCCTGAGCTCGCACTTCCTGCCGCCGCTGTCGAAGGTCCAGCTCACCATCGTGCTGCCCAAGCTCCCCGGCCACGCCCACTCGCAGGAGCTCGTCAAGTGCGAGGGCATCGTGGTGCGCTGCGAGTCGCTGCCCCAGAGGAAGTCCGAGGTGCACTACCAGCTCGCGTGCATGTTCACGGGGCTCGACCGCGCCAAGCACGGCCTGCTCGAGGAGTTCGTGACGTGGCGGAACCTGCAGGCGCTGCGCGCGGCGGTCTCGCCGGCGCGCCGTCCGCGCCCCGCGCGCCCGAAGGCGGCCGCGAAGCGGACCGCCACGCGCGGCGCCCGGACGACCGGCGCCCCGAAGCGCACCCGCGGAGCCAAGCGCGGCGCCCGATGACCCCCGGCGGACCGATCGTGCGCCGCGGCCGGGTCCCGGCCGGGCGCTTCCGGCCGCCCGGCGACAAGTCGATCACGCACCGCGCCTACCTCTTCGGCCTGCTCGCCGCCGGCGAGACGCGGGTCCGCGGCGCGAACCCGGGCGAGGACTGCGGACGGTCGCTCGCCGCCGCGGCGGCCCTGGGCGCCTCCGTCCGGCGCGAGGGCGACGACGTCGTCCTGCGCGGGGCCGAGCCCGGGCCCTCGGCCCCGCTGGCCGACGTGGACTGCGGCAACTCCGGCACGACGATGCGCCTGCTGGCCGGGATCGCCGCGCCGTGCCCCGGGACGACGGTGCTCGCGGGCGACGCCTCGCTCGTGCGCCGCCCCATGGCGCGCATTGTGGAGCCGCTCGCGCTCATGGGCGCGGAGATCGAGACCGCTCCGCAGGGCCGGCCCCCGCTGCGGGTGCGCGGTGCGCGGCTCCGGGGCATCGCCTACGACGTGCCGGTCGCGAGCGCGCAGGTCGCAACCTGCCTGCTGCTCGCGGGCCTTTCCGCGGAAGGGCCGACGCGGGTGACGCTGCCCGGCCCCGCGCGCGACCACACGGAGCGCCTGCTGCCCGCCTTCGGGGCCTCGCTCGAGGTCGAGCCGGGGCCGGGCGGGGGCCGCACGGTGGCGATCGCGCAGGCGCGGCTGAAGGGCGTCGCCGTGGACGTGCCCGGTGACTTCTCGGCGGCCGCGTTCCTGCTCGCGGCGGCCGCGGCCACCCCGGGCGCCGAGGTCACGGCCGTGGGCGTGAGCCTCAACCCGACGCGCACGGGGCTGCTCGACGTCATCGCCGCGATGGGAGCAGCGGTCTCGGTGGAGGGCCGCCGCGAGGCGGCCGGCGAGCCCGCGGGCGACGTCACGGTGCGCGGCCCCGCGGCCCTCGAGGCCTTCGACGTTCCGCCGGGCTGGGTCCCGAGGCTCGTGGACGAGGTCCCGGCCTGGGTCGTGCTCGCGAGCGCCGCACAGGGCGTCTCCCGCGTCACCGGCGCCTCGGAGCTGCGGGTGAAGGAGAGCGACCGGATCGTCGCGCTCGCCCGCAACCTCGCGCGGGCGGGCATCGCGGCGCGCGAGCTCCCGGACGGCCTCGAGGTCGAGGGCGGACGCCCCCGTGGCGCCATGATCGAGGCGCATCTCGACCACCGCGTCGTCATGGCGTTCGCCGCCCTCGCCGCCCTGGCGGACGAGCCCACGGAGTTCGACGACGTCTCGAGCGTGGCGACCTCGTACCCGGGCTTTTGGGACGACCTCGCGGCGCTGGGGGCCGTCGTGGAGAAGGGCGCGGCGTGAGCTTCGTGGTCACGATCGACGGACCCTCGGCCGCCGGCAAGAGCACGACCGCGCGTGCCGTCGCGGAGCGGCTGGGTTTCCTCTACCTCGACACGGGTGCCTTCTACCGGGCGCTGGCCCTGAAGGCGCTGCGCGAGGGCGTGCGACCGGAGGACGCCCCGGGGCTGGGCCGGATGGCCGCTTCGACGGCCATCGACTTCACGGGCTCGCCTTCCGCGGCCCACGTCTTCCTCGATGGGGAGGACGTCTCGGACGGGATCCGGACGCCGGAGGTGAGCGAGATGTCCTCGAGGATCGCCGCCGTGCCCCAGGTCCGTCGCCAGATGGTCGTCTGGCAGCGGGCCCTGCGCGCGAGAGGGCCGCTGGTGGGCGAGGGACGGGACCTCGGAACGGTCGTCTTCCCCGACGCCGAGGTGAAGCTCTACCTCGACGCCGACCTCGAGACGCGCGCGCGCCGGCGGCTGCGCGAGATGCACTCCCGGGGCATCGCGGTCACCCTGGACGCCGTCCGGGATGACCTCGCGCGACGGGACGAGCGCGACCGCACGCGCACCGACAGTCCGCTCATGCCGGCCGAAGGCGCCCGCGTTCTCGACACTTCCGGGCTCGAGTTCGAGGAGCAGGTGAGGGCCGTCCTCGACCTCGTGACGGCCTGCCCCGGCTGTCCCGGGGCCCCGGACAGGGGGTAGACTCGGCGGTCCGGCCGGCCGATGCCAAGGGTCCGGGTCTCCCGTCGGGGGAGCCCGGCCGGGTGGAGCCGGAACACGCCCCGGCTAGGAGATTCCTTGGGACTGCTTTATAGTGCGACGCGGTTTGTGGTGGACGCCCTCGTCGGGGTCGCCAGCGGCTGGGAGGTTCGGGGACGGGAGCACATCCCGAAGTCGGGTGGGCTCATCGTGGCCTCGAACCATGTCTCGTACTTCGACCCTCCGCTGGTCGGAACCGCCGCGGTGCGGGAGCTGCACTTCCTCGCCAAGGAGGAGTTGTTCCGCCCGCCCGTGTTCGGGTCGCTCATCCGCGCGTACAACGCCATCCCGATCCGGCGTGGCGTCGCGGACCTGAGCGGACTGGCGAAGGCCATCGAGGTGCTGCGCTCCGGGAAGGCGCTGATCGTGTTCCCGGAGGGCACCCGGAGTCGCGACGGGCAGCTCCGCTCGGCGCGTCCGGGAGTCGGCATGCTCGCGGTCGGCACGGACGCGCTGATCGTTCCCTGTTCCATCACGGGAAGTGACCGGCCGGGTGGATGGATCACCCGGCGGACGAAACTGCGCGTCTGGTTCGGCCCGGCGCGCAGCTGGAAGGACCTGGCGGGTTCGCAGTCGGACCTCCCGCCCGGCCGCGCCCTCTACCAGGGCGTCGGCGACGGGGTGATGAAGGAGATCGCGGCGCTGCGGGCGAGCCAGTTGAACCCGGCTTCACGCGGAGCGGCCTAGCGCCGCCCGCATATTCCATATCGCAGGAGGCTTCTGTCCCCATGCTGGAAACCACGGAACAAACCCCCACCCCCGCGCCGGTCCGGCGGGCACCCCCGCTGCCGCTCGTCCCGATCAACTACGAGGACGAGGAAGAGCTCACGCTCGAGCAGCGCCAGGAGATGTTCGGGCAGTACGAAGAGTCGATGCGCTCCATCGGCGAGGGCGAGATCGTGCGCGGCACGGTCCTGTCGATCGACGAGAAGGACGTGCTCGTGGACGTCGGCTTCAAGAGCGAGGGCATCATCTCGCTGTCCGAGTTCCCCGACCCGAGCAGCATCCACGTCGGGGACGTCCTCGAGGTCTTCCTCGAGAAGATGGAGAACCAGGACGGGCTCGTCGTGCTGTCCAAGCAGCGCGCGGACTTCGTGCGCGTCTGGGATCGCGTGAAGGAGGCCCACGACAACGGACAGGTCGTCGAGGGCAAGCTCATCCGCAAGATCAAGGGTGGCGTGGTGGTGGACCTCTACGGCGTCGAGGCGTTCCTGCCCGGCTCGCAGATCGCCCTGCGCCAGGTGCAGAACGTGGACGCCCTGCTGGGCCAGACGGTCTCCGTCAAGATCATCAAGCTGAACAAGCGTCGCCGGAACATCGTGGTGTCGCGCCGCGCCGTGCTCGAGGAGGAGCGGGACCGGATGAAGGCGACGATCCTCAAGGACCTGGCCAAGGACCAGATCCGCGAGGGCGTGGTCAAGAACATTACGGACTTCGGCGCGTTCGTGGACCTGGGCGGCATCGACGGCCTGCTCCACATCACGGACATGTCGTGGGGCCGCGTCGCGCATCCGAGCGAGCTGGTCAAGATCGGCGACAAGGTGCGCGTGAAGGTGCTGAACTTCGACCCCGAGAAGGAGCGCATCTCGCTCGGCCTGAAGCAGCTCGAGGCCTACCCGTGGGAGGGCGTCGACGAGAAGTACAAGGTCGGCGACCGCATCAAGGGCAAGGTCGTCTCGATCACGGACTACGGCGCGTTCGTCGAGCTGGAGAAGGGCATCGAGGGCCTCATCCACGTGTCCGAGATGTCGTGGACGCGGCACGTGCGTCACCCCTCCAAGGTCGTCAACATCGGCGACATCATCGAGGCCGTGGTCCTGAAGGTGGACAAGGCGAACGAGAAGATCTCGCTCGGCCTCAAGCAGGTGGAGCCCGATCCGTGGCTCACCCTGGACCTCAAGTACCCGCCCGGCATGCGCGTCAAGGGCAAGGTCCGCAACCTCACGAACTTCGGCGCCTTCGTCGAGCTCGAGGAGGGCATCGACGGGCTCGTGCACGTCTCCGACATGTCGTGGACGAAGCGGGTCGCGCACCCGAGCGAAGTACTCAAGAAGGGTGACGCGGTCGAGGTCGTGGTGCTCTCGATCGACAAGGAGCACCGCCGGATCAGCCTGGGCCTCAAGCAGGGCAGCGAGGACCCGTGGCCGATGCTGGCGGAACGCTTCCCGTCGGGCATGGAGCTGTCGGGCACGGTGAACCGCCTGTTCGACCGGGGCGCGATCGTGGACGTCGGCGACGGCATCGAGGGCTTCATCCCGCTCTCGCAGCTGGGCATCGACGACCTCAAGCGCCCGAACGACGCCTTCGAGGTGGGCGAGCCGCTCACGATGAAGGTGACGCGCGTGGACGTGCCGAACCACCGGCTCATCCTGAGCGTCAAGGCGTGGCTCACCGACCAGGACGACATCGCCCTGGCCGAGTGGACCTCGAAGCGGAACCAGGTTCGCGCCCGCATCGCGGCGAACCCGCCCGGCGAGGAGGCCGCTCCCGCCCCGCGCGGCCGTTCGGAGGACGTCGGAGACGACGAATAGCCGGAACGTCCGACTTCGTGTGCCGTACGAGAGCCGGCCCGCCTCGCGCGGGCCGGCTTTTCCTATTGTCGCGGGCGGGCCCCGGGAGTAGGGTCGCGGCACCGGGAGGAAAGAGAGGCATCCCATGCCACTGGCCCGTTCGGAACCGCGGTTCCGTTCCGCGCCCACCCTCCGCTCCATCTGCACGTTCGTCTGCCTGCTGGCCCTCGTCGCCTTCGCCGCGCCTTCTTCCGCCTCGGTGTGGGGCTACCCGATGTGCACGGTCGCGGGGGATCAGGCGCCCGTCGTGCTCGTCCCGGCGACCCTGCCGGGAGTTCCGCCGCAGGTCGGCGCGTTCGCCATCTGGGTGGACGCCCGCGACACGCAATCGTCCCCCTCGCACCTCTATTGGAAGTGGCTCGGGCCGGACGTCGTCGACGCCGTGGCTCCGACGGACGGCCAGCCCCTGGTGCAGCGTCCGGGCTCGCAGTCCGGCGTGAGCGCCGGCATGGTGACCCCCGGGAGCTGCGGGAACCCCTCGGGGTGCACGTCCCTCGTCGCGGCGTACCTCGACAGTCCGGACCCCTCCTCCACCGCCCTTCGGCTGGTGCGCATGGACGACTTCTCGACGGCGTGGGACGTGGAGATCGCAGGCAATGTGGATGCCTTCGGAAACGCGCACGGTGTCGTTGCGGCGGGTGACGGGGCCGGCGGGCCCGAAGGCGTCATCGTCGGGTGGGTCGCTGCGACGGCCCAAGGCCCGACGAGGCTGCGAGCGCAGCGGATCTCGGCCGACGGCGTGCCGCTCTGGGGGCCGGAGGGCGAATGGGTCGTTCCCGACAGCTCCGTCTACCAGAGCGAGGTCGCGATGGCGCCCTCCCCGGGTGGGGGCGCGTACCTCGCCTGGCAGGACAATCGCACCTCCCCGGACTGGTCCATCTACCTCGCGCGACTCGGCCTCGACGGGGCTCCCTCGCCCGGCTGGCCGGCCGGCGGCCTTCCCGTTCGCGTGGACGGCCACGCGCTCGACCACATCCACGTCGTCCCCGACGCCGGAGATGGCGTCTTCGTGCTCTGGACCGAGTTCCGCGAGGCCTCCGGCGGGACGCTGATCCCGCAGACGCGGGTCCTCCACCGTCTCGGCGACGGGTCGGTCGCGCCGGGCTGGCCCGCCGACGGGGCCTGGCTCTTCGACCGGCCGGGCGTGGAATTCTCCCTCGACGTGCTCGACGTGCGTCCGGACCGGATGGGCGGGATCGTTGCGCTGACCCGAACCGACGAGCCGCGAATGCTGGTCCAGCGCCTGCAGGCGGACGGGAGCTTCCCGGCGGGGTGGCCGGCGGCCGGGACCGAGGTCTCCAGCATCCCCGGCCTGCCGATGGGGGGCCATCTCTCGGTAGAAGCGGACGGCGAGGTGACCGCGGTCTGGAGCGATGCGAGCGAAGGGTGGGACTCGATGTACCTGCTCGGCGCCCGCTTCCTGCCCGACGCCTCGCGTCCCGAGGGCTGGCCGGAGATCGGCATCACCGTGGCGCGCACGGGCGGAACGGACGAGCCGCTCACGGTGCCCGGTGCCGACGGGAGCGTGCTCGTGGCGTGGCCGGACCTCCGGAACACGGCGACGAGCGGCACGGACCTGTTCGCGCAGGTCGTGGGCCCCGAGGGTCGGGGGAACGTCGGGGTCGGGGAGCCCGCGCCGCTCGTCGCGCTCGAGCTCGTCTTCGCGAACGCCCAGCCGGCGCGCGGTGACATCGCTTTCCGGCTCTCGCTGCCCCGCGCGGGGCACGTGACCGCGGAGGTCTTCGATCTCCTCGGTCGCCGTCTCGCGACCCTCGTGGATGGAACGCTGCCGGCGGGCGCGCACGAGCTGGCGTGGCGTGGCGCGGGCGACGGCGGGCCGGGCGTGCGCTTCCTGCGCGTCCGAACGCCGGCGGGGGAGCGCACGCTGCGTTTCGTGACGCTGCGCTGACGGACCCGCGCGCCGCTGGAATCCCGGGCACGGGCCGCCTATCCTCGGCGGCCCATGCGAATCCTCCCCGTCCTGTTCGCGCTCCTCGCCGCCGCCCCGGCCTTCGCCGGGGCGGACGCGGCCTGGCAGGCGCTGCCGGAGGGCATGCCCGTGGACAGCTGCCTGCTTCGGCTGCGCGCGTGGGAGGTGTCGCCGCCGCCCCGCCTCGCGGTGACCGACGTCGAGATGGCGCTCGGGGAGCTGCACTACGCGCGCGGCGAGTACCGGCAGGCGCGAGAGACGTTCGCGCGCGCGGCCTCGCGGCTGACGGGCGTGGCGAAGGGGGAGGCCCGCTACTGGGTCGGGCTCTCGTCGCTCGCGGTGGGCGAGGGGCCCGCCGCCCGCGAAGCGTTCACGGCGGCCGCGGCGGAATCGCCCGAACGGCGGTCGCTCGCGCTCCTCGGGCTCTCGCAGGCCTGGGATCTCGAGCGACGGCCCGAGAAGGCATTCGACACGTTGCACGACCTGCTCGGCGGCGATCCCGGCGAGGCCGGACCGGCGGCGCTCGAGCGCCTCGCGTCGCTGGCGGAGCAGTTCCATCGCACGGACGAGGCACGCCGGGCGCGCGAGCGGCTCGCGCGCGAGTACCCGAAGAGCCTCGAGGCTGCCCGGCTCGGCGCCGCGGGCCCCGCCCCGGCGGCGGGCGGCCCGGTGGGCGTCCAGATCGGCGTGTTCGCCGACCGCGGCCGCGCGACGTCGCTGGCGGCGCAGGCCCGGCGGGCGGGCTTCGGCGCGGCGCAGGTGATCGAGCGTCGCGGCGAGGGCGCGCGCCCGACGCTGTGGCTCGTCCGCCTCGGGACGTGGCCGAACCGCTCGGAGGCCGAGGCGGCCGGCGAGCGGGCGCAGCGCGCCCTCGGCGTCGGCTGGCAGGTGATGGCGCCATGACCCACGCCACGCGGACCCCGGCGGCCGCCGCGGCACGCACGCCGCTCATGAAGCAGTACCTCGCGACGAAGGATGAGCATCCGGACGCGTTCCTGTTCTTCCGGCTCGGCGACTTCTACGAGATGTTCTTCGAGGACGCCGTGCGCGGCTCGCAACTCCTCGGGCTGACCCTGACCTCGCGCAACAAGCAGGACCCCGAGCCCGTGCCGATGTGTGGCATTCCCTGGCACCAGCGCGACGGCTACGTCGCGCGGCTGCTGCGCCTCGGGCACAAGGTGGCGATCTGCGACCAGCTCGAGGATCCCGCGCAGGCGAAGGGACTCGTGCAGCGCGGCGTGACCGAGGTGCTCACGCCGGGCTCGGTGACGAGCGACACGTTCCTCGAGCCGGCGGCGCACAACTGGCTCGCGGGGCTCTGGCCGCGCCCCGAGGGCGTGGGCCTCTGCCTCGCCGACGCCTCCACGGGCGAGATGCGGCTCGCGCAGTGCGGTTGGCCCGAGGCCGGCGAAGCGCTGGCCCGCACGCCCGTCGCCGAGTTCCTCGTCCCGTCCGACCTGGACGGCGAGCTCGCGGCACGGCTCGAGCGGCTGCTCGCCGGGCTGCCGGGCGCCCGGAGCACGGCGCCGGCGGCGCGATTCCTCGATCCGGACCTGCC
>Ga0315540_10002208_pt1 | contig 11010 bp, 2 predicted proteins | sample SalMarSW160110MG_FD_203677 | JGI IMG/M metagenome (GOLD analysis project Ga0315540, IMG submission 203677) | Salt marsh sediment microbial communities from the Plum Island Ecosystem LTER, Massachusetts, United States - Salt Marsh Sediment SW1601-10 ... | reverse complement strand
GACCTTGCGACGCGCGCTGCTCCACGGCGCGTCCATCGCCGCGAAGTCGATCTCGACGCCGAACGCGTACATCGCAGCGGCCGCATCCAGAAGCTGCTCTTCATCCGGCCGGCCGCGGCGCAGCGAGCCGACCCATAGCAATGTCTCATCTGCGCTCCAGCATGCCTGGCCCATGCCGACCAGGACCGGATGGGGCCCGATCTCGAGCAGCACGTCGCAGCCGAAGCCCTGCAGGGCTTCGATGCCGCGCGCGAACTGCACCGGACGGCGAATGTGGCCGGTCCAGTATTCCGCGTCGAGGACCTTGTCCGCGGCCACGGCCTCTCCCGTGACGTTGTTGATCATACGCAGTGCGGGCGCGCGATAGGAAATGCCCGCCGCGAAGGCGCGGAATTCCTCCAGGATCGGCTCCATGCGCGCACTATGGAATGCGTGCGAGGTCACCAGGCGCCGGCAGCGTACGCCCTGCGCTTTGAACGAATCGATCACCGCGTCGACCTCGTCCTGCGAGCCGCTGATCACCGTGTCTGCCCCGTTGTACGCGCCGATGCAGACGCCTTCCCAGCCGCGCAGCGCCTCCTCGACCCGCTCCGCGGGCGCCGACACTGCCGCCATGGCGCCTCCGCTCGGCAGCCCTTGCATCAGCCGCCCGCGCTCGGCGATAAGCCGCAGACCTTCCTCGAGTCCGAACACGCCGGCCGCGTATGCCGCGGCGTACTCGCCGACGCTGTGGCCGAGCACCACATACGGCTCTGCTCCCCAGGCCCGCCACTGCGCGGCGAGAGCAGTCTCGAGCGCGTACAGGGCCGGCTGCGTGTAGCCGGTCTGGTCGATCAGCCCTTCACCAGCGCCGTCGAACACGAGCCGCCGAAGATCGGGGGCCTCGGCGTGCAGTCGCGCGAACTCTGCCGTGCAGCGGTCGAAGTGTTCCCGGAATACGGGCTCGGTCCGGTACAGGCCGCGTCCCATGCCCACGGTCTGCGAGCCCTGTCCTGTGAAGAGGAACGCGATTCGCCGTTCACCACGCACAGCGACGCGTCCCCTCGCCAGCCCGCGAATGTCCTCGGCCCGTTCAAGGGCGCCGAGCTGTGCGCCGAGAGCGCCGTGGTCCGCGAACACGAGTCCGGCGCGGTGCTCGAAGTGATCGCGTCCGGTGTTTGCGCTGTGGCAGAGATCGGCCAGAGGCGTTTCTCCATGCTGCCCAATCCACTCGATGTAACGCCGGGCCAGTGCTTGGAGCGACCGTTCCGATCGCGCCGACAAGGCCAGCAAGTGCACGCCGCGCTCTGGAGCTCGTTCTTCGCCTGCCGGCGCCGGTGCGTCTGGCGCTGGGGCTTCCTCAAGCACAACGTGCGCGTTCGTGCCGACGAACCCGAATGAGCTGACGCCCGCGATGCGCGGGGTCCGGCTCTTGGGCCAGGGCAACAGGTCGCTGACGACCTCGACGTTGAGTCGATCCCAGGGGATGTGCGGGTTAGGCTCCTTAAAATGCAGACTCTTCGGCAGCTTCTCGTGCTGCAGGGCGAGCACTACTTTTATAACGCTGGCGATTCCGGCGGCCGCCTCGGTGTGCCCGATGTTTGTCTTGACCGAGCCGATGAGGAGATGGCTCCCGGGATCGCGGCCCTGCGAGAGGACGCTGTTCGCTGCCTGGACCTCGATCGGGTCGCCGAGCGGCGTTCCGGTTCCATGGACCTCGAGGTACTGCACGGCGGCCGCCTCCAAGCCAGCGCTCTTCAACGCCAGGTCGACAACGCGCTCCTGCGCGAGGCCGTTCGGAACGGTGAGGCCGCTACTGCGACCGTCCTGGTTCACTGCCGAGCTCCGGATCACCGCCCAAATCCGGTCACCGTTGCGCTGCGCGTCGCCGAGACGCTTCAGCACGACCATTCCGCAACCTTCGCTTCGCACATAGCCGTTGGCCGCCGCATCGAAAGTCTTGCACCGGTCGTCCGGGCTGAGTGCGCGCACCTTTGAGAGCGTGATCGAGACTGCCGGGTCCAATATCAAGTTTACGCCGCCGGCCAGCGCAATATCGCACTCTCCTCCGCGCAGACTGGTGCACGCTTCGTGCGTGCTGACCAGCGAGGAGCTGCAGGCGGTATCGATCGCCAGGGCAGGGCCTTCCCATCCGAGCGTGAACGCCAGTCGGCCGGCGGCCGCGCACAAGGCGTTACCGGTGCCCGCATAAGCGTCCAGCTTCTCTAGGCCGAGGCCAAACAGCCTCTGGGCATAGTCAGCCGCCGTAATGCCAACAAACACGCCGCCGCGCGTACCCCGCAAACTGCTCGGCGCCAGATTCGCATTCTCCAGCGCCTCCCAGGACACCTCCAGTAACACTCGTTGTTGGGGATCCATGCTGCGGGCTTCCCGCGGTGACACCCCGAAGAAATTCGCGTCGAACGCGTCGATGTTCGAAATGAACCCGCCTCGGCGCGAGCTCATTTTGCCGGGCGCATCGGGATCCGAGTCGTAGAAGCGGGACGCGTTCCACCGGTCCGGCGGGATCTCCCGGATTTCGTCGCGCCCTTCTTCGAGAACACGCCAAAAGTCTTCCGGCCCGTCCGCGCCTGGATACCGGCAGCTGAGACCGACGATCGCGATCGGCTCGGCTGCCCGCGATCGCAAGCCGACAACCTCCTTGCGCAGGGCCAGGATCGCCGCGAGCGCGCTGCGCATCTGCGACTGTTCAGGGTTGTCGCCGTCTTGGAGGTCCAGCGCCTGCGCCCCGAGTATCTCGGCAACCGTGGCGTCGATCGCTTGCGGGAGCTGCGCGGCGTCGATTGCAGCCGTCTCGGCCGGCAATGCGGCGCCCAGCGCCAGTCCATTGGATTGCCCCTGGGCTCCCTCCGCGAACAGATGGCGTGCCAAGTGCGCGGCCAGTCGGCGTACGGTGGGATGATTGAACACGACGGCGGCCTGCAGTTCGTCCAGATTGCCCAAGCCGGCCTCGAGCGCGCATCGCAGCTCGACCGCCATGATGGAATTCATGCCCATGTCGAAGAAACCGGAATCCGGATCGACCCTTTCCGGCGGGATGCCGAGCACGGCGCCGACCTGTTCCCGGAGATAGGCATGCAGGGCCGCGCCGCGCTCGTGCGGGGCGAGCCTCGCAAGCTGCTCGACCATCTCGCCGACCGTTCGGGCCGAGCTCTGTTGTCCCGCCGCTTCCGGCGCCGCGCGCGGCATGACGTCGCTCTGGGGCAACAGCGGTTCCACGAGCCTAAGCAGGATCGGCGGAAGCCGCCCGGACCTCGCGAGATCGGTCCAACGCGACAGGTCCATGGGCTGCATGCTGACCTGCGCATCAAGTCCGCCCGCCAGACGATCGAACGCTCGCATTGCGGTTCTCGGCTGGATGAGGCGAATGCCGATATCTTCCCAGCGCACGCCCTGCATCTGCGGCGCCACGCCGTGTCCTGCCCAGGGTCCCCAGTTGATGCAAAGCCCCGGGAGTCCCAGACTGCGCCGGTAGTGGGCCATGCTATCCAGGTAGGCGTTGGACGCGGTGTAATTCGCGTGCCCGCGCGAGCCAAGAATCGACGCGCCCGAGCTGAAGAGCACGAACAGGTCGAGCTCCCGCCCCCTGTCGACCGTATGGCGGTGCAGATTCCATGCGCCCAACACCTTGGCCGCTAGGATCTTTCTGATGGTCTCCGGCGTTTGCTTGATGATCGGGGCGCCGGCGTGCGCGCCGGCCACGTGGATTATCCCGCGCAGAGGATACTGGCCCGAGATGCCTTCGATCCTTCTAAAGAGTTGCGCCACTTCCTGGGGATCGCTTACGTCCGCGCGAACGACTTCCACGCGGCAACCGCGGGAGCCGATCTCCCGTATTGTTTCCCGGGTCGATACGTCTGGGCCGGAGCGGCTGGTGAGAACAATCTGCCCGGCCCCGCGTTCCGCCAGATGCCGCGCCATGGAGAGGCCCAGCGCTCCTGTTCCCCCGGTAATGAGGTAAGTCGCGTTCGCCCTTACCTCGACCCGCGGCGATTCGGGCAAAGCGTAACGTTCAAGACGCGGAAGCAAGCGCTGCCCGTTGCGCAGTGCGAGCTGCTTCTCGCCGTCGTCGCACACCAGTGCCCCGGCCAGCTCCTCGGCGGCGTCGGCTGGGCTCTCTTCGAGTGGGAGGTCGATCAGCCCGGCGTAGCGGTCCGGATGCTCGATCGCCAAGGTGCGGCCGAATCCCCACATGGTTGAGTGGGTCGGATCGATCGCTTCACCGTTGAGTATGGACTGGGCACCGCGCGTGACGAGCCACAGCTGCGTGTTTCCGCGCCTGGAGATCAATGCCTGCGCGACGACCAGCGCGCGCACCACGCCTCGATTCTGCGCGTTCCAGACCTCCTCTGCGCTCGGGTTGGAGCATTGCGCCGGTCCGGCCAGGAGAACGACGTGGTCTAACGGACCTTCGGTCTCCGCGCCATCGAGCAGGGCCGCGACGGAGTCGGCCGTCGCCTCGTTGCCGTCGAGGCGGGATGCGGTCACGGAGCGCTGCCCGCGGACGCGCAGCGCGGCCGTGAGCTGGGCCCCCAACTCAGGTTCGTCGGCCAGGATGAGCCAGCTTTGCCGTCGCAGCGCAGCGTCTTTCGGCGAGAGTGCGCCTCGATCATACCACTGCAGTCGGTAAAAACAGTCCTTCAGCTCCGACGCCGCGCCGCTCCCCATCGGACCTGCCCAGTAGTGCTCGTGCTGGAACGGGTAGGCAGGGAGCGTCAGCTTCCTGCGATCGCGCCCGCGCCCGCGCGAATCCATGCCGGAAAAGTCCAGCGTGACCCCATTCGCGTGAAGCTGTGCGGCAGTGGTCAACATCTGCTCGAACGCGCCGCGATCCTTTGCCAGCGAGCTCGCCCACAGCACCTTGTGCTCGGGACGCCAGCTCATCTGCGCCAGCCAGATGAGCTCCGCCTGCGGCCCCAGCTCCAGGACGACGTCGCAGCCGACGTCTTCGAACAACGCCTGCACTCCCTGTGCAAAGCGAACGGGTCGACGCGCCTGGTGGCGCCAATAGGCGGCATCCAAGGTTTCGCCTTGCCCCATCGGCTTGCCGGTCATGGTGCTGATCAGCGTTCCGGCCGGCGCGCCATACTGGATCCCGCGTGCGTAGGCCTCGAATTCATCTAGTATGGGTTCCACGCTCGGGCTGTGGAACGCGTTCGAGGCCGGCAGCTTCGAGCAGTAGAGCTCCAGCGCGGCGAATAGGTTGGCTAGGGCGTCCAGACGCTCGATCGGACCGCTGATTACCGTGTTCAGACCGTTGTAGGCCGACACATGGACCGAGGCGTCGGCGGCGAGGGCCGCTTCCACCTCGGCGAGGGGCGCGGTGACTGAGAGCATGGTTCCCCCCCCGGGGAGAGTCTGCATCAGGCGCGCACGCTCAACGATCAGTCTCAGGCCGTCCTCGACGGAAAACACCCCCGCCACGCAGGCTGCTGCGTACTCTCCCGCGCTGTGTCCGAGAAGGACCGTCGGCCTCACGCCCCAGCTTCGCCAAAGCGCCGCGAGCGACACCTGCAGCGCGTAAAGGGCCGGCTGCACGTAACGCGTTTGCCTGAGGAGCTCTGAGCTCGCCGGGTCGAAGGTCACCTCCTTTAGCGTGGGCGACCGGTCCCGCTGGGCGAATTCGTCGTAGTCGTAGGCCACGGCGCACCGGTCGAAGCATTCGCGAAACGCAGGCTCGAGCTCATAGAGATCGCGCGCCATTCCGGCGTACTGCATTCCCTGGCCTGGAAACATGAACGCGACCCGCGGCGGGCGCTCGCGCAGGGCAAGGCCCAGTGCCGTTCCCGCCGGGGCTTCGCCGCGCGCGACCGCGTCCAGCTGCAGTTGCGCCGCCTCGCGGCTCTCGAAGACCGCGACGGCACGGTGCTCGAGGTGATTGCGGCCTGTGTTGGCGGTGTGGCAGAAGGCCGACGGCTCAAACCCGTTCTCCCCGCGAAGCCACGCGGCGTATCGCCCGGCGAGCTGCCTGAGCGCGGGTTGTGTGCGTGCGGACATCGCCAGCAGCCAAGGACCGTCGTCGGGCTCGCGGGCGCCGTGCGCTTCCGGGAGCGGCCCTTCCTCGATGACGACGTGCGCGTTGGTACCTGCGAACCCGAAAGAGCTCACGCCCGCGATGCGCGTGCGCGATCCTGCCGATACCCACGGCAGTTTGTCCGCGGCCACCGTCACGGGCATCGACGGCCAAGGGATGTGCGGGTTGGGCGTCCGGAAATGGATGCTGCGCGGAATGCAGCGGTTGCGCAGCGCGAGGATCACCTTGATGAGACCGGCGATGCCCGCTGCCGCCTCCAGGTGCCCAAGGTTCGACTTGACCGAGCCGATCACCAGAGGGTGATCCGCCCTGCGTCCGCGGGAGAGGATCGCATTGGCCGCCTGGACCTCGATCGGATCGCCCAGCACGGTTGCACTTCCGTGACACTCCAGGTACTGCACGCTTGCCGGATCCACGTTTGCTGCGCGTAACGCATCGGCGATCACTCTGGTCTGCGAGGGTCCGTTCGGCGCGGTCAGCCCGCTGCTGCGCCCGTCCTGGTTGACCGCGCTCCCACGTATGAGCGCCAGGATGCGGTCGCCGTCGCGCCGGGCGTCGCTCAGACGCTTGAGCACCACGATTCCGCAGCCCTCGCTGCGCACGTAGCCGTCGGCCGAAGCGTCGAACGTCTTGCACCGGCCGTCAGCGCTGAGCAGCCGTGCCCTGCTGAAGGCCGCCGTCACGTCTGGGCGCAGCACGGCGTTTACCCCGCCGGCCAGGGCCATTTCGCACTCCCCGTGGCGCAGGCTCTGAATCGCCTGGTGCACCGCCACGAGCGACGAGCTGCATGCGGTGTCCACCGCGACGCAGGGTCCCTGCAGACCGAGCGTGAAGGACAAGCGGCCGACCGCGGCGCTGTGCGCGTTGCCGGTGGCCATGAAGGCGTCCGCAACCTCTGGGCCTCGGCTGGCCAGGATCTTCTCGTAGTCGCTCGTCGAGATTCCCACGAAGACCCCGACAGGCCGGCCGTCGATCTTCGCGGGCGCGACCCCTGCGTCCTCCAGGGCCAGCCAGGAAACCTCGAGCAGATGCCGGTGCTGCGGGTCCATGCTCGACGCTTCACGCGGCGAGATGTCGAAAAACGCGGCATCGAACCCGTCGATGTCGTCAATGAATCCCCCGAACCGGCTGTTCATCCTGCCGACCACCCCGGGGTCGGCATCGAAATAGGCGTCGATATCCCAGCGGCTCAACGGAACCTCGCTGATCGCGTCGCGCCCATGCTCGAGGAGGCGCCAGAATTCGCCGGCATCCGGCGCCCCGGGAAACCGGCACGCTAGACCGATGACCGCGACCGGCTCGTCCAGGGGCCTCTCGCTTCGAGTCGGGGCGGCCGCTTCTTCCAGTTGGCCGTAAAGGGATTCCTCCACGTAGCGCGCGGTCGCGTCGATGTTCGGCTGATCGAAAAGCAGCGTGGTCGGGAGAGCGGTCTGCTCCCCCAGCTCATCCTGCAGGCGATTGACCAGCTCGACCGCGCCGATCGAATCGATGCCCATCCGCTCAAAGCCCTTCTTCGGATCAGGCAACGCGCGAAGCTCAAGCTTTCGTGCGATTTCCTTCTGCAGATGCTCCACGAGCGCCCGGTGCCGTTCCGCACGCGGCAGTGAAAGCAGGCGCTCGCGCAGGCCGGTGGTCGCGGGAAGGGCGTCCTGATGACCGTCTATTCCTTCCTTCGGGCGCCACTCGGCCAGCAGCGGCAGCTCACCCGACAGGTGCAGCTCGCGGCACGCACGTCGCATGATCTTGCCGCTCGACGTCTTTGGGATGCGCCCGGGGTGAACGAGGCCGAGCCAATGAACGGCGAGGCCGAAGTGCTCCGCGATCGCTGCGCGGACCGTCTCGAAGACTTCCTGCGTATTGATGCTGCGACGGCCGGCGCGCTTCACTTCCATTGCGACCGCAATCTCTTCCTGATTCGCGCTATCAATGGGAAACGCGGCACACGCGTCGAGCTGTATCGCCTGGTGGCTGCGTTGTGCGACCAGCTCCAGGTCCTGGGGATAGACGTTGCGTCCCCGGACGATGACCATGTCCTTAAGCCGGCCGGTCACGTACAGCTCGCCCTCCCGCAGGAAGCCGAGATCGCCGGTCCTCAAGTACGGCGTCCCGTCCTCGCCGGCGATGTGCGCCTGGAAGGTCCTCTTGCCTTCCTCCGGCCGCTTCCAGTAACCCTCCGCCACGCTCGGGCTCGAAACCCAGATCTCGCCGACCGTCCCGTCCGGCTGATGTCGCATCGCTTCGGGCTCGACGATCGCCACCTTGACGTCCTCGCCCGCGATGCCGCTGCTGACCAGCCTGATCGCCATCGGATGCGCGGGCTCACACAGCTCGGCTACGCCCCGCTCGAGCTTGTCGCGCTGAAAGCTCGTTACGACCGGCCGTCGGTCAAGTCGGCTGGCCGTCGTGCATAGCGTTGTCTCGGCCATGCCGTACGATGGAAGATGTGTGTTGCGACGAAACCCGTAAGGCTCGAAGGTCTCGCAGAAGCGGTCTAGAGTTTCGGCGCGAATGGGTTCGGCACCGTTCCAGGCCGCCTCCCACGAGGCGAGATCAAGGCCGTCGCGTTGCTCCGGGGTGCTCGAAGTCACGCACAGGTCGTAGGCGAAATTGGGCGCCGTCGTTCCGTTGGCGCGGTAGCTGCTGATCGCCCTGAGCCATCGAATGGGGCTGTGAAGGAAGGCCGCGGGCGACATGATGATCGTGGTCGCACCGCAAAATAAGGGTTGCACGAGACTGCCGATAAGACCCATGTCGTGAAAGAACGGTTGCCAGCTGACGTGGACCGACCGGGTGTCGTAGCGGCATATGTCTCGCAGATACTCGGACTGCCGCAGCAGATTGCGGTGGCTCACCATCACGCCCTTTGGATCGCCGGTCGATGCCGAGGTGTACTGCAGATGTGCGATCGAATCGAGGTCGACGTGCCGCTCATTCCAGCGGTCGGCTTGCCCGGGCAGCACGTCGGTCGCAAGCACTTCGAGCCCATGGCCGCGGAAGCCGTGAGACAGCTGCTCGGAGTCCGCGCGGACGCAGAAAGCGGCGCGGGGCGTACAATCAGTCAAGATCGATAGCATGCGCGGATCCGGCCTCCGGGGGTGAGGCGGATAGCCGGGCACCGCAATCGCGCCGGCGTAGAGGCAGCCGAAGAATCCGCTGATGAAATCGAGGCCAGCCCGATAAAGCAGAACGATCCGCTCCTCGGCGAGTCCCCGTGCGTGTATCCATGCGGCGACGGATCGAGCACGGCGGTCGAGCTCGGCAAACGTCAGCCGCTCGGCTTCACGCTCGCCATCCGCTAAGTAGATGAACGCAGTGTGCTCGCCTTGGTGCTCGGCTCTCCACCGCAGCACCTCATTGAGGCTGCGCCAACTGGTCGGTTCCTGCTGTTCGCTGAGGGCCATTTCGTTAAACTTGCTGAATTTTAAGGAATTTCGTAGGAAGCCAACTCAGTATCGGACCGTGGCCAGACTGATCAAGTGTCGAGGCCAGGGACCGAAAGCTCTCATTTTCAGCCCCTGATCTTATGAAAGATACTTCAGGTACGATTGGAGATTTTCCATGGTCCTCAAACCTGTTGCCCCAGCCCCAGCTGCCCCGCGCTCGTCGGTCGCTGCCTTGGTCGGACACATTCGCGAGGCGCTGTTCGGTCTGCCAGATCACCGCAAGGGCGGCAACCACCACACGCATGTGCGATCGGGGACGCGGGGCTGAGTGCCTTCTCGGTGTTTTTTTCATGCAGAGTCCGTCGCTCCTCGACTATCAGCGGCGCATGCAAAAGGAGCACGGAAGCAATAACGCCAAGGCGCTGTTTGGGGTGCATCGGATTCTCAACACCCAATAGATCTGCAACCTGCTCGTCGCCCCGGGACAGGCGACCGTGTTCCCTTGGGCGCCGGAATTCTTCCGCCCGCAACATGGGCAGGTCAAGCCGGAGTGTGGACTTTACGCCGCCAGCCGCTGGGCCAGTTGGGGGGCACGCGTCGCCCCGTGGCGCACGACACTGCTGGGCGATGATCTCCACCGGCATCAGCCGTTCTGCGAGCAGGTGCTCGCCCAGGGCTGTGCGTTCTTGTTCGTCTTCTTGCCGCCCTCCCATCCGCCGCTCTACGAGTGGGTGGCGGACTTCGGGCGCACCGGCGAGGTGCCGGCCTTGGTCAAGACACGCTGAGACGGGCACGCAGTGGCTCACCCATACCGTGCGCGACCTGCTCGACCCCCGCAACCAGGGGGTGCGCCGCCACGTGCCTTTCAGGCAAACCTTCGTTCGAACCCTGCGCGCGCTCACGCAATACCTGCTCTTCGCCTCCTGGGATCACCTCTTGGACTTCATGCCGAGGCCCTTGAGCCCGCACAACCGCCACCCGGGGCACCGCTCACACGAGAAACGACGCCAAGTTTAGAATGCCGGCCTGGCTGGCACGGTGCAGGCTTGCCTAGTCAGTTTGTCCTGCCTTACGCTATCCAACTAAACCTTGGCACCGGCGCACGGACTCTCGTTTCCACGCCACTTGAACTCATAAACTACCGCAACTCTCGTTGGCCTGGTACCATTGGGGTGAGCGAATAGCAGAAGGGAAATAGAGAGGATATACGATCTTGAATCAGAGGTGAAGGAACGGGTATGGAGATACGAACCGTTGCGGTCATCGGCGCAGGCACCATCGGCCGCGGTCTTGCCGTGGACTTGGCGATGCGTGGTTACGATGTCCTCCTGAACGACGTCACTCCGGACGTGCTCGACCATGCGCGCGAGGCCATGCGAACGGAGCTGAAATCCTACCGAATGCTCGTTGCAGAATACCGGGAAGCCGACGAGGCGGCGCTTATCGGCAGGATACGGTTCGGGAGCGATCCGGCGGCATTGTCCGTCGCCGATTTCGTGATCGAGAACATCGTCGAGGACTATGAGAAGAAGGCGCAGCTCTACGCGGGCCTGTCGCGGATTTGCGGGAATGCGACCATTTACGGCGTCAATA
>Ga0315540_10002206_pt1 | contig 11013 bp, 8 predicted proteins | sample SalMarSW160110MG_FD_203677 | JGI IMG/M metagenome (GOLD analysis project Ga0315540, IMG submission 203677) | Salt marsh sediment microbial communities from the Plum Island Ecosystem LTER, Massachusetts, United States - Salt Marsh Sediment SW1601-10 ... | reverse complement strand
GTTTCGCCTCTAGCGTCTAGCGTCTAGCGTCTAGCGTCTAGCGTCTAGCGTCTAGCGTCTAGCGTCTAGCGTCCCGCGGCACACGACCTGGTGCCCGGCCTGTCGCACGGGCGAAGAAAAGGAGTGAAGGGTCACGAGAAGAGAGTCAAGAGTCACCAACGACGGACCGAACGCTGCCGAACTCTTCACGCTTCACTCCTCACCCCTGAAAGGCTACGGCCCCTCGTATGGGAACCAGGCGTAGATCCCGTGGGGGTCGTTGAGATCGGTCAGCGTCTCCAGCTCGTGCTCGAGCGAGCGCACCATGCGGGCGAGCGGCGTTCGACCGCCCGGAGGGAGGCCGCCGGTTCCGTCGATTCGGATCGCGGCCTCGAGCAGGTCGGCCACCAGTTGCTGCTTCCAGTCGCGCTCCTTCTGGATGTATCGGACGTGGTAGTCGTCGCCGAGATTGGCGAGGCGCGCGGCAGCGGCGATCGCGTCGTCGAGGCCGCCGAGCGAGTCGACCAGACCGATCTCGAGCGCGTCCCGGCCGCTCCATACGCGCCCGCGGGCGATCGCGTCGATCGCTTCGGGCGTAGTGTGGCGGGCTGCGGCGGCCTTGGTGATGAACTCGCGGTAGCCCTGGTCGATGAACAGCTGGATGGTTCGGGCGACCTCGGGGTCGAGGGCCCGGTCCGGGCGAAGGGCACCGGAGAAGCGGGTCGTCCCGACGCCGTCGACATGGATGCCGAGGTACTTCGCGAGCGGCTTCTGATAGGTCGGGAACATGCCGAATATCCCGATCGACCCGGTGATGGTCGTCGGCGCGGCGATGACCTCGTCCGACGCCATCGTGATCCAGTATCCGCCGGACGCCGCGACGCTGCCCATCGACGAGACCACCGGTTTGCCGGCGGCGCGGGTGAGCTCGAGCTCGCGCCGGATCACCTCAGAGGCGGAGGCGCTGCCACCGCCCGAGTCGACCCGCAGCACGACCGCCTTCACCTGGTCGTCGTTGCGGGCCTTTCGGATCAACGCGGCGGTGGAGTCGCCGCCGATCTTGCCCGGGGGCTGGCTACCGTCGAGGATCGTCCCCTTCGCCACCACGACCGCAACGAGGTCGCCCTTCGCGTTCTCGCCGAAGCGGTCGTCGCGTGTCTCGAGGTAGTCGCCGAAAGCGATCTGGTGGAAGGTGCGGGTGTCCGAGTCCTCGCCGACGAGCTCGATGAGCCGGTCACGGACCGCGTCGCGGGGGGCCACGTGGTCGACCAGCGTCGCCTCGAGCGCGGCCTTGGCGCCGTCGCCTCCTGCCGTCTCGAGGCGATCGGGGTAGCCGTCGACGTAGCCGACCAGGTCGGCGCGCTCGATCGTTCGGGCGGAGGACACGTCGTCGAGCCAGGCGTTCCACAGGTCGGAGAGGTAGGCAAGGTCGGCCTCCTTCGCCTCCGGCGAGATGCCGTTGCGCAGGTAGGGCTCGACCGCTGACTTGTACTCACCGACCCGGAACACGTTCCAGTCGATCTCGAGGCGGTCGATGAGATCCTTGTAGTAGGTCTTGTAGCGGCCAAACCCCTCGATCAGGACCATCCCCTGGTTGTTCAACCAGACCTCGTCCGCGTGTGAGGCGAGGTAGTAGCTGTACTGGTCGTAGCCGTCGGCCGACGCGACGACGCGCTTGCCGGTGGCCCTGAAGCCGTCGATCGCCGCTCCCAGGGTCTGGAGCTTGCTCATCCCGGCGCCGCCCATCTGACGGAGGTCGAGGTAGAGAACCTGGATCCGGTCGTCGTCGCGGGCAGCGTCGATGGCATCGACAACGTCCTTCATGAGGGTCTGCGGCTCGCTGCTCCCAGCCGCGCCGCGCAGGGCGTCGGTCGGCGATTTGACGCTGAGCTGCTCGACGATCGTGCCGCGCGGTGCGAGTACGAGCGCCGCCTTCTTCGGCACGGCGGGTTTCCCGCTGCGCAGGAGCAGGACGACGATGCCGACGACGACGGCAAGGAAGAGGAGGTTGAAGAGGAACCGTCGGGTCGCGTCGAGCCCGTCGTACAGCGTGGAGACGAATCCGCGTCGGCGCCTGTCGTGCATCGGGTCCTCCGGTCGGGAGTGGTCCGGGTCGCCCCGGCCGCGGGAAGTGTAGCGCGCCGCGCGCAGGCCGCGCCCGGCGCGCTGGTGAAGAGTGAAGAGAAAGAGAGTGAAGGGTAGAGGGCAGCCTCACGACAGCTCCCAAGGGCTGGCGAGCCAGGGCGAACGCTTCGCCCGAACCCCCCAGGAGACCGGGCTCGTCACTCGGTATCGATGTCCCCGGCCGTTGACTCTTCACTCTTGACGCATTTCTCCTTACCCTTCCCGGCGCGCCCCGCGTGCCGGGAAGGGCGGCACCCCCGCGCGGGTTCAAGCGTCCGTGCACGGCACCACTCCACCGGGCCTGGGCGCGTTCGATCGCGCGCGGCGGCGGCGCATCCTCGGCCTCGCGCTGCCGATCATCGGCGGCATGGCGTCGCAGAACGTGCTCAACCTGGTCGACACCGCTATGGTCGGCACGCTCGGCGCATCGGCGCTGGCGGCGGTCGGCATGGCGAGCTTTGCCAACTTCCTTGCGTCCGCCTTTGTCACCGGGATCTCTGCGGGGGTGCAGGCGATGGCGGCGCGGCGGCTCGGCGAGGGCCGGACGTCGGAAACGGCGGTGGCACTCAACGGCGGGTTGCTGCTGGCGGCGTCGATCGCGCTGCCGCTGTCGGCCGTGCTGTTCGCCCTCGCGCCGCACATCTTCCCGTTCCTGGTCGATGACCCGAGCGTGGTCGCCGCGGGAGTGCCCTACCTGCGTGCCCGCCTGGTCGCGATGGTCGCGCTCGGGATGAACTTCGCCTTTCGCGGCTACTGGAACGGCGTCGATCTCTCCCGCCTCTACATGCGCACGCTGATCATCATGCACGTCACCAACATCGCGCTGAACTGGCTGCTCATCTTCGGCCACCTCGGCATGCCGCGGCTGGGCACCCTCGGCGCCGGGATCGGCACGGCCGCATCGACCTTCCTCGGGACCGCCATCTACGTTGGCCTCGGTCTCAGGCACGCGCGCGGGGCGGGGTTCCTGGCCGGGCTGCCGAACCGGTCAACGATCGCCACCATGCTGCGCCTGTCGGTGCCGGCGGGGGTCCAGCAGACCTTCTTCGCAGCCGGCATGACCGTGCTGTTCTGGATCATCGGCCGCGTCGGGACCCAGGAGCTGGCGGCCTCCAACGTGCTTGTCAACCTGCTGCTTGTAGCGATCCTGCCGAGCATCGGCTTCGGCCTCGCCGCCGCCTCTCTGGTCGGCCACGCCCTCGGGCAGGGCCGGCCGGTTGACGCGCGGGCCTGGGGCTGGGACGTGAGCGGGCTGGCGATGGCGGTGGTCGGACTTCTGGCCCTGCCGGGAGCGATCGTGCCCGACCTGATCCTCAAGATCTTCCTCCACGATCCGGCCCTGCTCGACCTCGCGCGGCTGCCGCTGCGCGTGATTGCGCTGACCATGGTCGCGGACGCAACCGGCATGGTGCTCTTGAACGCGCTCCAGGGCGCTGGCGACACCCGGCGGGTCATGGTGGTCGCGGTCTCGCTGCAGTGGCTGCTCTTCCTGCCAATCGCCTACGTTCTCGGCCCGGTGCTCGGGTTCGGAATGAATGCGATCTGGTTCGCCCAGGTCGGCTACCGGGCACTCCAGGCGGTGATCTTCATCGCCATGTGGCGCCGCGGCCGCTGGGCGGAAGCAAAGGTCTGACAAAGCGGTGAGGAATCGGTCTCTCGACTGGACTGCGCGCGATTCACCACCAAGACACCAAGACACAAAGAGGCTCTTTGCGTGTGGAGCGTCGAGCCAATCCCGGCACCCTCGTCCCATTCGAGCTTTGTACGGGGGCTCTCAACGATGCCCGTGCCATGATCCGGGTGCTCCTGTTCTGGTGCCCAGACGGCGGCCCGCGCTCAGATGTGTGCTCGCTCGTGTGCAGAAAGCGACTCCAGGAAGCTGGTGCCGCTCCGTCGTGGCGTTGTTGTGTGATGTCTTCGTGTCTTCGTGTCTTGGTGGTTCATTGCCGTCGCCTCGAGCAGCCACGGGCTTTGACGCTTCAGCAAACCCCCCGCCGGGTCAGAAGTCGAGGTCGAGGGCCTGGCAGAGGAAACGCATGTACGGTATCGCCGGGCGAAAGGCGGCGGCGACGCGGTCGACCACGTCGTCGCCCAGTACGTCGGCTTCGGTGAGCGGGCAGAATGTGACGTGGTCCTTGCGCTTGAGGTCTTCGATCAGGGGATGCCCCGGGTCGTAGCCGCGCGGCGGCCGCTTCAGGCTGTCGCCGCCGCGCCGTTGGGCCGGGTCGCCGGCCTCGACGGTGTTCACAGCCGTCCGCCACGCCTTCGGGTTGTCGACGATCGCGTCGCGCAGGCGGCCCAGGGTGGCCCCATCGGGGTGCCAGATCCCGGCTCCGCACAGGACATTGCCGGGCTCGAGGTGGAAGTAGAAGCCGGGGGCGTGGACGTCCCGGCCTTCGCGGTGCCGGAACTGGGCCGCCGCGTGGGTCTTGTAGGGGCTCTTGTCCTTGGAAAAGCGGGTGTCGCGGTAGATCCGGAACATCGAGCCACCGCTCGGGCGCGGGTCGGCGACGAAGACGGGGCTGATCGCCCGCAGCGGCTTCGCGAAGGCCGCGATGAAGCCGAGCAAGGGCTCCTGCACCACCGCCTGGTACCTGGCTTTGTTGGCGGTGAACCACACGCGGTCGTTGTTCGCGGCAAGATCGCGCAGGAAGTCGAACAGCTCGGCATCGAAGAGGGCCACGGCGTCCTCCAGGTCTGTCGGACCATTCTACCGACTGCCAAACAGGCAGGAAGAGAACCACAGAGACACAGAAAGCACAGAGGAGCACAGAGAGCTGGCACCCGCCATGATGCCGAGCAGCGCTCGCGCACGGCGCCAGCGCTGCCGGCTTTCCCCTGCTGGGTGGTGGCCCTCACCTGCCTGCATTCCACAGCTCTGCGCGCAGCAGCCCGCAGATCAGACCGCCCAGGCGATCAGCGTGATGGAGGACCGCTGCGGGGATCTCGACACCGCGTGCTCGCATCAGGACGAGATCGCTCTGCACTTCCTGATTTTCGGCGTAGACGGCCTCGAGATGCTGATACCGGTTGCCCAGCGTCCGTCCGCCGGCCTCAGACAACCGCAGCGCGGTGATACTGCGCCGCTTCGCGGCTTGTGACTCACCCCGATCAGCCCGCTCCTGCTGTCGTCCTCGCTTCGCGATGACGACGCGATCGCTGGGCTGCTCGCGGCGAGTGATCGGCAGCCCGTACGAGGTGGTCTCGCAGATGTGACAAGCCGCGGGACCCCGACCCCTGCTGTCCGCTGCCCGACCCCCGGGAATCGGCCCCGGACCCCTTGCAGGTCGGCCCGGCAGCACCGTTCCCTGGCGCTCGGGTCAGGGATCAGGCTGCGGGCGGCAGGGCGCGGGGAGCCGGGGTCCGGAGGCCACGGCGTTGCCGGCCGGAGTGCCGACCCCGACCCCGCCGCCGGCTACCTGCCGCCAGTCCCCCGGATTCGGGCGCCCGATGCCTCTGGTTCACTGCCGGCAGCACCGGCTCCCAGGCCCGCCCTTGGAGCGCTCTTGGGTTGCGGGCGGCGCCCGCGCCGAGACTCTGTGGTTTCTCTCGTACGTCCCGGGCCGCTCGGGTTCCTGCCGCGACGCGCCTTTCCCGCTGCGGGTTGGAGTGGTACTCTCCCTCGACATCACGCTCGGGGGCGGTCGTTCCAGATGCCGCTTCGCCGCGGTCTCCCGCCGTGCCTTTCCCCGGGCGAGCGAGGTATCGAGATGCGCTTCTCCAAGGTCGCGATCCTCTCCGTCGCCCACGTCGACGCGCCCACGGTGGTCCGCTCTGAGAAGATTGAGGAGCAGCTCGCGCCGACGATGAAGCGGCTCGGCATTCAGCCCGACCTGCTGCGACAGCTCTCAGGCATCATCGAGCGCCGAACCTGGGCCAACGGGGAGACCCCCTCCGACGTCGCGACACGCGCTGCGGACGCGGCGCTGGTCAAGGCGGGCATCGATCGGAAGGCGCTCGGGATTCTGATCAACACCTCAGTGTGCCGCGACTACCTCGAGCCTTCGACCGCCTGCCTGGTGCATGGCAACCTCGGCCTCCCGGCCGAGTGCATGAACTTCGACCTCTCGAACGCGTGCCTCGGGTTCGTCAACGGCATGGATGTCGTCGGCAACATGATCGAGCGCGGTCAGATCGACTACGGGATCGTGGTCGACGGCGAGTCGAGCGGCTTCACGGTCGAGACCACGATCGAGAAGCTGCTCGAACCAACGTGCGACGAGACGGCTTTCCGGGCCAACTTCGCGACCCTGACCCTCGGCTCCGGCGCCGCGGCGATGGTGCTCTCTCGCGCGGACCTCGCACCCGACGGCCACCGCTTCCTGGGCGGCGTGAGCCTCGCCGCCACCGAGCACAACCGACTCTGCATCGGTAACATCGACGGCATGACCACCGACACCAAGGCGCTCACCGTGGCCGGGCTCGAGCTGGCAGGGAAGACCTGGGCGAAGGCTCAGGACGAGCTCGGCTGGACGACCGGGAACCTCGACTGGTTCGTGCTCCACCAGGTGTCGAAGTCTCACACCGATCGCGTCGCGGCATCCCTCGGCCTCGACCCGGACAAGATCTATCGCCTCTACCCGGGATTCGGCAACGTCGGCCCGGCCGGGGTGCCGATCGTGCTCTCCAAGCTCGAGGAGGGCGGTCGACTGACGCCGGGTCAGCGGATCGCCCTGATGGGCATCGGCTCGGGGCTCAACTGCACGATGGCCGAGGTGGTCTGGTAGCGAGGCCCCTCCAGCCGCAGAGCGACTGGAGGGTGCTCGCTGTGGAGGAGGATGCGGGAAGTCTCTGAGCGGCTGTACCCGTTTCGGGGTTACTTTCTCGACCGCGGTGGGGTGCGCATGCACTACCTCGACGAGGGTGCCGGCGAGCCGGTCCTGATGGTCCACGGCAACCCGACGTGGTCCCTCTACTGGCGCAGGTTGGTCCAAGGGCTCGCCGACCGGTACCGCTGCGTCGTGCCCGACCACATCGGCTGCGGCCTGTCCGACAAGCCCGACGACTCCCGCTATCGCTACACCCTGGCGAGCCGGATCGACGACCTCGAGGCCCTCGTCGAGCACCTCGGGCTCGAGCGGGTTACCCTCGCAGTCCACGACTGGGGCGGGGCGATCGGCTTCGGGTGGGCGGTCCGCCACCCGGAGCAGGTGCGCCGGCTGGTGATCCTCAACACCGCGGCTTTCCACTTGCCTCTCGGCAAGCGGGTGCCGTGGCAGCTGCGCCTGGTGCGCGACTCGCGGCTCGGGGTCTTCCTGGTGCGCGGCTTCAACGCCTTCGCCCGCGGTGCGGCCTGGGTCGGCTGCACCCGGCGGCGGATGCCGGTCGAGGTGCGGGACGCCTACTGCGCCCCCTACGACTCATGGGCGAACCGGATCGCCACTGCCCGATTCGTACAGGACATCCCCCTTGGACCCGGCGACCCGGCCTACCCGGTGGTCGACGAGATCTCGGCAGGGCTCATTCGCCTCGCCGACAGGCCGGCGATCATCTGCTGGGGCGAGAGAGACTTCGTCTTCGACCGTCACTTCCTCGCCGAGTGGGAGCGCCGTCTGCCCGCGGCCGAGGTGCACTGCTTCGCCGACGGCGGCCACTACGTGATGGAGGACGCTGCGGACGAGATCGTGCCGCTCGTGCGGCGGTTTCTCGACCGGCATCCCCTGACCGGGGCGACGACGTGAGCCTCGTGCCCGGCAATGTCGCCGCCTTTCTGCCCCGGCGCGCGGCGGAGCGGCCGTGGGCGCCGGCGATCGTCGCCCCCTCCGGACGGGACCGGTACGGGCGGCCGCGCAGCGTCCACCTCACGTACCGCGAGCTCGACGCACTGACCGACCGGGTCGCGCGCGGCCTCGGGCGCCACGGCGTCGGCCGCGGTACCCGGACAGTGGTCATGGTGCCGCCGGGGCTCGAGCTCTTCGCTCTGGTCTTCGGACTGTTCAAGGCCGGTGCGGTGCCGGTGGTCGTCGATCCCGGCCTCGGCCTCGGGAACCTCAAGCGATGCCTTGACGAGGCCGATCCCGAGGCGTTCATCGGCGTGTCGCGGGCTCACGCCGCGCGCCTCGTGCTCGGCTGGGCGCGGCGCTCATTGCGACGTACGGTGACCGTCGGGCGGCGCGGTCCGTGGGCGGACACCACCCTCGAGCGGGTGCTCGCCGACGGCGACGGCGACGGCGCGATGGCGCCGGTCGGCTCCGACGAGGTCGCGGCGGTGGTCTTCACGTCCGGTTCGACCGGACCGCCCAAGGGGGTCGTCTACCGGCACGGCAACTTCCTCGCTCAGGTCGAGATGGTCGGCCGCGTGGTGGAGGTGCGACCGGGCGACGTCGACCTGCCGACCTTCCCCCTGTTCGCGCTCTTCGACCCCGCGCTCGGCATGACCACGGTGGTCCCGGAGATGGACCCCACGCGGCCCTCCGAGGTCGACCCGCGGCGTATCGTCGAGGCGGTCGAGGGTTGGGGCGCAACGGTCATGTTCGGTTCGCCCGCCCTGCTCGACACGGTGGGACGGTGGGCGGCCCCGCGCGGCGTCCGGCTACCGTCCTTGCGCCGGGTGACTACCGCCGGCGCCCCGATCGCGCCGCGCATCGTCGAACGCTTCGCGACCCTGCTCGGATCCGATGCCAGGATCCTGACCCCTTACGGCGCCACCGAGTCGCTTCCGGTCGCCTCGATCGCGCACGACGCGATCCTCGCCGAGACGCGCTTCGCTACCGACGCCGGCCACGGAACCTGTGTCGGACGGCCGGTCGACGGCGCCGAGGTGACGATCGTTCGCATCACCGACGAGCCGATCGCGAGCTGGCGCGAGGCTGAGCCGCTGCCGGTGGGCGAGATCGGGGAGATCGTGGTCCGCGGGCCGGCGGTGACCACGGAGTACCTGAACCGGCCCGAAGCGACGGCGGCGGCGAAGATCCCCCTCCCGGACGGGGGCGTCGCCCACCGTATGGGCGATGTCGGCTCCCTCGATGAGGACGGCCGGCTGTGGTTCTGCGGGCGCAAGGCCCAGCGCGTCGTGACCCCGGCCGGGACCCTGTTCACGGTGCCCTGTGAGGGTGTCTTCAACGCCCATCCTGCGGTCTTCCGCTCCGCCCTGGTCGGGGTCGATCGGGGCCGCGGCGTGGAGCCCGTGATCGTGGTCGAGCTCGACCCGGCAGCGGACCGGATCGACCCGAAGCGGCTCGCCGACGAGCTGGCGACGCGCGCCGCAGCGCACGAGTCGACAGGCGCGATCCGGACCGTGCTGTTTCACCCGCGCTTCCCGGTCGACGTGCGCCACAACGCCAAGATCGGGCGCGAGCAGCTCGCCCGGTGGGCTGCGGAGCGGTTGCCATGACGGTGCTGGTCACCGGTGGTGGAGGCTTCCTTGGCGGCGCGATCGTGCGCGCCCTCGTCGAGCACGGGGTCGCGGTTCGATCGTTCCAGCGCTCGCCGGCGCCCGATCTCGAAACGCTCGGGGTCGAGGTCGTCCGCGGCGACCTCGCCGACCCCGCGGCGGTCGGTGCTGCGGTGGACGGCTGCGGCAGCGTGTTCCACGTCGCGGCCAAAGCCGGGGTGTGGGGACCGCGACGCGAGTACGAGCGCGCCAACGTGCTCGGCACCCGAAATCTGCTCGACGCCTGCCGCCGCCAAGGGGTCGGTCGCCTCGTCTACACATCGACACCGAGCGTCGTCCACGCCGGCGGCGACATCGCCGGCGGCAATGAGTCGCTGCCCTACCCGGAGCGCTTCCACGCCCACTACCCGCGCAGCAAGGCCGAGGCCGAGCGCATGGTCCTGGCCGCCAACGGTCCCGACCTGGCAACCGTGGCCCTGCGGCCGCACCTGATCTGGGGCCCGCGCGACACCCACCTGGTGCCGCAGATCGTGGATCGGCAGCGCTCCGGGCGACTGCGGCTGGTCGGGGGCGGCAGCGCCCTGGTTGACTCGACCTACATCGACAATGCCGCCGACGCCCACCTCGCAGCCTGGCAGAGACTCAACCTGGACGCACCCTGTGCCGGGCGTGCCTACTTCATCTCCAACGGTGACCCCCGGCCGGTTCGGGAGCTCCTCGACGGGATTCTCGCCGCAGCCGGGGAACCCCCGGTGAAGGCGGACCTGTCGCCGCGCATCGCCTGGCTCGTCGGGGCGGTCATGGAGGCTGCCTGGACCGTGCTGCCGCTGCCGGGAGAGCCGGCAATGACCCGCTTTCTCGCCCGCCAGCTCGCCACCGCCCACTGGTTCGACCTCACTGCGGCGCGCCGCGACCTCGGCTGGTCGCCCCGCATCGGCCTCGACGAGGGCTTCGCGCGCCTCGCCGAGTGGTTCCGGACCTGAGTCGGCCTGTGGCGCGACTCCACAGCACGCTCGATCGGGCCTGGAGCCGAGAGGCCATGCAACGGCGGTTCTTCGCCGACGGGGTTGGCGAGTTCAAGCCTGGCGACGTCCTCCGCCGGCCGGTCCTGGCATGCCCCGGGGCGGCGGTTGTGGTGGCGGCGGAGGCCGATGCGTGCGTCCCGGCGGCCGAATCGCGCGCGATCCACCGCCACTGGCCGGGCTCCGAGCTGCGTTGGCTGGCGACCGGGCATGTCGGCGCCGTGGTGCTGGAGAGCGGCCACATGGTCGAGGCGGTGCGCGATGCCGTGGCGCGGCTCGAGGGTTGCCGCGCCCCGACGTCGTGACCTCGGCCTGAAACGCGATCGTTACAACGTGGCAGCGGGTCTGGCTGAGATCCTATGGCTCCAGGCAGCGCCAGCGGTGCAGCCGGCGGGACAGTGCGGTGGTATCCTGTCCGGTGCATGGCAAGCTCTGCCACGTATCCACACACGGTGCTTGCGAGCCACGGAGCGGGCCCGGCGGGCTTGGTTCGCGGGCGGCCGGCACCCTTGCATCGTTCACTGAAAGGAGAGGTCGAATGCTGAAGAAAATCGG
>Ga0315540_10002205_pt1 | contig 11014 bp, 10 predicted proteins | sample SalMarSW160110MG_FD_203677 | JGI IMG/M metagenome (GOLD analysis project Ga0315540, IMG submission 203677) | Salt marsh sediment microbial communities from the Plum Island Ecosystem LTER, Massachusetts, United States - Salt Marsh Sediment SW1601-10 ... | reverse complement strand
CCTGTCAGAGGTCGGCTTCGACTGCGTCGGCCAGCGCGACGCGAATCTGTTCGCCGCTGAAGCCGCGCTGCTGCAGAAAACGCATCTGCCGCGCGCGCTCGCCGAACTCCCGCGGCGCGTGCCGGCCAAAACGCTTGTGGCGCTGGCGGCAGGCCGAGTCCTGCCAGTACGCGGCATAGTCCGCGAGGGCCGCCTCAATCAAGGCCTGCGCCACCCCGCGCTCGCGTAGTTCCGCCTCGATACGCAAGGGGCCGAAGCCGCGTTCGAACCGCCCGCGGGCGTAGATGTCGGCGAATCGCCCGTCGCTGAGGGTTCCCTCGTCGGTCAGCGCTATCACCACCTGATCGACCAGCGCTTGCGGACAACCGCGGGTTTTCAGCTTGTGGCGCAGCTCCTGGGAGCTGTGCTCGCGGCGCACCAGCAGGCGCAACGCCGTGGCGTACACCTCCTGGTATCGCGCCGCGGCGTCGCTGTTGTCAGCCTGTGGAAGACTCAAGCTGCTCGACATTGTCCGGCAGTTCGTCTCTGGCCGGTCGCTTGGCCAGCAGTTTGTCACGCAGCTGCTTGTCGATATCCGCGGCCATCTCCGGGTTGTCCTTGAGGAAGGTGCGCACATTGTCCTTGCCCTGACCGATGCGATCACCGTTGTAGCTGTACCAGGCGCCGGCCTTGTCGACAATATCGTGCTTGACGCCGAGATCGATCAGCTCGCCTTCCCGGGAAATACCCTCGCCATAGAGAATTTCGAATTCGGCCTGCTTGAAGGGCGGTGCCATCTTGTTCTTGACCACCTTGACGCGGGTCTCGTTACCCACGATTTCGTCACCCTTCTTGATAGCGCCGGTGCGGCGAATATCCAGGCGCACCGAGGAGTAGAACTTGAGGGCATTGCCACCGGTGGTGGTTTCCGGGTTGCCGAACATCACGCCGATCTTCATGCGGATCTGGTTGATGAAAATAACCAGCGTATTGGAGCGCTTGATGTTGGCCGTCAGTTTGCGCAGCGCCTGGGACATGAGGCGCGCGTGCAGGCCCATGTGCGAGTCGCCCATTTCGCCTTCGATTTCGGCCTTCGGCGTCAGGGCTGCCACCGAGTCGACGACGACAATATCCACCGCCCCGGAACGTACCAGCATGTCGGCGATTTCCAGCGCCTGTTCACCGGTGTCCGGCTGGGACACCAGCAGATCGTCGATCTGCACGCCGAGCTTTTCGGCATAACTCGGGTCGAGCGCGTGTTCGGCGTCGACAAAGGCCGCCGTACCGCCGGCTTTCTGCGCCTCGGCAATGACCTGCAAGGTCAAGGTGGTTTTGCCCGAGGACTCCGGGCCGTAAATCTCGATAACGCGCCCGCGCGGCAGCCCGCCGACGCCCAGCGCCACGTCGAGCGCCAGCGAACCGGTCGAGATCACGTCGATATCACGCGCGGCGCTGACATCGCCCATGCGCATGACCGAACCCTTGCCAAACTGCTTCTCGATCTGACCCAGCGCCGCACTCAGCGCCTTGCGTTTGTGATCATCCATAAAACTCCTCCGGTAACGTTCGTGTCCGGGGCACTCCCTGCCCCACGGGTTGATGGTCGACTCGTTCACCCGGTGGTCTGGCCACCGCGTGCAACACAGTATGCCTCACACTACTGTAAAAATAAACAGTATGCAAATTGCGCCGGCGCAGCCTTCCCGGGACCCGGCCGACGGCCGCCCATCCGTCGCTCAGCGGCACGGCCAGCGCGCCCGCACCTCGTAGCGCACCTGGCCCTCGACGGCAACCGACTCGACCAGCACGAAGTCCCTGACCATCCAGTTGATGGCGGGTAGCCCTGCCTGGATGCGCGGCTTTCTGACGTGGCGAGAAAGCGTTACGTGTGGAAGAAAACGTCGTTTCTCAGCCTCGTAACCACAGCTCGTCAGCGCCTCGCCAAGCGCCGCCACCAGCTGCGCCAGCGCCGTCGGCGGGTGGCTCGCACTCAGCCACTGGATCTGCGAACGGGCCCGGCCACCGAGATAATCTAACTGCAATTCGAATGCCTCACAATGCACCGCGGAGACCGCCTGCGAGTAACACGCCTGCTGGTCGGCACTGCAGGCGCCGAGAAAATGCAGCGTCATGTGCAGCTTGTCGTCGGCGACCGGCCGGTGCGACCACTGGCGTGCCGCCTGCGCCAGCCGGGCGCGCGTTGCGTCGTCCGGCCACAGGGCAAAAAACAGGCGGTGTAGCGCGGCGTCGCCGGTAGCGGCGTTCACCCCGCCTCCCGGCAGCGTTGCAGCAGCACCTCCAGTGCGGTGCGCACCGCCTGGTAGCGCACCGCGTCGCGATCGCCGTCGAATTGACAGCGGCGCGCCAGGCGCCAGGCGTCCGGCCCTGCCCAGGCAAACCACACGCTGCCCACCGGCTTGTCCGCCGTGCTCCCGCCGGGCCCCGCGACACCACTGATGGCCAGCGCCCAGCGCGCACGGCTGTGCGCCAGCGCACCCTCGACCATTTCCAGCACCGTCTGCTCGCTGACAGCCCCGAATCGCGTCAGGGTGTCCGCCGCAACACCCAGCATCTCCTGCTTCGCGGCGTTGCTGTACGTGACGAAGCCGCGTTCGAACCACGCGGAGCTGCCGGCCAGATCGGTGCACACCTTGGCCACCCAGCCGCCGGTGCACGACTCGGCGGTGGCGAGCATGTCGCCGCGCGCGGCCAGCGACCCGGCAAGGCCGGCCACCAGCTCGGCCAGGACCTGAGGCATGCCGTGTCAGCCGGTACGCAGGCGGGTAATGAGGCAGCCCGCGGTACACGAGCGGCCGTCGTCGCCCGGCTCGACGCGCAACACCTCGATACTGGCATCGAGTACCGACACCAGCGGCTCGCGCGCCTCGATGTGCATTTCCAGCCGGTCGCCCGGCCGCAACGGCTCGTCGGTGTGAAACAACACGCCGCCGGCGCTGAGATTCCTGCCGCTGGCGGTAAATTGCCTGCCGCTGGCGGCGCTCACCAGGCTGATTTCACACTCCACCGGCATGCGAATGAAGTCCCGTTTTTCTTCGTAACTGCGTTGATCCAGACTCATGGCCACAGTCCCTCCGCTTGGTCGCACCCATCATTATCAAAGCAGGCTGTCCCACGCAAGCTGTAGCCGCCTGCCCATTTCCGCTAGACTTGCCGCCCATGAGCGCCCTGCCCGTTTCCAGCAAACACACACCGATGATGCAGCAGTACCTGGGCATCAAGGCCGAGCACCCGGATATCCTGGTGTTCTACCGCATGGGTGACTTCTACGAACTGTTCTACGACGACGCGCGCCGCGCCGCGGAGCTGATGGATATCACCCTCACCAGCCGCGGCCAGTCGGCCGGCGAACCGATCCCCATGGCCGGGGTTCCGGTCCACGCCGTCGACCAGTATCTCGCGCGCCTGGTGCGCCTGGGCGAATCGGTGGCGATCTGCGAACAGATCGGCGACCCCGCGGCTGCCAAGGGGCCGGTGGAGCGCAAGGTGGTGCGCATACTCACCCCCGGCACCCTCACCGACGAGTCGTTGCTGGAAGAGCGCCGCGACAACCTGCTGGTCAGCCTGAACCACGACGATGAGGGCTATTACGGAATTGCCTCGCTGGACCTTTCGGCGGGCCGCTTCGTGGTCCAGGAGTTCAGCGGTGCAGAGGCGCTGCTGGGTGAGCTCGAACGCTTGCAGCCGGCGGAGCTGTTGATCAGCGAAAGCCTGAGCCTGCCCGATCATCTGCCGGTATCCGCTGCGCTGCGCCGGCTGCCACCCTGGCACTTCGACACCGAGGCCGCGGCGCGCCAGCTGAATGAGCAGTTCGGCACCCATGATCTCGGTGGTTTCGGCTGTCAGGACCTGCCCGTCGCCGTCGGCGCCGCGGGCGCCCTGTTGCAGTACGTCAAGGACACCCAGCGCGCGGCCCTGCCGCACCTGCGCGGCCTGCGCACCGAACAACCGCACGAAGGCGTGATGCTGGATGCGGCCACGCGACGCAATCTCGAACTGGACCAGGCGCAATCGGGGCACAAGCAACACAGCCTCGCCGCGGTGCTCGACAAATGCGTCACCGCCATGGGCAGCCGCATGCTGCGCCGCTGGCTTCACCGTCCGTTGCGCACGCGCGCCGTTCTCGCGAAACGCCACCAGTGCCTGGAGTCGCTGCTGCAGGCACGCCTGTTCGAGGCCCTGCGCGAGCAGCTGCGCGGTGGCTGCGACCTCGAGCGTATCCTGTCGCGCGTCGCGCTGCGCTCGGCGCGCCCGCGCGATCTGACGGCCCTGCGCGACACGCTCGCGCGCCTGCCGGAGATTCAGGCGCTGTTGCGCAGCGACAGCGACCCGCTGTTGAGCGAATTGTCCGGGCGTATCCAGGAACACCCCAGGGTGGTCAAACTGCTGCGCCGGGCGCTGCCGGATATCCCCGCGGCCATTATCCGCGACGGCGGCGTGATCGCCACGGGCTACGACGCGGAGCTGGATGCACTGCGCGCCCTCAGCGAGCACAGCGACCAGATCCTGGTGGACATGGAGACGGCCGAGCGCCAGCGCAGCGGCATCGCCAACCTGAAAATCCGTTACAACCGCGTGCACGGCTATTACATCGAGGTCAGCCGCAGCCGCTCCGAACAGGTGCCGGACGACTACCAGCGTCGCCAGACACTCAAGGGCGCGGAACGCTTCATCACGCCGGCGCTCAAACAGCACGAGGACAAAGTGCTGAGCGCGCGCAGCAAGGCGCTGGAACGTGAAAAAGCCCTGTACGCCGCGCTGCTGGAGCAATTGCTGGAACAGATCCGGCCACTGTCGGAATGCGCCGAAGCCCTGGCCGAACTGGACGCGCTGTGCACACTCGCCGAACGCGCCGATACGCTGGGCTGGTCACGCCCGCAACTCAGCGACGAACCCGGCGTCGACATCGCCGGTGGCCGGCACCCGGTCATCGAACAGGTCAACGAGGAGCCGTTCGTGCCCAATGACGTCCGGCTGGACGACGAGCGCCGCCTGCTGATTATCACCGGACCCAACATGGGCGGCAAATCGACCTATATGCGCCAGACGGCGCTGATCGCCCTGCTCGGCTGCATGGGCAGCTTCGTGCCCGCCGACCGCGCGCGCATCGGACCGCTGGATCGCATTTTTACCCGCATTGGCGCATCCGACGATCTGGCCTCGGGGCGTTCCACCTTCATGGTGGAAATGACCGAGACCGCCAACATCCTCAACAACGCCAGCGCCAACAGCCTGGTGTTGATGGACGAGATCGGCCGCGGCACCAGCACCTACGACGGTCTGGCGCTGGCCTGGGCGGTGGCGCGCGAACTCGGCCGCCTCGGGGCGTTCACCCTGTTCGCCACCCATTATTTCGAACTGACGGCCCTGCCCGAGGAAATCGCCACCGCGGCCAACATCCATCTCGATGCCGTCGAACACGGTGAACAGATCGTGTTTTTGCACGCGGTCAAGGACGGGCCGGCAAACCGCAGCTACGGTATCCAGGTTGCGGCGCTCGCGGGTGTGCCGGAAGCGGTGCTCAAAGAGGGTCGCGAGCGCCTGCGGGAACTGGAAAACGGCTGTCTTCACCACGCGCCACAGGCGGGTGTGCCGCAACGCCAGATCGATCTGTTCAACAGTCACGAGGACCACCCGCTGGTGGAAGCTTTCCAGGGTATCGATCCCGACAATCTGTCGCCACGTCAGGCGCTGGAACTGCTGTACACCCTCAAGACGCTTGCCAGCGACGGCAAGACATAAAAAAAACGGGCCCTCTCGGGCCCGTTTTCAGTTGCCGATCTGTTTCAGGATTACGGCTTCTTAACCGGTACGGTTTCTTCGACCTGCATCACCTCGACCGCCGAGAACTCGATCTCTGTGCGCCGGTTGGGCCCGAGGCACTCGATCAGGGTCGCGCCGCGCTTGCCGGCACAATCAACCACCGGGTCGGCTTTGCCAAGCCCCTGCATACTGATGAAGCTGGGGACCATGCCCTGGGAAACCAGGTAGTCGCGCACCGCGGCGGCACGCCGCTTCGACAGATCGAGATTGTACGCGTCCGTACCGATTTCGTCGGTGTAGCCGCGAATCTCCAGTTTCTGGTTCTGCAACGATTCCGCCGTCAGCTTGCCAAGCATGTCGTTGAGTGCCGCCTTGCCATTGCTGGTCAAATCGGCACTGTCGAAAGCAAACAGCGTATCGGCTTGCAGCCGTACCGGGTTTTCCTTGGTGACCATGATCACCTCGACGGCGGCCACATCGGCCGCGTCGCGCTTGGCAACAATCTCAGGGTCACACTCGGCAATAGCATTGGGGACCGACCAGCGACCCGTGTGCAGGCAATCGCCATAACCTGTTCTTACAACACTATTGGCGCTGTCATCGACATAGCCGGGCGCGGCCTGTATGGCCACGCTGGACATGCCCAAACCGATCAGCACCAGCGCCTGCGTAATTGTTTTCATTTCTCACCTCCGATCGATGAAATGGCGGGCCCGACTGGGTAGCGTAATGAGGTTACCGGAACCGGCAAGTGCTACCCGGCATGACGCAGTCTGGGCCAGGGAAAGTTACTCCCTTGGCAGCACCTGTCAGAGCCTGTCTGAACGACCCGTCAAGGCTATTTTCAGGTAGTTCGACGCAAGGTGCAAACGATAAATATCAATTGCAGGACAAATCTCGACAGGTGGGCGCGCGTTCAGCTGCTGAGCGCACCGCAATTGCTCAGACTGAGCCGGGGTGGATTGGTCGAAAAGGTGAACGGCGCGGCTTTTTCCAGCGCGCTGAGCCCGAGCAACATACGGGTATTGTGGGGGAAAACGGCGGCCTCGACGTTGTTGAGTACGCAATCCTTGCCGAGGACCAGGTGCCTGATACGGTAGACCGGAAGCCGGTGCTGGCTGCCATCGGCCATAACCCCGGTAAGCTCGCCGATATAATCGGCGTTGTCGGCCTGTTTCAACAGCGCCAGGGTATCTTCATTGATGGTGGTGTAGCCGGCGCCGGTATCGACCATGAACTCCACGGAACCGGTTCCGTGCATATTCGCCTGGATATAGTAGGTCGCCAGCTGTTTCTGGTTCATGGGGATGGTTTTCAGCGATGCGGCGCCGACGCTGCAGGGCGGCAATACCGCCAGCAAAGCCATTATCAGTCGGAAGGTTAATCGGGGCATATCCGCAATCCAGCGACAGAAAACCGTCATTATTCCACTTAACGGCCGCTTGCTGGCCAACCTAAACCCCCTCTGTGGAGCGCCACCGACATACCGCCGGAATCGTCACAAAGCCCGGTGACAGAGAATTTCTTATTTATTTAATAGCCACTTACACGCACTCGGTAAAAACTGCGGCGGGCCCAATCGGGCCGGGTCTGCGACCCTAAGTACCCATGAGGCAAGGAAATTGCATTTTGCCCGTCGATGGCCGTACAGAGCACACCCCAACCTGTTGAGAACTCGCTATGCAAATCGAAAAATTTTCTCTAAAAGCGCTGACGGTGACCGTATTGCTGCTCATTGGCATACTGGCTGTGGCCACAGGCTTTGTTTCCGAACGCCAATACCGCCAGTCGGCAGTCGATGCCCAGGCACGCACTGTGACACGCATCCTCAGGGTGGCAAGTGATGCCGCGCTGACGCAGCTCAAAACCGACGCTAAACAGTTGACCGCGGCGGCCGGAAAAGCCCTGGCGCGCCAACCCCAGCTCAACAGTTACCTCGCCGAAGCGCCCGCCGGCACCCCGAACCCTACCCTGGCGCAACTTCTGGCGGCACCGCTGGCCACCGAACTACCCGGCCTGAAGCCGCTGTCGGTGGCACTCTACAACGGCGCCGGGCAACGCCTGATGGTGGCGGGTCAGCCCGAGACGCTGAACAACAGCACCCTGGAAGCGCGCGACGCCGAACAGCCCGCCGCAACGTTGTGGCTGAGCGAAGCCGGGCCCCGCTACTCCGTGCTGCACCCGATTGGCGCCGAGGCGACCCGCGGTTACCTGGCCATCAGCTTCGATCCGGTCTACGCCCTGCAGTCGGTGGCCGCGCTGACCAACCTGCCGCTGCGCATCCTGGCAGCCGACGACGTGCTCTACGAATCCGGAGACTGGTCTTCGCACCCGCCATCGGTGCACGAGATCGACTACCCGATCAACGACTCAACCGGGGTGCCCTATCTGAACCTGGCCGTACTCGACGACTTCGAGGCCCTCTACCGGGCCACCCGTGACACCCGCAACACCACCATCGCGGCCTTTGTGGGCCTGATCGGTGCGGCCCTGCTGGTTGCCATCATGATATTGAACCGCTTTCTGTTCCGGCCGCTCAACACCATGATTGACGACATGAAGCGGGTTTCCGCGGGCGAAACGAGCGCCACTATCAGCAGCCGCGCGCTGAAGGAATTCCACGCGCTCGCCAATGCCTTCAACAACATGACCCAGCAGATCCGGGATATTATCGAGCGCGAGCGTCAGTCGGCAGAAGACATCAAGGGCAAGGTCGAACTCATTCAGGACGTCGTTAGCATGGCGGCCAAGGGCGATCTGACCGGCCAGATCATGGTCTACCGCGACCACGACGTTATCTCCGAACTGGCCGCCGGCATACAGCAAATGCTCGACAGCCTCAATTCACTCGTCGCACGCATTCAGCAGTCCGGCGTACAGGTCACCTCTTCGGCAACCGAAATAGCCGCCACGGCCAAGGAGCAGGAGGCGACAGTTACCGAGCAGGCGGCCACGACAAATCAGATCAAGGCCACTGTCACGGAAATCACCGCGACTTCCAAGGAACTGGTCAGCACCATGAACGACGTCACGGAAGTGGCCTGGAAAACCTCCGAAGGTGCCAATGCGGGACGTTCCTCCCTGACCAGCATGGAACAAACCATGCACCAGATGATGGAAGCGACCGACTCGATCGGCTCCAAACTCGCGGTGCTGAGCGAAAAGGCCGGCAACATCAACACCGTTGTCACGACCATCAACCGGGTGGCGGACCAGACCAACCTGTTGTCGCTCAATGCCGCTATCGAAGCCGAGAAAGCCGGCGAATACGGTGTCGGCTTCGCCGTGGTCGCCACGGAAATACGCCGGCTCGCCGACCAGACCGCGGTGGCTACCTGGGATATCGAACAGATGGTCAAGGAAATGCAGTCGGCGGTCTCGGCCGGCGTGATGGGGATGGAGAAATTTTCCGAGGAAGTGCGCCGCGGTGTGGACGATGTCCGCCAGGTCGGTGCGCAGCTGGCGCATATCATTGAACAGGTGGATACCCTCATCCCCCGCTTCGAGGAGGTCAACGAAGGTATGACGTCGCAGTCACAGGGCGCCCAGCAGATCCGCGACGCGATTGTCCAGTTGAGCGAATCGGCGCAGCAGACGGCCGATTCCCTGCGCCAGTCCAATGGCGCCATTATGCAGCTCAATGAAGCGGCGGGGCGCCTGCAGGAGGGCGCGTCGCACTTCCGGGTCAGTTCCTGAACCAGGGGCCAGCGTAATGCTCACGGTGCTTTTCCACCTGGGTAACAGCCGGTACGCGATCCCGGTCAGCGACGTGGTCGAGGTGACACCGCGCGTGGAACTCGAGACCATCGCCCGTACGCCGGACTATGTCGCCGGCCTGTTCAACTACCGGGGCCGGCACGTGCCCGTCATTGACCTGTGCCGCGCGCTGCAACATCGACCCTGCGCGGATTCGTATACCTCACGCATCATCCTGGTAACGTTCCCCTTGTCCAGCGGGAACTCACGCGTCCTGGGCCTGCTGGCCGAGCGGGTCACTGAAACCGTCAGCATTGATGCGGACGCATTTGCCGCAACCGGCCTGAACATGTCAGAAGCGCCATACCTCGGCCAGGCCGCCCACACCGAGCAGGGACTGGTCCAGCAGGTCAACGTCGCCGAGCTGCTGCCCGAGACCGTCAAGACACAACTGTTTCCTGCAGAGGCCGGGTAAATGCCGCTGACTGCCATCGAACAGATACTCAAACAGCGCATGGGCCTGCACAGCGCCACGGTCGGCTCGGCCACCGTTCTGCAGGCCGTAGAACGACGCATGCGCGACTGCGACATGGACAGCATTGACGACTACCTCCAGGTCCTGCGCCATTCGGCCACGGAAATGGATGCGCTCATCGACGACGTCATCATTCCCGAGACCTGGTTCTACCGCGACCGCAATCCCTTCGATGCATTCAGTGCCTGGATCAAGGACAAATGGCTGTCGCACAACGCACTCACCAGGCTGCGGGTGCTCAGCGTGCCCTGTTCGAGCGGTGAAGAGCCTTACACGCTGGCGATGTGCCTTGCCGACCTGGGTGTCCCGGCAACGGCTGCGCAGATCGACGCTGTTGATATCAGCCGCGGCAATATCGACAAGGCGACCGGCGCAAATTACGGCAACAATTCCTTCCGCGGCAGCGACCTGGCGTTCCGTGAGCGGCACTTTGTTCACGAGAACCAAAGTTACCGCCTGAAGGATGAGATCCGTACGCGGGTCAGTTTCGCCCGCGCCAACCTGCTGGACGAGGCCTTTCTGCACAGGCGCGAGCCGTATGATGTGATTTTCTGCCGCAACCTGCTGATCTACTTCGACAGGCCGACACAAAATCTGGTGATCGACCGGCTTGAACGCTTACTTGGCGGCAACGGCGTCATGTTTCTCGGTCACGCGGAAACCAGCCTGCTGCTGGAGCGCGGATTCACGCCCTTGCCCTATCCTCGCTGCTTCGGTTTTGAACGTGCAAGTGCGCCGAAACAGGACGTCGCCACCGCAGCGGCCACGCTGCCGGCGCACAGGTTGACGAAACAAGGCGCCAGCGCGCCAGCGCGCCGCACGCCGGCCCGACCCTTCTCGATCGGCGTCGACAGCGCAGTGACTGTACCGGAACCCGAGCCACTCACGGACGATGCGATGCTGACCGAAGCCTTCCGGCTCGCCGATCAGGGTCACCTCGACGAAGCTGCCGAACGCTGTGAAAACCTGCTGCAACGACACAGCCACCAGGCCAACGCACACTACCTGCTTGGCCTCATTCGC
>Ga0315540_10002203_pt1 | contig 11017 bp, 9 predicted proteins | sample SalMarSW160110MG_FD_203677 | JGI IMG/M metagenome (GOLD analysis project Ga0315540, IMG submission 203677) | Salt marsh sediment microbial communities from the Plum Island Ecosystem LTER, Massachusetts, United States - Salt Marsh Sediment SW1601-10 ... | reverse complement strand
CCCAGCCCGAAAAGAAATGCCACGCCGATGGCGATAATGTCTGCCTGCATAGTGCCGAGTGTCCGTGTTCTGTTCTTGTTGATGACCGTGGCGGAGGATACCGCGAAACCCCCGCCACCGTAACCGGGCGCGCCGGCGGCGAAACCGCGGCCCACAGGCCGCTGTGCAACGACATTAACGATATTTAACCCGCCGGAAAGCCTGGTGTAATCCAGACAGGTTTAGGCTTGCGTTGAATGACACAGGAAAGCAAATCCACGGAGAACTCACCGATGAAACACACAACTGTTGCACTTGCCCTGGCCGCGGCACTGGCCCTGCCGCAGGCCGCGCTGGTTCAGGCCGCAGAGACGCCCGCGACAACGCCGCAGGTTCAGAGCCAGGCCGCGAAAGGCTACCTGGGTGTCAACATCGAGCGGCTGCCCGACGCGCTGCGCGCTCAGCTCGCGGACAGCATCCCGCCGCAGCAGGGCGTCCTGGTGACCCGGGTCATGCAAGGCTCGCCCGCGGAAAAGGCCGGCATCGAGCCTTTCGACATCCTGCTGCGCTACGATGACCAGAAGCTGTTTTCGCCGGAACAGCTGACCAGACTGGTCGGTTCCGACACCAGCGGGAAACCGGTAAAGCTCACCATCGTGCGCGCCGGCGATGTTTCGACGCTTGACGTGACGCTCGGCGAGAACCAGGCGCCGGAATCGGCGCCATGGTTCGCCCAACCGGAGCTTCGACCGCTACCCCTTCCCCGCTACCACCGTCCGCCCTTCACGGGCCCGCAACAGCAGGCCCCACAATCCAGCGAGAAAAACTGGCAAAGCTTCGACGCGCTGTCGCTGGACAAACTCAAAGACGACCAGTACAAGGCGGTGATCGGCTACCTCGCCAAGGACGGTAGCCACAAGCGTCTCGAGTTCAAGGGAACCCGCGATGAGATTCGCCAGAAGATCCTCGCACAGAATGATCTGCCGGACCGGGAGCGCGGCCAGCTGCTGGATGCCCTGACATCGCGGGACGATTTCTTCCCGCCCCATGCCTGGGCGTTCGCGCCGTTTGAGCAGGATCTTCCGGTGCCTCCGCCCTGGTGGGGCTGGCATCCCGACTTCTGATCGCGCTGTCACTGGACCGTCCCGCCGCGGTCTGCTATCCGTATATAGACAGGTGGCAGACCGCACCTCGCGGGATGCAGGAGGGACAGCGATGATCAGGCTGCTGGTCAACGATCAGGAACACGAGCTCACGGCCGACCCGGCCATGCCGCTTTTATGGGTGCTGCGCGATCTGCTCGGCCTCACCGGAACCAAGTACGGCTGCGGCATTTCCCTGTGCGGTGCCTGTACGGTGCTCGCCGACGGCGAGCCGGTGCGCAGCTGTACCACGCCGCTGTCCAAGGTCAGCGGCAAAAAAATCACCACCATCGAGGGGCTGCCCAAAGACCGCAGTCACCCGGTACAGCAGGCCTGGATCGAAGAGCAGGTGCCGCAGTGCGGTTACTGCCAGTCCGGCCAGATTCTGTCGGCTGTGGCCCTGCTGGCACGCAAGCCGCGACCGAGCGATGCGGATGTCGACCAGGCCATGTCGGGCGTGCTGTGCCGTTGCGGCACGTATCCGCGTATCCGGCGCGCCATCCGGCGCGCGGCGAGCATCGCGGAAAAGGACGCCTGATATGCCGCGCCTGGCTGTCACTCGGCGTGAATTCATGCGCATCTCCGCGGCGCTCGGTGGCGGCCTGCTGATCGGCATCCAGCTCGACAACCGGGCGCGGGCGGACGCTGCCGATGCAGCCACCGCCGCTGCGGCCGACGGGATGTTTACACCCAACGTCTGGCTGACCATCACGCCCGATGACGTTGTCAGCATCCGCGTGGCGAGTTCGGAAATGGGCCAGGGCGTGATGACCGCGCTGCCCATGTTGATCGCCGAAGAGCTCGACGCCGACTGGGACACGGTGCGCGCTGAGTTTGCGCCGATCAACCCGGCCTACGCCAACCCCATCTTCGGACGCCAGCAGACCGGTGGCAGCACCGCGATACGCGGCTACTGGCACACGCTGCGCGAGGCCGGCGCCGTCGGCCGCGAGGTACTGCTGACGGCCGCGGCGCAGACTTGGGGCGTAGCTGTCGAGAGTTGCCATGCCGAACGCGGGCAGGTCAGCCACGGCAACAGCGGGCGCAGCCTGCGCTACGGCGCACTCGCCCGGCGCGCGGCCGGGCTGCCCGTGCCTGAATCGGTTTTCCTGAAGGAACCCTCGCAGTTCACACTGCTCGGCCGGGCCATGCCGCGCCTCGACATCCCCGCCAAGGTCGACGGTAGCGCCGGCTTCGGCAGCGACGTCAAACTGCCCGGGTTGCTTACCGCCACGGTGGCGCGCTGCCCGGTGTTCGGCGGCAGCGTCGGCAAGGTGAATGACAAGCGCGCCAGGTCGGTCGCCGGGGTGCGCAAAGTGGTCGTCATCAGCAGCGGCATCGCGGTGGTCGCCGACCACTTCTGGGCCGCCCGGCAGGGGCGCGAGGCGCTGGAGATCGACTGGAACCCGGGCCCGGCCGCCAGGCTGGACTCCGCGACAATCACGGCACGTCTCGCGGAGCGGGCAGATTCGGGTACGGTGGGTCGCAACGATGGCGATGCCGAGCGGGCGCTGGCCAGTGCCAACCGGCGCCTGGAAGCCGTCTATGAAGTCCCGTACCTGGCCCACGCCTGCATGGAGCCCATGAACTGCACCGCCGATGTGCGCACCGACAGCTGCGACATCTGGGTGGCCACACAGGCCCAGACCAGCGTGCACCAGACCGCCATGCGACTTACCGGCCTGCCCGCGGACAAGGTGCGGGTCCACACCACTTACCTGGGTGGCGGCTTCGGCCGACGCGGGGAACAGGACTTCGTCATCGACGCCATCGAGACATCGCGCGCGGTCGGCGCGCCGGTCAAAGTGCTGTGGACGCGCGAGGACGACATCCAGCACGATTTCTACCGTCCCGCCACCTATAACCGGCTGGCCGCGGCGCTCGACAAACAGGGTATGCCGGTCGCCTGGCGACACCGCATCGCCGGGCCCTCGATCTCGCAGCGGGACGCAACCGCACGCGAGACCAGCGGCTCGGACTTCAGCGCCACCGAGGGCGCACTGAACCTGCCCTACGCCATCCCCAACATCCTGGTCAGCTACGCGCGGGTCAACAGCGCCGTTCCGGTCGGTTACTGGCGCTCGGTGGCAAGCTCGCAGAACGCCTTTATTACCGAGTGCTTCCTCGACGAAGTCGCCGCCGCCGGTGGCAAGGATCCCTACGCGCTGCGCCGTGCGCTGCTCGGCGAGCAAGCGCGCCTGCGGGCCGTGCTGGACCTCGCTGCCGCCAAGGCAGACTGGGGCAGCCCCGCAGCGGCCGGCCGTTTTCGCGGTATCGCCGTGGCCGAGTCTTTTCGCAGTTATGTCGCCCAGGTGGCCGAGGTCTCCATCGCCGGCGGCCAGCCGCGCGTGCACCGGGTGGTGTGCGCCATCGACTGCGGCATGACTGTGAACCCCGATACCATTGCGGCGCAGATGGAAAGCGCTATCGTGTTCGGTCTGACGGCGGCGCTCAAGGGCGAGATCAGCATCGCCGACGGGCGGGTGGTGCAGAGCAACTTCCACGACTACCCCCTGCTGGGCTTCGACGAATGCCCGGACATCGAGGTGTATATCGTGCCCAGCGAGGCCGACCCGGGCGGTGTCGGCGAACCCGGTACCCCACCCATCGCGCCGGCGGTCGCCAACGCCGTGTTCGCCGCGACCGGCAACCCGGTGCGGCGCCTGCCGATTCGCTTGTGACGGCAACGACGCACCCGGTTACAGGCCCGAGGGATCGACCAGGACGCTTGTAGCAGGCAGTACTCGCCCGCCAGGGCATCCGCAGCTCCGGCTGGAAATAGCGGTTTACCGCCAGCGGGCTTTTTTCTAAACTGCCCACCGCCATCAAATCAACCGGTATTACCAGCATGTTCATTGTCGCCAACCGGGTATCTGTCGCCAGCGGGTGGGAAGATGCCTTTGAAGAACGCTTTCGCCAGCGCGCGGGGCAGATCGACAAACAGCCAGGCTTTGTGCGCATGCAAGTGCTTAAGCCACACTCCGAAGACACGCCCTACGTCGTACTGACAACCTGGACGGACAAAGCGGCGTTTGAAGCCTGGGTGGGCAGTGAGGACTTCAAGCTTGCACACAGTAATCCGATGCCGAAAGAGGCCTTCGACGGCCAGGGCAAGCTGGAAATCCATGAAGTGGTTGTCGCCGGCGAGCGCGCGGTCTGAACCGGCTCGCCGCGTCCCTGCTGCCTTCACACGGGCGCACCCCTGTTGGGCACAAGCCACCTCTGCGCACGGAAAATACACGCTCCACTCATGCGCCTGCCCGCGGCCTGCAACGAAAGTTCAGCACATACAGCCCCTTGCCGAGTCCGCCATGGCTGGCACATATCCTGCCACGGGTATCATGATACGGGTTCTTCGGCGGCGGCCCGCAGCTGCCCCGCGACCGACAGAACGACGGAATACCGATGACGACGACCTCGCAGGATACGCTCCGGGATGACCATGAAGCACTGTGCGCGCGCCTGGATGCGCCGCTTCGCGCCATTGCCAGGCGAGCGCTCCGGGTGTGGTTCAACCGCGACAGGCTTGACCAGATACTGGCCGAATACATCGGCCAGTGCCCCCACTGTGAACTGATCTACGCGATTGATCCCGACGGACGCCAGGTGAGTTCCAATGTGCACGTGGGCAACATCGACCGGAGCGCCTATGGCCAGGACCTGTCCCGGCGTCCCTATTCGGTCACCTTGTCGGTATTGAACAACGCCGCCTACCAGGGTGCGTTTCTGTGTGACGCCTACATCAGCCAGGTGACCCGGCGTCCCTGCATCACCGTCATGTACGCGGTAACCTCGGGCCCCACCGTGCTGGGCTTTATTGCGGCCGACCTCGACCTGCAACAGCTGCCGGCCGTCTGAGGCGGGCAATGTGCTTCAGCATGGATAGTGTGCACCTGATACTGACCGGGTTGGCGGTGACTTTCGCACTCTCGCCAGGGACGTTCACGGCCGACTCCGTCACGGGGAAGCGCAAAATCGCCGCAAATAGTCTTCGTAGTTATTCTGTTTACGGTGCAGTTCATCGGCCTCCTTCAGCTTATAACCGCGGTGTAGCCTCGAGCGGACCGCTTCGAGCTGTTTGCGCCTTTTCCAGCAGGACTTGCTTTCTTCGGCCCGCCGTTTCGGCCGCGCCGAGAGTTCGCGACGACGCGCCGCCGCTTCGTTACGGTAGCTGTTCAGCAACGCCCGTTCACCCGGGCGCAAGGCAGACCAGCCGCTTCGCCGGTCTTTGAGATGCATCGGCTTGCTATCACTACTGCAGGGAGTCTGCTGGTAACTGACATGGCCGCCACCCGACACACAGCGATACACATCCGCTTGCGCCTGGGGGGCCGAGATAAAAACGACAAGAACAACACTGGATATTGCCGAAAAGGTAAGCACGCGCATTGTTTCCTCCATGAAACAATATCGGTAACTGAATCTATTGGCCTTCCTGGCGCAGCCGACAGATAGAGCGTCTTCCCGCGCTTTCCCGCAGGAGCCCTGTACAACCGGTTCTGCATCATAACATCGATGTCACCAGCGACATTGCCCGGAGTACCGAAAAGGTCATGGTGATACCATGGCACACAGTCCTGCGCGCCAACAAGCAGCTGGACAATGTCGCCAATTGCGACAGAATATCCAGCGTAGACACGAGAATACGCTCTTGATGAATAGCGAAGTCGATCGAAGGGGTAAGGGAGAGGCATGCTCAGGATAACGTGGATATCGGTACTGGCCCTGATTGCCGGCTGCACGCTCATGGCGCAGCACGCGCTCAACGATCGCTATGGGAAACCAGACCCCGCGCGCTTTGACACAGCCGAGAAGCCAAAGCCCGGGATGCTATCCTATCGCGATGATATTCAACCACTTCTCAACCACCGCTGCGTGGTCTGCCACTCCTGTTACGATGCCCAGTGCCAGCTCAAGCTTTCTGCGTGGCAAGGTGTCGCGCGAGGCGCGAGCAAGCAAAAAGTCTACGATGCCGAACGCATTGTGGAAGCGCGGCCCACCCGTCTGTTTATCGATGCCCACACCGCATCGGCGTGGCGAAAACGCGGCTTCTATCCGGTTTTGAACGAGCGTGCCCAGACATCCACGGCCAATCTGTACGGCAGCGTCCTGTTCCGTATGCTGGATCTCAAACACCGGCATCCGCTTCCCGGCGACAAGGTGCTTCCGGACTCATTCGATTTTTCCCCGAACCGGGCCCAGCAATGCCCCCGTATCGACGAATTTGACAAATTCGAGCAGGACTATCCCCTTTGGGGCATGCCCTACGGCCTGCCCGGCCTGAGCGATGCGGAACGTGACACACTGGCGCACTGGCTGGAGCAGGGCGCCCCGTACGAAGGCCCGGCGCCTTTACCCCCCGCGGTCCAGCAGAAAGTCGGTGAATGGGAGCAGTTCCTGAACGGCGATTCACTCAAGGAGCAACTGACCAGTCGTTACCTGTACGAGCACCTGTTTCTGGCCCACCTGCACTTCGAGTCTGATTCCCGGAACCATTACTTTCGCCTGGTGCGCTCCAGCACACCGCCGGGACAACCGGTCCACGAGCTGGCCACGCGCCGGCCCTATGACGATCCCGGCGTCAGCCGGGTGTATTACCGCCTGGAGCCGGAGCGCGAGACACTGGTCGCCAAAACCCACATGCCCTATGCGCTGGGGCCCGAACGCATGGCGCTGTGGCGGCAACTGTTCCTGACACCCGATTACAGTGTCGACGCACTGCCCTCTTATGCGCCCGACGTCGCCGCGAATCCATTTGTCGCTTTTCAGGCGCTGCCCATCAGTGCCCGTTACCGCTTTATGCTCGATGAGGCGCAATTCACCATTATGGACTTCATCAAGGGGCCTGTGTGCCGGGGACAGGTAGCGGTGGACGTCATCGAGGATCAGTTCTGGGTATTCTTTGTGGATCCCAAAGTCCTGAACTCCGCTGCCGATGCCCGATTCCTGGCCCGCGAGAGCAAGAACCTGAGTCTGCCATCGGAAAATGGCAGCGACGCACTCATCCTTGCGACGTGGGTAGAATATTCGCGGCGGGAAAATGATTACCTGCAGGCCAAGTCGGAATACATGCAACGCAGGTTCAATACGCCGTCGAAAGTGACCCTGGATCTGATCTGGGACGGCGACGGCCGCAATTCCAACGCAGCGCTTACGGTTTTCCGGCATTTCGACAACGCATCGGTCGTCAAGGGGCTGGTGGGTGCCCCCCCCAAGACCGCCTGGGTGATTGGCTACCCGCTGCTGGAGCGCATCCACTATCTGCTGGTGGCGGGTTTCGATGTCTTTGGCGACGCGGGACACCAGCTGAACTCGCGGCTTTACATGGATTTCCTGCGCATGGAGGGAGAGTTCAATTTTCTTGCGCTGTTACCGTCGGCACAGCGCGTTGCCGTGCGCAACTACTGGTACCGCGACGCAAGCCAGGCGGTGAAGAATTACCTGTACGGCACAAGAGCCTGGTTCAACCAGGACTCGGGCATCGACTATCACACCAGCGACCCGCAACGCGAGTTGTACGGCCTGCTTCGCACACGGCTGGCGCCGGTGCTCGATAGTACGTTCAACCTGTCAACCGTCAATGATTCCGCGCTGCGCGAGGACTTGCAGACATTGGCTGCGGTGCACGGCCGCAGCCTGTCTTTAATACCCGAAGCCAGCTTCCTGCGCCTGGATGATCCGGCCGGCTCGTCCCGCTATTTCACTCTGTTGCGTAATACCGGTCACTTCAACGTCACACACCTGGCGGACGAAAGCAAAGAGCTGGCACCGGACGAGAATACCCTGACGGTGGTGCCGGGGTTCATCGGCGCCTACCCGAACGCGCTCTATGTGATGGAGCCTGCGGCCCTACCCGAATTCACCGCGGCGGTTCGCGATTTGTCCTCTGAAGCGGACTATCGGGCGCTGGCCGACCGTTTTGCCATACGCCGCACCAATCCGGCATTCTGGACCTACAGCGATGCCTTGCAGGATGCGCACGCAAGCCTGGCCCCGGGGCAGCTCGGACTGTTTGACTATAACCGCTTCAAGAATCGTTAGCGCATATGTGAGCCGGGCACACAACTCGGCGGCTGACACGGGATATGCATGCCCTCTGTATTGTTGGCAAATAAATGAAACACCTAACTTGGCGTACTGCAGCACGAATAACGCCGTGGTGTGCCTGCTGCGCCCAGTATCACGGAGAATGGAACGGAGTATCTATATACCGACCGAACCCGGCACCACATGAAATCCTTATATAACATTTCGCTAATCGGCAGCAGTCGACCCGTTGCCGCTATTGACGTTGAAAATGCCAGGCGAACTGCCGGCCTCAGCACAAGCGGTGCCTGGCAATGACTGATCAATAGCTGTGGATTTCAGGGGATAAACGAATCAGAATCTGGAACCCCGTGGGTTATCATCACCTGATAAGGAGTAGGAACATGAAAATGCTATCTCAAGTGTTATTCTGGTTCGGCATCCTCTCCATCCCCATCTCCTGGCTGGCGTGGTTCATCGCTCCGGAGATCGGGAACGAGGTCATGTCCGGAATCGCTGACCCCGCTTTGCGGTCGGTGATGGAGGAAGCGCATCGCGAGCGCTGGGGCATCTACGTCGGCCACTGGCCTCCAACGCTGCTCATTCTCAGCTATATCCTGGATAAAAAGGCCGGCTGACACCCTGGCACCTGCCTTGAAATGCGTCTCGACCGCCCATGCGGTGTTGCGGACCCCGCTGCGGCGCTCATTGCCCGGCTTGCGGCCCTGCAGCCGAAGACCAGAATGGACCTGGCGCGTTACTGCGGTGCGTTTACCGGCATCATGTTTTTCATCCGACACAGGCTGATTTGGTGCGGTGACTATGAGGCTGTAGCTGAAGTTGAATGACCAGGTTCAAGGGCCAGCATGGCGTTCATTGGTCACCCGTGTGGGGCAGGAGTTGGCCGACCCAAGAAGTACAGGAACCCCGCATTAGCGGGGTTTTCTTTTTCCCGGAATGTCCATATATGGACTCCGCCTCGGTTTGCAAGCGCACTGATCGACGACTTCAAGGTCGGCTATGAAAATATTGGCCGCTTAGGGGCGTCATGCTTCGAAGTACATGGGGGCTCAGTGGATACACCGAGATATCTTCGCAAAAAACCTCTGGCTAGCTATGGCCGTCAATTGATCTCGAGCATCTGGTCGAAATCACTTTGAGCTGAATTTCGGACTCTTGAACTTTCCGGATTTTTCAACAGTATCGGCCGTTTCAGGCCATCCAGATTTATCTACGTTAGAGCGTTTAGGCGGGTGGCTTTTTAGGGAGCAACGCACTGCTCTCGGCTATTGAAACAGTGCGCTATGCGGTAGTTTGTTGCTGGAGAGCGCGCCATCTGTGCGCCATAGAAAAATAGAGAGAGCTATACTTAATTACTATTAATTGAATTAAAAAGCTTTTTTCTAACAATAATGGTGGCCAGGGACAGAATCGAACTGCCGACACGGGGATTTTCAGTCCCCTGCTCTACCAACTGAGCTACCTGGCCTTCGCAAGCGAGCGCGTATTAAACCGGGAGTGACCGGGACAGTCAAGCGTGGCCGGTATTTTTGACGAAAGATCGGGTATTTACGCGGAATTTCAGGGGGTTCGGCGGTTACTCGGCCGGCGGCACGTAGTCGGGCGGGGTGTCGGCGCCTTCGCCAAAGAAGAATTTTTCCATCTGCTCTTCGAGAAACTTGCGGGCCTTGGGGTCCATGGGTGACAGGCGGTATTCGTTGATCAGGATGGTCTGCTGCTTCATCCACTGCTGCCAGGCTTCTTTCGAGATCGACTCGAAGATGCGCTTGCCCAGGTCACCCGGATAGGTCGGGCGGTCGAGTCCCTCGGCCTCTTTGCCCAGTTTTGCGCAGTGCACCATTCGCGTCATGCCTTGTTTCCTCTTGTTGTCGGTTCCTGAAGGCGCGCCAGCAGGCGCTGCACGGGTGCCGCGAGGCCCACGGCGTCAGAGCCTTGCAGTTTATACCAGAGCCCCCGGCCTGCTTCCATCACTGAAAACACGGGGTTTTTCAGTCGCAGGCAATGCGGTGTGATGTCGAGGTGGAAATGGCTGAAGGTATGCCGTACAGCGGGCAGGGTCTCCATACGCGCCGGTTTCACACCCCGCGCATCGCACCAGGCGCACAGGCCGTCGGTATCGTCGAACTCGGGAAAACTCCACAGGCCGCCCCAGATGCCCTGCGCGGGCCGCTGCTCCAGGTATGCCGCGTCCTCCGACACCAGCAGCAGCATGTGCACCTGGCGCGCCGGGAGTTGCCGGCGCGGTTTCGCATGCGGGTAGCGTGCGGGATCACCCTGTGCGCGGGCACGGCAGCCGTCCTGCAAGGGACAGCGCTCGCAGTCCGGTGCGCCGCGGGTACACACCGTCGCCCCGAGATCCATCATCGCCTGGTTGAAGTGCGCGACCCGCTCGTTGGGGGTGACCGCGTCCGACAGGCGCCACAGGGCTTTGAGCACGTCGCTCTTGCCGGGCCAGCCGTCGACGGCGTGGTAGCGCGCCAGAACGCGCTTGACGTTACCGTCGAGGATGGGGTGACGCTGACCGCAGGCCAGCGACAGGATGGCGCCGGCGGTGGAACGGCCAATGCCGGGCAGGCCGGCCACGGTCTCGAAGGTTTGCGGGAACTGTCCCGCGAACTGATCGCGCAGCTGCTGTGCGGCGCTGTGCAGGTTGCGCGCCCGCGCGTAATAGCCCAGCCCCGACCAGTGGTGCAGCACTTCATCCAGCGACGCATCCGCGAGTTGCTGTACATCCGGAAAGCGCTGCATGAAGCGCTGATAATAGGGAATGACCGTCTGCACCTGCGTCTGTTGCAGCATGATTTCGGACACCCACACCCGGTAGGGTGTCGGTTGCTGCTGCCAGGGGA
>Ga0315540_10002201_pt1 | contig 11022 bp, 12 predicted proteins | sample SalMarSW160110MG_FD_203677 | JGI IMG/M metagenome (GOLD analysis project Ga0315540, IMG submission 203677) | Salt marsh sediment microbial communities from the Plum Island Ecosystem LTER, Massachusetts, United States - Salt Marsh Sediment SW1601-10 ... | reverse complement strand
TCCAACACCACTAATTTGCTGATGAACATTTGGAGTACCGTAATAGTTGACCGTCCCAGCACCACTGATCTCAGCTGTCAGTTCGTGGTCCACCCAAAGTGTTGCATCACCTGCACCACTTATGCGAACGTTAGCATTTTGTCCGGCCAATTCTGCGCCATCGAAACTGCCTAAACCACTGATGCGTAAATCGATCTCATCAGCAATGCCGTCGATTTTGATACTGCCGGTTCCACTCAAGCGAATGTCAAGGTTGCGAGTATTGATCTTAATCACGGTCACATCGCCAGCACCGCTGATGGAAAGCTGCAGATCGTCGGTATGAAGGTTTTCGATAAGCAGATTTCCTGCCGTAGAAAAATCCACCACCTGCAACTCTTTCACCTTAATGGTAATTAGCACGTTCTTTGTCGGATTGACGCGCTTACCCCAGTCAGCCTCGGAATTATTGATGTACAAGACACCGTTTTGAATCTGGGTGCTGATTTGCGGCAATAAATTGTCATCGGTTTTCAGTGTAATAGATTCTGTGTCACTTTGCTGGATAATCACTTCAGCCGGATAATCGATCGATATTGCAGAAAAACCATCCACGTTTCGCGTTTGGCTTATAATTTTCCCAGAGCCTGCTACGCCACCACCAATCCTGGCACCGGTATCAAATTGCCAACCCCAGGACGGAACGTGGTCCCAGCCAAGTTGTGGAGCAAACAAGACAGCCAGCACTGCAAAGACAACGATCAATGCCGATATCAACATCCCGCCTGCATTCCAATATGCTCGCACAATTAAACCCAGGCCCAAAGCGATTAATACGAATGGCCAGATTTGTGCCAGCGCCCATAAATTTGACTTTGGAAGATTTCCCATGCTGACCAAGATCCATATTACACCAGCCGCAATCATGGCCAACGGCCAAAAAATTGATCGATTTTTCATGTTTTCTCCTAATCTATTTTTCCTGTGAGGGATTATCATCTTGATTGAAAGATTCGTCGCGACGAAGGGGCAGCAAGCCCGACCGTTTTACGATCAGGTAGATACCCAGCAATATCAGTGCGGTAGGAAAGACAAACTGGCTCAATCCAGAAGTTGTAAATAGCATCTCAAAAAATGATCCAAAGATCACGAACAGGATCGTACCGATCTCCAACACGCGCAAGCCTGCCCGACGACGATGCTCATCGCCCTGCCAGACACCCATGATAAAAATTCCTAAGCCGACAGACATGAGGATAACCGTCCAGCCATAGGACCAGCTTTCCCAATGATCGGTCAGATTTTGAAGAAGAAGCATCAAACCGATGACCGTAATGATGCTTCCGGGAATAGCCAACGAGCCAGCCGATTTTCCTCCGGCTACCATGCCGACGAAAAACATGGCGCCGAAGCCGATGACGATGAAGGGCCAAAAATTCGACCAGAAGTCAAAGCCGCGGAACAATTGACTTAGTAAGGCCAGGATGCCAAAGGCGATCAGCAACGAACCGCCAACCAGTGCACCCGAATTACGTTGAGTTGACATTTTCATTCTCCTTTATGTATGCGATTGATTAGAACGACACTTAATAGAAGCGCCGTATCTGATTAATTTACGTTGTTAGAGGTTGTTTCGTTGCATCTGTTTACCATTGATTAATAATTTGCCAATCGAGAACGCCTGTTATAAGTATAGGTTTTCATCGTCCGTTGGCCCCCGCCCAATGATCATGCCCTGCCTGGTCAAGTGGACAGTTCAAATTCAGGCGCCTCCACTATAAAATAACTACAGATCCACTCGACACCGATTTCAGGAACTAAACCACAGGCACCATTATTAGTCGACATCGGCATTGTGGTGATTTAACATTATTTTAGGTATACATATTGATAATAGCAACAAAACAACTATAATATTAGTATATCAACTGGACTCGCTTCCGACCTCAATGCAATTTCCTGCTGGTGTATGGTAACAGGTTGTTTTTGTCAATCGGAATTGCGTTTGATAAAAATCCGAATAAGTGCCGGCGATGGGAAATTGCGTGATCGGAGGCGACACAACCCTTTCTCCATAACTGGATGCCAGATTGATTAATGGCTGGCTGTCAATCTGACAATCTCTAAACAGGGCCAGGAGCTAAGGAGATTTATTCATTACTTCACCCCAGAAAAAGGAGGTTGGAATGGATTCGGCATTTACGATTACTCCGGTGGAAAAGAATATCGTTCGATGCAAGCATACAGGGCTCCTTTCCCCAAAAGACGTGCAATCCCTGGCCAATTTCTTACATGACTACCGGGGCAAGTTATTGATCGATCTAACTGGCACAACCGGCGAAGAGTGCTCCCAGCATATTCAACAATTCCGCCCCATGATGCCTACCACAGCGATCTTTGGGGCTGACATTGACCCAACAATCCTGGAGATTCCCGAAAGCTACTATACCCATGAGGTTCGGTACTTCAAGACTGAAGCAAATGCCTTGGCCTGGTTGCGCGATCAGTGATTCCCAAGAGGCTTTGAGCTAACGATATTAAAAACGCTGGCAACCATAACCGACAGAATATTTACCCTCTGCCAAACGCTACGGACTAGCATAATACTGAAATAAAAGTCAAAAGTGGAGGGGTAAGTTTGCGTTTAAATGAGCTTTAATTTCGTGTCCCAATCCTAATTCCCATCAAAAACCCATATTCCTGACACCTGAAATTGCATATGTGACACATATCGCGATTATTCTTGACAAAAGCCACTATTACATCGCCCTTGGTTGATGCAGAATACTATTGTAACTTATTGCAACCTATTGCAACCCATTGCAGACCGCAACAAACTTGCCTACAAACTGATTATGGATAATCTACTAACCGCCAAACAGGTCCAGGATTTGCTCAAGGTAGATCGCACAACCGTTTATCGTATGCTTAGGGATGGTCGCTTGACGGGGGTCAAGGTCGGACAACAGTGGCGATTTTCAGGACAATCAATTGAAAATTTACTAGATGGTCAACTGGGTCCTGTTGAAAAAGGAACACCTGTTTCGGTAAATGTATTGCCATTGCATTGTGTCCAACCAATCCAGGATGTATTCGCTGAAATAGCTGAGGTTGGATCGGTGTTGACAGACAACAACGGTCAGCCACTGACAAAAGCAAGCAATTCCTGCGATTTCTGCAAATTGATCTTGGGCAGCGAGGAAGGGCGGCGGGGTTGCATTGAATCTTGGCAGAAGCTTGTCCAACTGGAAGGCTTATCCCCTGAATTCATTCCCTGTCATGCGGGTTTGATGTACACCCGCGCTCCAATCCATGTTCAGGGAGAATTGATCGCAACCCTGATAGCGGGGCAATTCCATACACACGCACCAGACCCAAAAGATGAGGTAGCCAGAATTCGGAAATTGGCTGAGAGATATCAGATCAATTTCAATCTTTTAACGCAAGCAGCCGACAGCACCTCTGTCCTGGATAAACGCAAGAAGTCTCAGTTGTCTCAATGGTTGCAGCGCGTTGCCCGGACATTTGAGCAGATTGGCTCAGAGCGGTCCGATTTGATGAATCGTCTCAAGCAGATCTCTGTCATGAGCGATATCATGCCTTAAGCACCCGTTAAGGTAATTCACAACTTTTGATAAGGACAAAGTACATATAATAAGAATATAGTTAGATTGTGAAAATATTCTCAATATCTTTCCTAGGAGGTTCTAAAATGGCATTCGAATTTGATCAGGAGTTAGATTGCAGTGGTTTGGCCTGCCCGATGCCAATCTTGAAAACCAAGAAGGCTGTCGACGCACTGCAGATGGGCCAGGTGCTCAAGATGATCGCTACCGACCCAGGTTCGTTGCCCGACATCCAGGCCTGGACCTCAAAAACCGGGCATGAATTGCTTGAACATGAACAAGAAGGGGATAAGTTCATTTTCTATATTAAGCGTACGAAATAATCAAGAGAGGATCCCAAAGGATGAGCGAGAAGAAAGAAAAACTAATATTAATGTGCACACACGGACCAGAAGATCCGGAACGAGCGACCATCCCCTTCGTCATGGCAACTACAGCGCAAGCTTCGGACGTAGATGTTGTGCTTGGCTTTCAAGTAAACGGTGTCATGCTGATCATGAAGGGAATTGCCGAGCACGTTGCTGCAGCAGGTTTTCCCCCTCTCAAGGAACTTCTGGATATTTATCTTGAAAATGGCGGCAAACTACTCGTCTGCGGACCTTGCGTAAAGTCTCGTCAGATCGAACCCGAGAAGGAATTCATTCAAGGGGCCATAGTAGTCAATGCGGCCACGTTCGTCAAAGAGTGCTCTGAAGCCACTAATGTGATGGTTTATTAGCTTTTTAACAGGAGGCACAAAATGAGTAAAAGATTGGCGATTATCGCAACACATGGAACTTTGGATGCTGCATATCCACCTCTCATTTTATCAACTGCCGGACTTGCTATGGACTTGGAGGCAGCCATTTTCTTCACCTTCTATGGCCTGGAAATCCTCAAGAAGGGCAACGCAGATAAATTGCAAGTTGCACCGATTGCCAATCCGGCCATGCCCATGCCGGTACCGAACATTATCGGAATGTTGCCCGGCATGACTGCCATGGCCACCTCGATGATGAATAACTGGATGAAAAAAGCCAATGTTGCCAAACTAAGCGAGTTATTGGAGATGGCACAGGAGATGGGCGTTAGATTGATTGCCTGTCAGATGACCATGGATGTCATGGGAATCAAGAAAGAGGATTTGATTGACGGCATAGAAATAGGCGGAGCCGCTACTTTTCTCGAGTTTGCAAGCGAAGACGCCATCGCTCTCACTTTCTAAGAATCGACCTCAGAGAAAAATTACTGAAGTCGATTCTTTTAGCTTCCAACTTGAAAGGACTAATTCCATGGAAGATAAGGTTTTGATCATAATGACCAGCGGTCCTGATACTCCGCGTCGCTGTGCGACGCCCTTCTTTTTTGCCACCTTGGCAGCCGCGATGGATTACGAGGTCACTATGTTTTTCACCATTGACGGTACTCTGCTGTTAAAAAAGGGGATAGCGGAGACAATTTACCCCAAAGCAGGTGGCAAACCTGTCGGTGATTTTTTGAAAGATGCCATGGAGGCGGGAGTTGAATTTACTGCCTGTACAGCTTCTATGGAGTTGCATGATCTGACTGCCGAAGACCTGATCGATGATGTCAAAATGGTCGGCGGTGCAGCAATGTGGCAAATGTCAGAAGACGCCAAAACCCTTACGTTCTAATTATGAAAGGAGTGGTCGACCATGGCTGATGTTCGTGGGTGCAACCTACCCGAAGACCTGTATTACCTGATCGACAAGCATGTGTGGGCTAAACCAATGAAAGATGGCATTATCCGCGTGGGCATGACCGCCGTTGCAGCAAAACTCTCTGGTGAGAAGTTAGCTGCGGTGACAATCAAAACCCGTGCCATCGGCCAGGAAGTAGCCCAGGGGAAGAGTGTTGCTACAGTTGAAAGCAGCAAGTTCGTCGGTCCGGTACCAGCTCCCGTGACTGGTGTGCTGGTGCGTGGTAACGACAAATTGGCTTCTGATCCCAACCTGGTGACACGTGAACCTTATGGTGAAGGCTGGATTGCAGAAATGAAGCCGACCGATTGGGATGGTGAAAAAAGCAACCTGGCTACCGGGGCTGAGGGTTTGGCAACTTACCAGAAGAAACTCGAAGCAGAAGATATTTCCTGCTAAAGCTTGTTCAACCAACAAAGAGGAGAAATTAAATGCCCGAGGAGACCGTCCATCAATATTTGCAAAAGCAGGGCGTTTCCAGACGCGACTTTCTCAAGATATGCGGCGCATTGGTAGGCGCATTAGGCCTGACCAGGATGCCTCCATTTGATGAAAGTGGCCTGCCTGGCAACTTGAAGCATACCTCCGTCAAACCGATTGACATGGTTAGGCATGCGCTGGAGACGAAACCCCGTCTACCGGTGATTTGGTTGGAGTTTCAGGATTGTGCCGGATGTAGCGAGGCGCTGACGCGCTCCCACTCGCCGACACTGGTTAATTTGGTACTCAACTCGATCACGGTCGAATATCACGAAACACTCTCAGCTGCAGCCGGCTTCCAAGTCGAAGAAGCCAAGCAAGCTGCCATGAAAAAGTATGCTGGTCAGTACATCTTGGTTGTGGAAGGTAGCATCCCAGAAGGGGATGGTTATTGCACTATTGGCGGCAAGTCCGCGTTGGATTTACTGAAAGAAGCCGCTGCCGGAGCAGCCGCCATCATCGCAACCGGCAATTGTGCCTCGTTTGGCGGTATTCCTAAAGCAAGACCGAATCCTACCAACGCCAAAGGTGTCTGGGAAATTATCACCGACAAGCCAATTGTAAATATTCCTGGTTGCCCAGCTATTCCCGAAGCATTCACCGGCACCTTAGCCAACTTTTTGATCTTTGGCAGTCTGCCTGAGTTGGACGGGCTGCGCCGCCCGAAGACCTTTTATGGCAATACCATTCACGACCGCTGCTTGCGTCGCCCCTTCTACGAGGCAGGAAAATTCGCCGAGTCGTTCGACGACGAAGGAGCGCGCCAGGGATGGTGCCTGTACAAGTTGGGTTGTAAAGGCCCAACGACATACAATGCTTGCGCTACGATCAAATGGGACGCCGGCTTATCCTTCCCCGTCCAATCCGGGCATCCCTGCCTGGGATGCTCTGAGCCGAACTTCTGGGATGGTGGTGGTTTCTACCAGGGCCAATCGGCTCCATTGAACCGCCCGGCCGTGACGGTGGTCGGTGCAGCGGCTGCCGCTGGAATAGTCGCAGGCGCAGCCATGGGGGCAGCCAACCAGTCACAAAAGAAAAGTGCCGCCCGCAAGTCAAAAAAACAGAAAGACGCGTAGGAGGAAACCATGAATTGGAACGCTTTCCTTGAATTTGTGCGTGGCCCGCTGTTTCAGGTTTCTCTACTGGTTTTCGTAGCTGGAATGCTGTACCGGTTGGTACGCGTCCTGATGTTGGGCTGGTCGCGAGACAATGTGCCTTCAAAAGGTAGCAAAGGGGGTGGTGTGGTCAAGAGCTTTTTGAAGAGCATCCTGATCTGGCCATTCATCCCTTGGGTAAAACGCACCTTTAGCAAGAACCCGGTCATCTACCTGGCGGGTGGTTTGTTCCATCTGGCATTGCTCGTCGTCCTAATTTTGGGAACCGCGCATATGCTGGTTTGGAAGAGCCTGCTTGGATTTGGTTGGGCGACGCTGCCGCTACCAATGGTTGACTGGATGGCAGCCGTTGGCATTGCAGCGATGGTCGCATTGCTAATCCACCGCCTGGTTAACCCTGTCATGCGACTGATCAGCGGTCCTTCCGAATGGGCCAACTGGACGCTGGTCTTTCTTCCAATGGTAAGTGGCTACATGCTGACCCACCACATGTTTTTCCGTTATGAAGTGCTGTTCAGCATCCACATGCTGGTTGTGGATATCTTGTTGATTTGGATTCCACTCAGCAGAATCTCTCACTTTATTTTCTACTTCTTCGCCCGAACGATCCATGGAGTGGAGTTCGGCAAGCGAGCGGTCAACCCGTAGGAGGAAAACGATGCAAACCCTAGAAGCCATGAATGTTTTTGTGGAAGAAACCGGCGGCTGGGTAGCCTCCCAACTGGAAGCCTGCACCCGCTGCGGGATGTGCGCCGAGGCCTGCCACTTTTACCAAGGCACCGGCAATCCCGAATACGCCCCGGTCTGGAAATTAGAATTGTTACGCCGGGCTTACGAGCAACGTTTCACCCTGACTGGCAAATTCAAGTTGTTACTCGGCATCGACAAACGTATATCAGATGAAGACTTAGATCATTGGAGCGAAATCAATTACTACGCCTGCACGGTCTGCAATAAATGCTCGATGGTCTGTCCGATGGGTATCGACCTGGGGCCGCTCTTGCACGAAGTACGGGCTGGTCTGGCTGCGGCCGGGAAAGTCCCGGATGACCTGATGGTCGCGGTCAACAAGCAGATCGAAGAAGGAAGCCCGCTGGGTATGACCAGCGAGGTCTGGGATTCGCGCCTCGAGTGGGTTGCTGATGATTGGGATGTAGTAATTCCGCGCGACGTCAAAGGCGCAGACACTCTCGTTGTGTTCTCATCCATCGAGGTGATGAAATTTCCCAGCAATATCGCCGCCATTGCCAAAATACTCAATAAGGCTGGCGAAAATTGGACGGTCTCTTCGAAGGCGCGCGAGGTGGTTAACTTCGGTTTTTACGAGGGCAGTGAAGAGCATACCAAGCTTTTCTTGCAGCGCGTTCTGGATGGCGCCAAAGAATTGGGCGTCAAGCGCATCGTTGTAACCGAGTGTGGTCATGCCTATGACGCCTTGCGTTGGCTGGCAGGCAATTTAATACCCGAAGCCAATGACTTCGAAATTACGCATATCACCGGTGTGCTTGGCGAACTTGTAGGTTCTGGCCGCATCAAAGTAAAACCAGGCTTCTTCGATGAAAACGACAGCGGTACAATCACTTTCCACGATGCCTGTAAAATCCAGCGCCGCGGGGGTTATATTAAGGAGCCGCGTGAGGTCCTCAATATTTTGGCTCCAAAATCTTTCAAGGAAATGACGCCCAATCGCGAGGAGGCGATTTGTTGCGGTGGTGGTGGTGGCGTGATTGCCATCAAGGCCGCCGATCCAATGCGCTACGCAGCCTTCGAGTTGAAGATCGAGCAGGTCAATAAAGTTGGCGCTACAACTGTGACCATGTCCTGCTCCAATTGCCGCTTGCAATTCACCGACGGTGTAGAACATTTCAACCTAGATTGGAAAATAACCGGTCTAGCCCAAATGGTCGCCGATGCGATGGAAGATTAGAGGAGCTAAATCATGGCACAAAGATTAGTTGTAGACCCAATCACACGGATCGAAGGTCATCTGCGCATCGAAGCTGAACTCGGTTCAGACAATAAGATTACCAAGGCTTACTCGTCTGGTACGATGGTGCGCGGCATCGAAATCATCTTGAAAGGGCGAGATCCACGTGACGCGTGGGCCTTTACCCAGCGCGCTTGTGGCGTGTGCACTACAGTGCATTCATTTGCCTCAATCCGCTCGGTGGAAGATGCCCTGAAGATCCAGATCCCAAAAGCAGCCAACCTTATTCGCAACCTGATGATCGCTCAACAATACGCCCACGATCACGTAATGCATTTCTATCACCTGCATGCATTGGATTGGGTGGATGTAGTAGCAGCGCTAAAAGCCGACCCAACCCAAACATCTGCAATCCAACAGAAGATTTCACCTTGGCACAACTCATCCGAAGGGTACTTCAGCGACGTGCAAAAGAAAGTCCAGGCTCTGGTTGATAGCGGGCAGCTCTCGATCTTTGCCAACGCTTATTGGGGTCACCCAGCTTATAAGCTTCCGCCAGAGGTCAACCTTCTGGCAGTGGCCCACTATTTAGAAGCACTGGACTGGCAAAAGGATGTCGTTCAGATTCATACCATTTTTGGTGGCAAAAACCCTCATCCAAACTTTGTGGTTGGTGGCGTACCGATGCCGATCGACTTGAACAGCGATACAGCCCTCAATGCTGAAAAGCTGTCAATTATTAGTGACAGCATCCAACGCATCAATGATTTCGTTGACCAGGTCTATTTGCCGGACCTGCTGGCTATCGCGCCCTATTACCTTGATTACGCCAGCATAGGCGAAGGATTGGGGAACTTCCTGACTTGGGGAGAATTCCCAGACACCGACAACAGCGACACGTCTAAGTTTTTGGTTCCGCGTGCCGTAATCATGAACCGCGACCTGAGTAACATCGCCGAACCCGATCCGCGTGATTTCCAAAAAATGAAGGAGTATGTGACCCATTCTTGGTACGACTATGCTGAGGGTGATCAGGTCGGTTTGCACCCGTGGAAAGGCGAGACCAAATTCGATTACACTGGCCCCAAACCGCCGTATGATTTGCTTAATGTCGACCAAAAATACTCCTGGCTCAAATCGCCGCGTTGGTCGGACTCGCCGATGGAGGTCGGCCCATTAGCGCGCGTATTGGCCATGTATGCCACCGGTAATGAGCAAGTCCAGGATTTGACCAACTCTGTACTCAAGACACTGAATGCGCCAATCGAAGCCGTCTTCTCAACGCTGGGTCGTACAGCAGCACGTGCCATCGAGACCAAAGTCTTCTCAGACCACCTGCGCACGATTTTCAACGATCTAGTGACTGAGATAAAAGCCGGCAACACCAAGACCTTTAACGGTGACCGGTGGGAGCCAACCTCCTGGCCCAACCACGCCGAGGGCTTTGGGTATATGGAGGCTCCGCGTGGAGCCCTAGGTCACTGGGTTGTGATCGATGGTGGCAAGATCGAAAATTACCAGATGGTTGTCCCTACTACTTGGAACGCCTCGCCGCGAGACCAAAAAGATCAAGCCGGCGCTTATGAGATGTCACTGGTCGACACACCGCTGGCTGTCCCTGATCAGCCGTTGGAAATCCTGCGTACAATTCACTCCTTCGATCCATGCATGGCATGCGCCATCCATATGATTGACGCTGACGGAAACGACCTGGGTGAAACCGCCACCGGCTTGAATGTTTGCATAAGCTAGTAACAATGGAACGAGAAGTGACCTCTGCGTAGTTCCAACTCCCAGAGGTCACTTCTCTTCTTGAATTAATTTCAACTTCTCCAATTGGCTGCATAACACATTTTATGATCATGGATAGCGAAGTCAGCCTGAAATCACTTTTAATCGTTGCAGAAAGCCTGGAGCAACTAATTGGCCAACATGGCGCCCAAGCAGTATTGCGCTCGGCCGGGCAACAAGCATCTGCTAATCTAATAGAGATGCTTCCACTCAAGCTTTCCGAAGAGGATGCAGTAAACCGAAGCGGGATGCTGCTGATCGAATTAGGCTTTCTGCGTAAGCTGGAAATAACAGATACTGGTGATCTAAAAATTTCAGGCAACCTGGTGTTAGAGTTAATTCAGGATCTTGGGCTTGCCGGAAATCAGTCCATGCGATTCTATGTAGTTGGCCTGTTTGAAGGA
>Ga0315540_10002200_pt1 | contig 11023 bp, 7 predicted proteins | sample SalMarSW160110MG_FD_203677 | JGI IMG/M metagenome (GOLD analysis project Ga0315540, IMG submission 203677) | Salt marsh sediment microbial communities from the Plum Island Ecosystem LTER, Massachusetts, United States - Salt Marsh Sediment SW1601-10 ... | reverse complement strand
GAGCGCGTACGCCGCCATCGTGCACCAGTAGATCAGGATCGGCTTGTCGTAGCGGTCGGCGCCGGCGAAGGTCGGCACCACGAGGTCGCCGCGGGCGAGCATCTCGCGCGCGGCCTGGGCGAAACGGGACTCGTCGCGACCGATCACCGGCGCTCCGGCGCTGGAAACCAGAAACAGCGCCAGCGCCGCCAGCCCGACCACCACCGCTTCCCTCAGTGCCGACGCGGTCACGGCGCGGCCGAAGCCGGTCCCGGGGAGGCTCGAGTTAGCCGTCATGCTCGGATTCCTTCGCGTCGTCCGGATCGTCGAGGCGGCCCGCGCGGCGCAGCCGCGCCTCGACGGCGTCAAGCCGGGTCTGGGCTGCGGCGAAGCGTAGCACGGCGTTGTGGAGGTGGCGGCCGACGGTGGTGAACTCCTCTCGGAATCGCTCGAGCTCGGTCTCCAGGGCGGCGAGCGAGCGCAGCACCTCGGTTGCGTCCGAGGAGACGTCGAGCCCCCGCAGCGCGATAGCCACGGTAGTCAGGTAGGCATAGAGGGTGGCCGGGGAGACCGCCACTACGCGGCGAGCGAGACCGTAGTCGACCAGCGACTCGGAGCCCTCGCCGGCGACCACCTCGCCCCACACCCCCTCGGCCGGGATGTACATCAAGGCGAGCGGCAGGGTGCCCTCGTCGGGCCGCAGGTAGCGCCCAGCGATCTCGTCGATCCGGCCCTTGACCGCCCGCTCGAGCTCACGGCGCGCAGTGCGGCGGCCGGGTTCGTCGGTAGCCTCCACCAGCCGGCGGTAGGCCTCGAGCGGGAACTTCGCGTCGATCGGCAGCAGGCGGTCGCCGAGCCGGACCACCGCGTCGACCACCCGGCCGTCGCTGAAACGATGCTGAGCCGCCCACAGCCGCGGCGGCAGCACCTCGCCGAGCAGGACCTCGAGCGAACGCTCGCCGAGCAGGCCGCGCAGCTTGGGCACCTTCAGGATGGAGCCGAGCTCGTCGACGCTCGCCGCCAGCCGCTCCATCCGGGTCGCGACCTCCGCGACCTGCCCGAGCTGCCCCTGGACGCGCCCGAAGACCTCGGTGGCTCCGGTGAGGCCGTCGCCGAGAGCCTTCTGTGACGCGGCGAGCTGCCCGGCCACGGTCGCCGCAACGCCCTGGAGCTGCTCGCTGACCGTGCGCTGCAGGTCGGCTCCCGCGGCGCCGTGGTCGGCCGCCAGCCGGCGCTCCAGCTCGACCAGGTGGCCGTGGAAGCGGTCCACGGTCGCCGTGACCTGCTCTCCGGCCCAGCGCAGCGCCTCAGTCTGCTCGCGGGCGAGCGCCTCGCTGCGCGCCTCGAGCGCGCGCCGCAGGCCGAGCGTCGTGACCACCACCACGATCACTGCCGCCGCCGCGAGCCCGAGCGCGAGAACGGCGACGGGGTCCGACGACATGCCTGTCCGGATCCGACCCGCGCTAGCGGGCCGCAGCCGCCGCCTCGGCCGGGAGCTCGGCCGGCGGCGCCAGGCTGTTGAGGTCCTGCAGGGCCGGGATCGCCCGGAAGTCGGTCTGGTCGAGGCCGAGCGGCGCGATCGCGACCCAGCCCCGGACCAGGGCCTCGTTGTCGGTGCCCGGCTCGTCGTCGCGCGCCGGCGACCAGATCGCCTTCAGGTAGCGCACCGCGCCGTCTGTCCGGACGACCTCGAACCCCGCCACCAGGTCGGCGGCGAGCCCCATCCTCGTGACCCGGTAGCCACGGGTCGTGGCCGGGCTCTTGGGCAGGTTGACGTTGAGCAGGACGCCCTCAGGGAGCGGCGTCCGCCGCACGGCGTCGATCACCGGTTTGGCCCATCGGGCCGCGGCCGCGTAGTCGGGTTTGGGGTCGGTCCAGTCCAGCTGGAGCGACAGCGCGATCGCCGGCACTCCGGCGAGCACCGCCTCGCGCGCTGCGCCGACCGTACCCGAGTACCACGCAATCCGGCCGACGTTCTCGCCGCGGTTGATGCCCGACACCACCAGCTCGGGCGGGTCGTCGGCGAGCACGGTGCTGATGCCGACGCGAGACGTGGTTGCCGGGGTGGCGCCCACCGCCCATGCCGGAGCGCCGTGGATCGCCGCATGAGGCGCGAGCTGAATCTCGCCGCGGAGAATGAGAGAGTGGCCCATGCCGCTCTGATGCTCGGCCGGCGCGACCACCGTGATCCGGTAGCCGGGATCGGCGGCAAGCACCGCGACCAGGGCCTCGAGCCCGGGCGCGTCGACGCCGTCGTCGTTGACCACCATCACGTGCATCGGCGCACCCTCGCCCGTCCACGCCGGGCCGGTCGCCAGGATCGCCAGGACCACCAGGACCATCACGCTCGTCGCTCGCCGCATCGTGCCTCCCTGCTCGATCAGCGTGGAGTGTAGCGTGGGCATCCCGCGCGCGCCACGCGGGACACGGGGCGACACCCCGCCGGCCCGCACTCCTCACCATGTCACGACACGACGACGCCGAGTCGCGAAAGGGCCGGCGCTGGCCGGCAGATCGACGCCCGCACCAGCGAGGTAGTAAGACGCGCAGGCGGAGAGACGACAGCCGGAGCAAGGTAAGCTGGAGCCACGTGCTCGGAGGGGCTATGCCGCAGTTCCACCTCTCGCTCGGCGCCCACCTGCTGCTGTGGGTCTTTCCACTCGCCCTCACGACCATCACCGCGGTGCTGGCCCTCGTGCTCCGCCCGCCCCACGAGGACGCGCCGTGACCCCGGTCGGAGGCAGCACCCTCAGCGTCGTCGCGACCGTCATGGTGGTGTACATGGGCGCGCTGCTGGTCATCGCTTGGCGTGCCGCCCGCCGCACCCACGGCGGCGACGACTTCCACCTCGCCGGTCGCTCCCTGGGCGCCTGGGCGGCCGGGATCTCTTCCACCGCGAGCTCAGAGTCGGGCTGGGTCACCCTGGGCGCGGTGGGCATGACGTACGCCCATGGCGTTTCCGGCCTGTGGTACGCGCCGGGCTGCCTGCTCGGCTACCTGGTCAACCTATGGCTGGTCGCACCGCGGCTGCGGCGGCTCTCCCGAGAGCAGGGCTCGGTGACCCTGACCGACGTGCTCACCTCGCGGTGGGGCGATCCCCGTCAGGTCGTCCGGCTCACCGCCACGACCATCATTCTGATCGCCATGATGGGCTACGTCGCCGCCCAGATGACAGCCGCCGGCAAGGCCTTCTCGTCGATCTTCCCGTTCGAGGGCAGGGCCGGCTACCTGCTCGGCGTGGTGATCGGTGCGGTGGTCATCACCCTGGTGACCTCGCTCGGCGGATTCCGCGCCGTTGCCTGGACCGACCTCTTCCAGGGACTGCTCATGGCGGGCGCGCTGCTTGCACTGCCGCTGTGGGCGATCCTCCACCTGGTCGGCGGCTTCGGCGCCCTCGTCGACGGTCTCGGTGCCGCGAACCCCTCGTTCCTGACCGCCACTGGCGACCGGATCGGACCCGCGATGTGGGGCTTCGTGATCGGCGAGCTCGGCATCGGCCTCGGCTATCCGGGCATGCCACACGTCGTCACCCGTTACATGGCGACCCGCAGCGAGGACGAGATCCGGCGCCTGCGGGTCATCGCCCTCCTGTGGGGCGTGGCGGTGTTCTACGGCGCCGGGCTGGTCGGGCTCGCCGGACGCGTGTTGATGCCGGGGCTTGCGGACGGCGAGCAGACGCTGATGGCGCTCGCCCTGCGCTTCACCCACCCGGTGATCGCAGGCCTCCTGCTGGCGGCGGTCATCTCCGCCATTCTCTCGACCGTTTCGTCGCAGCTCCTGGTCGCCGCCTCGGCAGTGTCCTACGACCTGGTCGAGAAGATGCTCGGCCACTCAGCCGACGACCACCGCAGCCTGGTCCTCGGTCGGTGGACCGTGGTCGTGGTGGGCGCGCTCGGGATCCTGGTCGCGCTGTCCGAGGTCCGGCTCGTGTTCTGGTTCGTGCTCTTCGCGTGGTCGGCGCTCGGGGCGAGCTTCGGACCTTTGGTTCTGCTCGCCGTCACCGGCGACCGCGTCAACCGCCACGGCGCCCTCGCCGGGATGCTCACCGGCGCCGGGGTCACGGTGGCGTGGAAGCTCGGCCGCGACGTCGCCGCCAATCCGACGGCCTTCGCCGCCGTACCGTGGGCCGTGCTCGGCCTCGCAGCGGCCGTGCTCGCGGCCATGGTGCTCGCGCGCCGGCTCGGCCGCGGCGAGGCGACGGCGGTGGTGGTCGCCGCAGCCGTCACCCTCGCCTCGTGGTGGCTGGTCCAGCGCGGCGGCCTGCACAATCTCTACGAGCTGGTGCCGGCGTTCTTCCTCGCCGGTGCCGGCGCCCTCGCGGTGAGCCCGATCGCGACGACGAGCGAGGAGAAGAAGGAACCACTGAGGCACTAGAGGCGGACGGCGGACGGCTGTCAGGGGCGGCCAAAGGCCGTGAGCGAAGCGCGATTGCCCTTGACAGTCGGTCGCCGGTCGCCTACTCACTCCAGCTGAGCCAGCACACCCCCCGCCCAGACAGCCCGGCTCCACGATCCCGCCGCCCGATCCCGGGCCCGGGCGCGACGCCCGACGCCGTCTCCATCCGGGGGACAGGCTGCCGGCGGCGGGCTGCAGGAGACGGATGACGGGGTTCGGGCCAAGAACGTCACCGCATGGGCGGCCGCGATCTCGCTCCCGATCCCGCCGCCCGCTGCCTGCAGCCCGATCCCGGACCGTCACTCCCTCAGACTGCACCCTTCACGTTTCACGCCTGACCGCTACATCCCCCTCGGCGGCGGGGTCATCCCGAACGACAGCCGCACGTAGCGGCTCGCCTCGCGCTGGAAGGCCTGCAGACCGAGATCGTCGACGTTGACGACGAGCCCGTGCCGGACCAGGTTGAGATTGCTGCAGAATCCCTCGAGCGGCACACCGCCGATCCCGGTTTCGAGGTAGAAGGCGACCGTCGCCGAGACCTGGTTGGCCCTTGCGATCTCCAGGCACCGGTCGGAGAGACGGAGGTCGGCGTACATTGAGCCCGGCCAGTCGAAGCCGACCGGATCAGGGAGCAGCGGCTGCTCGGGATCGAGCAGGTCGCGGTAGTCGGCGAACGCGCGCTCGAGGAACAGACGCCGGCGGCGCTGCAAATGGCGCCCGATTCGCAGACCGAGGCGGATCCGGCTGTCCATGAGCTCGTCGTCGCCGGTCACGAACGGCGCGAGCAGGGACAACATCGCAGCCTGCATCACGTTGGACGGTCCGGCAACGACGTTCTGCGAGTAGCGCACCGCGCCGCGCGCAAACCGGGTCGCGGCGGTGAGCAGGACCCCAGCCCTCAGGCCGGTGACACCGTGGGACTTCGACAGCGAGTCGACGAACAGGATCGCGTCGCGGTAGCGCGGGTCGTCATTGGACCACGCGAGGAGGCGGCGGTGGTCGGGGTGGAGCCGAACGTAGACCGAGTCGAGTATCACCCCGGCGTGCGGCCACCGGTCGAGCACGGCGTCGACCACGGCTCGTAGCCGCTCAGGAGGGAGCGTGCGCCCGGTTGGGTTGTTGATCGGCATCAGGTAGACGGCATCAACGTCGACGCCGTCGGGCACTGCGCGCACGTCCTCCGGCGACGGGTCCATTCCCGGATCACCTGGAGGTGCGAAGTAGACCCGCATGCCCTGCAGGGCAATCTGGTCGGTCGGACACGAGAAGGTCGGTACCGGGACCAGCACGGTCGGTGGCGTGGCGGTCCCGACACGGTCGCGGTGCGCCTCGCAGACGCCGAGGAAGGCCGCCTGCAGAGCCTGGTTGCCACCGTGGAAGACAAAGACCTGGGGGAGCTTGCGACGCTCGTTGACGAGCTCGATGCCGAGCTGGCGATGCCATAGTCCGGTCCACGCAGCGGTCACCGCTTCGCTGCCCACCGAGTCAAGGTTGTAGCCCATGGAGTGGACGCCGAGCTGGCCCATCCAGCCACCGATGTGCTCGACCGCCGCGGTGACCACGTCACCCCAATCGGACCTGAGGCCTGGGTCCTCGGGGTCGTCCGCGGGTACGGTGCGCCAGTCGATGTCGCCGATCGCCGACGCCAGGTCCGGGTAGCCCCGCGCCCGCATCGCACTCACCGCGCGGCTCATGAGCCGGATGGGGGCGGAGGCGAACAGCTCCCGGTAGCTCTCGAAGACCTCCTGGCGCAGCTCGCGCTCGCCGTCCTGCTGCGATCTGCTCATCAGACCCCCTTTCGCATGACGACATCCTAGCCTGCAGTTCTCATCAGGTCACGTCGCGAGGGCGCCGAGATGCCCGCCGGCCTGGAGCCATCGAGTGACGAGCCGCCGCGGCGTGTCCGCCGACACGTCACGGGTGGCGAGTCGCGAGAAGGCCCGCGATGGCTTGCAGATCGGTGTCCGCAGCAGGGAGCTGGTGAGTAACGCACTCACCTGCACTTCCCCATCAGGCGGCGAAGCGAGGGCTTGGACAGGCTTCGAGGTGTGGTGATTTCGCAGGACGAGCGAGCGAGCTCGAGAATGCACCGCAGATAGGGACCCATCGCGGGACAACCGTGACGCCGCAATGGGCAACGGTCTTTCCCGGTCCGCGGCCGTCGTGCTGACGGGAGCTGTGCGGGCTCGCATCGTGCGGTCGGCGCTGTGAAGCGCGCCTGGAGCTCTACAGCGGCTCCGCTTGACACCGGGCAGCCGCAGGGTGAATATGAATGAGCATTCATTCAGCGGAGGTCGCATGCCGGAGAGCCAGACCGCCCGACCGCTGTCCCCACGCGAGCAGAAGCGGCAGCGCATCCTACGGGCCGCCATCGAGGTGTTCGCGCGAAAGGGCTTCTTCTCGTCCCGCATGACCGACGTCGCCAAGGCCGCTTCGGTTGCGGACGGTACCCTGTACCTCTATTTCGAGGGCAAGGAACACCTCCTCACCAGCATCTTCGACGACGTTCTCAGCCGCTTCATCGAGCGGACCACGAGCGAGATCGAACCCATTGACGATCCGATCGACAAGCTGCGAGTCATGGTCCGGCTCCATCTCGAGACGCTCGGCCGCGACCGTGATCTCGCACAGGTGCTGCAGATCGAGACGCGTCACTCCCGACGGTTCATGACCCTGCTCATGCGTGGTAAGCTGGGGGAGTACCTCAGCCTGCTGCGCGGAATCATCGAGGAGGGTCAGGACGTGGGGTCCTTTCGTCGCGGCATCAGCCCCGGTCTCGCGACGAACCTGGTCTTCGGAGCCGTTGATGAGCTCGTCAACAGCTGGCTGCTGTCCGATGAGCCCGGCGACCTGCTCCGCCACTGCGCCCCGCTGTGTCGACTCCTCGCCGAGGGACTCGTGCCCTGCCACTACCACGATGGAGCATGAGCATGACCGAAAAGACCGTTCTCGATCTCTACCGTCACGAGCTCGACGCCCCGCGCGAGGAGCACTACTTCCACTACTTCCCAGGCGGCAAGCGGGTGCTGTCGACGGCTGAGTACTTTCGTCGCACGGCTGGTCTCGCCGCGGGTCTGGCCCGGCTCGGGATCCGACACGGCGACCGCGTCATGCTGCTCTCCGACAACCGTCCGGAGTGGCATATGGCCGACCTCGCGATCATCGACCTCGGAGGTATCGATGTTCCCATCTACGGCACGCTGACGCCGCCCCAGGTCGCGTACCAGGCCAAGGACTCGGGCGCGGTCGCCGCCATCGCCGAGACCCCTGAGCAGATGGCGAAGTTCCTCGAGATTCGAGACGACTGCCCCGACCTCCAGCACCTGATCCAGATCGAGGGCAGCCCCGCCGCCGGAGTGCTCACCTTCGACGAGGTGATCGACTCCGGTGACGGCCCCGACGCCGGCGACCTCTTCTGGCAGCGCGCGGCCGAGGTCACCGAGGACGACCTGCTGACGCTGATCTACACCTCCGGCACCACCGGCAACCCGAAGGGTGTCAGCCTTACCCACCGCAACCTGGTGCAGAACGTGCTGCCCTCCGCGACCCGGGCGCCGATCTCCCGCCACGACTTCGGCCTCGAGTTCCTGCCCCTGTGCCACGTCTTCGAGCGCATGGTCGGCTACCTGCTCATGACGGTGGCCTCCTCGAAGGCGTACTGCTCGGTCTACCACGTCGGCGATCTGGTCGCGACCATCAAGCCGACCGTGTTCGCGGGCGTGCCGCGGTTCTACGAGAAGGTCTACGACAAGATCCAGTCGAAGGTCGGCTCGGCGCCGCCGATCCGCCGCGCGCTCTTCTCCTGGGCGCTCGGGGCGGGCAGGAAAGCCTACCCCGAGAGGCTCGCCGGCCGCGAGCCTGGGGGCCTCGCCTACAAGCTCGCGGACAAGATCGTGCTCTCCAAGGTCCGTGAGGGGCTCGGCGGCAGGGTCCGCTTCTGCATCTCCGGCGGCGCGCCGCTTCCGCAGTTCGTCAACGACTTCTTCCAGTCGATCGGAGTCTGGATCCTCGAGGGGTACGGCCTCACCGAGACCTCGCCGGTGATCGCGGTCAACGGCGCCGCCCCGAACATGACCCGGCTCGGGACGGTCGGCCTGCCGATCGACAATGTCGAGGTCAAGATCGCTCCCGACGGCGAGCTGCTGGTCAAAGGTCCAAGCGTGATGAAGGGCTACTGGAACCTGCCCGACAAGACCGCAGAGGTGTTCGACGCCGAGGGTTACTTCGCCACCGGCGACATCGCCGAGATCGACGCAGACGGTTTCGTCCGGATCACCGACCGCAAGAAGGACCTCATCGTCACCGCAGGTGGCAAGAACGTCGCACCGCAACCGATCGAGAACGAGCTCAAACGCTCGCCCTTCATCGACAACGCGGTCTTGATCGGCGACCAGCAGCCGTTCATCGTGGCCCTGATCTCCCCCAACACCGAGGAGCTGCTGCCCTGGGCGAAGGCCCACGGCCTGACCTGGACCTCGGTGGAGGAGCTCACCCGCCTGCCGGAGGTGGTCGCTCTGTATGAGGCGGCGGTCAACGAGGTCAGCTCGAAGCTCGCTCGCTACGAGCAGATCAAGAAGTTCGCAGTGCTGCCGCTGATGCTCTCCATCGAAGGGGGACACCTGACCCCGACCCTCAAGGTCAAGCGTCGAGTGGTCGCTCAGGAGTACACGGACCTCATCACGACACTCTACAAGGGGTGAGCGGGGGGCGCACCGAGCGGAGGCGAGGCGAACTGCGGGACACTTGCCCTTCCTCAATGACCCCGGCGGCGGTCGCCGCACTTCCCCCACCGGCATCGACCCGCCGATGAGTGGCTTCCGTCCGTCCCGCTGGTTCCTGGCAGCGCTGCTGCTCGTCGCGGCAAGCCGGTTGGTCGCGATTCCCGGCGTGCCGTGGGAGCAGGACGAGGCGCTGTTCGCAACCGCCGCGTTCAAGATCGACCTCGCGGCCCACCACCCCCATCCGCCCGGCTTCCCGCTCTGGGTCGGGGTCGGCAAGATTGGAGCCGCCGTCCTCGGCGACCCCGTGCTGGCCCTCCAGCTCGTCTCGGCGGTCGCCTCCGTGGCGACGGTCGCGTGGCTCGCGACGCTGTGGGCAGCAGGCCTCGGGCGCCGCGAGCTCGGCGAGGCCGCCGCCCTGCTGTACGCCTTCCTGCCGGCGACCTGGTTTCATGCTCCGCGGGCGTTCTCCACCACGCCCGCCCTCGCCCTGGCGGTCGCCGGCTGCGTCGTGATGCTCAAACCGGGCCGGCGGACGCTGGCCGGCGGGGCGGCCCTGCTCGGCGCGGCGGTACTCGTCCGCCCGGTGTTGGCGCCGCCGTTCGCCTTCGCCGCCCTCGCGGCCACCGCACTGCGTCGCGACGCCGCCCTCGATCGGCTGCTCGCTGTAGTCGCCGGGCTCGCGGTCGTGGTCGTGGGCTTTCTCCCCATGATCTTCGTGACCGGCGGCCTGGGCCCGTTCCTGGCTGCTCTCGGGGAGCATGGCGCGACCCATGCCGGCGCTCTCCACCTCGGCTCCTGGCGTCCTGTACGTTTGGGGATCGTCCGCGCGGTCGCCGGGCTGGTCCCTGCGGTCGCGGGTTCCGGGGCCTGCATTCTCGGGTGGGTCGGATGGCGCCGCCGGCGCCCGCGTGTTGCCGGGTGGTGGCTCGCGGTGACGGTGGTCTCGCTCGCCTGGCTGCTGCTCGCTCACAATCGGACCTATACCCGCTATACCCTCCCCGTGCTCGCGCTGGCGGTCGGCCCGATCGTCGCGGGCCTCTCCCGTCTGCTCGGGGCACCGCGGCGGGCCGTTTGGGCGGCAACCGCCGCGGTAGCCGTCGCCGCCTCCTGGACCGCACCCGCAATCTGGGTCCAGGCGACCGAGCCCTTTCCACCGCTCTCCGCCCTGGCGTCCGCCGACGCCGACCCGTACGCTCGCGCGATCGTTGTCGACGGAGCGCTGAGCCCGTTCACCGACCTGGGCGCCCTGGCCGACCGCGGCCGTCTGCCGGCGTACTGGCGGCCGTTGCTTGCGGCCGGCCGGATCCCACCGCATCGCCTGCCGGGGCCCTGGGTCTTTGTAGGTTCGAGCGGCACACCGCTCGGTTGGCTCGCCCCTGCGTGGCCCCCTCCCGAGCACTTCGCGGTCCGCTCGGCGCGGCTGGCCGCGCTCGCCCAGGACCGCTTCCTCGACGCTTTCGTCTGTCGCGGCGGCGCTCTGGTCCTCGACCCGATGTGGCCCGCGCTGGGCAGCGACGGCTCGCTGCCGCTGGGACCACCGACCCGGCTGTTGCTCGAGCCGGCACCCGCGGGGAGCATGGTCGTCGCAGAGGTCGTAGCGACCGGTTCGGTCATCGTCCGGCTCGAGCCCGACGGCGGTTCGGCGCTCGGTGTCGCGATCGAACCCGGCACCCGGCGGCTCGAGGTTTCCACCGCCGGCGATCCTCACCGACCCCCCCTGCTCCGCGTCTCTGCCGACGGCCCGACGGGTGCTGCCAGGCTGCTCCGGGTCTGGGTCGAGCGGCCGGACCGCTCCCCCGCCCCGGCGATTCTGACTCCGGCCATGCAGGCCGAGGGGTTGGGTGGGCTCGTGGTCGGCACCGGTTTCTACGGCGTCGAGCCCGCACTCTCGCTGCCCGGCGGAGGGCGCTGGACCGGATCCAGGGCAC
>Ga0315540_10002198_pt1 | contig 11031 bp, 9 predicted proteins | sample SalMarSW160110MG_FD_203677 | JGI IMG/M metagenome (GOLD analysis project Ga0315540, IMG submission 203677) | Salt marsh sediment microbial communities from the Plum Island Ecosystem LTER, Massachusetts, United States - Salt Marsh Sediment SW1601-10 ... | reverse complement strand
ACACGAACAGCATGACCAACGCGATGAAGGCGAACACAAGCATGGTTCCGAGGTCCGGTTGGAGACTGATGAGTGCGGCGGGGATCACGAGTGCGCCAATTGCCATACCGAGGCGCCTCCACCGCATGCCTTCTTCTCTCGACGTGGCGAGAAGTGCCGCGAGGGCGATGATCATCGCGAGCTTGGCGAATTCGGATGGCTGGAACTGAAACGGACCGAGTGGGATCCACCGGTTCGTGCCGGCATGTTCGGGGGTGGTGAGCACGAAGCCCAGCACCCCGAGCGTCACGATGTAGATGATGACCGACCATCCGGCCAGGTCTCGATAGTCGATCAGTGAGCCGGCGAGGAACAGCAGGAGACCGACGACAGCGAACACGCCCTGTTTGACCATCGCCGACGTGGGATCGAGTCCCTGAGCGGCAAGTGACGCTTGCGACGCCGTGTACACCATCAGGATGCCCAGACCGGACAGCAGGATCATGGCGACGAACAAGATCACGTCGGGCCCGGGTCGCGGCCGATCGCCAACGACGGCCCGTTCAGCCTCCATCAGTACTCCGTCCTGTCGCCGGCGACGATCGCAGTCGGTTCGGCGCCGAGGAGATACTGGAGGATGTAGCGAGCGGCCGGCGCAGCGACCTGGCTCCCGCCTCCTCCCTCGTCGACCATGATGACCACCACATACCGGGGGTCGTCGATGGGCGCAACGCCCACGAACCACGAGGTCACGTCGGCGTCGCGGAGCCGAGTGCACTTCCCGTCAGCGTCCTCTGCGACACACACTTTCGGCATCTGAGCGGTGCCGGTCTTGCCCCCGACGAGGGCGGCCTTGCTTCCCATCTCACGGAACGCCGACGCCGCCGTTCCGCCCGTGACCACCTTGCGCATGTCACTGCGCAGCATTTGAACGACATCGGGAGCGATGTCCAGCGTACGAACGGCCTCTGGGTCGTTGGACCAGACCTCGCGTCCGTTGATATCGGTGATCCGATCGGCAACTCTCGGCCGCCAGACGACACCGCCATTCGTGAGCGCCGAATAGGCGACTGCCATCTGAAGGGGGGTTGCGAGCAATGAACCCTGCCCGGTCGCCATCTGGAGGAGATCACCGCCGTACCAGGGACTTGCCGTCGTCAGCCTCTCCTCGGCGAGAAGCAAGAGATCGGGATTGGCGAGCTGCAGCTCCTTGTAGTGCTCGAACAGCGCCCTGTCCGGGACCAATCCGTCCTGCTCGCCAGGAAGATCGATCCCGGTGTTCGAACCGAGACCGAGCTGTCGTGCCCAATCCTGGATGAGGTTCTCTTTGTCGGTCCCCTTGTACTGGTTCCAGATGTTGAGGGCGATCTCCCAGAAGTAGACATTGCATGACCGGGCGAATGCCTCATGGAGATTCTGCATCCCGTCGTCTCTCGGGAACGTCCAGTTCTTCCAGATCAGCTGGCTCCGATCGGTGAACGGTGCCTTCAGCTGGGCGCTGCACTCGGTTCGGTCGTTGGGACCATTCACACCCTCTGGATAGACATCATCTTCAACGGCCGTCAGATAGGTGATCGCCTTGAAGGTCGATGCAGGAGGGTATTGACCGGAGATGGCCAGATCGGTGTAGGAGAATTCGCCATCGTCGACGAGCGCCTGGAGTTCGCTGGTGGAGACCTCGTGAAGGAGCGCCGGATCGAACTCGGGGATCGAGTCCATGGCGAGGACGGCACCGTTGGTGGCGTCGAGAATCACGCCCGCTGCCTTGGTGGCAAGACCGTTGTAGCTCCCTTCTGTGCGTTTGATGTCGTTCGCAAGGGCTATGGCATCCGTCAGCGCGGTCTCGAGAACCCGTTCGGTGTCGAGGTTCACGTTGAGGTGCACGGTGTTGCCTGGCTGCGCGGGAACACGCAGCAACTCCTGCACGACTCTGCCGTGGGCATTGGTCTGGTAGGCCTCCGAGCCAGGGGTTCCCTGCAACCAGGAGTCATAGGTTGCCTCAATGCCTCCCTTGCCGAGAATGGCATTTGCGTCGAGATCCGGATCCGCCTCGAGCTGGGCGTCCGACGGCTTTCCGGTATAGCCAACGATGTGACCGGCGAGCGACTCCTGCGGATATGTGCGCACCGGGATCTCCTCGATGCTCACACCGGGTAGCTCGGCGTGGTGCTCCCACACGTAGTAGGCGGTGTCGGTGTCCACCGGACCGAGACTCACGGACCCTCCTGATCCTGCGTCATCGAATGCAGTCCAGATGTCGGCGGCCGGCGTCCCGAGCAGCCCGGACAGCTGCTGGACTACTGAGTCCTCCACCTCGCTGGGAATCAGCCTTCTGTCGACGACAATGCCGGCGGAGAACTCGCTCCCGACGATAACGGTGCCCGTGCTGTCGACGATCGAACCTCTCGGAGCGGGGAGAGATCTGAACCCGACGAGCATGTTCTCCGCGTCTGCCCGGTACTCCGGTCCCTTCGCCACCTGCACGTACCACAGGCGTACACCGAGTACGGCCAGCATGCCGACGAAGATCACCCCGATCACCCCGAGACGCCAGCCCTCCTTCACAGGACGCCCTCCCGCTCTCGGTCGGACCCGAACAGACGTGTCATCAGGGGCAGCACAACCAGCCCGAGCAGCACGTCGTACACGGGCCCCAACAAGAGCTGTTTGACGACGTCGGGGTCACTCAAGGTCTTCTGTCCGAACAGCGTTCCGACGACCGCCAAGAGCAGGCTGCCGCCAAGGGTGATCCCCCACACCGCCAGACCGATCGTCGGAATCGAAATCTCGAAACGCTCGCGGGTGCGGACCGTCGCGAACGCGACGGTGGTGAGCACCATCGATCGGAGACCAAGTGGGGCGCTTCCCAGCAGGTCGAGGATCAGTCCTGCCGTGAACCCGAGCACGACCGCCGGCTCCGCTCGCAGACTCCTCGAGCATGCGATCACCGTCAGCATGACGAGATCTGGAGCCACGCCGAATACCGGTATGCGGGCAAGCAGTGTCGTCTGGATGACGACCGCTGCACCGATTGCCGCCAGCGAAATCAGGATCCGACGACTCATCCGCCCCCTCCTGACGCCGTCGTCGAAGTCGTGCCCTCCGTCGTTGTCGTGGTGGTCGTGGTCGTCTCCGCGCTCGTCGTGAACGTCCATTGGAGGACCACGACGAAATCCAGCTTGGAGAAGTCGGCGAGCGGTGTCGCGGTCGTGATGATCCGCTGGGCCTCGGGGTGGGCGTCCTCTGCGACCCTGGCGACCTTGATTCCAACCGGGTATCGCTCACTTCCCGCAGTCCGCAACAGGTAGCCGCTGAGCACCGGTTCGGACGCGTCGAGCACCTCGAAGTCGAGATCTCCGGAGCCCCGCCCCCGCAGAACACCGCTTTCGTTGGTTTGTGACTTGACCTGGACCCCGTCGGCCGATGGCGAGATGATGGGAACCACTGTCGCCGAGACTGCGGTCACACTCGTGACGATTCCGACGAGCGCGCCCGTGTCGTCCACGACGGGGTTGCCGACGAGCACGCCTTGTTCGGTTCCACGGTCGATCTGGAAGCTGTCGTCGAAGTTGTCACCGCGGGCGATGACTCGTGCCGCGACGGTCGGGATACTCTCCTCGGCCGGTTTCAGGCCGAGAATCCGATTGAGTGCATCGACTTCGGCTTCGAGTGTCGCCACCTGATCGAGCCTGGCCTCGAGCTCTGAGATGCGCTGCTGAAGCTGCTTGTTCGCGTCGCGCAGACCCGCTGCATGGGCGATGCCGTCGACCAAGTCGACGATGGGATCGACGATCGCGGTCGCAACTTTCTGCACAGGTGCGAAGACGCTTTGCATGCCGCTTCGAAGCGTCCCGGTTGCGCCCCCGCCTGAGCTTCGGATATCCAAGGTCATCAACGCAAATGACAGTATGACGAGGATGACGAGAAACGAGGTCGCGCGGTCGGGTCGGTCGTTCATGATCTGAACGCCATCTCGTCACCTCACGGTCGACTCGAAGAGATCAACACTCCCTGCAAGGCATCGAAGTCCTCCAAACACCGGCCTGACCCCAGCACGACCGACTGAAGTGGGCGATCCGCCGAAACGATCGGCATGCCGGTCTCGTGCGCGAGCCGCTCATCGATACCTCGCAGGAGCCCGCCCCCGCCAGTCACGACGATTCCCCGTTCGATGATGTCTGCCGAGAGCTCCGGTGGGGTCTTGTCGAGCGTGTACTTGACTGCGTCGACGATCTGCTGCACCGGCTCCTCGATGGCCTCACGTACCTCAGGACTGGTGAGCACGATCGTCTTCGGCAGACCTGACAACAGGTCGCGCCCACGTACCTCTGCCGCGGGTTCGTCCTCATAGGGGAATGCCGAGCCGATGGCCATCTTGATCTGCTCGGCGGTCCGCTCGCCAAGAAGGAGGTTGTACTCCTTCTTCACCCACTCGATGATTGCTTCGTCGAGCTCGTCCCCACCGATGCGGATACTTCGTGACTCGACGATGCCACCGAGGGAAATGACGGCCACTTCCGTGGTCCCGCCGCCGATGTCGACGACCATCGAGCCTGACGGTTCACCGACGGGCAGCCCCGTCCCGATTGCCGCCGCCATCGGCTCCTCGATCGTGTAGGCACGCCGAGCACCGGCATGATATGCCGCTTCCTCCACGGCTCGGCGTTCGACCGGCGTGATGCCTGACGGTACGCAGATCACGATCCTGGGTTTCGCCCACTTGCGCTTGTGTACCTTGTGGATGAAGTAGCGAAGCATCTTCTCGGTGATGTCGAAGTCTGCAATGACCCCGTCGCGAAGAGGACGGATGGCCCGGATATACGACGGGGTCCGGCCGATCATCCGTTTGGCCTCCATGCCAACTGCGAGTGCCCGGTTGGTTCGCACGTTGATGGCCACAACGGAGGGCTCATTCAGCACGATTCCAACGCCACGCACGTATACCAACGTGTTGGCGGTACCCAGGTCAATCGCCATGTCTTGACCTGCAAATGAGAACAGCGGCTCAGCCAATGAAAAAGGGCCTCTCGGGACTGCAATAGCTTAGTTGACTGTGTCAGCGACGAAAGAGCCGGATCCTACGGCTCTCGGCTCGAACCGCCGGGCGGCACTACCCGAAGAACAGGGCGAGTTCGCGGGCTGCGCTGTCAGGCGAGTCGGATCCGTGAACGATGTTCTGCGTCACGATCAGACCGAAGTCGCCACGAATCGTCCCCGGGGCGGCCTTCTTCGGATCTGTCGCCCCCATGAGCGCCCGGGCCACCGTGACCGCGCCATCGCCTGACCACTCCATCGCGACGACTGGTCCCGAGGTGATGAACGTCAGCAGCTCAGGAAAGAACGGCTTGTCGACGTGCTCCGCATAGTGCCTGCGCGCAAGATCCTCATCGATCACGAGCTGCCGGATCTTCTCGAGTGCGAGCCCCTTCTGCTCGAAACGCCCGATCACCTCGCCGACGAGGCCTCTGGCCACACCATCAGGCTTCACCATCACGAATGTGCGTTCCATGTCGTCTTCCTCTCTCTCGCATTGACATCTCTCAGGATGGGTCGTGCTTCCCCCGCCAGGTAGAGCGATCCGGTGGTGATCAGAGCTTCGTCCGGGCCGGTCATACGGAGGGCGTATTCGACGGCGGCCTCAACACCGTCGACCACGTGGATCTCGATATCCGGGCCGAGTTGCTCCCGCGCAACATCGGCCAGCATCGTCGGATCGACGGCCCGGCTGCTCATCGGCGCCGTCACGACCAGCCTGTCCGCGATTCCTCTGAGGTGGCCGAACATCCCTCCCAGGTCTTTGTCGCCGAGGACTCCAAATACGACCGTCCATGACAGCAAGGGAAATTCCTCCGTCAACGCGGCGGCCAGCACTCCCATTCCTTCCTCGTTGTGGGATCCGTCGACGATCAACAAGGGTCTCCGACCGACCACTTCGAGTCGGCCGGGGGAACTCGCTGCTGCCACCCCTTCGCGCAGGGCATCGTGATCGAGTGGTCTCCCGAAAAGCGCCTCGATCGCTGCGATCGCGACTGCGAGGTTCCGGGTTTGGTATCGCCCATACAGAGGAAGCATCAGATCCTCATACGTGTCGTATACCCCGTCCACATCGACCATCCACCCCCCAACGGCCGGCGATGCCTCGCTGATATGGAAGTCTCGATCGTACTTCCACCGCTGCACCCCCAGAGCGTCCGTGGTGCGCTGTGCCTCCGCCTCGGCCTCGTCGGGTAGTGGCCCGGTGACCAACAGAGAATCAGGCTTCACGATCCCGAGTTTCTCCCGTGCGATCTCCGCGATCGTCGAACCGAGAACCTTCTGGTGCTCTTTCGAGATTCCCGTGATGACGGCGATCGTCGCGTCGGCGGCGTTCGTGGCATCGAGCCGTCCTCCCAGGCCCACTTCCACCACGGCAAGGTCGACTGCCTTCTCGGCGAACCAGGCGAATGCCATCGCGGCCGTCAGCTCGAAGTAGGTCGGCCGGTCACCGGTACGCTGCTCGAGGAGATCGGCGTAGGGCGCGATGTCGGCGACCGCCTCGGCGAACGCCTCCGGGGTCGCATGGTGCCCGTTGACGCCGAGACGCTCCTCGATACGCTCCAGGTGCGGCGATGTGAACGAGCCGACTGCGAGCCCGTGAGCCGACACGATCGATGCGGCAATACGAGACGTCGATGTCTTGCCGTTGCTGCCCGTGATATGCAGGATCGGATAGGCACGCTCAGGGTTGGCCATGTAGTCCAGCAGCAGGCGCGTTCGTTCGAGCCCCGGACGCATGCCGAGTCCGATGTGCTGATCGAGAAAGGCGACAGCCTCGTCGTAGTCCGTGACGGCCCCGCTTCAGCCACCCAGCTCTTCGAGCTGGGCAAGGAGTTTGTCCAGACGTCGCTGAAGATCGTCCCGCTTCGCCGCTTCTTTCTCGACGACGGCGGAGGGCGCCTTCGCTCGGAAGTCGCCGTTCGAAAGTTTCATCTCGACCGTGGACAGGTCCTGCCCGACCTTGTCGATCGAGCGTTCGAGTCGGCCCCGCTCGGCATCGACATCGATGAGACCTGCAAGCGGAATGAAGGCCTGCACTTTGCCGGCCACGAGGCGAGCATATCCGGCCAGGTCGCTCGGGGGCGCCTCGAAACGGGTCTCACACAGCGCGAGGGACCGCAATTGCTCCTCCCACCAGCCGCCGCTGAATCGCTCAGCATCACTGACGGTAACGGTGAGTGGTGTGCGCGGAGGCAGACCGTGCTCCGCACGAAATCGACGAATCCCCGTCACCAACTCCTGAAGCGTCTCCATCCCATCAGGCGACTCGTATGAGGGCACGACCGGCCACGACGAACCCGCGAGCAGTCCGTCCCCTTGCTTGAGCTCGTTCCATAGGTCCTCTGTGATGAATGGAATCGCCGGATGGAACAGCTTCAGAAGGTCTCGCATCAGCACACCGAGCACTTGGCGGGTGCCCTCGGCTCTGTCGGCGTCCCGGAGCGGGGACTTGGCCATCTCCAGATACCAATCGAACGCCTCCGACCACGCGAAGTTGTAGAGCAAGCCATACGCGTCGGACAGCCTGTATTCATCGCTGAGATCGTCGAATCGATCGACCACTTCCCCGAGTCTGGAGAGGATCCACCTCCCGATTGGATCGGGATCGACTGGGTAGCCACCGTCGTCGGGTATGTCACGAACGTGCTGAAGGGTGAAACGGGCAGCGTTCCACAGCTTGTTGCCGAACCGACGTGCACCGTCCACCCACTCGACGTCGAACGGCACATCATGACCGGGGGCGGCCGCCTGTATGAGCGCGAGACGAAGTGGATCGGCGCCGTGTTCCTCGACGATCTCCAGCGGGTCGAGCGCGTTTCCACTCGACTTCGACATCTTCGCGCCCGACGCTTCCCGAACCAGGCCGTGGATGATCGTATCGACGAACGGAACGTCGCCCATGAAGTGCGGGCCCATCTGCATCATCCGTGCCACCCAGAAGTAGATGATGTCGAATCCGGTGACCAGCACTGCGTTCGGATAGAAACGGTCCAAGTCCGCTGTCTGCTCCGGCCATCCGAGCGTCGAGAACGGCCAGAGCGCCGACGAGAACCACGTGTCGAGCACGTCCTCATCCTGGCGGAGGTCGGTCGAGCCGCACGAGCAGGCCGTCGGATCCTCTCTGGCGACGATGACTTCTCCGCAGTCGTCGCAGTACCAGACGGGAATACGATGCCCCCACCAGATCTGGCGACTGATACACCAGTCGCGAAGATTCTCCATCCAGTGGAAGTAGCTCTTCTCCCAGCGCGAGGGGATGAACCGCGTCCGCCCGTTTGCCACTGCTTCGATCGCGGGAATCGTCAGTGGTCGCACCTTGACGAACCATTGATCCGACAGGTACGGCTCTATCACCGTGCCACAGCGGTAGCAGTGACCGACCGAGTGATAGTGCTGCTCGACCTTCTCGACGGCTCCTTCTCGGAAGAGCTGGTGTTTCACTGCCTCGCGAGCCTCGAACCGGTCCATCCCGTCGAACTCCAGACCGGTGGAAACGACGACAGCTCGCTCGTCGATGACCTGTGGTGCTTCGAGACCGTGGCGCAGTCCGATCTCGTAATCGTTCGGATCGTGGGCCGGCGTCACCTTGACGGCCCCCGTCCCGAACTCCGGATCCACGGCTTCATCGGCGATGACCGGAATGACCCGGTCCATGAGGGGAAGCAGCACCGTGCGGCCGACAAGCGCCTTGTAGCGCCCGTCGTCGGGGTGAACGGCGACTGCGGTGTCTCCGAGCATCGTCTCCGCTCTGGTGGTTGCGACGGTGATCCCACCGGGTGCGTCCGTGAATGGATACGTGAGGTAGACGAGCTCACCCGGCTCCTCGTCGTACTCCACTTCGATCTCCGCCAGCGCGGTGCCGCAGCGCGGGCACCAGTTGATGATCCGGTTTCCTCGGTAGATCAGGCCCTCTTCGTACAGCCTGACAAACACTTCCCGCACGGCGCGCGAAAGACCCTCATCCATCGTGAACCGCTCGCGACTCCAGTCGACCGAGTCGCCCAGCCGTCGCATCTGGAGACTGATGCGGTCCCCGTAGCGACGCTTCCAGGACCACACCTGCTCGACGAACGCCTCTCTTCCGATGTCGTGCCGCGACATACCTTCGGTTGCGAGTTCACGCTCGACGACGTTCTGTGTCGCGATCCCGGCATGGTCGGTGCCCGGAAGCCATAGTGCCGCATATCCCTGCATGCGTTTGCGCCGAAGGATGGCATCGTGGATCGAATGGTTGAGGGCGTGCCCCATGTGGAGCTGGCCGGTCACATTGGGGGGTGGGATGACGACGCAGAAGGGTTCGCCGTCGGGGTTGTGCTCAGGTCGGAAGACGCCGGCTCGATCCCAACGGTCGTACCAGCGCGATTCGACGAGCTTCGGATCGTACGTCGGTTCCATCGCGCTCTTCTTGCATGGCGATCATGTTAGTGCCTCACGGCTCCACCCTCTTCGGTTCTTGGGTGAGCTACGTCGACAGTATCGACCATCCTCACGCACAAACGAGCCGCGACCTCCGTGTTCCTTTGCTAAACCCTGTAGAAGTCGATCCGCCGGACGATGTCCACTTCGACTGAGTCTTCCTGCTTTCTGACTGCAAGGAGCACCAGACCACCAAGCAGCAACAGCGCCACACCGACCCCGCCCAGACCCGTCGAGGACTCCCCGGTGAACGGGAGTGTCTCCGTCGTTCCCTGCACGGCCGCGGTGGTCGTCTCACGCACGACCACCGTTGCAGCGACCGTAGGCTCCGTCGTAGCACCCGTCGACCCAGTCGTCGTAGTCGACCCAGTCGTCGTAGTCGACCCAGTCGTCGTAGTCGACCCAGTCGTCGTAGTCGACCCAGTCGTCGTAGTCGACCCAGTCGTCGTCGCGCCATCCTGGTCGTAGCAGAACGAGATGTGGCTGATCGCGTTGCCTGTGGCACCAGGTGAGGAGAGATCCGTATCGCCGGTAGTCTCGGGACCAGGGGGGTCGTAGACATACAGGTTGTGGTCACCCCCGGCCTTGACGAACACGGCATCCACACCGATGTTGGAGCTCCAGTCGAACGACTTCCCGTTGAAGTTGGTGATGGTCACCACCAGGGTTCCGTCCGTCTTGACCGTGTTTCCGGGAGGATCGACCTTCAGCTCCACCCACGCCTGTCCACCGCCGTACGTCGACGCGAAGTCGGAGCATGTGGCGTTGCCGTTGAAGACCAACTCGATCGGGGCAACGCTGGCCGCCGTCGCCACGCCCGGTGCAAGATAGAGGAACAGTGGCACGACCAGGACAAGCGCCATCGAGGCTCTGAGTACCCGCCGAACCAATGTGTGGATTCCCATGTGTCACCCTTCACGCTCACTGCACGCAAGAGACCGGTCTTTGGCTCGCTTCGACCCATACAGCGACCGACTCGGGTCGAAGGTCAACGCCTCCCGTTGCGCCCTGGCCACACGAGGTGGCCTTGATCGACTGTTACCTACAACGCTACCGCAACCGGCTGTCACGGCGATGCACCGCCCGACTAGCAGGCTACTCGCCCCCGACCAGGATTCCATGGGTCGAACGGACTCTTCTGCCCTGGACACCTGAAGGGGTCCCGACCGCGGGCCGGGACCCCTCAGGCCCAGTCGTCCTAGAGCGTGTAGAAGTCGAGTCGATGGGCGACATCTGCCTGGACGGCCGGGCCTTCTCGATCACTGCGAATGTGTGGCGTCAACGCGCCGAACGCAACGGGAGCGATGTCCGAACGGATTCTTGGGAACGCCGCACCCGTCGGCTGGAGCGGTTCAATCCCCTTCGAGGTGAACGGGTATGCCCCTGAGTGGCAAGGCATGACCCTTACCGCACGATGAGTATGACGGCTACGAGCGCCCTTCAGCGCCCGCATCGCCCATGAGCGTCCCATCTCCGCCTCCTCATCGCGACAAGGGGCGGGCCGGTCTCACCACTGGCTCACTCCGATCCAAGGTGACCGCATGTGCGGATCGAAGGTCAGCGCCTCCCGTTTCTGACCCCACCATGTGTGGCTACCTC
>Ga0315540_10002195_pt1 | contig 11041 bp, 10 predicted proteins | sample SalMarSW160110MG_FD_203677 | JGI IMG/M metagenome (GOLD analysis project Ga0315540, IMG submission 203677) | Salt marsh sediment microbial communities from the Plum Island Ecosystem LTER, Massachusetts, United States - Salt Marsh Sediment SW1601-10 ... | reverse complement strand
CGGCCCTGAGGCGCTCGACGCTCTCGCCGCGGCGCTGCCGCTCGCCCGCGAGTCCGGCGCGATCGTCCACCTGCCGCCGCCACTCCTGCGTCCGCTGCTCGCCGAGCCTCGGATCCGCCCGACCGGGGCCGTGCTCCGGGCCGACCTCGAGGACGGCCGCCCGCTCACCGCGCTTGCCGTTCGCGACCTGATCGACCTCGACCTGCGCGCCGCCGTTGTCAAGCGCTCGTTGGGCTGGTTTGCCGCGCGCGCCGCCCAGCTCGGCGCCCTGCCCGAGCCGCCGTCCGTAATTCGCCGCGCCTGGACTGTCGTCAACCACGGATGAAACGGGCCACCCGCGGCTCTACGTTGAACCGAGTGGAGGGATCGAGGCCCACGTTCGAGGTGCGCATCCATGGCCGCGGAGGCCAGGGGGTGGTCACGGCCGCCGAGTTGCTCTCCGTCGCCGCCTTCGACGAGGGGCGTCACGCCCAGGCCTTTCCCAGCTTCGGCTCCGAGCGGACCGGGGCGCCGGTGGTCTCCTTCTGCCGCTTCGGCGACACGCCGATCCGCACCCGCGAGCCGATCGCCGAGCCCGACGCGCTGATCGTCCAGGACCCGACCCTCCTGCACCAGGTCGACCTGTTCGCCGGCCTGCGGCCGCAGGGCTACGTGCTGATCAACAGCAGCCGCGACTTCTCCGAGCTCGGCCTCGACGAGTTGAGCGAGCGCTTCCGGCCCGAGCGGCTGCTGAGCGTGCCGGCGACCGAGCTGGCGCGAGAGCACGTCGGGCGCCCGATGCCGAACGCGGCCCTGCTCGGCGGCTTCGCCGCGCTGACCGGGGCGCTTCGGCTCGACTCGGTGATCGCCGCGATCCGCGAGCGCTTTCGGGGTGCGGTGGGCGAGCGCAACGCCGCCGCGGCTGCGGCCTGCTTCCACGAGGTCGAGCGCGAGCGTGCGGTGGTGACCGGTGCTTAGGCAGCTGGAGGGCTCGGCGGCGGTCGCGGAGACGGTGGGGCTCTGCCGGCCCGAGGTCGTCTGCGCCTATCCGATCTCGCCCCAGACCCACATCGTCGAGGGCCTCTCCGACCTCGTCCGTGCCGGCCGGCTCGGCAGCTGCGAGTACGTCACGGTCGAGTCCGAGTTCGCGGCGCTATCGGTCTGCATCGGCGCCTCCGCGACCGGTGCCCGCACCTACACGGCGACCGCCAGCCAGGGACTGCTCTACATGGCCGAGGCCCTCTACAACGCCTCCGGTCTCGGCCTGCCGATCGTGATGACCGTCGCCAACCGGGCGATCGGCGCGCCGATCAACATCTGGAACGATCACTCCGACGCGATGTCGCAGCGCGACTGCGGCTGGATCCAGCTCTACGCCGAGGACAACCAGGAGGCCGCCGACCTGCATGTCCAGGCCTTCAGCCTCGCCGAGCGGCTCTCGCTGCCGGTGATGGTCTGCATGGACGGCTTCGTCCTCACCCACGCCTACGAGCGCGTCGACCTGCCCACCGCCGAGCAGGTCGACGCCTTCCTGCCGCCGTTCGAGCCGCGCCAGGTGCTCGACCCGGCCGATCCGGTGACGATCGGCGCGATGGTCGGCCCGGAGGCCTTCGCCGAGGTGAAGTACCTCGCCCACGCCAAGCAGATGCAGGCGCTCGACGCGATCCCCGAGGTCGCGGCCGAGTTCGAGCGCGCCTTCGGCCGGCCCTCGGGCGGCCTGGTGCGCGGCTACCGCGCCGAGGACGCGGAGACGATCGTCATCGGGCTCGGCTCCGTGCTCGGCACGATCGAGGACACGGTCGACGAGCTGCGCGAGGACGGCGTGAAGATCGGCGCGCTGGCGATCAAGTCGTTCCGGCCCTTTCCGCTGGAGGAGGTGCGGGCCGCGCTGGCGGGCGCCAAGCGGGTCGTCGTGCTGGAGAAGGCGCTGGCGGTCGGGATCGGCGGCATCGTCTCGGCGAACGTGCGCATGGCCCTTTCCGGGATCGCTCTGCACGGCTACACCGTTATCGCCGGCCTCGGCGGCCGCCCGATAACCAGGCGCTCGCTGCGGGCGCTGTTCGAGCAGGCGATCGAGGACCGGCTCGAGCCGCTGACCTTCCTCGACCTCGACCGCGAGCGGGTCGAGGCGGAGCTCGAGCGGATGGCCTCCGGGGGCCGCAGCGGGCCGCACGCCGAGAACATCCTGCGCGAAAGCGGCATCGTCGGCGCGAGGTCGCACTGATGGCCGATTCGAACGGGCAGCGCGTGCGCTTCTACCAGGTGGGCAGCTTCGCCGCCGGCAACCGCCTGCTCGACCCAGAGCAGCGCACCGTGCAGGCGCGCATGGACCGCTCCAACACGCTCACCTCGGGCCACCGCGCCTGCCAGGGATGCGGCGAGGCGCTCGGCGCCCGCTACGCGCTCGACGCGGCGATGCGGGCGACCGACGGCAAGCTGATCGCCGCCAACGCGACCGGCTGCCTCGAGGTCTTCTCGACTCCCTTCCCGGAGTCCTCCTGGCAGCTCCCGTGGATCCACTCGCTGTTCGGCAATGCCCCGGCGGTGGCGAGCGGCGTCGCCGCGGCGCTGCGGGCGAAGGGCCGCGAGGACGTGCGGGTGATCGGCCAGGGCGGCGACGGCGGCACGGTCGACATCGGCTTCGGCTGCCTCTCCGGCATGTTCGAGCGGGGCGACGACGTGCTCTACGTCTGCTACGACAACGAGGCCTACATGAACACCGGCGTGCAGCGCTCCGGCGCGACGCCGCCGGCCGCGCGCACCGCCAACACCAAGCCGATCGGCCGCGAGCATCCCGGCAACCAGTTCGGCCAGGGCAAGGACCTGCCGCGGATCGCGATGGCCCACGGCATCCCCTACGTGGCGACGGCGACCGTTGCCGACCTGCACGACCTCGAGCGCAAGGTCGAGGCGGCGATGGAGCTGCACGGCCCCCGCTACATCCACGTCTTCGTCCCCTGCCCGCTCGGCTGGGGGGCGGCCGCGGCCGACACGATCAAGCTGGCGCGACTGGTCGTCGAGAGCGGCCTCTTCCCGGTCTTCGAAGCGGCCGGCGGCGAGGTCGTCGGGGTGTCGAAGATCCGCCACCAGGTCCCGGTCGAGGACTACCTGAAGCCGCAGCGTCGTTACGCCCACCTGTTCGGCGACCCGCCACGCACCGACGTGATCGAGCGACTGCAGGCGATCGCCGACGCCAACATCGCCCGCTACGGGCTGCTCGACGGAGAGACGGCGTGAACGGCAAGCCCTACGCGATCACCCTCGACGTCGGCACCAGCCTCGCCAACAAGACCGGCAGCTGGCGCACCGAGCGCGCCGTCTACGTCGACCGGATGCCCCCCTGCAACGACGCCTGCCCGGCGGGGGAGAATATCCAGGCCTGGCTGTACGAGGCGGAGGAGGGGGAGGGCGGCTACGAGAGCGCCTGGCGCAAGCTGGTCGAGGAGAACCCGTTCCCGGCGATCATGGGAAGGGTCTGCTACCACCCCTGCGAGACCGCCTGCAACCGGGCGCAGCTCGACGAGGCGGTGGGGATCCACTCGGTCGAGCGTTTCCTCGGCGACGAGGGGATCCGCCAGGGCTGGCAGGTCGAGCTCGACGCCGAGCCGAGCGGTAAGCGGGTTTTGGTGATCGGCGCCGGCCCCTCGGGGCTCTCGGCGGCCTACCAGCTGACCCGCCTCGGCCATGCGGTGACGATCTACGAGGCCGGCTCGCTGCCCGGCGGGATGATGCGCTTCGGCATTCCCCAGTACCGGCTGCCGCGCGACGTGCTCGAGGCCGAGGTGCAGCGCATCCTCGACCTCGGCGTCGAGCTGAAGCTGAACACGACGGTCGACAACGCGCTCGAGGCGATGCGCGAGGGCGGCTTCGACGCCGCATTCCTCGCCGTGGGCGCCCACATCGGCCGCCGCGCCTACGTGCCGGCGGGCGAGGCCGACCGAATCGTCGACGCGGTCTCCTTGCTGGAGAGCATGGAGGGCGAGGAGCGCCCGCAGCTGGGTCGCCGGGTGGCGATCTACGGCGGCGGCGACACGGCGATGGACGCGGCGCGGACGGCGAAGCGGCTCGGCGCGACCGACGCGGTCGTCGTCTACCGGCGCACGCGCGAGCGCATGCCGGCGCACGACTTCGAGGTCGAGGAGGCGTCCGAGGAGGGGATCGAGATGCGCTGGCTCTCCACGGTCAAGCACTTCGAGGGCGGCAAGCTGGCGCTCGAGCGGATGGAGCTCGACGAGTCCGGCTTCCCGCAACCGACCGGCGAGGTCGAGGAGCTCGAGGCCGACTCGCTGGTCCTGGCGCTGGGCCAGGAAGCCGACCTCTCGCTGCTCGACGGGGTGCCGGGGATCGAGGTCTCCGACGGCGTCGTCCAGGTCGGGCCGAACATGATGACCGGCTGCGAGGGGGTCTTCGCCGGCGGCGACATGGTCCCGGCCGAGCGCACGGTGACGGTCGGCGTCGGCCACGGCAAGAAGGCCGCGCGGCACATCGACCGCTGGCTGCGTGGCGAGGCGTTCGAGCCCGGGCCGCGCCACGAGCTCGCCACCTTCGAGAGCCTCAACACGTGGTACTACTCGGACGCGCCGCGCACCGTGCAGCCGCAGCTCGAGGCCGCCCGCCGGGCGTCGAACTTCGCCGAGGTCGTCGCCGGCCTCGACGAGGAGAGCGCGGTATTCGAGGCGCGCCGCTGCCTCTCCTGCGGCAACTGCTTCTCCTGCGACAACTGCTACGGCGTCTGCCCCGACAACGCCGTGATCAAGCTCGGCGAGCCGGGCGAGCTCTATGAGATCGACCTCGACTTCTGCAAGGGCTGCGGCCTCTGCGTAGCCGAGTGCCCCTGCGGGGCCATAGAGATGGTCCCCGAGCAGATCTGACACAAAGCCGCCGCTGAATTCTTTGTTTTTGCGCACCACGCGTGTGTCGGTGCTCGGCAGGTTGACGCCATGGAAGACCGGAGGGAGCAGGGTCAGGCGCTTCCACTTGCGCTGGGCGGGGTGTTCGTAATCCTCGCGGGTGCTCTGGCCTTGGTCGCCATCGCCGGGGCGATCACGGGGAAGGGACGGGCGCAAAGGGCAGCGGACCTCGCCGCCATATCAGCGGCGCGGTCGATGCGCGACGACCTGCCGCGGCTGCTGGCGCCGCCGACGTTGCCGAACGGGCTGCCGAACCCGGCGCACATGGAGAAGGTCGTCTACCTGGCGCGGGCGCGGGCGGCGGCGATCGACGTGGCACGGGGGAACGGGATTGCGCTGCAGCGACTGGAGGTGGGGTTTCCGGATGCGGCCTCGTTCGCGCCGGTGCGGGCGAGGGCGGCGGTGACCGGAGACGTCGATGGGCACCGGCTCGAGGCGTCGGCCGTCGCCGAAGCGTCCGCCCCCGCGGGCTCCACGGGGACGATGCCGACGACCGCCAGCGGCGGCGGCTACGGCGGTCCGCTCGTCTATCGGAACGGCGAGGGCATGCGCCCCGATGTCGCCGCTGCCTTCGACCGCATGTCGGCCGCCGCTTCGCACGCGGGCCTCACTCTCGTCGTCAATTCGGGCTTCCGCTCCGACGCCGAACAGGCGGCGCTTTTCGCAGCTCATCCCGACCCCAAGTGGGTGGCGCCGCCGGGTCACTCGCTGCACCGCTGCGCGACCGAGCTCGACCTGGGGCCGGAATCGGCGTACGGCTGGCTGGCTGCCAACGCGTCGCGCTTCGGCTTCGTCCAGCGCTACTCGTGGGAGAGCTGGCACTACGGCTTCGACCGGCCACCGGCTCCATGTTCGGCGGCCGGGAACTCCGTCGGGGCGGACGGAGCGACGGGCGGGGGTGACGGCTCCCTCTCCGGTGGCGCCGGGCTGCCGGCGTTCGTCCCGTCCCGCTTCCGCGTCTCCTTGCTGCGCGCCGCCTCCCGCTGGAACGTCTCCGCCGCCCTGCTCGCGGCCCAGTTGATGGCCGAGTCGAACTTCAACCCGTTCGCCGTCTCCCCTGCCGGCGCGCAGGGCATCGCCCAGTTCATCCCCAGCACGGCGGCCTCCTACGGCCTGCGGAACCCCTTTGACCCGGTGGAAGCGATGGACGCCCAGGCCCACCTGATGTCCGACCTGATCCATCAGCTCGGCTCCCCGCAGCTCGCCCTCGCCGCCTACAACGCCGGCCCCGCGCCGGTCGAAGCCTGTCACTGCGTCCCCTCGATCCCCGAGACGACCGCCTACGTGAGCCGCATCCTCGCGCTGCTCGGCGGCGCCGGCGCGCTCGCCCTGCCGGGCTTCGAAGTGAGGCTGGTGTCGTAGCAAGACGGCAGGCCGCGAATTTACGACTCGGGACACTAGACTCCGTCGCTCGTGGCAACCGTTGAGATAGAGGGTGTTGAGGGGATGCGGTCGTTGCTCGGGCAGGAGGTCGGGCCGAGCGAGTGGCGCACTGTTGCCCAGGCCGACATCGACACGTTCGCCGAGCTGTCCCGCGACGACCAGTGGATCCACGTCGACGTCGAGCGGGCGAAGAGCGAGAGCCCCTACGGCACGACGATCGCCCACGGCAATCTCACCCTCGCGATGGTCGACGGCTTCCGCACGGAGCTGATCTCCTCAACCGGCTTCGCCCTCGGCGTCAACTACGGCTGGAACAAGATCCGCTTCCCCGCCCCTGTCCCGGTCGACTCCAAGGTCCGCGCCAAAGCCGAGGTCATCTCGATCGACGAGAAGGGCAACGGCTGGTGGGAGGTAGTCACCCGCTTCACCCTCGAGGTCGAGGGCAACGAGAAGCCCTGCTTCGTCGGCGACTCGGTCACGCGGGTGATGGCCTCGCCAGAACCAGACGGGGCCTGAACATCTCTATTTGACGACCAGCGTCCCTTCCATCCCCGCTTCGCGGTGGCCGGGGACGGTGCAGTAGTAGTGGTAGGTGCCGGGCTTGAGGCTCACCGTGGTCGACGTTTCTGCGTCGGCGATCAGTTCGGTCTGGCCGACGGTTTCGCCCTTTTCGTTTTCGATCGCGACGTCATGGGTGAGCCCCTGCGGGTTTTTGAAGTCGACCGTCACCTTGCCCGACTTCGCCGACGCTTCGGCATCGGTGTAGGCGAGTGCGCCATTCGGGTCGGCTTCAAGTTCGACCACTGAGCCGCCGCCGGCTGCTTCGCCGCCCGACTTTTCGCCGCTTTCCGCGGCCGCTCCGCCTGAGGTTTCGGCTGAGGTTTCTTCCGAGGACGAGTTGCCGCTGCTGCCGCCGCAGGCGACGAGGGCGACAGAGGCGAGTGCGAGTGCGAGTAGCGCGGCGAGGTTCTTCATCGGCGGCATTCTAACGCCGTCGTTTGCTCAGCGACCCTTGAAGACGGGCGTCTCGCCGCTGAAGAAGGCGACCGCGCCCTCGCGCAGGTCCTCGGTGCCCATGCTGTCGGCGATCCCGTGACGCTCCAGCTGCAGGTGCTCGGTGATGCTGTTGTCGAGGCTGACGCCGCAGAGGCGTTTCGCCATCTTCACGTAGTGCGGCGCCTTCCTCGCCAGCTCGTCCGCCTTGGCGCGCGCCGCGTCCATCAGCTCGTCCGGGGCGGCTACCGCGGAAACCAGCCCCTCGGCGAGCGCGTCCGCCGCGCTCATGTTCGGATCCTCGAGCAGGATTTCCAGCGCCCGGCTCGGCCCGACGACGCGCGGCAGGAAGTAGGTCATGCCGCCGTCGGGCGAGGCGCCGATCCGCCCGTAGGCGCAGGCGAGGAACGCCTTCTCCGACATGGTCCGCATGTCGCAGGCGAGCGCCAGCGAGAAGCCGGCGCCGGCGGCCGGCCCGTTGATCGCGCCGATCACCGGATAGGGGATCCGCCGCAGGTCGACGATCGCCGTGTGCAGCGCCTCGGCGCCGCGGCGCACCTGCGCCGGCAGATCGACCGAGTCGTCCACGGCCCCGGCTTTGAACGTGTTGACGTCGCCGCCCGAGCAGAAGGCCGGGCCGGCGCCGGTCACGATCAACGCTCGCAGCGGCGCCTCGTCGGCGAGCCAGGCGAAGGCGGTGCCCAGCTCGAGGATCATCTCCGGGCTCATCGCATTGAAGGCGTCGGGGCGGTTCAGCGTCAGGGTGCCGACCTCGCCGTCGACCTCGATCCGCAGGGTGCTCAGCTCAGGTGGGTTCATGGGGCGGGCAGCCTACCCTTAATCGCGTGCAGGACCGCATCCGCGAGCTACCCGACTCACCCGGCGTCTACCTCTTCTACGGCGCCGGCGACGAGCTGCTCTACGTCGGCAAGGCGGTCTCGATCCGCAAACGCGTCGCCTCCCATTTCTCCGGCGGTGATTCCCGCCTCACCTCGCGGGTCGGGCGGATCGACTTCCTCGTCACCGCCAACGAGGCGGAGGCGCTGCTCGCCGAGCAGAGCTTCATCAAGCGTCACCGGCCGCGCTTCAACATCCGCCTGCGCGACGACAAGTCCTATCCCTACGTCTGCGTCAGCCTCGACGAGGACTACCCGCGCGTCTACTTCACCCGCGAAAAGCACCGCGCCGGCCGCGCCTACTTCGGCCCCTTCTCCAGCGCGAAGCGGGTGCGCGAGACGCTCGACCTGCTCGGCAAGCTGTTCCAGTTCCGCACCTGCGAGGGGGCCGAGCCGGGCCGCCGCTCCGGCAGCCCCTGCCTCGACTACTACATCAAGCGCTGCGGGGCGCCCTGCGTCGGATACGTCAGCCAAGACGAGTACCGGCGCAACGTCGAGGCGATCGTCGACTTCCTCTCCGGTCGCTACCGTCGGGTCGAGGCCGACGAGCAGGCGAAGATGGAGGAGGCCGCGGCGGCGCGCGAGTTCGAGCGCGCGGCGATCCACCGCGACCGCCTGAAGGCGATCCAGTCGCTGTTCGAGCGCCAGCGGATCGCCGGCGGCTCGGTCGGCACCGCGGACCTGATCGGGGTCGCGACCGAGGGTGCCGACGCCAACGCCCAGGTCTTCCAGGTGCGCGACGGGATTCTCGCCGAGCGCCAGAGCTTCTACCTCGACAACCAGGCCGAACGCGAGCCCGCCGAGGTCGCCGAGGAGTTCATCGGCCAGTACTACTCGGCCTCGCCGGCGATGCCGCGGACGATCGTCGTCGGTCCCTATCTGCGCGACCGGGCGGAGCTGCTGGCTGCGGCGCTGGGCGAGCGCCGCGGCGCCCCGGTCGAGGTCCGGGTCGCCGAGCGCGGCGACAAACGCCGCCTGCGCGAGCTGGCCGAGCGCAACGCCCGCCTCGCCCTCGACCAGGACCGGCTGCGGCGCGAGCACCGCCGCCAGCGCCGCGTCGACTCGCTCGCCGACCTGCGCGAGGCGCTGGCGATGGAGGAGCTGCCGATCCGCATCGAGGGCTTCGACATCTCCAACCTCGGCGGCGAGCACACGGTCGCCTCGATGGTCGTCTTCGAGGGCGGCGCGACGAAGAAGTCCGACTACCGGAGGTTCAAAATAGAATTCCGCCCGCGTGCTCTGCTTCCGGACACGTCCAAAGGATCAGATATGGATGGCCGGGTCCTCCCACGTCCGCCGCGGGCGGGTGGGAAACAGGACGACTTTGCGGCGATGGAGGAGGTGCTGAGCCGCCGGGTGAGCCGCTACCTTGAGCAGATCGACCTCTCGCCCCACGACGGCAAGCGCGACGAGAGCTTCTCCGCATTGCCCTCACTGGTGATGGTCGATGGAGGCAAGGGGCAGTTGAACGCCGCGATGCGCGCGCTCGGCCCCTTCGTCGAGCGCGGCGTCACCGTCGTCTCGCTGGCCAAGCGCGAGGAGGAGGTCTTCGTCCCCGGAAGGCCGAATCCGATCGACGTCGACCCGGGCTCGGAGGCCTCGAAGCTGCTGCAGCGGGTGCGCGACGAGGCCCACCGCTTTGCGATCGAGCACCACCGCGGCCGCCGCGACCGGGGAATGACCGGCTCGGTGCTCGACGAGCTGAAGGGCGTCGGCCCGGCCCGCAAGCGCGCCTTCCTACGGCACTTCGGCACGCCGGAGCGCTTCCTCGCCGCGACCCGCGAGGAGCTCGAGGCGGTCCCCGGCGTGCCGGGCAAGCTGGCGCGCGAGATCCACGAGCAGCTTCACAGGACCGGCGGCTAGCGTGGGCAAAGGCGTCGACCTCGTCCTGATCACCGGCCATTCCGGCGCCGGCAAGTCGGAGGCGATCGCCGCCTTCGAGGACGGCGGCTATTTCTGCGTCGACAACCTGCCGCCGCGGATGATCGGCGGCCTCGGCGAGCTCTTCCGCCACGAGGGCAGCGGCGTCGAGCGCGCCGCGGTCGTCTCCGACGTGCGCGGCGGCGAGTACTTCGAGGAGCTGATCCAGGTGATCGACGAGCTCGGCCGCGACGGGCTGAAGCCCAAGCTGCTCTTCCTCGAGGCCGACGAGGAGACGCTGCTCGACCGCTACAAGGAGACCCGCCGGCGCCACCCGCTCGCGCCCGAGGGGCGGATCGTCGACGGGATCCGGGCCGAGCGCGAGCTGCTGGCGCCGCTGCGCGCCCGCGCCGACGTGGTGATGGACACCAGCGGCTCGACCGGCGGCCAGCTGCGCCGCCGGATCGCCGAGGAGATGCTCAACGGCCACGACAGCGGCAAGCTGGCGCTCACCCTGCTCACCTTCGGCTTCAAGAACGGGCCGCCGCGCGACGCCGACCTGACCCTCGACGTGCGCTTCCTGCCGAATCCCCACTACGTCGACGAGCTGCGCCCGCAGACCGGCCTCGACGAGGAGGTGCGCGCCTACGTCGAGGCGGGGACCCAGGCGGGTGAGTTCTACGGCCGCCTGCTGCCGCTGCTCGAGTTCCTCGTCCCCGCCTACGTCGCCGAGGGCAAGAGCCACCTGACGATCGCGATCGGCTGCACCGGCGGCCGCCACCGCTCGGTCACCGTCGCCGATCGCATCCGGAGGGCGCTGGAGGGCCGCGAGGGCGTGGTCGTCCGCGTCAAGCACCGCGACCTCGAGTCATAGACTGCACCGGCTTTGTCCGAATCCGTCATCTCGATTCGCGGCCTGCGCAAGAGCTACGGCGACGCCGAGGCGGTGCGCGGCATCGACTTCGAGGTGAAGCGCGGCGAGGTCTTCGCCTTCCTCGGCCCCAACGGCGCCGGCAAGAC
>Ga0315540_10002194_pt1 | contig 11046 bp, 7 predicted proteins | sample SalMarSW160110MG_FD_203677 | JGI IMG/M metagenome (GOLD analysis project Ga0315540, IMG submission 203677) | Salt marsh sediment microbial communities from the Plum Island Ecosystem LTER, Massachusetts, United States - Salt Marsh Sediment SW1601-10 ... | reverse complement strand
CCAGCGAGATGCCGCCTCCGAGCCCGTAGCGCGTGGCCACGAGCGTGATCGCGAGCGGCGTGAAGAATTGCACGCCCCGCGCGAGGTTGAACGCGGTGCCCATCGCCGTGTTGCGCACGCGTGTGGGAAAGATCTCGGCGAAGATCGGCCCGTAGCCCGAGAAGTTCCCCGTGCCGAGGCCGACGACGAACATGAACGGCAGCGTGACCAGCGGGTTCACCGCGATGTGGTTCCAGAACAGCGTCACCGCGAGCAGGCCGACCGCCCAGAGCAACGAGAAGCTCGTGTAGGCCCTGCGGCGGCCCCAGGCGTCGGCGACGACGCCGAAGCTCAGGTAACCGAGCAGCGCACCGGCCTGCGTGACGAGCATCCACACGCCCGAGCGCGCCATCGAGTCGCCGAGGCGGTCGAAGAGGTACTTCGGCAGCCACGAGTAGGTGAACCAGTAGGCCGACATGTCGGTGAGCGCGAGCACGAGCCCGAGCAGGAAGAGCCGCCTCAGCGCGGGCGCGGCGAAGAGCTCGGAGAAGCCCCCGGCCTTCTCGCGCACGATCGGCGCGGTGCGCCCGGAACGCCACACGTCGGACTCGGGCATGTGGCGGCGGATCACGACGACGAGGAGCGCCGGCAGCACCGAGAGCCAGAAGCAGGCACGCCAGCCCCACAGGTCACCCCAGGCGGACTCGAAGGCGGGGGCGACGAAGCCGCCCACGATCGCGGCGAGCGCGATGCCGAGCGGCGCGCCGGTCTGCATGACGGCGGCGTAGCGCGCGCGCATGCGGGCCGGGAAGGTCTCGCCGACGAGCGTCTGCCCGGTGGCCCACTCGCCGCCCACGCCCAGCCCGGTGAGGATGCGGAAGGCGAGCAGCGTGGCGAACCCGTTCGCGAACCCGCTCAGGAAGGCGCCGAGCGAGTAGACGAGGATGGTCCACGAGAGCACGGGACGGCGCCCGAAGCGGTCCGCGAGCCGGCCGAACACGATGCCGCCGATCGCGGTCGCCGCGAGCGACGCGCCGAGCAGCAGCGACATCGCGGCGTCGTCGAGCCCGAGCGTGCGCCGGATGGGCACGATCAGGAACGAGAACAGCATCAGGTCGTAGAAGTCGAACAGCCATCCGGCCCAGCACATCGCGAGGATGACGAAGTGCGGCCTCGACGGCCGCTCCGACTCGTTGAGCAGGCGCTCGCTCCGGGACTCGGACAAGGTTCCTCCCGCGGCAGGAAGGTCCACCGACCCGGCCAGCATACGCACATCGCGCGACCGCGCCAGCCGGGCGTCCGCCCGCGCGTGAACGCGAGCGAGGCCTGTCCCGACGCGCCCTGGGGCGACCGCGAGCCGGCGCACGCGTTCTGGTCCCTCGCGTTCCACACGCTGTTCTGGCCCGACTACGACCTCTCGGAGACGCACGTCGGCTTCGCGCCGCCGGCGCCTGTCGTCGTCCCGCCGGTCCCGGTCGGCGAATCGCGCGGGCAAGCGAAGGGGCGCGGCTCCGTGGGAGCCGCGCCCCGTACCGGTGCCGCCGATCAGTGTCCCCGGACGAAGACCGTCTTGCGGGCCCGCTCGACGCCGCCCGCCCGCACGCGCACGAAGTACACGCCGTCACGTGCGGTCCCGCCGCGGTCCGTGCGGCCGTCCCAGGTGAACGGGTGCACGCCGGCGGCGAGCGGCCCGTGCTGGAGCGTCGCCACGCGCCGGCCCGCCAGGTCGTGGACGGCGACGTCCACGTCGGACGCACGCGGCAGGCTCAGCGAGAAGCGCGCCTCGCCCGTGGCCGGGTTGGGACCGACCTGAGTGAACGAGACCGACGCCGACGGATCCATCACCGCACCGGAACCGGGGATGGCGGTCCGCAGCGCCGCGCCGTCGATGCCCGAGACTTCGGCGTCCTGCGCCACGACCTCGCCGCCGTGATCCGCGCCCGTGCGCAGATGCAGGCGCAGGCGCAGCGGGAGCGAGGGGCCGGCCGCGGCCGGATCGGTGGCGACGAGCCCGACGAGGACCCGGTTGCCCGAGACCTCGTGCAGCACGAGCCAGCCGGCCGGGCTGCCGACGAGACCGAAGTCCTCCACGTCGTAGCGATCCGACGGGAAGCGCAGCGACACGCGGGCGGCGCCGACGTGGTCGGCCCCGAGCAGCGTGATGGGCAGCTCCACCTCCTGCCCGGTCTCCTGCGGATCACCGAACGAGAACGCCACCGACGGATCGATGCGGCCGCCGCCGGCGGGCGGCTGGTTCCCGCGCAGGATCCTCCACGCGCAGCAGATCACGTCGTCGAGCGAGAACGAGCCGTCACCGTTGCAGTCGTAGCGCGCCGAGGTATCCGGGCAGCTCCCGCCGGGGACCACGCAGTGCACCATGCGCACGAGGTCGCTCACATCGGCGCGCCCGTCGTGGTTCACGTCGCAGGACGCCTGCACGCAGAAGCGGGCGACGGGGGGCGCGCAGCGGACGTCGGTCGAGTCCACGCACCGCAGCAGGCACGTCCGCACCGCCTCGCCGGTTTCGTCGGAGCCGAACAGCGAATCGGCCCGCAGCGTGTAGAGGCCGAGGGGCGTCGTGGCCGGCGTGGCCGCGTCGGCCACGAACCGCACGCCGACCCGGAGGACCGGGAGGAAGGACACGTGGGTGCTGTCGGTGCCCGTCCCGGCCGGCGAGATGGGCGCGCCCTGGGTCGCGAACATCACGAAGGCGGCTCCGCCGGGGCGCTTCGTCCACTGCAGCGTCATGCCGGCGGCGGGCCCGACCGGCTCGAGCGAGCGGACCTCCAGGCCCGGCTGCGCCCGCAGAACGCCCTGCAGGCCGGCGAGCGCGACGGGCGAGGCGATGCGCATCGCCACGCTGGCGGTGTCGTTCACGAGCGGGGCGTTGCAGCCCGAGGAAGCGGGCGGACTCCAGTCGTAGACGAAACAGGACGGCACGAGCCTCGCGCAGGTGTCCTGCACCGTGAAGGGCACGCCGCCCGAATCCAGCGCCAGCACCTTCGTCGAGTCGCACATCGAGACCTGCATGGACTGGACGGTGAGGCCGTTGCCGCCGGCCGGCAGGGCGGGCAGCAGCGCCGTGGCGCTCCACCGCCGCGGCTGGAGCGTGCACGGCACGCCGAGGCAGTCGTTCACCGCGAACGTTGCGCGCACGATCGGCGGCCCGGGCCGGATGTTGGTCACCGGAACGAGCGACAGGCCGCGGAACTCGACGCAGTCGTCCGGCAGGACGCCCGAGAGGCGGACCGGGAACGGCTCGTCGGCGCAGACGACCGGCTCGCAGGTCACACACGGGGCCTTGCCGATCACCACCTCGTCCACGAACGGCACCAGCTCGGTGGGCGGGCAGTCGGTCTGCACCGCGAACGGGAAGGGCGCCGTCCACGACGACTCGGGCGGGAACGGGGAGCCGCACGAGGCGCGCGCGATCTGCACCGGCAGCTCGTAGGCCCCCTGGGGCAGGGGTGGGATCAGCGTGTCCACCTTCCAGGGCGTCGGCCGGGCCAGGCACACGCGCCCCAGGCAGGACGCGTCGTCCAGCACGATGCGGAGCGTGGGCGGCGCGATCATCGTGACCGGCGAGGGGATCAGCTCCACGCGGCCGACCCACCAGCACTCGTCGGGGAACATCCCGGCGACGCGCACGCGAATGGGCCGGCCGACGCAGGCGACCGGCGGACAGGTGTCGCACCCGGCGGGCTGCTGGCCGATCGTCACCTGCGACACGCGGGGAAGCGTCGGGGTCCCGGACTGGGCCGCCGCGGGCCGGGGAAGGAAGAGCGGGAGGACGAGCAGCGGCAGAATGCCCGCGAAGACGAAGGGTGCGAATCGAGGCTGGCGCATGGCGCTCTCCTCGGCCGGATCATCGCGGGCAAGGTGACGGATCCGGGCCCGCGGACGCCGGGGCGTCCGCTCGATTGGGGTGGTTCCCGGTCGGGAATGACACGACCTTAGGACCCGGCCGCGGCGCTCTTCAAGGGCGATACGCGCGGTGGCCCCCTCGGCAGCCGGGCAAACCGGCGCCGCGTGCACGATTACCGGCGTTTCCGTTATCTTCTCGCGGTTTCCGACCCGCACTCCCCGGCCCGGCCGCGTCTCGCCTTCGCGTCCGGCCGCGCCCACCCACCCGGAGACCGGATGTCCCAGCACCCGACACTCGAGACCGGCGCCCAGCTGCGCCGCGCCTTCCTCGACTTCTTCGTCCGGCACGGCCACACGGAGGTGCCCTCGAGCCCGCTCGTGCCGCACGGCGACCCGACGCTCATGTTCACGACGGCGGGCATGGTGCAGTTCAAGCCCTACTACACCGCCGGCGACGACGTGCCGTACACGCGCGCGACGTCGGTGCAGAAGTGCCTGCGCCTGACCGACCTCGACAACGTCGGGCTCACACCGCGGCACGACACGTTCTTCGAGATGCTGGGCAACTTCTCGTTCGGGCCGAAGGCGAAGGGCGCCTACTTCAAGGAGGAGGCGACCGCGCTCGCGTGGGAGTTCGTGACAAAGGTGCTCGAGCTGCCGCGCGAGCGGCTGCACGTCTCGGTCTTCGGCGGCGAGGACGGCATCCCGCGCGACGACGAGGCCGCGGCGCTCTGGCAGAAGCTGGGGGTGAAGTCCGACCACGTCGTGGCGCTCGGCCGGAAGGACAACTTCTGGGGACCGGCCGGCGGCGCGGGCGCGTGCGGCCCGTGCAGCGAGATCTACTTCGACCTCGGCGAGAAGCGCCCCGACGACCTGCCGGCGGACGCCTTCTGGGGCGAGGTGCCGGGCGACGACGGCGACCGCTACATGGAGTTCTGGAACCTCGTGTTCCCGCAGTTCGACGCGCAGCCCGACGGCAGGCTCGAGCTGCTGAAGAACCCGGGCATCGACACCGGCATGGGCATCGAGCGCCTCGCGCTCATCCTGCAGGGGAGGCGTTCGATCTTCGAGACCGACCTGTTCGCACCCCTCGTGGACTCGGTGCTGGGCCGCGCGAAGCAGGCCGCCGACCGCAGGGCCGCGCTGCGCGATGCGCGCGTCGTGGCCGACCACGTCCGCGCGCTCGTCTTCGCGATCTCCGAGGGCGCGCTGCCGGGCAACGAGGGGGCGGGCTACGTGCTGCGCCGGCTGCTGCGGCGTGCGGTGACGCGCGGCCGCTCGCGCGCCGGTCTCGGCCTGCACGAGAACTTCCTCGCCCCCGCGGCCGAGCGGGCGATCGATCTCTTCGGCGGGCACTACAAGGACCTCGTCACGCACCGCGAGCGCATCCTGCGGGTGCTCGAGCAGGAGGAGACGAACTTCGGGCAGACGTACGAGGCCGGCATGGCCCGGCTCGAGGAGTTGCTCGGGAAGAAGGGGACGAAATCGGTGGCCGGCACGGACGCCTTCCTGCTGCACGACACCTACGGGTTCCCGATCGAGCTGACGCAGGAGATCTCGGCCGCGCGCGGCGTCGCGGTGGACCTGGACGGCTTCGAGTCGGCCATGGAGGAGCAGCGCCGGCGGGCCCGTGCGGCGAGCAAGTTCGCCTCGGGCGCCGAGGCCGGCCGCGCCCCGTGGACCGTCGTGAGCACCGCCCCGGATTCGGCGTTCCTCGGCTACGAGACCACCTCGGTCGACGGGGTGAAGGTCGTCCGCTGGCGCCCCGAAGGGGACCTGCTCGAGGTCGTGCTCGACCGCACGCCGTGCTACGCCGAGTCCGGCGGCCAGGTCGCCGACCGCGGCCTGCTCGCGGGCCCGGGCGTGCGCGCGACCCTCGCGCACGTCTACCGCGAGGACGACGCGATCGTGCACCGGCTGGCGTTCGAGGAGGGCGACCGCGACGCGCTGCTGGCGGCGAGCGCGGCGGGCGGACTCTCGGCCGTCGTGGACCCGTCGCACCGGCTGCCCACCCAGCGCCACCACACGGCGACGCACCTGCTCCACGCGGCCCTGCGCACCGTGCTCGGCACGCACGTTCACCAGGCCGGCTCGCTCGTCGCGCCGGACCGGCTGCGGTTCGACTACGCGCACTTCGAGGCTCCCGGCGACGAGCAGCTCGAGCGCATCGAATCGCGCGTCAACGACTGGGTGCTGGCGAACCGCGAGGTGAGCTGGCGGATCCTCCCGATCGACGAGGCGAAGTCGCAGGGAGCGATGGCGCTCTTCGGCGAGAAGTACGGCGCCGAGGTGCGCATGGTGACCGTCGAGGGCGTGCCCGAGGCTCGCATCGAGCCGAGCCGCGAGCTGTGCGGCGGCACGCACGTGCGGCGCACGGGCGACATCGGTGCGTTCGTGGTCACGGGCGAGTCCGCGATCGCGAGCGGCGTTCGCCGCGTCGAGGCGCTCTGCGGCGCCGAAGCGCTGGCCTGGCTGCGCGGGCAGCAGGCGACGCTCGCCGAGGCGGCGCACGCGCTGCAGGCGGCGCCTGCCGCGGTGCCGGCGCAGATCGAGAAGCTCAAGGGCGAGCTGGCCGCGCTGCGCAGGGCGCAGGCCGAGAGCAGCAAACTGGGTCTCGAAGCCGAGTTCGAGAAGCTCGCCGCGGGCGCGACCGAGGCCCCGGGCGGGCGCTGGGTCGTGGCCGAGCTCGCCGCCGGCGCCGACACGAACGCGGTCCGCGAGGCCGCCGACAAGCTGCGCGGGCGGCTCGGGCGCGGCGCGGCGGTGCTCGCGCTCCAGAACGAGGGCAAGCTCACGTTCCTCGCCGCGGTGACGGACGACCTCGTCGCCGCGAAGAAGCTGCGCGCCGACGAGCTCGTGCGCGCCGTGGCGAAGGTCACGGGCGGCTCCGGCGGCGGCAAACCGCACCTCGCGCTCGCCGGCGGCAAGGACGCGGGCAAGCTCGGCGCGGCGCTCGAAGAGGCGCGCCGGCGGCTCGCGGAGGCCCTGGCGTCGTGATCGGCGGCTTGTCCTGGGTCGAGGTGCTGTTCCTGCTGCTCATCGCAGCGGTGTTGATCTTCGGATTCCTGGTCTTCTTGCGGAGGATCGAGTGAAGGCACTGGTCCTGGCGGGCGGCCGCGGCACGCGGCTGCGCCCCATCACGCACACGCGCGCCAAGCAGCTCGTGCCGGTCGCGAACAAGCCCGTCCTGAACTTCGGGCTCGAGGCCATCGCCGCCGCGGGCATCCGCGAGGTCGGGATCATCGTCAGCGACCCGCGCGAGATGCTGCAGCCCGACCACCGCACGGGCGAGCTGATCACCGTGCTCGTGAACTCCCAGGCGGAAATCCGCGCCGCGGTCGGCGACGGCTCGGCGTTCGGGCTGAAGGTGACCTACATCGAGCAGGAGGCCCCGCTCGGGCTCGCGCACGCGGTGAAGATCTCCGAGGAGTTCATGGCCGGCGACTCGTTCGTCATGTACCTCGGCGACAACCTCATCAAGGACGGCATCACCCGCTTCGTGCGCGAGTTCGAGGCCGAGAAGCCCGACGCGCAGATCCTGCTCGCGAAGGTCGCGCGCCCGTGGGAGTTCGGCGTGGCCGAGCTGCAGGGCGAGCGCGTCGTGCGGCTCGAAGAGAAGCCGAAGCAACCCCGCAGCGACCTCGCCCTGGTCGGCGTCTACCTCTTCACGTCCTCCATCTTCGACGCGGTGCGCGCGATCCAGCCGTCGGCGCGCGGCGAGCTCGAGATCACGGACGCGATCCAGCACCTGATCTCTTCGGGGAAGAACGTGCGATCGCACGTCATCCAGGGATGGTGGAAGGACACCGGGCGCGTCGAAGACCTGCTCGAGGCGAACCGGATCGTGCTCGCGGACCTCGTCACGAGGATCGAGGGCAGCGTGGACGCCGCGAGCGCGGTCGAGGGCCCCGTCGAGATCGGCGCGGGGACCGTCGTCGAGCGCTCGCGCCTGCGCGGGCCGCTCATCATCGGCGCGAACGCGAAGATCCGCGACAGCTACGTGGGCCCGTTCACCGCGCTCGCCGACGGGGTCACGCTCGAGAAGTGCGAGATCGAGCACTCCATCGTGCTCGATCGCAGCGAGATGCGCGACATCCCCGGCCGCATCGAGTCGAGCCTGGTCGGGCGCGATGTGGTCGTGTCGGCGAGCGAGGCGCGCCCCAGCGCGCACCGGCTCATGCTCGGCGACTCGAGCCGCGTGGAGCTCGCATGAGGGTGATGGTCACGGGGGCGGCCGGCATGCTCGGCCACGCGCTCGTGCCGCGGCTCGAGGCCGCCGGGCACGCGGTCGTGGCCGTCCGCCTGCCGGGCGAGTCCGGCGGCCCGCCCGCGCCCGCAAGGGGAGCGCCGGCGCGCGAGACGCGGGAGCTGGACGTGACCGACTACCCGTCGCTGCATTCCGCCGCCACCGCGATGCGGCCGGACTGGATCGCGCACCTCGCCGCCTGGACCGACGTGGACGGCTGCGAGGCCGACCCCGACCGGGCGTTCCTCGTGAACGGCCTCGGCTCGTGCAACGCCGCGCTGGCCGCGGCGGAAACGGGGGCGGCGGTGCTCGCGATGAGCACGGACTATGTCTTCGACGGCGAGGAGGCGACGCCGCGACGCGAGCACGACCCGGTCTCCCCGCTCGGCGTCTACGGACGCTCGAAGTTGGCCGGCGAGCAGGGCGTCCGCGAGGTGAACCCCCGCCACGTCGTCCTCCGCACGGCGTGGCTCTACGGGCGCGGGGGCCGCAACTTCGTGGACGCGATCCTCGGGCGAGCCCGCGCGGGGGAGACGCTGCGGGTCGTCAACGACCAGCGGGGCAGCCCGACGTGGACGGGCGATCTCGCCGAGGCGGTGGTCGCGCTGCTGGAGTGCCGCCAGTTCGGCACCTACCATGTGACCGGTTCCGGGGACTGCACGTGGTACGAGCTCGCGCTCGAAGCGTGCGCGGTCGCGGGCCTGGGGGCGCGGGTCGAGACGATCACGAGCGCGCAGCTCGACCGGGCCGCGAAGCGCCCGGCCTACTCGGTGCTCCACAACGGCAGCTACGAACACGTGACCGGGCGCCGCATGCCGCACTGGCGCGACGCCCTGCAGCGCTACCTGCGCGGCTGACGCGCACCGGAGGTCGCATGGCGAGAGGCAAGCGGAACGCGCCGGGCCCGCTCGAGCGGCAGGCGAGAGCGGCGCTGGCCGAGGCGGCGCGCGCATCGGCGCGGCTCGCGAAGGAGAACGCCGCCGCGGTGGCGGCGGCGGCCGAGGCGCTGCTGGCCTGCTTCGAGAACGGCGGCACGGCCTACTTCTGCGGCAACGGCGGCAGCGCGGCGGACGCGCAGCACCTCGCGGCGGAGTTCGCGGGCCGCTACCTCGTGGACCGTCCGGGCCTGCCCGCGATCGCGCTCACGACGAACAGCTCGGCGGTGACCGCGATCGGCAACGACTACGGCTACTCCGACGTGTTCGCGCGCCAGCTCGAGGGCCTGGGTGCCCCGGGGGACGTGCTCGTGGCGATCACGACGAGCGGCCGCTCCGAGAGCGTCCGGCGCGCCGTCCGCGCGGCGCAGGCGCTGGGCATGACGACCATCGGCATGACCGGCGCGAAGGGCGCCGCTTTCGCGGCCCTGTGCGACGTCGCGCTGGTGTCGCCGCACGAGTCGACCCCGCACGTCCAGGAAGGCCACATCACGATGGGCCACGCCTTCTGCCTCCTCGTCGAGCGCGCGATGTTCGGCGAGGGGACCCGCGCGCCCCGGCGTGCCGCGGCCCGCCGACGCGCGGGCGCGAAGCGCGTGAAGGGGCGCCGCGGGTGATTCTCGCGTTCCTCGAATCCCTCCGCCCGAGGCAGTGGACGAAGAACCTGCTGCTGTTCGTCGGCGTGGTGTTCTCGCTGCACCTCGGCGATGCGTTCCTGATCGTGCGCGCGGTGGCGGGGTTCGTGGCGTTCTCGCTGCTCTCGGGCTCGGTCTACGTGCTCAACGACCTCGTGGACGTCGAGGCGGACCGTCACCATCCGCACAAGCGGCAGCGGCCGATCGCCTCGGGCCGGCTGCCCGCCGGCGCGGCCCGGGCGATGCTGCCCGTCGTGTGGGCCGCGGCGGCGGCGTTCGCCTGGTGGCTCGGGCCTTCGTTCGCGCTGGTCGCCGCGATCTACCTCGCGACCAACCTCGCCTACAGCTTCGGCCTCAAGCACCAGGTCATCCTCGACGTGTTCGTGATCGCGCTCGGCTTCGTGCTGCGGGCGATCGCCGGCGTCGAGCTGCTGCGCCCGGTGGCGCCCGAGACCGTGCTGTCGCCCTGGCTGAGCATGTGCACGTTCTTCGGCGCGCTGTTCCTCGCCACGTGCAAGCGCCGGCGCGAGCAGGCCAACGCCGGCCCGCAGGCGGTGGGCCAGCGGGCGGTGCTGCGGCGCTACACGCCCGAGCTGCTCGACGTGATGATCACCGTCTCGGCGGCGACGACGCTCGTCTCGTACGCGCTCTACACCATCTGGCCGGCGACGGTGGCGAAGTTCGGGACCGAGGCGATGCTCTACACCGTGCCGCTCGTCGCCTTCGGCGTGTTCCGCTACCTGTTCCTCGTCCGTGTCTCCGAGACGACCGAGGACCCGTCGGCGGTGCTGCTCTCCGACCGGCCCATCCAGGCCACCGTGGTGCTCTTCCTCGCCGCGGCGGTCTGGGTGCTCTACGGACGGCCGTGAGCGCGCGGGCGCGCGGCGCCGGCGCGCGGCCGGCGGCGCCGCGCCGCGTGGTCGTGACGGCGCATGCCAAGCTGAACCTCGGGCTCCGCGTCGGACCCGCGCGCCCGGACGGCTTCCACGACCTGGTGACCGTGTTCCAGTCCGTCTCGCTCGCCGACACGCTGGTCGCCGAGCGGACCGCCGGCCGCTTCTCGCTGAGGGTGGCCCACGAGGAGGCCGCGCTCCGCGGAGCGCAACCGGTCGCCGCGCGCCGCGACGTTCCCGCCGGAGCCGGAAACCTCGTCCTCCGGGCGGCCCGGCTGGTCGCCGGGCGGCTCGGCCTGCGCGGTGGCGCCCGGTTCAGCCTCGTCAAACGGATTCCGTCGCGGGCCGGGATGGGAGGGGGGAGCGCGGACGCCGCCGCGGCGCTCGCGGCGATGCTGGCGCTTCACGGCGTGCGCCTGGTACGGGCCGATCGCCTCGCGCTGGCCGCCGAACTGGGCTCCGACGTGCCGTTCGCGCTGACCGGGGGCACCGCC
>Ga0315540_10002193_pt1 | contig 11048 bp, 9 predicted proteins | sample SalMarSW160110MG_FD_203677 | JGI IMG/M metagenome (GOLD analysis project Ga0315540, IMG submission 203677) | Salt marsh sediment microbial communities from the Plum Island Ecosystem LTER, Massachusetts, United States - Salt Marsh Sediment SW1601-10 ... | reverse complement strand
CGGGGTCACCTACGTGGCGCCGGAGGAGGAGATGGCCCTGCGCGCAGCGTCTTCAGGGAGCTGATAAACGAAAGCTATCGAGGTAATTGGAAGAAACGATTTCTGTTGCTGCGTGCCTGCCACTATTTTGCCACTTGTCGTGCTCAAGGCAGCAGCATCACATCAGAGTAACGGAGGAAATCATGGCACTGAAAGGCAGCAAGACCGAAGAGAACCTGAAGGCCGCGTTTGCCGGGGAGTCCCAGGCCAACCGGCGCTATCTCTACTTTGCCTCCAAGGCGGACGTGGAGGGCTACAATGACGTGGCGGCGGTATTTCGCTCCACGGCGGAAGGGGAGACGGGGCACGCGCATGGTCATCTGGAGTACCTGGAGGAGTGCGGCGATCCGGCCACGGGGATGCCATTCGGCGGAACGGGGGCAAACCTGAAGACGGCGATAGCCGGAGAGACCCACGAGTACACGGACATGTATCCAGGGATGGCCAAGGCGGCACGTGACGAGGGTTTCGAGGAGATTGCCGACTGGTTCGAGACCCTGGCCAAGGCGGAGCGCTCCCACGCCAACCGTTTCCAGAAGGCCCTGGATGCGCTCGACGCCTGAAGTTGCGAGCTCTCCTGGGCCCGGGGGGCGCCGAAGGCGCCGCCGGCTCCCAAAACGCGCTCTGTTAGTCACGAAAGGGACGAGTTATGACCACTCGCGAAGGTAGTCTCGAAGCCCCCACCCGGCATCCGCTGGACTGGACGAGCCCCAACTTCTCCGACGAGGGCGAGCTGTTCAAGGAGATGGAGCGGGTGTTTGACATCTGCCACGGCTGCCGGCGTTGCGTCAGCCTGTGCCAGTCGTTCCCGACCCTCTTCGACTTGGTGGATGAGTCAGCGAGTATGGAGGTAGACGGCGTCGCCAAGGAGGACTACTGGAAGGTGGTTGACCACTGCTACCTCTGCGACCTGTGCTTTATGACCAAGTGTCCCTACGTACCGCCCCACGAGTGGAACCTGGACTTCCCCCATCTGATGCTCCGGGCCAAGGCGTTCAAGTACAAGGCGGGCAGCACCAGGGCTCGGGACAAGATCCTGTCCAGCACCGATTTGGTAGGATCCCTCGCCGGTATTCCGGTTGTCGCCGACATCGTCAACGCTACCAACCGGTCCGCCGTCGGGCGCAGACTGCTGGACGCGGTCCTCGGCGTGCATCCGCAGGCTCGGGTCCCCAAGTACACCAGCGACACCCTGCGCAAGCGCCTCGGCCGCCGCCGGGGCACCCAGGCGGTCGGGGAGCCGGCCGGCTCCACCACCGGAAAGGTGGTCCTCTTCACCACCTGCTACAACAACTGGAATGAGCCGGACGTGGGCATGGATCTCGTTGCCGTGCTCGATCACAATGGAATACCCGTCACCATCCCGGAGAAGGAGCGCTGTTGCGGCATGCCCAAGTTGGAGCTTGGTGACCTGGAGGCGGTGAAGGAGCACAAAGATGCCAACATCCCCATCCTCGAGCGGCTCGTGGATGACGGGTGGGATATAGTCGCCGCCGTCCCCTCCTGTGTCCTCATGTTCAAGCAGGAGCTGCCCCTCATGTTCCCCCAGGATGGGTCAGTGCAGAAGGTGGCCGATCATATCTATGATCCCTTCGAATATCTGATGCTGCGGTACAAGCACGGCAAGCTTGCCACGGACTTCAAGCAGCCCCTCGGTACGGTTGCCTATCACGCCGCCTGCCATCAGCGGGTGCAGAACGTGGGTCAGAAGACCCGGGAGCTGCTCGCCCTGGTGCCCGACACCCGGGTGGAGATCATCGAGCGGTGCTCCGGGCACGACGGCACCTACGCGGTCAAGAAGGCGTTTTACGAGCACTCCATGAAGATCGGGCGCCCGGTGGTGAGCAAGGTGAAACAGGCACATGCCGACCACTACGGCAGCGATTGCCCGATGGCGGGTCAGCACATCGGTCACGGCCTGGCGGACGGAAGCAAGCCCGAGCATCCGCTCAGCCTTCTGCGCAAGGCCTATGGCCTCTAAGGGCCGTGGGTAGAGGCGGGCGCGGCACGCGTAGCCCGGTGGCGAGCGTTGAAGGAGGACACGCCCCCTCAACAACCCAGTGACCGCTCCCGACTGTTGCGCTCTTCGCTAAGCGCAGTCGCCAGTTTCCGGTGGATTTGCCGATAGGGTCGGGGAATTTGACCAACTCGCCGAGGGCCAAAGCCATTCTGATGCCTCCGGCTAGGCCGCCCAGGTCAGCGGATTACCTGGGAGGGCTTGGCCCGGCTTCCATGTGCCTGGGCTCCGGGCTCTGCTCTTGGCTCGCCACTTGCCAGAGGGTGACAGACGGGCCGATCTTGGGATTTCCTGTTTGCAGGAACGAATCCCGAAACGGATGCGGACGGGGGAGCTTCCCGGCCGAAAGTGTGCACCCGCAAGCAGCAAGGAGGACCGCCTGTGTCTGACCCGGAATCCACGTCCCCCCGGCCGACGCACTCGGTGTCAGGTCTCTTTGGGGGCTTCCTAAAGCGCGAGCTGCCTTACGTGATCATGATCGCCCTGGCAGTCGTCGGGGTGGCCTACACCAACCTCGTGCCGGGCGTGAGCCTGCTCTATTGGCAGATTCTCGCGGGGGTGTATGGGCTGCTCTGTGTTCTTATCCAATGGCCGCAGTTGGGACCGGAGCCAAAGGATCGGCTACGCCTTGTGCTTACCCAGGTCTTCCATTGGGGGGCGTTCCTGTTGGCGATGCGGCTTCTCTTTCTGCCAACGCTGCAGAAGAACCTGACCAGCGAGCTCACCGGTCTCATTCTGGTCTACGTGCTCGCTCTGAGTACATTTCTCGCGGGGCTCTACATCAACTGGCGACTCGCGGTGGTGGGGGTCTTCCTCTGGGCCTGCCTGGTGGCCATTGCCTTCGTAGAGCTTGCCAACGCACTCATTATCGTGCTTGCCCTGGTCGTGATCGCCGGGATCTGGCTCTGGAACCGGTTCGAGGCCCAATCCCAGGCTTGAGGAGCGATCCCGCTCCCCGCCTGGGCATCCGGGAAGGGAAGAGCGCCCCTGGTTACCTTCCCCGGCAGCGGTGCCGTCGCTTCCTGCCTCCGGGCCAACGGAGGCTCTATCTATGTACGGCGTCTTAGATCACTTCTTCTTCTCGTCTTCTCCCTTGCTGCGCTTCATCTTCACCACCTCCGGATTCACGTCGACCAGGGTCTTGTCGCGCAGCTTGACCAGCTCATCGATTGCTTTCTGCCGCTTCAAGATGGCCGTCAGCTGTGGCTTGACGGCGTCGAACGAGGGAGGTTCTGCCTTGCGGGTATCCTCCAGCTCGACCACATGCCAGCCAAACTGAGTCATGACCGGCTCCTTCGCATAGTGACCTGGTTTGAGCTTGGACAAGGCTTCGGCGAGCGGTTTCGGAATCTGGGTGGAATCCACCCATCCGAGCTCCCCGCCGTCCGCGGCATTCGGGGCGAGCGAATCGTCCTTGGCGAGGGTCGGGAAGTCAGCGCCGGAGTTGAGCTTCTTGATGAGCTTCTCCGCCTCGGCCTTGGTCTTCACTAAGATGTGCCTGGCCTTGTACTGCGTCTGTTTGGCACGTTCGGCGAGCTCGTCGTAAGCCTTCTTGAGCTCCGTATCAGTGACCTTCTCCTTCTGCGCCATGTACGCGATCGTGGCGTTAGACAAGACCTGCAGCCGCTGCAGCTGCAAGGCGGTCTGGACGTCTTCGCGCTTGTCGAGCTTAAGCTTCCCGGCTTCCTGTGCCGCCACGATCATCGTCATGAAGTCGTTGAGCGTCTGGGTCTGGAGCTGCGGCGTGTTTTGGGCCTGCAGCGCTTGGAGGCGTTCGGCGTAGAACATCTCGAACAGGCCAAGGGAGTACGGCTTGCCGTTGACCGTTGCGATCCGGGTGCTCTTCTGCGGGGCAGGCGGCTGCGCCGTGCCCTCCGTCTTTGCGGTGTCCGCCGCCTGAAGGGACGAAGCGGCGAAGAGGGCGGCGAGAGCGAGCGTTGATCTTGTGTATTTCACCTTTGGGTTTCCTCACTGCTGGGGAAGCACTGACAAATTGCCTTTCACTGCCCCGATGGCGCTGCAATGCCCTGATCTCAGTCTGCACGCCCCACAGGGACCGCAGCAAATCAACGCCTCCCTGGGGCGGCGCTATTGCTGGGTCCCGGGCCAGGCCGGCGATTGGCCGCCGACATCTTATCAAGGCTGCCAGCCAAAAGGGCTGCCGTTGTCGGACAAGTTGCGCAGGGGGCAGGTTCCCCGCACCGTCATTCTGTCGGTGCCCGGCTCCGGGCGGCGAGGGCCACTCCCCGCTTGACACCGTAGCCGACGATCAAAGGGCCGATCAGCTGATAAATCAGTACCCCCACCAGAAGGATCGCGACCAGCTGTCGAATCGGATCCAGCGCCGGACCGGAAGCGGTATGCATCGCTCCGTGCAGCAGCGACAGTGCCAGCCCCACGTTGAGACCACCCTGGATTGAGCTTGAGAACCCGAGGTATTTGCCAATCGCAGGGCCGAGTCTGAGCAGGCTGGCGACGGCGAAGGTACCGGCGACGCGGCCTGCAATGCCAGCCACCACGTAGACAGACGCGAGGAGCAGGATCACGGGCTGGGCGATGGAGTCCGGCCGCAGATTGGCCCCCGCGGTGACCAGGAAGATGACGAAAAGGGGTGCGGTCAGGGGGTCGATGGATGCCTTTAGCCGGTCCAGCGTGCGCGGGTCCATGCCGTTGGCAAGGGCGAAACCGGTGCCCATTGGGGTCAGCAGGTGGGAGAGATTGAAGGCACCCGCGACGCCGATGGCCGCCAGCAGGGCGCCAAAGAAGATGGCCTGTCGCTGGTCGCTGCGCAGGTGCGAGTCCCCCTCGGTGACGCGCAGCAGCAGCACGGCCACCAGCGCAAGGAGGACCCCGACCCCAAAGGATATGCCTTCGTGGGCGAGGCTGGCGGTGACCGCCGCCTCAATATGGGGCGCCCCACCTCCGAGGTGGGAGAGGGCCAGGGTCGACAGCACGCCGAAAGCGATCACGCAGAGCACGTCCCCGAGGGCGATGGTGCCGAAGACGTAGGCCACGAAGGGGCCGTGCGCACCCAGGTCGCGCAGAAGCAGATAGGTCATTGTCGGGCCGGCCGGGAAGCCGAGCACGCCAAGGAGCAACGCATAGTCCAGCTGCAGGCCGAGCAGCAAGACAGTCGCGGTGATCAGTCCTGCGACGAGCAACATTTGACCTATGGTCACGAGGATCACGCCGAACCCAAGGGCTTTCAGCGTGTTGCGATCGAAGGAGGAGCCGATGTTGAACGCGATGACGCCGAGGGCGACCTCCGTGAAGTCGCTCAGGGGACGCAGCATCTCCCCGTCGATGAGGTGAGCCGTCTGGGGTCCGAAGGCGAGTCCTGCGAGGATGTAGCCTGTTATGGACGGAAGCCCGATGAACCTCAGGAGCCGTCCCGCGGCAGTGCCGCCGAGGAGCATGACGGCGAGCACGAAGATCGGATCGTTCAGGAGGGGTGCGGCGAAGCTTGATATGGAGGGCATGGACACGGTCATCATCCTTGGTCGGCGACCATCAGGACTTTCCCTGGAATCCCCCAAACGTCATTGGTCACAATCGTCCGGGCTCCGGCTCGATCGGTGCCGCGTAGGCGAGTCTTGATTTGCCGTTCGACAATGCTGAGAAGGCAAGCTTCGGGCCGGCTTCCGGACGCGCCGTCCGCGCCAGCCGCCTGCCCGAATCTGATGGTCAAGCCCGTCCGAATCCTGAGTGCCTCGGCCGCCGCGAATGAGGACGAGCCCGGTTTGTTCGCAACGCCCCGCAGCCTCAGGTCCGGCAACTAGGCTGGTGGGTCTGGTGCATCACAACCACCCCTGCATCCGGCCGGCATGGTGGACCTCCACCCCCTCTCCCGACCCACCCTTGTCGACGCTAGCACCGGTCAGGACTCGGTCCGCCCCTCCACCCGGCAGAGCAGCCGCCCCTTTGCCAGCTGTGCGTCGATGATGGACCCGGGATCGGCCGCCTTTGCATCCGTGAGGACCCGTCCGTCCGGCAGGAGACGGACAATGGCGTAACCGCGCGAGAGGGTTGCCAACGGGCTCAGAGTCTCCAGGGCCTGCACCGCTCGGGCCAGGCGCTGGTCCCGCGCCTGCTGCAGCACCGGCATGGCGCGCATGAGCCGGGTGCGCAGGGCGAGACTTGCGGAGGCCAGACGTTCCACGGAGCGGCGCGGCGAAGCCGAGAGGAGGCGTCCGGCGGCGGTTTGCCAGCGCCCCCGCGACCGTTCCGTCCGCCTTGACATGGCCTCGATGATACGCCGCTCCAACTCGTCCACCGCCTGCTGCTGTCGCTGCACGCCCGCCGCGGGATGGAGAAGCCTCAAGTGCCTCAGGGCCGCCTCCAAATGCTGGCGTAGCTTTGATGTCGTCCGTCCTGCGGCAGTGTCCAGGCGCTGCTCAAGACCGCGCAGGTGCTGTGCGACCTGAATCGCCGAGGGGCTGATCAGCTCGGCGGCAGCTGACGGGGTCGCCGCCCGCCGGTCCGCCACGAGATCCGCAATAGACAGATCAATCTCATGTCCGATACCGGTGACGACCGGGATCGCCGAGCGGCGAATGGCCCTCGCCAGGCGCTCGTCATTGAATGCCATCAGGTCTTCCAGGGAACCGCCGCCTCGGGCCAACACCAAAACGTCACACTCCTGGCGCCGATTGGCAAGCTCAAGCATGGCGATCAGCTCCTCAACGGCGCCTTCCCCTTGCACCTTGGAGGGGTAGACCATCACGGGCAATGCCGGAAAACGCCGCACCAGGATGCTCAGGAGATCCCGAATGGCCGCCCCCGTGGGAGAGGTGACAAGTCCAACCTGGTGCGGGAAGGCGGGCAGCGGGTGCTTGAGCGTCTCGTCGAACAGCCCCTCGGCGGCCAGTTTCTGTTTGAGTCGCTCGAGCTGCAGCCGCAGCGCCCCCTCTCCGGCGGGCTCCATGTGCTCCACGTTGAGCTGGAACTCCCCCCGCCCCTCGTAGAGGCTGACACGCGCCCGTACCAGCATCTGCTGTCCATTCACCGGGGCGAAGCCCAGGAGGATGCGCTTCGCCCGGAACATGGCGCAGCGCACCTGGGCGGCGGAGTCCTTGAGGGTGAAGTAGACGTGTCCGGAGGCCGGCTGAGCCAGGTTGGAGATCTCCCCCTCGACCCACAACAGAGGGAAGCTTCCCTCGATCACCGCACGCGCCTCTCGGTTGAGGCGGGACACGGTGAATATGTCGCGGGAGAAATCCCAGCTGGACTGAAGCGGATCCGGAGACATAGGCGTAGTAACCGGCGGGGCCGGCCAGAGCGGGGCCGTCGCCCGCACGATAGAGCGGCGCGAGCCCACCCTGAAACTGCAAAAACTGTCATTGTACGTTACTCTTGCGCCAGTAACCTCCCACCCGTCCCCTGCTTCCCTATGCGCCTCATCCAAGAAGCCCTTACCTTCGACGACGTCCTCCTCATCCCGGCCCACTCTCGAATTCTGCCCAATGAGGTGGATCTCACCACCCGCCTCACCCGCGGCATTGAGCTCAGGATCCCCCTGGTCTCCGCGGCCATGGACACGGTCACCGAGGCACGCCTGGCCATCGCCATGGCCCTGGAAGGCGGCATCGGGATCGTCCACAAGAACATGACGGCAGAACGGCAGGCGCGTGAGGTCCTGACCGTCAAGAAGTACGAGAGCGGAATCATCCGCGATCCGATCACGGTCACGCCGGATACCAGCGTGGGGGAGGTGATGAAGCTGACCCGGGCGCACAATATCTCCGGCGTGCCTGTGGTCACCGAGGACGGCCGCCTGGACGGCATCGTCACCGGGCGGGATCTGCGCTTCGAGACGCGACTGGACGAGCCCGTCAGCGCCATCATGACCCCCCGCGAGCGGCTGATCACAGTCCGCGAGGGCGCGAGCCGTGAGGAGGTGGTCGGGCTGCTCCATAAGCACCGGATCGAGAAGGTGCTGGTCGTGAACGGGCGCTTCGAGCTCAGGGGTCTGATCACCGTCAAGGATATCCAGAAGGCCAAGGACTTTCCCAAGGCCTCCCGCGACGACCATGAGCGTCTGCGGGTCGGGGCCGCCGTCGGGGTGGGTGGCGGGACCGACGACCGCGTCGCCGCGTTGGTGGATGCGGGGGTCGACGTGGTGGTGGTAGACACCGCCCACGGGCACTCCCAAGGGGTGCTCGATCGCGTCGCCTGGGTCAAGCGCGAGTTTCCGCAGGTGCAGGTAATCGGCGGCAACATCGCGACCGGCGCTGCGGCCCTTGCCTTGGCGGAGGCCGGTGCGGATGGGGTGAAGGTCGGCATCGGCCCGGGCTCCATCTGCACGACCCGGATCGTGGCAGGGGTGGGGGTGCCGCAGATCACGGCCGTGGCCAACGTAAACGAGGCGCTGGAGGGGACCGATGTTCCACTGATTGCGGATGGTGGCCTGCGGTTTTCCGGCGACGTGGCCAAGGTGATCGCCGCCGGGGCCCACAGTGTCATGATCGGGGGACTGTTTGCCGGCACGGACGAGTCTCCCGGCGAGGTGGAGATCTACCAGGGCCGCTCGTACAAGTCCTACCGGGGGATGGGCTCCCTGGGGGCGATGGGCAGCAAGGAGGGCTCCAGCGACCGCTACTTTCAGGAGGAGACCGAGAAGGAGAAGCTGGTCCCCGAGGGGATCGAAGGGCGAGTCCCCTACAAGGGGAGCGTGCTTAACGTCATCCACCAGCTGGTGGGGGGGCTGCGCTCCAGCATGGGGTACACCGGCTGCTCCAACATCGCCGAGATGAGGACCAAGCCCCAGTTTGTCCGGGTGAGCAATGCGGGGGTGCGGGAGTCTCACGTGCACGACGTGCAGATCACGAAGGAAGCGCCCAATTACCGGATCGACTGAATGACTTCCCAAGCCCAAGGCATCCATGCCGATCGCATCCTGATCCTCGATTTCGGTTCCCAGTACACCCAGCTCATCGCCCGCCGGGTCCGTGAGGCGGGTGTGTACTGTGAGATCCACGCCTGGGACTTGGATGCGCAGCAGATGCGGGGATTCGGCGCCAAGGGCGTCATCCTCTCCGGAGGCCCGCAGTCGGTTCACGAGGAGCGGACGCCCAGGGCCAACCCCATGGTTTTCGATCTGGGGGTGCCGCTGCTGGGTATCTGCTACGGGATGCAGACTATCGCGGCGCAGCTCGGGGGTCAGGTGGCGGCGTCCAGCCACCGGGAGTACGGGTATGCCCAGGTCCGCGCCCGGGGCCATTCCCGTCTGCTGCGCGATATCGAGGACCACACCAGCCCGGAAGGATACGGCTTGCTCGACGTGTGGATGAGCCACGGGGATCGGGTTGACGCCTTACCGCCGGGCTTTCAGGTCATCTGTGAGACGGCGAACGCCCCGCTGGCGGGGATGGCGGACGAAAGGCGGGAGTTCTACGGCCTGCAGTTTCATCCGGAGGTGACCCACACCCGGCAGGGCCAGCGCATCATCGAGCGTTTCGTCCACGACATCTGTGGCTGCGGCCGCCTCTGGACGCCGGGGAACATCATCGCGGACACCATCGATCAGGTTCGGCGGCGGGTGGGCGCCGATCAGGTCGTTCTCGGTCTATCGGGGGGCGTCGACTCGTCGGTGGTGGCTGCCCTGCTGCACCGGGCCATCGGCGACCAGCTCACCTGTGTCTTCGTAGACAACGGCCTGCTGCGCCTGGGCGAGGGTGATCAGGTGATGCGTACCTTTGCCGCCCACATGGGCGTGAGGGTGGTCCGAGTCGACGCGGAGGCGCGGTTTCTCGACCGGCTACGCGGTGTGGCCGATCCGGAGCAGAAGCGCAAGCTCATCGGCAACACCTTCATCGAGGTCTTTGAGGAAGAGGCCGAACGTCTGCGCGGCGTCCAATGGCTCGCCCAGGGCACCATCTATCCGGACGTCATCGAATCGGCGGGGGCGCGCAGCGGCAAGGCCCAGGTCATCAAGTCCCATCACAACGTCGGCGGGCTGCCCGAGCACATGCGGCTCGGCCTGGTGGAGCCCCTGCGCGAGCTCTTCAAGGATGAGGTGCGCAAGATAGGGATCGAGCTCGGCTTGCCGGCGGACATGGTCTACCGCCACCCCTTCCCGGGCCCCGGCCTGGGCGTGCGTATCCTCGGTGAGGTCAGCAGGGAGCGGGCGAATGTGCTGCGGCAGGCGGACCACATCTTCATCGAGGAACTGCACCGCGTGAACCTCTACGACAAGGTTTCCCAGGCCTTTGCCGTCTTCCTCCCGGTGAGATCTGTCGGGGTCGTCGGCGACAACCGGCAATACGATTACGTGGTCGCCCTGCGGGCTGTGGAGACGGTGGACTTCATGACGGCCCGGCGGGCGCACCTCCCCTACGATTTCCTCGATCATGTCTGCCGGCGCATCGTGAACGAGGTGCGGGGCGTGTCACGGGTGGTCTACGACATCACCGGCAAGCCTCCGGGCACCATCGAATGGGAATAGGCGATGGGTCCGGACGGACTGATGCAGACTGGATGCGCTTGGCCCTGGAGCTGGCGCAGCGCGCCGCCTCGGGAGGGGAGGTGCCCGTCGGGGCGGTGCTCGTCAAGGATGGAGAGCCCGTTGGCCAGGGCTGGAATCGGCCGATCGCGGACCGGGACCCGAGCGCCCACGCCGAGATCATCGCGCTTCGGGACGCGGGACGGCGCCTCGGGAACTATCGTCTGCCAGGAACCACGCTGTACGTCAGTCTGGAGCCGTGCGTCATGTGCGCGGGGGCGGTCGTGCATGCTCGCGTCGCCCGGGTTGTTTACGGGGCCGCGGACCCGAAGGGGGGCGCCTGCGGTAGCGTCTTTGATGTGCTGCCGTCTGATTTCAGGCTCAACCACCGGGTGGAGTGCGCCGGGGGGGTAATGGCTGAGTCCTGCGGCGACCTCCTGCGGGCCTTTTTCCGGGAGCGCCGCTAGCCAGGCACCGGACGTCTCTCGTTGCGGGGCTTGAAACACCCTGCTCCCTATCGTATCGTGTGCTCGTTAGGGAGGATGCCTCGTC
>Ga0315540_10002192_pt1 | contig 11048 bp, 5 predicted proteins | sample SalMarSW160110MG_FD_203677 | JGI IMG/M metagenome (GOLD analysis project Ga0315540, IMG submission 203677) | Salt marsh sediment microbial communities from the Plum Island Ecosystem LTER, Massachusetts, United States - Salt Marsh Sediment SW1601-10 ... | reverse complement strand
TCGGGCCTCATGGTCGGCCTCGGCGAGACCCGGGAGGAGATCGTGACGGTGCTCGACGACCTCGCCGCGGCGAACTGCCAGGTGGTGACCATCGGCCAGTACCTGCGCCCGACGCCGGAGCAGGTCGCGGTGGTCCGCTACTGGCACCCGGACGAGTTCGCCGAGCTCGAGGCCGCGGGCCGCGAGCGCGATCTCGAAGTCTTCGCCGGCCCGTTCGTGCGCTCGTCCTACCGCGCCGAGGAGGCCTTCCTCCGCGCCGCCGGCCCCGCCGACCCCACCCGCCTCCCGGTCGTGAGCGGCTGAGAGTCAGCGCGCGAGCTCACCACCAAGACACAAAGGCACAAAGCCCCCATCCAATCTCAGACTTCAAAGCTGGGCAGTCAGAGAGATTCGTGCGTTCCGCCAAGGTGGACATGCCCGGGTCCTTCGACTGGTGTCTTTCATTTCTTTGTGTCTTTGAGTCTTTGTGGTTTGCCTTCGATCTCGATCCGGGAAGGAGGTCGCGGCTATACTCGCCGCCATGGCGCGTGGGCTGTTCATCACCTTCGAGGGCGGGGAGGGCACCGGCAAGACCACCCAGATCGCCCGCCTCGCCGAGCGGCTGCGCGCTGCCGGGCGGGAGGTGGTGGTCACCCGGGAGCCGGGCGGCACGCCGCTGGCCGAGGCGATTCGTGCCCTCCTGCTCGACCCGGCGCAGACCCCCGACGGGTTGGTCGAGCTGCTACTGCTCGAGGCGGCGCGCCACGACCACGTCGAGCGCGTCGTGGTGCCGGCGCTCGCGAGCGGCGCGGTCGCAATCTCGGACCGCTTCGCCGACTCGTCGACGGTCTACCAGGGCATGGTGCGGGGGCTCGGCGTCGAGCAGGTCGAGCGACTCAACGCCCTTGCGACAGGGGGTCTCGAGCCCGAGCGGACAGTGGTTCTCGACCTCGACCCCGAAGCCGGGGTCGGCCGGGCGCTGCGCCGCAACGCCGACGACGGCGAGGCCAGCCGGCTCGATCAGGAGCCTCTGGACTTCCACCGCAGGGTTCGCGAGGGTTTCCTCGAGCTCGCGCGGCGCCATCCCGAGAGGATTTGCCTGGTGGCCGCCGCGGGCACGGCCGACGACGTCTTCGCCCGCGTCGTCGCGGCGCTGGAGGACCTCCCGTGGTGACCGGGCCCGCCGTGTGGTTCGACGACGCCGACCTCGACTGGGACCGCTGGCGGGATCTGGTTGCGCCGGCGGTCGAGCGGATCGCCCGGGCGGCGGCCGCCGACCGGCTGGGCCACGCGCTGCTTCTGGTCGGACCGCGGGCAATGGGGCGCGAGCTGGCCGCAGTCGAGATCGCCGCGCTGCTGACCTGCCCCCAGGGAACTGGGCCGTGGTGCGAGTGCGGCTCGTGCCGGCGGGCGCGTTCCGGGATCCACCCGGACGTGATGGGCGTGTTTCGGGGCCGCGATGCCACGACCGGACGCGAGAAGAAGTACATCACGGTAGGCCTCGTGCGGGACATCGTCGAGGATGCCCGGAACCGGCCCTACGAGGGAGCCCGCCGGGTATGGATGTTCGCCGACGCCGAGCAGGCCTCCGGGCTCGGCGACAGCGCCGGCAACGCCTTCCTGAAGACCCTCGAAGAGCCGCCCCCGCACTGTGTCTTCCTGCTCCTGGCGGCAAACCCCGACGCGGTCCTGCCGACCATCCGCTCGCGCTGCCAGCGCCTCGGTCTGCCCGGGACCGTGGCGATCGCGCGCGCCGCCGATCCCGATGTCGAAACGCCGGAGCTCGCCGCCCTCGCGAACGGGGCGGCCGAGATGGTCACAGCGGTCCGCACCGCGCTCACCGAGGCTGCCGCCGGCGAGGTGCTCGCGCTCATGCGCCTGGCGCGAGCGCTCTCCGGGAAGGACGCGGCGTTTGAGATCGCCGCCGCCGCGTGCCTCGCCCACGCGGGAGCGACGACGGACGCGGAGGCTGCTGAGGACCTCGCGCTGCTCGCCGGCGATCTACTCGTCGTCGGCCGGAGATCGCGCGTGCTCAACCTGACCGCGGAACGCCAGCTTCTCGGCTGCCTGCTCGACTGGCACCGAGGTCGCGCCGGATCCTGAGCGCCGCCGCGGGGCCGCCCAGCACCTCCCCGGTGCGGAGCATCACCTGTCGAGCCCTGCGACCGTGAAGGTGCTACCCTGGTGCGGAGCGCGTCGACCCGATGCGTTCCCGAGCTGTACAGGACCCTACGACGGTTCCGTGCGGACGGTGAGAGAGGCCCTCGGATCATGAACAGCCTGCACCTCATCAGTCAGCGGTGGCTGTGCACGGTGGTGCTGCCGGCACTCCTGCTTGCGACCTGCGTCGCCCCGGCCGACGCCGCCGAGTGGCGCCCCATCGGCCCGGAGGGCGGGGCGGTTGTGGCAATGGCCGCCCACCCCGATCGACCGGAGATCCTGCTCGCCGGCAGTCTCGGTGCGGGCGGCTACCGCTCTGACGACGGCGGCGCGACCTGGGTGCCGCTCGGAGAACGACTGCCCTCGATCGAGGTCTGGAGCGCCATCTTCGATCCGCAGGCACCGCAGCGCGCCTGGGCAGGCACCGCCGACGGCCTCTTCCGCTCCGACGACGGTGGCCTCACCTGGCGTCCGGTGGACGGGGGGCTCGGGCAGGCCACGACGGTCGGAGCCCTGGCCTTCGACCCGAGCGACCCGACCATGCTTTATGCGGCCACAGACCACGGCCTCTTCCGCTCCGTCGACACTGGCGGCACGTGGACGTCGCTGGGCCTTGGCGATCATCAGGGCGTACCCCGGGCCATCGCGGCCGACCCCACCGACCCGCGCGTGCTGTTGGTTGCGATCCCGGATCTTGGGCTGTTCCGAACTACTGACGGCGGAGCGATTTGGCGCCGGGTGGGTCCCGCATCCTACGAGCCGGAGACCGCGATCTTCGGGGTCGCGTTCTCCCAGTCACACGCCGGCCGGGCTTTTGCGGCGGTCGCAGACGGCCGCCTGCTGGTCTCCGACGATCGCGGTCTCCACTGGACCACCGTGACCCGCGGACTGCCCCGCGGCGCAACGGCGACGGCGCTCACCGTGATGACCGCCAACGGCAGCGACATGGCGGTGCTGTGGACCGGTGACGGACCGTGGGTGTCGGTCGACGGGGCGGCGTTCACCCCGCTCGCGTCGCACTTCCCGCGCGGCAAGGTGTCGGCGGTGGAGGTCAGCTCGGCGGTACCGGAGCGGCTGTGGGCCGCCCTCGACCAGGGCGGGATCTGGGCCAGCGACGACGGCGGCCACACCTGGCAGCGCTCTCAGGTGGGTATCGGCGCGTCGTGGGTCGGCGGGCTCGCGCTCGACTCCATGGGCGTACTGTGGGCAGCCATGTCTCACGGGTTGAGGCGCTTCGACCGCTCCACCGGGCGCTGGGAAGCCCGCGGACCCGATCTCGCGGTGTCCGCAATCGCCGCCGCACCGAGCGACCCCTCGGTCCTTTACGCGGGCGGCAGCGAGGCCGGGATCGTGCGCAGCACCGACGGCGGCACGTCGTGGGCATCGGTGGCACCGCTCGGGCTGAGTGCCGAGATACTCGACCTCGCCGTCGACGTCCGCGACCCCGAGACTCTCTGGGTCGCCGCCCGGGCGCTCGCGGACGGGGCCGACAGCGTGAAGGTCACTCACGACGGGGGCGAAAGCTGGGAGACCGCGGTCGAAGACGCGGGGCGCTTTGTCGCGCTCGATCCTTACGACAGCGGTCACCTTCTCGTCGGCGGCCAACATCTGTTCGAGAGCCGCGACGACGGCATGACGTGGCACGAGCTCCATCGACCAGCGTCCCCGCCGACGGACGCCGTTGCCTTCGACAGGTCTCGTCTCGGCGGCTACTACGTCTGCGGGGGAGGGCGGATCTTGATCACCCGCAACGACGGCCGGACCTGGAAGGACGCCTCCGGCCGGCTCAACCTGGAGTGTCATCAAGGACAGCCGCCAATGGAACCACACGAGGTCTGCGGTCCTTCGATCGCCGGGCTGGTGGTCGATCCCTTGTGGCCGCAGCGCCTGCTGCTCGGCTTCGAGCACGACGGGGTTCGGCGCACCCTCAACCGGGGCCGTTTCTGGCGCGAGATCGACGCCGGACTGCTCAACCCGTCGGTGAGTCGGATCGTGCTCGACGGAGCGAGCTCGACGCTCTACGTCGCCACCCGCGGCGGCGGCGTGTGGCAGCTCGACCTCGGCCCGGTGCTGCCGCCGCGCCGCCCCACCGGCCGTGAGGACGGGGAGCACTGAGCGCTCGGGAGGCAAGACGCAAAGGGCGAGACACGAGACGTGTTCGCTCGAACGCGGTGGGCGCCCCGGGTCGAGACGTCTTGCTTGCTGCGTCTTCTCACCACCAGGACACAAAGACACCAAGGAGCCCATGCCCGTTCGCGGCGTGGCCCCGGTCCCGGTTCGGATCGTGGTGATTCAAAGTCCGGCTTACGCGCGGAGCGGATCGGGCGGCAGGAACGGGATCAGGGTCCCGACCCCCGACCCCGGCCCCCCAATCCGGGTCCGGCCGGCTACCGCGAGTAGTAGGGGTTCGAGCCACCCGCGTGGTCGGTGGCGTCGACCACTTTGGTGATCTCCGGAACCCCGTCCAGGATCGCCGCCTCGATGCCCTGGCTCAGGGTCACGTGGGACATACCGCAGCCCTGGCAGCCACCGCCCATTTCGATGTAGGCGGTGCCGTCCTTGACCGCGACCAGATCGACCCAGCCGCCGTGGCTCGCCACCGTCGGCGTGATGCGCTCATCGAGAACGCGCTGGACGTGCTCGGCGATTGGATCGTCCCAGGCGGCCGTCGAGTTCGGGTTGTCGATCTTGAATCCGGAACCCGAGAGATCGGACACGAAGTCGACGGTGGTCCCGTCGAGCCACTCGGCGCTCTGAGGGTCGAGGAAGAGGCGGAAGTCGCCGCCGTCCTCGACAATGTCGTCGACGTAGGTCTCGCCCTCGAGCACCAGCGTGAAGTCGTAGCGGAAGTTGCGCCGCCCCTGCCGCATCGCGACCAGGCGCAGGCCCTGCGGCTGGTTGGGCGCCGCCTCCAGGTACTCTCGGATCTTGCTCCTCGCGCCGTCGGTGAACTGAACGTGCATCCTCCGCCTCCCATCGGTCCCGACTGCGGGCCCTCATACGCCACAACAGCCCGAACCAGGCCGGTATTCGAGCGCCACGCCTACCTTGTGCCGAGGGTTGCCTCCACCGTGACCTCGGCGCCATCGCGACGCAGCGCGACCGTGACGTTCTCGCCCGGCTCGTGCGACTTGAGCGCCTCGGAGTAAGCGCGAAGGTTGTCCACCGCCTGCCCGCCAAGGGCGACCACCACGTCGCCGGCACGGATTCCCGCCGCCTCGGCTGGCGACCCCGGCAGAACCTGGTCGACCCGTACCCCGGGACCCGGAAACGCGAAGTCCGGCACCGTGCCCAGGCTCGCCCGCCGGGTGCTGCTCGGGGCCGGTGCGGTGGATCCCGGAGGCGTCTCGGAGTCGATGGTCGCGGTGAGCGGCTCGCGTCGCTCGGCGAGATAGGCCACCGCCTCCGTTGCGGCCTCGGCGACGGTCGCGAGCCCGGCCGCGTCGATCTTCTCCGCGGTGTCGGACGGGCGGTGGTAGTCGGCGGTCGGTCCTGTCGTGAGCTGCACCGCCGGCACCCCGAGCGCGAGGCACGCGCCTTGGTCGGAGCTGTCGAGGCGCTCGCTGGCGACCGCGATCGGCGCGCCGGTGGTGGCGGCGACGCCCATCCACAGGTAACGCCACTCCCGCGCCGAGCCGGCGTCGAGCACCAGGATCGTGCGCTCGTCGAGCCGGCCGACGGTGTCGAGGTTGACACACGCCGAGGGTAGGTTGGCCGGCGCGAGGCCGTCGAGCAGGTGACGGGCGCCGAGCAGGCCGGCCTCCTCCCCGGTGGTCACTGCAAACACCACCGGTCGTGGTCGCGGCGGCTGGGACGCGAGGGCGCCGGCCACCGCGAGCAGCACGGCAACCCCCGAGGCATTGTCGTCGGCGCCGGGATGGATCATGCCCAGGTTGCCGGCGCGGACGTCCGGCCAGCCGTGCCCGAGGTGGTCGAGGTGGGCCGTGACCAGCACCGGGTGGTCGGCGAGCGTGGGATCGCCGCCGGGGATGCGGCCGAGCAGATTGGTGAGCTCCATCTCGCGCGCCGGCTCCCCGGCCGTGGTGCGCCAGCTCTGTCGGAAGCCGCTGTCGCCCGAGGGTGAGAGCCCGGCCTCGGCGAGGCGGGATTCGACCCAGGCCGTGGCCCGCGCGAGGCCCTCACTGCCGAGCCCGCGCCCGTCCATCTCGGGCGCCGCGAGCGCGGCGACCGTGCGCGCGAGGGCGTCGCCGTCGAACGCCGGCGGCAGCTCGGCCAGCGGCTTGCGAGCGGGGAGAACGAGCTCGGGCAGCGGGCCCTTGCCGAGGTTGCGCACCAGCGGCGATCCGACCGGTGTCCACAGCCCCTTGCCGACGTTCTCGGGTTCGTCGCCGGAGAACGCGAGCCAGCCGTAGCGGGTGTAGTGGGGGAGCTTGCGCGCCAGCCCCGGGATCGCCGCCGCCGGGTCGGCAGCCACCCAACCGACCGCAGCCGCCGGGTCGTCCGCCGAGCGCGCGACCAGCACCAGCGAGCGGCCGGTCCGCGGAACGCGCTTCCCGGCCACCTCGAGAGCGTCGGGCCCGAGGGTGACGCCCTGGTCGGCGAGCGCGCCGGCGACCGCGGTCGCGAAGCGATTGCCGGATCCGAGCACCCACGCCGGGCCGGCGGGCAGCGCCGCGAGGTCGCTGTCATCCTTGAAACGCGGCGCGCTCGGCGCGGCCCACGCGGCGGCGAGTGAGCGCCACGCCGCGCGCTCGGCCTCGGGAGCGGCGGCGGGCAGGACAAAGAGCGGGTCCGAGGCGCCGAACAGGGTCGACAGGGCGGGCGGCACCTCGAGCGGATCGAGCCGGCGCATGACGTCGAAGGCGGGGTCAACGTCGACCCTCAGCGGTCGCGCAGGGCACGCGAGCACGACGCGGCAGTCGCGCCCGCACGACTCCGCCGAGCCGAGCACCGGCTCGCCACGACCCTCGAGGGTCACCGCGACAGGGACCGTGACCGGGAACGGGTCCGCCTCCTGGGTCTGATGGAGCTCGACCTCGACCTGCCACGGCTCGGGACCGCTCAGGTTGCGACGGAGGAAGACCGCACCGAGGGAGATCCGCGGCGCCCCCGCCCGCTCGGTCCAGGCGGTGACGAACGGGCCCCAGTCGCGGCCGGTTGAGGCGCTGAACGCGTCGGCGAGGTCGCTCCACGAGGCGCGCTGGAAGCGGTGCGCGCGCCAGAATCGGTCCAGCGCCGTCACGAACGCCTCGTCGCCCACCGCTCGGCGCAGCATGTGGAACACCATCAGACTCTTGCCGTAGCCGATCGCCTCCGACGCGGCGGAGTGGCGGGAGCGGAAGTCGACCAGCGCGGGCTCGTCGCCCGAGGCAACGAAGTCGGCGTACTTCTGCAGCGTCGCGCGGCGGTAGAGGACACCCTCACCGCGTTGTTCGGCGAACAGGTGATCTGCCATGTAGGCGGTCAGGCCCTCGCACCAGTTCCCGGAGGCGTAGTCGACGTAGACCGAGTTGCCCCACCAGTTGTGGACCATCTCATGGGGGTAGGACGAGATCAGGATCCACGGCATGCGGATGATCTTGGGCCCGAGCAGGGTGAAGCCCGGCATCCCGTAGCCGGTCTCCCAGAAGTTCTCGACCAGGGCGAAGGAGGGGTAGGGGAAAGGTGGCAGAATGCCCGCGTACATGCGCAGGTAGCGCGCCGTGGCGGCGAGGTAGCGCTCGGCCAGCGCGGGGTCGTCCTCGCGCAGCATCGAGAGCAGCTCGACATCGCCCGCACGGGAATCGCGTTCGTACCACGGTCCAGCGACCAGGTAGACCTCTTCGGTCGGGTCGGGGCAGCTCCAGGCCGTGGTTCGACGGCCGTCGGCGGCAAGGTCGTGGCGCGTCCTACGGCCCTGACTCACGGCGTCCCAGCCTTTGGGCAGCCGCTCGACCTCGAGCGAGAAGGTCACCAGACCGTCGCCGAAGCTCGGCACCCAGTGAGTGGTTCCGGAGAGGAAGGCGCCCTCGGGGCCGATCAGTCCCGGGGTCTCGGAGAACGAGCGCTGGTACTCCTCGCCACTGGTTGCGAGGGGATGATCGATCACGCCGCCATAGTCCAGCACCACCTGGCTGCCCGCGTCCGCCGTCGGGAACAGGCGCCAGCCCTCGAGGGGCACGTCGGTGGCGACCGTCTCGGTCGTGGCGTTGAGCCCGAGGAACGACCCGTCGGCGGCGCCGGCGGCACGCTCGAGCCGCCAGCCGGCGCTCTCGACCCGAGGCGCGAGGCCGGCGTGGAGCACGAAGCGGTAGCCGCCTTCGGGTATGGGCATCCCGGCAAACTGCAGACGGTCCCGGACCTCGAGCCGGTGGGAGGCCGGATCGAGGCTCACGCGGAGGTCGTGGTGGATCCCGGCCGCGGTGCCCGATCCGGCGCCCGCAGCCAGCAGGACGGCAAGGAGGACCAGATCACGTCGCACGGCAGCCTCCGCCCGCGATTCTACAGGGCGAGGACCAGGCTGGCGCACCGCCTATACTGGTGTGGCATGCCCACCTCGAGCACCGGACCCGGCTGGGGACGCGGCCCTCTCGTGGTCGCAGGCGTCGTCGTCGCCTGCCTGCTCGGCGCCCTGCTCGGGATCGTGGTGGCAGCTCTGGGCCACCGCAACGAGGTGGCCGGTCTCGTACTCGCCGCCGGGCTCATCCTGCTCGCCCTGCTCAGCATGGCGGTGCTCGTGATCGTGCTGGTGCGTGACCGATTCCCGCGGGACGTTCTCGCGCGCCTCACTGCACTCGAGGCTGGCCTGGAGCGCGTCGAGCAGGACGACCGCACACCGGCGGTGCGGCCCATTCCCACAGGCCCCGCGACCGCCTCGCCTCGTCCACCCCGGGCGCAGGCTGACGCGGTGAAGCTCCCTCCGGTGGTGATGGACCGCGAGCCGGCGCCCATGCATGACGCTCCCTCACCAGGTCCGCCCGTCCCTCCCGAGCCCCGGTCCCCGGCTCGGAAGCTCCCGGAAGAGGCCTGGCAGCCTCCGCGTCCGACCGGCGGCGGCTCGTTCGAGATGCTGCTCGGCGGTCGCGGGCTCGCGATCGCCGGGGCAGTCGTGCTGGTGATCGCGATCGGCCTGTTCCTCAAGTTCGGCTGGGACCAGGGCTGGTTCCGCCCGACCCCGCCGGTCCGGGTCGCCCTCGGCGTCGTCATCGGTCTCGCCCTGCTCGCGGCTGGAGAGTGGGCGCGGCGGGCGGAACGCTACCACGTGCTCTCGCAGGTGCTCACCGCGGGCGGCATCGGCGCCTTGTACCTCAGCGCCTGGGCCGCGCACGGCCTCTATCACCTGGTCGCTGCAGGCCCGGCGTTCCTGCTGCTTGCAGCTGCGGCGGGCCTTGGCGTGGCGGTGGCCACCGCGACCCGGGGCCGTGTGCTGGCCTCCCTCGCTACCGTCGCCGGCGTGATGGTACCGCTCGTGGTCGCGTTGCCCGAAAGCTCACCGACTCCGCTCTACGTGTTTCTGCTCGTCGTTGTTGCGGCGGTGCTACCGGTCGCGGCCGCGCGCAGGTGGCCGGAGCTTGGCGTGCTCGCCCTCGCCGGCGTCGCGCTCGACACCTACCTCGCCTTCGAGTGGCAGTGGCCGACCCCCGACGGCCGGCTGGTCGACGTCGCCTTCCTGCTCGCCGCAATGGCGCTGTTCTTCGCCATCACGCTCGCCCACGCCTGGCGCCGGCGGCAGCCGCCGGGCCGGATCGACCTCGTGGTGCTCGCGGCCGCGTCGCTCGGCGGATGGGCGGCGGGCCTGATCCGGCTGCAGCCGCTCGGCGAGGTCACGCGCGGGGTCTGGACGTTGGTCGTCCTGCTCCTCGAGCTGATCGCGGCGCATTCCCTTCTGGTGCGTTTGGGAGCGACCGCCGCGGGCCGCCGCCTGTTCCTCGGCCTCGCGCTGGTGTTGATGACCGCGCTGCCGCCGGTGCTGTGGGACGGTGCGGGCGTCGCCGCGGCGTGGGCGGTCGAGGCGCTGGTGCTCGTGATGGCCGCCCGGGTGCCGGAGGTCGGGCACGCCGCGGCCGTCATCGCCGCCTTGGCGGCCGTGGCCGCGGTCGAGGCCACGTCCGGTCCCGCCGCCGGCTTCGTGAGCGCCGCGGCGGGGCTGCGACTCGTCGCCACCCTCGCGCTCGCCGCCTTGCTGGTCTTTGTCGAGCGCAGGGCTGCCCGCGACGCCGCCGGCTCGTGGCCGGTCGCCGCGGTGGCCGCTCCCGCCGCGGCGCTTGCCCTGCTCGCGTGGCTCGTGCCCCCGCTCGGGGTGTGGGCGGGCACGGTGGTGAAGCCGCCCGCCGAGGCGGGAGCCGCCGGCGCGGTGGTCTCCCTCGTTCTTGCCGCCGCTGGCGCCGCACTCATGGCCGCCTGGCCGTGGCGACCACTGCCCGCGACGACGCTGACCGGTGCCGCAATGGTCGCCGTGGGTCTCGTCTGGAGCGCAGGCGCTGCGACCCTCGAGGGCTGGCACGCTGCGACCGCCGCTGCGCCTCTTGCCTGGACCGCTGCCGCCCTGCTGGCGGTCGCGGTGCGCGGCGGCCACCCCGAACGCGGTGTCGAACGTTGGATCGCCATCGGCGGAGCCGGAGCGACGGCGGCGGTGGCGGTGGTATGGCGGCTGCGGGCGGGGTGGCCGGGCGACGACATCGTGCTCGGGGGAGTGCTGCCGGCGGTGCTGGGCGCCGCCGCAGCTGCGATGCTGCTGGTGGCAGCGCGCAGTGCCCGCACCTGGCCGCTTGCGAACGGACCGGCCGGGCTGGAGACGGCGGGCTGGATCGCCGCCGTGGCGGCGGCGTCGCGGCTGCTCACCTCCGCGGTGGCTCTGGCGCCAGCCGCAAGCGACCTGGAGGCACAGCGGATCGCGCTCGTCTCCCTGTCGGTGCTCTGGGGCGCGGCCGGGCTCGGCCTGGTGCTCGCCGGGCTGATCGGCCGGTCCG
>Ga0315540_10002191_pt1 | contig 11049 bp, 8 predicted proteins | sample SalMarSW160110MG_FD_203677 | JGI IMG/M metagenome (GOLD analysis project Ga0315540, IMG submission 203677) | Salt marsh sediment microbial communities from the Plum Island Ecosystem LTER, Massachusetts, United States - Salt Marsh Sediment SW1601-10 ... | reverse complement strand
ATTAGCACTAGGACAATTGCGATCCAGATCTTGAAGAATCTTGACCGCAGCATCTCCCTGAAGAAGGCTAACATCGCTGGTCTACTTCTCAGCTCTTGTTGGCGCGATACGGCTTAATGACAAAATCACGATACTGCTCCGGATTGCCTGTTTTACCGGCTTCAGCTGCTTTAATGATGTTGAAGGTTTCACGAATGGTCGTGTAGTGAAGTTGGTAGTTCTCGCCATCATCGAAGTGGGTCTCAAGATGCGTTAGTGTGTTGCTGAAAGATTCGCCATAGATTGAAGGCAAATCGTGCGCGCGGCAGCCGTGCGAGTGCAGCTTGATAAACAACCAGTTGGGTTGACCCAATACGTGCACGTTGGCCTTGATCCAGAATCCAATTCTGCGAGGATGAAGCGGCAGGTCTTTGTGTATTTCGGCGTTTTCGATCGTCGGATGCGTTCCGTGTCGCCAATCGCGCCAATCAACCAGCAGCGGGCCCTGTAGCAGCATCAAATCGCCGGTAGGAGGCTTGCCCACTTCAACCGGAACCCCGGTATCGTGCGATTTCGGTTTCTCGGGATCGTCGGTGACATAGCAGATGGAGTTGATATGGCGAGGTTGAGCCATCGTCAGAACCGAGGGAAACGTGACATCAATGTAACAACCGAGTGATCTCAAGATTGAAATCTCGTCATTGACGCCGCAGGGGTTCGGGGATATGTCGGGACGCGAGTTATCCAGAGCCCAGTTTCCATGTACAAACGCGAATCTTGTTTGTGCGGGTTCGTCGATTGTCTGGCAGATGCCATACTTAGCGTAGCGCCGCAGGCCCTCCTCGATTTTCTGACGCAGGGTCTCGGAAGTATCCTCAAAGTGATGTATTTGAAACTCAATTTCTGCGAGCCCTTCCCGGCATAGCGGCAGGAGCATCTCGATTTGAAAATCGTGAAACTGTTCAACGGGATAGTGAAAGGTCCTCTTGAAGGGAATGCCGGAACTGTCGTGATGCCGCTCTGCAACCGGGCGATAATTCTCGATCCACTCCCGCAGGAACGTGCGACTGTCGGCTGGCTCAAAGTGGTCGGCAAGTGAGACAATAAGATGCAGAGGCCTTTGTCGTTTGCTCAGATCAGGCGGCTGCTCCCGCAAATGGCGAATATAGGCGGGCACCCAGAGATCGTAGTGGCCCCGGCGGTATTTGCGCAGGACTATCCAGACTATCGAGCCGAGGCACGCTATGCACAGGATAATTGTCAGGAAAATGGCCATCAAGTAGTCCCTCCACTGGCGCCGCTTACTTGGGGATAATCATATTCTCGATGAATCCATATTACAACAGATTTAGTTACCTCTGCCGTAGATAGTACTGTTTAACCGCCTCGGGCATCTCGTTATTTTGGTTGACAAGTTGCTGATGTGGTCTTAAATCACAGACTGGAAACTCCCTAGTCGGGAAGCATATAGTGGCAGTGTGTGCGGCTTCAAGAGATTTTTTGAGGGGATGAGACAGGGCTCCTGATTGCTCAGAAATCTCCGAAAAAACTTGAAAACGTATGGCCTCGAGTCTGTTCTCAGGTCGCTCGACTGGCGGACTCCTCGTTGGCTGTTCCATTACAGCCACGTGCTTCTCACTCGTGGTCCGCTTGAAATAGGTGATAGGCCTTTAGACAGCGGCCATACTTTTGGACTCGCCGCAGAAACTGACGTGTACCTCTTCGAAGAGATAGGTATCCCCGAAAAGACCATCCTGCAGAGGATTGCTGCCGGTGACGTATGTGGAATCGCTTTGTCCGCAGAACGAAAGCTGTCAGCGATGCTGTGGACCGCAACAGGTAACATTTTTATAGATGAAGCCGGACACGAACTTGACCTGGGATCTGACAGTGTTTACAGCTACAACGCCCTCACGGCCAAATCGGAAAGGCGAAAAGGCCTGTTCCGTGGATGTGCCAAAGCCGTCTACGACTTCCACATCAGGCATGGGAGGCAATTTGTCTATGGAGCGGTAAGTATCTACAATTCTCCATCGCAGGCCGCCGGAACAAGCATCAGAAGAGAAACTGTAGGGGAAACAATCTTAGTCAGATTTTGTGGTCTCGAGTTTCTTAGAACAAAGAAATGGCCGAGCAAAATGCCGGGTTTGAGGATGGGATTCAGGAAGCGCTCCGGAGATTTGAGGCGAGTGTAGATGAGTTCTAAAACTGATTCAATCGATGAAAGTACTTCTGGCTTCCATGCAACGAAGGGATAGCCTGTCTGCGACATTGGTTATTTCGGCTGTACGATGCTAAAAACCGAGACGATTACAGACTTTGACCGTTTCCTCTCGATACAGCATGACTGGAGCAGACTGGTGTCTTCGGCCACTCCGGAGAAACTCTGGCTGACGCATGAGTGGTACAGGTGTTGGTGGGAGTCATTTGCCGGGGAAAGTCGTCTTTGTATTCTTGCGGTCTGGCGCGATGATCGGTTAGTGGGCGTTGCTCCGTTCATGCTGCGTAACTTGAAGATTAAGGGGTTGCAGCAGAAGGTGATCTCGTTTATCGAGAATGGGATCTCCCCGAGATCAGAGTTGATTGTCGATCCAGGAGAAGAGGGAGTAGTCGATGCGATTTGCAGAGCACTCCGCCGTCAGCGCAAATTGTGGGACGTGGGCTGGTTCAAAAACTTCGAAGAAGTTGAAACTCTGGGTGAGTTTAGATCCTCTCTTTCCAGTCAGCGATATAAGTATGTCGAATCCTGCGGGCGTCAATCTCCTTACATCGACCTCAGGCGCAGTTGGGACGAAATCCGAGGCAGCTTTGGAAAATGGCTCAAGCGAAATCTGAATCGCGGTCAACGCCGACTCACCCAGGAATCAAGCTTCGGGCTTGAAGTCCTTACAGCGGCTGGAGACTTGCCGCAAGGCCTAATGACTTGCTTCGATGTCAGCAACCGCAGTTGGAAAGGTAAGGAAGGGGTGGGAATGACCAGCCAGACGGCGCGTGCTGAATTCTTCAAAAGACTTGTTGTTGACCGACAGTTAGCGAGTTATGTCAGGATTTACCTGCTGCGGCGCCACTCCGAGTGCATTGCCTTCGAACTAATTCTTGAACAGCGTGGGCATGCATTGGCTCTCTCAGCCGACTACGATCTACAGTATAGAAAAAACTCTCCGGGCTCGGTATTGAAATCGCTTATTCTTCAGCAGCAGATTGCAAATGGCGTAAGAGTTTACGATTTTGATGGAACCCTTTATGATTACAAGATGTACTGGACTGACAAGATTCGCCGTCATTCAGAGCTATGGATCTTCCACAGCGGTTTCAGGTCACGTGCACTCTATTTTGCAAAAAGGTGGTTCAGATCGATGGAAGAGCAAAGGGCCTCAAAATCAACTCAAGGATCTGAGCCGCCCCCTGTGGAGTGAATTGCGCTCCCCGTGGGTCAGTTGCATGTCCCATCTGTTAGAATCTCTCAGACTCTCTTAAGAATGAAACCAGCTGATACTTCATCCTTCCTTCGCCAGATAATCACCTACGGACTTGGAATCGTTCTCAACTATGGGCTGGGCATGATCTTGTTGCCTATTTACAGCCGTCTGATGCCCGTGGACGCATATGGTGTTCTCTCGTTGATAAACCAGAATACAAGCGTCGTTTCGGTCCTTCTGCTGGCGCAGATAGGCATAGCCTATATCCGCATTTTCCGAGATAAATCCGACCAGCGGTATCAAGGTCAGGTTACAACGACTACTTTGCTTTATGCCTCCACAATAGCCGTCGTTGTAATGATCGGATTCTTTCTTTTTGACAAACAGATTTCATCGCTCGTATTCGAAAACACCAAGTATGCGTACCACATTCGCCTGAGCGGGGTTAGATTTCTTGCAAACGTTGCGTTCATAGTGCCTTTCCTCTACTTCCAGGCTACTGAGCAACCAACTAAGTACATAGTCGTCTCGTTTACCCGCTTTGCGGTGTTACTAGGCGCAACCATTGCCGCGCTTTATATGTTCGACGACAAGATTGCCGGAGTTCTGTGGGCTCAGCTCTCAGTGGGAATCCTATTCACGCTTGTCGTCGGTACGTATGTGCTGATAAAATCGTCTCTTTCTATCAGTTTCGAAACGGCAAAGGAGATCCTGAAATTCAGCTGGTCTTTGGCGGTCGTCGGTGTCTACGGCTACATCATCAAGAACGGCGACCGCTATGTAATCAGCCGTTCCTGCGGGCAGACCGATGTCGGGCTTTATGACGCCGGCTACCGCATCAGCCTTCTGCTCAACACACTGATATTCAGTTCAGTGATTCGGGCGTGGCAGGCGAAGATGGTCGACGTGCTCCGCTCCAAAAACGGCACCAGATATCTGGCGCGGTTGACGACGCTCTCAACCCTCCTCTACACTGCCGCCGCGCTGGCTCTATCGGTTTATTGCCGCGAGTTAGTCGGTGTCTTTCTTGACACCCAGTATCAGGAGTCGTACCGGATCGTGCCGCTGATCCTGCTCGCTTACGGATTTGACGGCATCCAGATGCTATTCGATACGGGCATTTACTACAGCAAGAAGACCTACCTGAAGTTGTGGCATGGTATCACTGCCGCCGCCTGTGTGGGATTGTATCTGTGGCTGATTCCGCAGTACTGCATGATGGGTGCGGCGTGGGCGACGGTAGGGACTTACTTCATCTTTGTCGTGATCACCTGGGTTTTGAGTCAGCGAGAGCTTAAGGTATCATATGAGTTCGGCAAGCTGACTCGTATCCTGCTGCTTGCCGCCGCTGTCTATCTCGTTAACTACTTTCTTGAAGGCTATCAGGATTCACACTACCTCTACCTGCGAGTGGCCGGTGAACTGGCGTTTCCGGTCATCTACCTGGCAGTTGTGTTCATTCTCAAGCTACCGCTGTTGTTGTTGTTCGCGGTGATGGTGCTGGGGTCAAGGATTCTGGAGCCGGACGATGAGGAGCGGATCAGGCGCTACTATGAAGACTTTAAGGAGAAAATTCCGTTTCTAAACCGGGGACAAACACGTCCGGTAATGGAACCGCAGGACAACGAGATGAGCTAGTTCAGGAATTGTCTTTCAGATTCGCCAGCAGCCGCTGATAGTAATCCTGGTGAGCTGCAATCATCTGCTTCAGGGAGAACCGTTGCTCAAGTAATTGCCTGCCTGCAGCTCCCATTCTGGTACGCAGCGCAGAATCTGTAAGCAGTTGGATCAGCTTTTGGGACAGAGCTTCCGGGTCGCGTGGGGGGATTAGCAATCCGGTCTCGCCGTCCCTGACAACTTCCTTGTTACCCCCTACTGCAGTCGCAACCACGGGAAGGGCAGCGCGCATATACTCGAGAATTGAGTTAGAGAAGCCTTCGGAGGTCGATGTCAAGACACCTACAGCACCACCATTCAGCAGCTGGTCTACATCGGCGCGGCTGCCGTGAAAAAGCACCTGATCACCCACGCCAAGCTGACTCGCAAGCTGTTCTAACCGGGGGCGGTCGCTGCCCTCACCGATGATCTCGAATCGCGTTTTCGGAATTTGCTTGATTATTGCGGGCGCCGCCTGCAGCAGGGTCTCGACCGACTTTACCGGACGGAGGTTTGCAACCAGCATCACCCGCAGAGTGCCTTTGTCTGCACTCGATTCGCCGGGCCCGGGACCGGGCTCAACTCCGTTGTAGATAACATCAATCCTATCGCGGGGGATGCCCTCTGCGGTAGAAATCGCCTCAGCCACTGCCTTTGAGTTCGCCAGCCACCTGAGGGGATGGCGATTAGCAAGGCTCAGATATACCTTCTCCCTAAAGCCGTAGGAATAGCCCAGATTTCGCCGTGAGGAGATTATGGCTTTCATTTGTGCTATCTGAGCCGCTCCGCCACCAACGAGATGCGCCTCCGTGAAGAAAGTCTGCACAATGTCGACTTCCTGCTGTTGAAACTCAGCCGCCAATTCTCTGCGTTTCCTGAACATTTCCGGCATGAACATACGGTAGAGCTGGAGGCATCTGGTATCGCAAACGTATTTCTGGCTCTGTATATACTCGCAGTCTTGCAGGCTGATCAGCAGCGGTTCAAAGTTGGCTCTGTCCAGGTGCTCTATCAGAGTAAGCAGATTTTTCTCGGTCCCGGCGCGGGCATTACCCATCGAGCCGATGACGTAGGCTATCTTGATTTTCTGCATCTTGACCTACCGCGCCAGCGGGGCGCTAATTTCTTACTTTGAAGCCACCGGCGATAAAACCGACGCCGAGCGAAAGGTGAATCGTGAAGAAGATCAGCGGGAGAAAGAACAGCATAGATTTGGGTCGGTTCTTGACGAGACTGAATGACATTCCCAACACGACGGCGAGGTAAATCAGCACGGGTATGGTCGCCAGCAGTCCGACTTCAGTAGAGGAAAACCAGATAAGTGGATAGAAAACTACACCCAGGGTAAATAGGAGTGTGATGATCGTGCCCAATCCCAGTGTTGCCGGATGCTTGCGGAATAGTCGCCAGCGTCCGACGCCGTAACGATAGAGTTGCCTGAACAGCGCCCCCAGACTTTTGCGGGCAGCATATTCAACTGTCAGCTTGGGTGAGATGATTGCTTTCAACCGAGCCTGATCAGCGCGGAAATTTAGCTCGACATCTTCGCAAGCATCGAAATTTTCATCGAACAGCCCTATCTCATCGAATACTTCGCGACGATACATCGCTCCAGCGGAGGCAGCATTGACGACGCGTTCGCGGTCGCTGTAAATGGTCGAATCAAGCCCATGGCCGATAATCGAGGCGCGCGCGATGGCGACCGCCTGTTCGAAGGTCCCTTGTGGTTGCATCGTCAGCGGTTGCGGACGGCAGAGAACGGGTGCATCGCGTTCCTCAAACAACTCCACCATATCCGCGATTAAGTTGCGAGAGGGGATGTGACAGTGGCCGTCGATGAACAACAAGTACTTCCCCGTAGCCGCGCGGATCCCTATGTTGCGTGCGCGCGAAGAGAGCTTGCCGGGATTCTCGAGAATACGGTACCGGGGAAAGTCATCAGTGAATTTCTCAGCTTCGGAAACAGTTTTGTCTTCCGACATCCCATCCACGACGATGATTTCGATCTTATCTTTTGAGTAATTTTGTTCACGCAAGTCTTCGAGAACGCGGTTGATAAACCGTTCTTCGTTTCTTACGGGCAAGATGACTGAGACATCGATTTCGGAGTTACCAGCAGATACCATGGTAGGAGCCACTCAGCTCAGATCCATCCTCTACGATGCGCACCAGATCGACAATGTTCTTCTCTTTGGCATGCTTGAGAGCCGACAAGTACTCATCATCCTTGTTGCCGACGATAATGATGTCGGAGTTGTGAACCACATCATCCGCCGAACTGGCAAAGTGCTTTTCGATGTGAGGTACCTCTTTGTCGATATAGGCCTTGTTGGAGCCAAAAATGCGAGCCATGTTCACGTTTCGATCATATATCAGCAACTCGTACCCTTTTCCCAGCAGACGCTCGGCAAGCAGCACCAATGCCGATTCGCGCAAATCGTCGGTGCCTCCCTTGAAGGCGAGTCCGAGGAAGCCGACACTCTTGCTTTTCAGAGAGGTTATGAGCTGAAATGCTTCATTCATCTGCTGCTCGTTGGACCGGGGAATGGAACGAATCAGCTCGGCGCCAAAGTCGTGATTCTTTGCCTGATAAAGCAATCCCCTGACATCTTTAGGCAGACACGAGCCACCATATGCGAAGCCGGGTTTAAGATACATTCCGGAGAGGTTTTGCTTTTCGTCGAGCATGAACAGGCGCATTAGCTCATGCCCATCGACGCCCATACGGCGCGCCAGCGACCCGATTTCATTGCCAAAACAGACCTTGAGCGCGTGGTAGGTGTTGCAAACGTACTTCAACATTTCGGCGGTCTTGATGGAGGTCGTCTCGAACGGCGCCGTCAGAAAGCTGAAGATCTCCTTAACAACGGTGCCTGATGCCTCCGTCTGCTGCCCCACGACAGTGAATGGCGGGTTATAGAAGTCATCTACCGAGGAACCCTCGCGCAGGAATTCGGGATTGAAACAGACGTCGAAGTCGACATAGATTTTCTTACCGGATACTTCCTCGAGCAACGGAATCACTACTCTCTCGGTGGTCCCGGGAGGTACAGTCGAACGGTAGATGAAAGTATGAAATTCCTTTTTATTCTTGAGAATCTGCGCAGCCCGCTCGGTGACGCGGTGGACATAAGATAGATCTACATCGCCGTTAGGAAGTGATGGCGTACCAACGCAAACTATCGACACTTCGGTGTCGTTAAGGGCAGCTTTGGCGTCCATACTGGCGGTAAGGCTGCCATCTGCAGCGGTATTCTTAATGATATCGCCGATCCGGTCTTCGACGATCGGGCTTTGACCGTTACTTAGCTGTTCAATTTTGTCACGATTTATATCGACACCAACCACTTGATGGCCTTCATTCGCCAGGCAGGCGGCGGTCACAGCCCCGACATAGCCCATACCGAAAATCGAGATTTTCATTGGGATTTTATACCTTTGTCCCGGTGTCCTGAGTTCTGTCTCTTAATTTCCCTACGCGTTGCAGCACTGCTTCGAGACGATCGGCTGCACTGCGCCAACTGTATTTCTCCGTTACCATCTTAAAGCCGGCAGCGGCAATTCTACGTCGTTTATCCTCATCGCGCAACAATTCCTTTGCCTTTTCTGCGAATTCACCCGCCGAGTCAGCAATAACTATATTCTCTCCGTCGGTTAGCGGCAGACCCTCAGCGCCAATGGAAGTAGAGAGAACGCAGCGGTTCATCGCCATCGCCTCATAGATCTTGATCCGTGTGCCACCCCCCACTCGCAGCGGCACGATATAGAGCTGCCCGGCGGCGACATGCGGCCTGACGTCGGGCACAGTGCCGGTGATTTCCACCGACTTGTCCTGCTGACCAATCGCAACGATCTCCGACGCAGGCCGTCGCCCCACCACGGTGAAAGAGACCTTCGGCAAGTGTGATTTGATCTGCGGGTAGATGTCGCGATAGAACCACCAGAAGGCGTCGATGTTGGGCATCCAGTCCATGCTGCCGCAGAAGACCAGACGCTTGTCAATCTTACCTTCTTGCGGTTGGAAGAAATCGATGTCGACGCCGGTTGGAATCTCGGTGTAGTCTGACAAGCCGAACTCATTTTTGAGAATCTCACCGTCATTATGCGAGACCGTAAGCACATGATCGCAACGGGCACAGGCTTCGCGCTCGAATCGCTCCATGCGCTTCTTCTCATAGCCAAAATAGAGGCGCTTAAGAGGATTCTTTTCAACTTTGTGATAGCGGCGCCAGATCATCGTCTCGACATTATGTTCAAATAATACTCGCGGTATCTCGGTTATATACTCGGCACACCAGGCCATCTCGAGAAAATCGCAGATGGCTATGTCGTGCTTCGCCGCCGAGGCAAGTTCACTCAGCTTTGTCTTCATTTCATCGGTAATGTACTTACTTACAATGTAGGGGCGATTCGATCCAAGGCGAGACAGCACCCTGAACGGAAATGCAAGGCTGCGCTTGTTCTCCTCAGCGCGTGAAATCGGCTCTACAGTTATTCCGCAGGCACGCAGTTGCTCGAGGTGGCTTGAATCGAGGTCAGGCGGCGCAAAACTTAGAAATGTTATCTGGCAGCGCCGGGCCAGTTCCTTCAGCAGATTCAGGGTCCTGATTTTACCGCCTGTGTCGGCGGGCAGGGGAAAATCGGATTTGATCCACAGTACTCTCATACGGCTGCTACGGTGACATCCTCGAACTTGTGCTGTTCGATGAAGATCTTGTGCCACATTTCCAGATTAAGGAGAGTCCAGATTTGATCCGAATAGTTGTATTTGCCGGCGCGGTGCAGATCAAAGTAGCTTCCGATTAACTCACGGTTGAACGTATCTCCACAAAAGGAATCATCTCCGAGAATCATTTCCCTGGCGACGCTGTAGTATTCGTTCGCGAACCAGCGTTTGATCGGCACCGGAAAGCCCTCCTTGGGGCGATTGAGGATTTCGTCGGGAATCTCGCTGCCAAAAGTCTCGCGCAGAATTCGCTTCGTGTTGAAACCTTTGATCTTGAGATGATCCGGCAGGCTGAAGGCGAACTCTACCAATTCATGGTCGAGAAAAGGTACACGCGACTCGATTGAGGCGGCCATTGACATCTGATCCTGCTTCATCAATAGCTCAAGCAGGTAGGTCTTGATGTCGGCATAGAGAATCTTCGGCAGCAGGCTGCTATAGGCGGCGTTGTCAAAGTGTGCGAAATAGCCCTGGTAGACTGATTCGATTTCAACGTCACTCCACTCCCTGCCGGAGAAAAGTTGTTTGAGCCGTGCGCGCGAGAAAGTTGAGTAGTTATCGAGGAATATCGTCGGCAGGTCGGCATCAAGGTACATTGTCGTACGAACCGCTTTGTTGCGATACGGGAACTTGTACGGCAGCATATCGAGAAGCGGTCGAAATATCCTGCGTCGAACAGCTCGGGGGAGAAATTTGAAGATCATTCCATCAGCCCTGATGTTATACAGAGTCTGATAATAGCGCTCGTAGCCGCCGAACAGCTCATCGGAACCTTCCCCTGTCAGCACTACTTTAACATACCTGCTTGCCAGTTCCGAGACCTTGTGGAGTGCCACCGAGGAGGGATGCGCAATCGGCTCATCCTCGTGGTAGATCATGCGCGGCAAGAGCTGAAAAAAATCCGCAGTGGTCATCGTGATCTCGTGCTGGTCAGCGTCGGCATGTTTGGCGGCAAGGCGCGCGTACCGCAACTCGTTGGCTTCCCGTTCTTTGAAGGCAACTGAGAATGTCGCAATTTGCCGCTCCACCATTTTTGCCATGCGCACGCTGATAATTGTCGAGTCGATTCCTCCTGAGAGAAACATGCCAAGAGGCACGTCAGCCATGAGGCGCATTCGCACCGACTCATCAAACAAATTACGTAAATGAGCTGTTGCCTCTTCCATCGTAATGTCGCTGTTGACCTCGATTGAATGGCAATCCCAGTAGCGGACAACGCTGAGAACACCGTTCTTCAGTTCGAGGAAGTGCCCCGGCTCGAGCTTGCGA